>Ga0208980_10000237_pt1 | contig 29199 bp, 22 predicted proteins | sample WetSurMetagenome_3_FD_187993 | JGI IMG/M metagenome (GOLD analysis project Ga0208980, IMG submission 187993) | Wetland microbial communities from Twitchell Island in the Sacramento Delta, sample from surface sediment Aug2011 Site A1 Bulk (version 2) | ecosystem: Environmental > Aquatic > Marine...
CGCTCGGCCTGAAGTCCGCACCTTTCACCTACAACCTACCTCCTCGATACTACATCCACGGTTCATCCGCTGTTGGACCATAGATTGAAGGCACCTTCGCCCCGGCTATACGGAGGTACACCGAGAGCTGTCCGCGATGATGCACGCTGTCCATGACAGCCATCCACAGAACATCAGCACGGCGCATCTGCCCCATCTGCTTCGGTGCAACCATGAATGGGATGGGAGAATTCAGTTCGGCCTCAGTAAGCGCCTTTACTTTGTCAACATTGCCCTTATGACTGTTCTCGTACACGCTAATCACTTCCTGGAGTGTCGCAGGAGGTTTCGGCATGTTTGCGAAGTCGATCTTCCCTTTGCATACCCCGTCAATCATGACTCCCTCTTCCGCAGCAAACGTCCACGCCAAGTCCTTTGCCGACTTCGATTTCTCTGAGGGCTTCAAATCAATCTTGTCGGTTGGATACGCCTTGAGAATCTTGAGCGTTGTCTGGAACTCGCGCTCCCACGTGTTGATGAACATTTCTTTTTCTGTCATCGCTGACTCCCTTGAGATATGTGAATGAACAGTGAACTGTTTGTACCCGGTGTTCGGAATGCTGTTTGCTGTGGATTGACGTGCAGACCCGGCGACATATCCCCTAACACGGCAGGCTTGGGAGAAAGTTCCCCTGCCTGCAGGCGCAACAGGATTACTTCACGACGAGCATCGTTCTCGCTTGAGTGAACTCCGGCGTCGTCAGGCGGTACAAATACACTCCGCTCGAAAGGTCTTTTGCGTCCAACGTCACCTGATGCGTTCCAGCCTCGATGTGGTTATCGAGAAGCGTGGCAACCTGTCTCCCCAGAACATCATACACCTTCAACGTCACCCAACTAGAACTTGGGAGTTGGTACCTGATATTTGTACTAGGATTAAAAGGATTTGGATAATTCTGCTCTAGGATGATTGTGTTCGGGAGATTTCCACGTGATGGTAAAACGGGAGATGCAGGTCCGGTCAACTTGTAGATTCTGCCGCTCGTGCTGTATGAACACAAATAGACCTCATAACTCGTGTCAACACCGAACGAAGAAATCGAATAGGCTTCGTCGGTCATGAGTGTGCTGAACGTGGGATTGATGCCGTCATACGTCAGTGCCCATGTCTTCCCGGAGCCATAGTCCGCGAAAATGTACTTGCCATAGAGCGATGGGATTGTGGAGCCGCGATACACGTATCCGCCGGTTATCGATATATCCGCGCCAGCGTTTGGATAGTCCCACACAGGCCTGAGCAGTCCCGCGGTATCCTGGCACGTTGGATTGACCGTGGGATTGCAGATGAATCCCTCCATCAATCTCCACCCGTAGTTGCCACCATTCACAACAATGTCAACCTCTTCTCTTGTATCCTGACCAACATCCCCCACCCAGAGGTTGTGGGTTACCGGATCAAAGCTGAATCTCCACGGGTTTCGAACACCGTACGCGAAAATCTCTTCCTTGTACCCCTGAGTGTTGCCGTAGAATGGATTTGTTGGAGGGATCACATAGTTGTTATTACCTGCGGCGCTATCGACGTTGATCCTCAAGATCTTCCCTAGAAGCAACGATCGATTCTGGGCTCTATTCTCCGGATCATTGCCTGAACCGCCATCCCCCAAGGCGATGTAGAGATATCCATCGGCTCCGAATGCTATCTTTCCGCCATTGTGGTTACTGTATGGTTGATCGACAGTAAGCAAGACGCGCCTGCTACTCTTGATCGCCGAATCCGGATTCGCGGGACTCACCTGGTATCGAGCAATGTACGAGCGTAATTGTCCTCCAACGGTGTTTGTGTGGTCAACGTAAAAATATCCGTTGGTCCTGTAGTTGGGATGGAATGCCAGACCGAGTAGCCCGACCTCGCTACCGGAGGACGAAACACTGTCAGAAATGTTCAGGAACTCCTTGCGTATGCTTACGGCAGGATTGTTGTCGAAGACGTAGATGATTCCCCTTTGCTGCGCAACAAAAAGTCGATTCGTTCCATCATAGGCATGAACCAGTTCAATGGGAGAGGAAAACGTGGGGAGATTAGGAAATGCCGACTGCCAACTGTACTGCGCTTTTGCAGGGGAGGTGAAGACAACAAGCATCATCAACAGGCAGGCAGTTGGCGTGCGCATAAGTATTTCCTAAGGCAAGAACAGTGAACAATCCCCGCATTCGTTCAGCGGGTTCTATTAAATCTATGGAATTCTGGATGAGCAAACAAGGAGAATTTTCAGTGGGCATACTCCTCGATTAAGCAGCATGTCAAATGGCGTCATCGATTCCCACGAGGGGGCATCACGCTATCGCATGAGGACGAATCTTTTCGTATCAACACAGCCTCCGGCGGTCAGTCGATAGAGGTATACACCGGTCGCGAAACCCGTCGCGTCCCATTGCACTGACTTGTGTCCTGGTTCCTCGACTCCATCCACGAGTGCAGAAACTTCACGGCCCAAGATGTCATACACTTTCAACGTCACATGCGCCCCCACCCCGACCCTCCCCTGGGCGTTGTTGATGCTTTGTGATGGGAGGGAGTATCGTATCGTTGTTGTCGGGTTGAACGGATTGGGATAGTTCTGGAGCAGCGCAAACGTGCCAAGCTGTTCATGCACTTGAACATTCGTCTGGTACGGTTGGCCGACAAAGATGATAAGATAGTTCGCGCTGGAGATCTTCACTACCGTCGGATCGCCGCCCTGGACGTTCGTGTTGACATATCCGCTCCACGTGAATCCATCGGGCGAGGTGTTGTACCAGATCTGCGGTCCGCTACCATAGAACCGCAACGAGGAACCCCCATCAAACAGATAGTTCCCCGTCCAATTGTGTGTGTTGTCCGATGGATAGTTGGCTTGAAAGGAAAAGGTCAGCCCATCAGGTGAAATGTAGTGATACGCACCCTCCGGCGGCGCACCAACGGGGCTGCAGTAATGCCAGGCTCCGTTGAAGAAGATCACGGCGGGATCAATCACCCTCCTCGTTGGATGATCAACACGTGCACCGGGTTCAAATATGTAGTGAATGCCATCCGCACTGATGGCGGAGTATGTGTTAATGACGGAGTCCTGTCCGGGTTGCGTGCCTCGACTCGATGAGAAATAGATGCGTATGCTGTCACCAGAAAGTGCGGCAGGAGTCGGGTCGAATGGCCGCTGGAAATCGAACGGGAAAGCAGATATCAGGATTGGTGTTGGATCCGTCCAGTGCACTCCAGCATCATACGAGAACTTCACGGCAACTCTATCCCACGTTGGAGAACCTATGGGCTGTCGAAACCATTGGAAAGCACAGACCAGCGTGTCTCCCTTCCAACGGATTGCCGAAGGCACTCCTGAAGAGTCCTGAAACATTGCCGGAGGAGTGAAGATTCGACCATCAACAGACGAAGCGGACTTGAGAGGGTTGTTCCATGGTCCACCCTGGGCAAAGACGGCAGAGATGAAGATATACGGGGCAAGGGTCTTAGGGAGATTCTTGATATGCCCTCCCAGAAATCCGGTTGCAGACATAAGAAGGAAACATTATCCACACTTGGCTGCCCTCCTTCGGAGGGTACCGACAGGCGGGAAGATCACCAAGTATCATGAAGGCGGCGTTCGGGAACAAATGTTTTGACTGGATTACTCCCCCGATTGCTTCCGCAATTGCGCAATTCGCTCTGCCACAGTCTCGCGTTGCCCGGCCGTCAGCTTCTCCGACTGTGAGATGCTCACATACTCGCTTAGTGCTTCGCCGCGCAGATTGGCCTTCTCCAGCGCCTGCGCTACAAGCAGCCGGTTTTCAAACTTGTCGCCAAGTGATGGATACCGGCGCAGCACGTCCATTGACTTCAAAGCACTTGTGGAGTAATAGCCGTTGTCAAAAAGAACTTTCGTCCCGTTCCACTCAAGACGGCCGATTTCCAAACCGTTCTCCGTTAAAGGAACGGGGGGGGTGCGATCTGCACCATGCACCACCGCCGCATTGGGAACGTTCATCTGATCATTCTTCCACTCGTAGGATGAAGAGCGCACCTTTTGCATCGTCAACTTCAGCATCAGCTCTTCCTGCGAGAGATTCCGAATATCGGAAACGTCGACGATGACTTCCGCAGGAAGCGTCATCCGCTTGCTCCCGTTGACAACAAGAAGCGCCGAACCCCTCTTCCCTGTTTTCATCGTGTCATCGGGCTTGAGTACATCTCCTATCGCAACTTTTGTCCATGTTTCGGCGACGCCATGACGTACAAACACGTCACCATTCGACTTTCGTAGGACGATATCCTCGCTTTGTGCGGCAAGTGTCATTCCAATCATCACCAGTATGGAAACTATGTTCTTCATGGCTGTCTCCTCAACGATTCAATACACATCTATAATCTTCACCCAGCCCTTGATGAGGCCGAGCCCAACTTCCACATCATCAAAATATTGTTGAGCACCCTGCGACCAGGCGGCCTCAAACCCTCGCGTAATCACGGTAGTTTCGATCGGTATCCAGACCGTCTCAACACCTTTCGGGTTCTTTCTGACCACATAGCGTTTTGCATTTGAAGAGATTGCGTTGCCATACTTCGGATCGAGAGAAGTGTCAAACAACAGATAGATATGACTCCGTGACGAATCCTCGGGCGGTATCACGTCGATGAATGCCGTGGAGATACCGACGCTGTTGAGCAGCGATGAGAAGCATGTCGTCATGTCGTCGCAGTCTCCTCCCCGCAGTTGAAGTGTTTCTGACGGATACTGCACGTTGTCCGCGCTCTGCTTCGGGTCATTGATGTACACAAGCTTGCCGGCAAACGCGTTGAACAAGATCTTCGCGTTCGTGAATGGCTCAAGGTCGGTGCCACCTTCGGCCAATGAGTCCTTGCTGTGCAAGAGGACATCGCGACTATAGCGAATCACGGCCGGATCGTCAGGCGTGACAAAGTACCGCAGCGAAAACACACTGCCATCCCAATCGTTCCTCCCATATATTACGATGGGCATCGCATACTTGTCGTCGTATTCTTCCGCTGGTGTCGCGCTGACATAGACATTCCCCTCACTGACAATCCTGTGCTCCACACCCTTCACCCGCTCGTTGAACACTGCCGTTATCGGAATCTCTTGTGTCTCTCCCGGAAGGATGTACACCGGCTTTGACTCCGTGGGATCGTCCATGTACCGTTCGACGTAGAACCTTCCCCGCGCCTCAATGGGGTAGTCAGAAACGTTTTTGACGCGCGCCCTGGCAATCGGATGGTATGCACTTTCCTCGTACGCAGAAGGATAGATGCCTCCAAGCATTTCCACACCTTCGATACTCGCAAGGCCTGTTCGCACGTTCCCAAAGATCATCTTCAATGAGAGCTGCACTCTGTTACCCGTGTACGCGTTCAGGCCCATCCTCGTAATAGAGGAAGGGTCAAGTTCCCCAGCGAGGTTCGTGCCACTCTGGTCCGCCTGAGAAGTGAACCCCAGATAGGCTGCATCGGCAGTGAAGAATTTGTACGTCCATCCAATTCCCGCTCCAACAGCAGAAACAAATGGAGAGCCGTCGCCACGCACATACAGCCCTGCTCTGATTGCAAGACCTGATCCCGGTAGCCATTCACTTCCAACCGCTCCCTCGTTGGTGGTGGAGTACTGTGCGGACGCAGTCACCATTGAGCCAAGACGCACTGATACACCCGCGTCGAGAGACTTTTTGTCCGACAACTCGTATGATTGAAGATCATCGGGGAAGGCCCCGCTTTCAAGACGAACAATATTCCTTCCTACAGCGGAAAGACCGATCCTATCCGTTGGCTTCCATCGCAGGCCAATGTCAAAACTTGTGGCACTGATTTCCGAGATTTTGTCGGGGAGAACCTTGAAGCTCCCGCTGCCTGCAGTGGTATCAACAATTAACTGGTACTGCGTGTCGGTGATCTTCTGTTTCACTAATCGTCCCGAAATGCCTACCGAGAATCCGTCTGCCAGGGCGTACGCCACTGCCGCTGCAAACGGCTCGTCATACCTGATTCTCTTGTCCACTGACACCGGCGCGGAATCCAGCCGGACGAACGTGACGGGTATGACAAATTCCAAGGCCGATCCCTGCGAGTACTGCAGAGCAACCGCCGCGTCGCCAAAGAGTTTCTTTCCCAAGCTTATTCCCTGAAACACAAAGCCCGCACTTTCCTGTCCTGTCGGTAGGTACGTTGCCACACTCAAATCCCAATCTCGCATATCGACAATGCCGGCCGAATTATCCGTAAACGATCGGGTGTCGTTCACTAGCGGGTCGTAGGCACCAATGGCTATTGCTCGCGGACTGAACAGCGACTGAGCATATGTGGACGATTCAACCACACTCACACCAATGATTGCTACACTAATCAGAGTCCTAACCATGCAATCCGAGTATTAACCGAAGCGCTCTCAGCACGATGCTAACAACGCCCACCACAACAAAACCTTGGCTACGCATGTGAATTCGGTCTTAATTACTCGAAATCTCACCTCTTTGTCAACCGTCTAAAAACACCCCGTCCTCCCGGGTGCCAGGAGGACGGGGTTTCGCCTCAACCAACAGCACTTCTAGTTCACTCTGTACGGAACACCCCACCAACTCACAGAATACGGACTCTGATTGTCAAACAAGGTTGCCTTACTCATTGCATCCACTGCAGCATGGAAGAAGCCGCGATGAAAGTGCATTGTGAAATCTCTTTCAAATACACGTATGTAGTCGCTTCCCCTCTGAGTCTGGGAGACAAAACGCATGCGCATTCTCCGTTTGTGGAGTGGATCGGCACCGAACCGAAGTGCAACGAGATCCGTGTCCGGGGACTCGCTCACCAAGGTTGCCCTGATTGTGACTAGTGTACCGGCGTTAATCTCAGGAATGTCCTTGTTGCCCTGGTTGAAGAGCCGGAGCCAGCGATACCGGAAGAAGAAATGAAGTGGATCGATGATCGTGATGGTGTCGTTGGGTGTAATGAACTCGAGCTGTGTAAGATTGATCGAGCTATTGGGTCGCACGGTGCCACCTTCAACCAGCGATGAAGCAACAGGAACCCAGTTCAGCCAGAACCTTCTCGTCTCACGGCCAACACGCTTGAACACGATGTTGCGTTCTGTCTCATCAACGAACGGCTTGTTAACCGTATCAATGCGACCGTTGATGGAGGCAAGGACCCTGAGGACACCGTGGATTCGTCTAACAACGTGTACAACTGCAATAGAGTCGCCCGCGCGAACAGTGTCCGTAACCACTCTTTCCACACTTCTGATGAAGCGACCCCAACGCAACGGTGTCATGGCTGTATCGATTTTCCCCAATGTGTAGTCGGTCCCCTGGAGGTCCTCATCATCAATTGCCTCCTCAGTGACCTTCGTAAAGTCATCGTTCGTTGCAAAGTACGCCCGTGCAGATTGCTCATTGGTCACTCCAGCGGGAGCATTGTCATCCTCGGGGCCATTGGTGCTTTTGCACCCCGTTACCAGCAAGCCAACCAGCAGCAGCATGGTCCACAGCACCGCAAGAGACTTCTTCATCATACCCTCCTTGGTTTTGTTAGTTTGACTGTCAGTAAGTGAATTCGGTTTAGTCTCGCATTCAAGGTTCTATTTCCTGCCAACTACACTCCAACAGGTGTGCCAACTGCCCGATGGATTCGGAATCGATGTGGGAGCCGACAAATCTGTTCATTTTCGAGCGATTTGAGGCGTCAAGGGTCTTCCGCAAAGGAAAGTTCAGAAGTAAGAAGTGCCGGAATCTTGGAGGGAAGTGCGGGAGTGCAAGTTTTCAGGCAGCGAAGAATCAACGCTGGGCGCTGGAATCTGGTTTCAATATCCCCTGGTGGTACGCGTCCGCCACGCGCTCAATATATTCGTGGTAGCGTTGGGGGAGGTTTTTCGTCTTTGGCCTGAGCGCAGCTTTCACCTCATCCCATGGCTTTGAGGAGTTCACCCCTTCGGAAATATTGGAGAGATACTCAAGCAATTTCTTCCTCACGCGATTGTTCATCTCTGCATCGGCGGAAAGCGAAATATGCTGTACCGCCTGCTCAAGCTTGAACCCTTGTTCCACAAATGTCTTGAGACACTGACCACGCAGATACTCTGCAACGGTGCCCCGGTTAAGCCCGCCAAGCTCTTCGGCTGTATCCGAGATAGAGCTGCGCGAGAACTTCTTCTCACGTAACGATTCGAGAACCTGGTCTTCGATTGCAACCGCTCCTTGCGAAGCGGCAATGACCTCTTCGGTCAGATCTTTTAGGTTCATCATTGCCCGCTGATCCGCCTTTGCCAGCAGCACCGCACGCTTGATGACACTCTCCAGCTCTCTGATATTGCCGCGCCAAGCATACGCCTGTAATGCATCCATCACATTCTTCGAGACGCTCATCTCCCTCCCCTCGCGAGTGAGGAGGTGCTGGACAAGAAGGGGGATGTCTTCCTGTCGGTCGCGCAATGGGGGAAGACTCACAGTGAGTACGTTCAAGCGATAGAAAAGATCTTCACGGAATCGCTTCAGCTTCACCTGCTCCTTCAAATCCTTGTTGGTCGCAGCAAGCACTCGGACATTCACCGTGAGGGTTTTTGTCCCGCCAACGCGTTCAAGCTCTCCCTCCTGCAAGACACGAAGCAGTTTTAATTGAAACGCCTCTGTTACTTCACCTATTTCGTCAAGAAGAATTGTGCCGCCATCGGCAAGCTCGAACCGACCGAGCCTATCCTTCACTGCACCTGTAAACGCACCTTTCTCATGACCGAACAACTCGCTCTCAAGAAGACTTTCCGAGAGGGCTCCACAGTTCACGGCGATGAACGGTCGCCCTGACCTGCCGCTGTGCTTGTGAATTGCCCGCGCCACGAGTTCCTTGCCTGTGCCGCTTTCGCCGAGGATGAGTACTGGCGCATCGCTGCGTGCAATTTTCCCGATGAATTCGATCACCGGTTTCATTGCACCGGCACGGTCGAACACAAGGCCCTCGAATTCGCCCAATGTCGACCCATCGTCTTTCTGCTCAACCGCGAACTCCTCCATGTCGCCTGCCCTGGTGGAGAGTGCATGAATCTCCGACTTGTACTTCCGTATTTCCTCAAGCAGCTCCGCCGTACGGTCGGCCGACTTTGCAGCCTCGAGTTGTAGCAACTCGTTTTCCAGCTGCATCACCTTCCCTTCCTTTTCCTTCAATCGTGCAACGATGCTCCCCTTCTCCTCTTGCAGTCTACCGATCTCCATTCCGACTTGTCGCTGTTTGTAGATGACCGCGGAAAGTGTACTCCCCAAGCCAACAACAATCAATGGAGTTATTGGTAGAAGGTATGCATCGCTGATGAAGAGGATAACTGAAAAAACGGGGGCAAGAATCAGAAGTCCGAGAGCCACCACCTTGTCGGCTGGCGATTTGATGATGAGAATCGCTCCTCCGCAACACAATCCCAGAAAAAGACCTGTCAAATAGATAATCATGCTTCCTGCTTGAGACAGAAATCGAGAGTGCAAGGCATTATCGAGGAATGTGGCGTGAAGACCTATTGAAGGATACCGGGCGGCGACAGGCGTACTCACAAAAACGCTGCGCCCTTCTGCCACAACACTGATCAGGATAATCTTGTTCTTGAACGATCCCACCGGCAACGACGGCACACGATCCAGCCGAACCGCATCATAGGACTTCAACACCTCCACAAACGGGTAAGCACGAAACGTGTTGATGGGTCCGGGATAGCACAGCGAAACCGAGCCTGCTGAAGGAACAACGAACTTCGTGTCAGAACCCATTACAATGACGCCCTTCTCAAGAAGCACGTCTGCACGATCGACTCCTTTGAACACGCGCAGCAACTCCAATCCAAAAGAAGGGACGACACCGTATGATGATTGCACAAAAAGTGGGATGTCGGCATTCTCGCCGAGATTGACATGTCCGACTCCAACCGAGCCACCCCGCAGAATCTCAAGTGGCCGATGCATCTCCTGGCCGTACCGACTCACATCTTTCACGCCGGGATACGCAAACGCAGAGTCGCTCTGTTGTCTTCCTCCAATCCCTTCAACATCGGAAATAGATCGGAAATACGACGCGAGCACAACGCGATGTGAGTTCGCGACCGTCGCAGCGAACAACTCATCGTATTCCGGGTATTCTCGGCTGGGCTCCTCGAACACGACATCAATGCCTATTGCTCTCACCTGCAGCTCAGTCAGAGCTTTCAGCATCAGCGCGTAGAAGTTGCGCCGCACAGGCCATCCGAGATCCTTCACAGCATCGTTGTCGATATAGACAATGACAATATTCGTATCGGCCTGTTGCGCACCGCGAAGCTGGTACTTCAACGCTGTAACCTGGTTCTCCACCGAGGAGAGTGGAACGTGGAGAATCACCGCGAGAAGCGTCGAGAGAAACGCTATCAGAATGGTGACCAGTAGGTTTCGTCGGGTCATTGCGGACTGAGCCAAAGTTCCGGGTTCTGCTTCTCCCGGTCTTTCCACAGTTCAAAGTGGAGACGGGGACCATCCAGTGATTCGCCGCTGGTGCCTATACTCTCCCCTTCCTTCACCTTCTGTCCCTGCGTCACCCTGATATCTGCCAGGTGCGAGTAAACCGTCCGGTAGCCGCCATGGTGGTCGATGATCACGATGTTGCCGTACGAGGGGAGCCACCAAATGGTCACCACCTCTCCCGCCGCAACAGCGGTCACAGAAGTTCCAGCCTTCACAGTAATATCAATCCCCGTATTCTGTGTGATCGTCTTGAGCGTAGGGTGTCTCTGGTTGCCAAAATGGGCAACGACTATCCCTTCGCTCACAGGCCAGCGGAGCTTTCCTCGCTTTGCTTCAAACTCACCGGAGATGGGTGGCGGCTGTGGAAGTTTGCCGGTTCGCTGCTGCTCCGCCGCCTCTCGTTCTCTTTTGATCCGTTCTTGCTCGATCAGGTTTGCAATCAGCTTCTCAAGTTCTTTCACTGATTGCAGGCGACGGTCGAGCTCGCGCTGGGCATTCTTCTTGTCTTTACGGATCTGCAGCAGAACTTCTCGCCGGTCTGCAACGAGGGCAGCGAGCCGATCCTCCTCAGCCCCCTTTTCAGCAATGAGGCGGCGCTGTTCACTGAGCTGCTCCTGCAGATGCGTCTGCTTGTCTTCTATCTCATTCTTCTTTGTACGTATCTTGCCGATATCGGTTTTACGCTGCTCTGAGAAGCGGCGAAGATACTCGGCGCGAATATAGAACTGGTTGATCGACCGGGAGGCGAGCAGCAGCTCAATGTCGTGTAACTGGCCTGCCTTGTAGGCGGATGCAACATAGTTGGCATAGTGACTTTTGAGGAATTCCAACTGGGATCCGAGATGCCCGATTTCAGCACGGGATGCTTCGACGCTATCCTGAATCTCCTGCTCTTCCTTTCGGAGCCGATTAATAAGCTGGCGGATGAGGGTGGCTTTTCTGTCGTAGGTATCGAGAAGCTCGAGTGTCGCCCGTTCGTTTTTCTGCTGCTGCTGCAACTTCTCTTCGAAATGCTTGATCTGCTCGCGAATCGACTGCAGCTCGGTCTGACGTTTCTTGATTTCATCCTTCGTCGAGGAGTGGATGCCACCAGCGGCCAAAACAAGGGAGACAAGTACGGCGTATGTTGTGCAACAACGAACCATCACTCATCGGGTTGTTGTTCGAGCATTTGATGGTATCGAGTAAGCAAACGAAGGATTCGGATCGTTCAGGGTGATGGATGAGTAGTTCACAAAAACCTGCCGTTCTTGTACAGGGAATCTGATTCGGATATGTCTCGGGGCACTGGACATCTCATCCTCGGCAAACGATGACGCCACCGCATCCATGATCAATTCGTCACGCTCATCACGAACCTCATACTTCTTCACGAGCAGATAGCGGTTATCGATCCAGAACCTGCACGTCCTGCTCTCACATCCAAAAGAGAGTAGAAACATGTCGTCATCAATTGAGTAGGTTCGAAGAGCTTGAGAGTCGGAAGGGATAGGGAATGATCCTGAGAAAGCTTCGACCACCTGATCGAGAGTGAGGTCGAACGGGATGATCGAACGAATGGCTGCAGCACTGGGAACACCGGTGACCACCTTGTTCTCCAGGCTGTTATACATGAGATACTTCTCACGGCTGATGAACAACGTGCCGAGGTCAATGCCAAAAGGTCCTTCAAAGGTGACGAGCAGTGAGTCTGGCTTCCTGAGTGCTACTTCGAAGGTAGCCGTGCCGGAAATCTCCGGGCTCTCAAATGTGACCGTCCCTCTGCCGACCATCGATTGTAACTTGTTCTGATGTTCCTGTACAAGGGTCATCACCGTGGCGGCATCCGTGACTTTCGTGTCGAGAAGGACTTCTGAACGCTTCGGCGCACACGATGATAGAAGCATTGAAATCAAAAACGCAACAAACAGTGGTCGCCCGTATCTCATAGAGATCCACGAGCGATTTTCTCTTTTAATGCTGCGTTTGTCTCATCCATCTTCAATGCAATCTTCCACTGCTCCATCGCTCGCTCCACATCTCTCATCTCATAATAGATGTCGCCAAGGTGTTCGTGAACTACAGGGCTCGCCTCTCCTTTGTCGATCGCCTTCTTTATGTACATTTCGGCCTGCTTGTAGTCTCCCAAACGGAAATACACCCAACCGATAGTGTCAAGATACGATGTGTTGTCGGGCTGCGCTGCAACAGCCTTCGTTGCCATCTCCAGCGCCCGGTCAATCTGGATGTTCCTGTCTGCTAGGCTATATCCGTAGTTGTTCAGGATCAGAGCATTGTTCGGGTCAAGCTTCAAACCCTCTTCGTAGAGGCGGTCGCACTCATCATACTTCTTCATGCCATCATACACAAGAGCGAGCTGGCTGATGGCGTTGATGTCTTTGGGATTGAGTTGTCTCGCCCTCTCGAGAACGCGCACAGCATCATCGTTCCTGCCCACCCGATTGAAGGCAACACCGAGGAAGAAGTTCACTCGGAAATCGTCCGGCACAATCTTGATTGCTTTTTCCAGAATCGTGACGACTTCCTGGAAATTGTTCTTTTCGAGGAACACAGAGGAGAGATACACCCAGGCATCGGCGTTCCCACTCGAAAGCTCGGTCACCTTGCGGAAATTCTCGACGGCAATGGAATCATCATGGCCAAGAGCCCCCAGCGCCCCGAGAAACCAGTATGCTCTCCAATCGCCAGGGTGCTTGCTGCGCACACGCTCGAACACGTTTCGAACGGCAGGAATGAGAGTTGAATCCTTTTCCACCTGTCCAAAGTACACCTCACCTATACGCAATTTCGCCTCAATGTTCACCGAGTCGGCCGAAAGGAGAAGATCAAACAACGAGTCAGCTTTGTCATAGTTCTTCTGCAACAGGAGGACGATGCCGTACTCTCCAACAAAGTCGAGGTTGTTGGGGTAGGTGGCAGTAAGCTCGCCATACAGTGTGCGCGCTTCATCAAGTTTCTGGGCTCTGACATATGCCTGCGCAAGGCTTCGTTTCAATTCGTGGTTACTGGGATCCAAGGAGAGCATTTGCTTCATTGCAGCGGCAGCTTTCTCGAACTGCCCCATCTGACTGTACAGTTCGGCAATCTGCATGAGCACATCCCAATCAGCGCCAAAGCGCTGCGTCATCACCTCGAATACCCCCAGCGCTTTTTGAGGATTGCGAACCTGATAGAGTCGGGCAAGACTGTACCAGTTCTCGATCGTGTTCGAATCCCGCTTCACAATCTCCTCATATTCCTGGGCTGCGGCGTCGAGTTCGTACGCGGCAATGTACGCATTGGCGAGATTCTTCCGATAGTCCAGTTTCTCCGGAGCAAGCTTCACGGCTTCCCTGCCGTTTTCTATGGCGAGCGTATGCTTGCCAAGCTGAGAGTAGCACTTTGCGAGAGCAAAGTAGACGGCATCATCTTTCTCGTACCGCAACGCATCCTGGTACTCCAACACAGCCTGAGCGTATTCACCCTTCATCTCAAATACTGACCCGTCGACAAAATGCTGGAGTGCAGCATCATGAGCGGCCTGCGACACCGAATCCCTCGCAACAATCTCTCCATCTCTCCCGGCGTCGGATGCAGTCACCTTTGAAGCAGAACATCCCGCAATCATAACGGTTCCAAGAAGAACTGCAAACACAACAAAGAAAAGGTCTCGTCTCACACATATTCCTTCAGTAGTTCACGAAAAATATACCGATTCAACGATTGAATAACAAGCTGTTGCTTGACAGGCACATGCCTTTTCCCTATCGTATCTCGACATGATACCCGCCTACTGATGACTGCTGAACATTTCGATCTTGCCGTTGCATGGGACTGGGAGCACGATGCCGAATTCGTTTCCCTGCTCGAGGCACAGATACACGCTCACCACTTTCGCTTCTATTCCGTCTCTCATCACAATGTGCATGACACACTCAGGCGATTGCAGAAAGGGACTCTCGCGTTCGGTGCTTTTCTGGATCGAGCCTCAGACGCCGACGAGAACTTCGTTCCGCTTGCAAAACACGTGAAGAAGTCGGCAACACTGTTTCTCAACCACCCGGACGCAGTGCAGCATGCCATCGACAAGGCAACCATGCATTTGGAGTTCCTTACGAAGGGGATCCACGTTCCGTTTACAATCATCATCTCTCCGTACAGCAAGAGGAGTGATGTCGAATTGAGTCTTGGCGACCTCGCCAGGCTCGGACGTCCGTTCATCATCAAGCCGGCAAACACTACGGGGGGCGGAATCGGAGTAATTCTCGGGGCCGAGACGTTGAAAGATGTTATCGAGTCGCGTCAGCACCACAAGAATGATAAGTACCTGCTCCAGGAGAAGATCACGCCGGTACAGTTCCACGGTCGAAAGGCGTGGTTCAGGGTCTTCTATATCTGCGGGACAGTCATTCCGTGCTGGTGGAACGATGAGACGCACACGTACAAAGTCATCACCCGCCCAGAAGTTGTCGGACTGGGTCTCCAGCCACTCATCACAATATCGAGGAAGATATGGGAACTGTGCAAGCTGGAGTTCTTTTCAACAGAAATCGCAACGACATCAGAACAGAAATTCGTCGTGGTTGACTATGTGAACGACATCTGCGACATGCGGTTACAATCAAGGCATCCCGACGGAGTGCCTGACATCGTCGTGGGTGAAGTGTGCAAGCGCATAGCACGCTATCTCACGCACACACTGCAGTGACCAAAAGGAAGCTTTTGCTTGACATTGCGTATGTGGTTTGATACATTTGTGGCGATGTTAGACACATGAGCCATCACCGAAGGAGGAACCCCCTGATGAATTCTGCCGCAACGATGTTCAGAATTGTTTGCGTGCTCGGCTTCGCCGCACTGCTGTGCGGATGTGGAACAGCTCCCGAGACAACATCTGACACTTGGGAATCCGGAACACCGGTATCGGTTACAGCCCGGCTCGAGTATCGCGTGGATAGCCTTATGAACGAAAACCGCCGGCTCAACCAGCAGGTTGAAGCCCTCGCCACGGAGAACCGCAATCTCACCGCTCGCAATGCAGAGCTTGAAACCCACATCAACGAAATGACAGTCGCACCAAAGAACGAACCCACAGTTCCGACTGCATCCAATGTTGCAGCTGGATATGAAGGCGCCCTTGCAGCGTACCGGAGCCGGAACTTTGATGGTGCCGTGCAGGGCTTTCAGGCATTATTGGAAGGAAACGTCCGCGAGGATCTTGCAGACAATTGCCACTACTGGACTGGTGAGTCATACTACGGTATGAGGAAATACCGAGAAGCCATCGAGCACTTCCGGATGGTCTCTGACTACAAGAAGTCCGAAAAGAAGGACGACGCGCAATTAATGCTGGGGAACTCGATGGCGGCAATGGGGGACAAGGCAGGAGCAAGAGAGGCGTACAACAAGCTGATCTCATCGTATCCGGCCAGTCCGCTCGTTCAGAAGGCGAAGGAGAAACTCGCAAGACTGCAGTGACTTGGTCCTGAGCAACGTTTCTTGCTGCAAACGATCTGACGTGCCTTCATGCTTCGCCAGTTCTCATGGCGAAAAGCGAGAACCCCGTTCTATGGAACGGGGTTTTTCGTTCTCCAAGTCATCAGTGTCGGACTTGTCGGCTACCTACAAGCGGCGTCGGAATAAGAAGGGGTTTATCGTTTCCCTCCCAGAAACTCCTCTGCAATCTTCACATCCTCACTGCTGCCAATAAATAGCGGCGAACGCTGGTGCAGTTTTTCTGGGACGATGTCGAGGATTCTGCGCTTTCCATCTGAAGCAGCGCCACCGGCCTGTTCTACGATGTAGGCAAGCGGGTTGTTTTCGTACATCAGCCGCAGTTTCCCGTCTGGATTCTTCATATCACCCGGATAGCAATAGATGCCACCGTACAGCAATGTGCGATGGAAATCTGCAGCCAGCGAGCCGATGTAGCGTGCCGCGTAGGGCCTCTTTTCTTCCTTGCACTCACTCTTCAGGTACTCGACGTAGCGACGCATGTTCGGATCCCACCTGTTGAAGTTCCCTTCGTTTACCGAATAGATTGCTCCACGCTTGGGGATGCGGATATTCTCGTGCGACAACAGGAACTCTCCAACAGTCGGATCAAGAGTGAAGCCATGCACTCCATGTCCGGTGGAATACAGGAACATCATGCTTGAGCTGAACAGGACATATCCTGCCGCAACCTGCTTGTAACCGGGCTGCAGAATATCCTCCATTGTCCCTTTCCCTGATGGCGTCACCCGTTTGAACACTGAGAAGATGGTGCCAACAGTGACATTGGCGTCGATATTCCCGGAACCATCAAGCGGGTCATAGATCAGAACATAGTTGCCGTGAGAATAGTGGTCGGGGATATTTAACAGGCTTTCGTTTTCTTCGGACGCCATGACACACAGATGACCGGTGTGATCCATCGCCCTGTAAATCGTTTCGTCGGCAAACTCATCCAGCTTCTTCACCTCATCGCCGCTGACATTGACATGATCGGTCATCCCGAGAATGTTCACCAAACCAGCCTTGGTGACTTCCCGCCAGACGAGCTTGGCAGCAAGAGAGAGACCATGCAGTAGACCGGAAAACGCCCCGGTGGCGTCGGGATGGGATCGTTCACCTTCAATGATGTGGCGTTCGAGTGTCATAAACTTCGAGACTAGTGCTGTGCGGGGTTGATCCATATCTATTCTCTCAATAGAATTTTCAGAAGGATGGCGTTATGATCCACCGACTTACGAGACGATCGAACAGGCCGCAAGCCACGTATGACCTGAACAGTAGGAAACTACCTAAAGCAACGAAAAGGAGCAAGAAGGAAGAGTGCGCCAAACCACATTCCTCACTCCGACAAAGCCAGGGTCGGCCCAACTTCCTGCTCTTTGTACTGCAATTGATAGAGCTTGTAGTAGATTCCGCCGTGGGCGAGGAGCTCCTGGTGGGTGCCCATCTCACGGATTTCCCCCTTGTGCATTACAATAATCTTGTTCGCGTTCTGGATCGTCGAGAGGCGATGTGCAATGACGATTGACGTCCGACCATGCAAAAGTTTCTTGATGGCAGTTTGGATCAAGATCTCCGTTTCTGTATCGACACTTGAAGTAGCTTCATCGAGCACGAGAATCTTCGGATTGTACGCCAAAGCGCGGGCAAAGGAAATCAATTGCTTCTGCCCGACAGAAAGTGTGGAACCGCGTTCCTTCACCTCCTCTACATATTGTCCGGGCAATCGCTCAATGAATCTGTTTGCACCGACGATCCTCGCCGCCGCTTTTATGCGGTCGATGGTGATGCTCTCGTCTCCTAATCCGATATTCCCCTTGATGTCCCCGGAAAAGAGGAAGACATCCTGCAACACCACTGCAATGTGCTTGCGCAGATCAGCCTGACGGAGGTGTTGGATGTTCATGCCATCAACCAGGATCTCCCCTTTCTGAACCTCGTAGAACCGGGCAAGCAGACTGATGATCGTTGTCTTGCCCGCGCCGGTATGTCCGACGAACGCGGCTGTCTCACCGGCGTGGATCTTGAAGGACGCATTCTTCAAAACCCACTCGGTCTCCGATTCGGTCGCGCCAACATTGTACGCAAACCAAACGTTGCGGAACTCGATCTCACCTTTCACGGACGGGAAATCAACCGGAGCAGCAGGATCATCGACGGATGTCGTGTCATCCAGCAACTTGAATACACGCTCTGATGACGCCATTGCCGTCTGCATGATGTTGTACTTCTCGGACAGGTCACGGATGGGTCGCCAGAACATCTCGTTGAACTGCAGAAACGCCATCACCGTTCCGATGGTGATGCCTCCCCCAAGCACCTCCCGGCCAGCATACCAAATGATCAGGCCGACCGCCAGAGCGCCAATCAGGTCAACACCGGGGTAAAAGACCGCATAATAGAAAATGGACTTGATGTTTGCATCCCGATGGAGAGCATTGATCGAATCAAATTGTCGGAACGATTTCTCTTCACGGTTAAACACCTGGTCGACCATCATCCCAGTGATGTGTTCCTGCATGAATGTGTTGATGCGGGCGATCTGCAGCCTGACTTCCCGGTAGGCTTCGCGGGCTTTCTTCCGGAACAGGAACGTCCCATAGAAGAGCAACGGCAAGACGCTCAACGAGACCAACGCAAGTTGCCAGTTCATCGAGAACATGAACCACAGGATACCAGCAATAGTGAAGACATCGCTGAAGACCATCACGATGCCGGAGGAGAACATCTCGTTCAGGACCTCGATATCATTGGTGACACGAGTAATGAGTCTACCGATGGGATTGCGGTCGAAGAACTTTAGTCCGCGTCGCTGCAGGTGTTCGAACACTTCCATCCGCAGATCAAAGATTGTGCGTTGACCGACCCATTGCGTAAGATACGTGTTTAGATACTGGATGATGCCTCGGAGAACCATGACACCGAGAAACAGCAGGGCGGTCATCAGCAATCCATGCTTGTCACCCTGAGCAATGTTTTCATCCACAGCCACTTTGGTGAAATACGGACGCACGGCTTCCATGCCAGAGACTGCTATACTCATGACAATCCCGATCGCCACGTGCCATTTGTAGGGACGCAGGTAGTTGAGCATGCGACGCATCAAGCGCGCATCGTATGCCTTACCAAGGATTTCTTCTTCGTTCATTAGAGCTGATCCAACTCTTCTTCCAGCAACTGTTTCCGACGTAGCTCTGCATAAATCCCGCCTGACTCCACAAGCTCATCGTGGGTGCCCCGCTCCGCTACCCTTCCTTCATTCAGGACAACGATCTGGTCGGCATCCTTCACAGTCGAAATACGGTGACTGATGATGATACTGGTACGGCCCTTCATCACATGCCTGAGACGCATGAGGATCTCCTCTTCGGTGTAGGTGTCAACAGCGGAGAGTGCATCGTCTAGAATCAAGATCTTCGGCTTGCGCATAACGGCGCGGGCGATACTCGTGCGTTGTTTTTGTCCTCCCGAAAGTGTAATTCCGCGCTCACCAAGCATCGTTGAGAACTCCTGTGGAAAGTCAGATACGTCCCTGATGATCTGTGACACCTCCGCTGCTTCACGCACATGTGTTTCAGTGCCGTCATCCGTTCCGTAGCTGATATTCTCCAGTATTGAATCCGAGAAGAGAAACGTCTCTTGCGGCACATAACCGATGCTTGAGCGAAGAACCTGAAGCGGAATGTTTCTGATATCGACGCCGTCGACCAACACTTCACCTTCTGTCACATCATAGAGTCGTGGTATCAAGTTCACGAGGGTGCTCTTGCCAGAGCCGGTGTAGCCAACAATGGCAAGCGTTGTGCCCTGCGGGATTGTGAGGTTGATGTTGCTAAGTGCTGGCCGTGCAGCATTCTTATGCTGGAATGAAACACCCTTGAATTCGATTCCTCCGCGTATGCTCATCAACGCAGGATTAGTCGATTCTGCATCCCTGATTTCTGGAACCGTGTCGAGTATCTTGGTCAGCCTGTTCATCGAGGCAGCCCCTTGTTGCAGGATATTGATCACCCAGCCGAAGGCGATCATCGGCCAGATCAACATAATGAGGTAGCCGAAGAAGGCCGTCAGCGAACCAATGGTCATCTGCCCGTCGATCACCCGTACACCGCCGAAGTACAACGTGATGATCAGCGAGAAACCGATGAGAAGAAACATCAAGGGCCACATGATGGATTGAACGCGTGCAAGTACGAGATTCTTCTTCAGATAGTCCCAACTCATCGAGCGGAACAAACCGATCTCATACGCCTCTCGTACGTACGCCTTCACCACCCTGATGCCCGAAAGATTCTCCTGTGCCCGTGTTGTGAGTTTGGAAAACTGTTCCTGCCTCTCTTCGAATTTCAAGTGGACGATCTTACCGAGGCGGAACACAGCGTACGAGACAAAGGGGAGCGGGATCAGCGCAAGCAGCGTAAGCTCCCAGTCTTTGTACAGCATGATACTCAGCACCATGGTGAATGTCATCAGGGTATCGGTGGGGTACATGATGCCGGGACCGAGCGCGTTCCGAACGGCGCTGATGTCGTTCGTTGCATGTGCCATCAGGTCGCCGGTGGGTGTGTTCTGGAAATATGAGAGCGAGAGTTTCTGTATGTGAGAGAGGAAGTTGTTCCGCAGATCGTACTCGATGCGCCGGGAAATGACGATGATCGTCTGGCGTGTCAGGAACGTGAATATGCCGGCAACAGCGGAGAACCCGACAATGAGCCCGGCGTACAGCAGCAACCCGGAAGAATCAATTTGTCTTGATTCGAGAGAGGTTTTCAGCGCATCGATTGCGCGGCCAACAAAGAGTGGCTGGACGACTGTGAAGAGGTTGCTCATCACTACCGTGACAAGACCCCAGACGAGCGTCGACTTGTATTTCGCGAGAAAAGGCTTAAGACGTAAGAGCGGCTTCATTCCCATCAAGAGATTGAGTCATCAGGTCATTGAATCATTGTGATGATAACTCAATGACTCAATCTTTTCATTATCCTATCACTTCAAATCCCGTGTACTTGTGCAGTGCCTTCGGCACCACGACTTTGCCTTCCGGCGTTTGGTATTGCTCAAGAATAGCTGCAACCACTCTTGGCAGTGCAAGTGCAGAACCATTGAGCGTATGGACGATCTCCGGTTTGCCCCCTCCATCGGGCTTGAAGCGGATGTTCATCCGGCGCGCCTGAAACGCCTCGAAGTTGCTTACCGATGAAACCTCAAGCCACTTTTGTTGTCCAACCGCCCACACTTCAAGGTCATACTTCTTCGTCTGGGTGAAGCCAAGATCGCCCGAGCACATCAGGAGCACGTGGTATCGTAAACCGAGTTTCTGCAGCAATCGTTCCGCATCCTCTCGCAAACTTTCCAGCTCGTCATACGAAGTGTCGGGGTGCACAACCTTCACCAGCTCCACCTTGTTGAACTGATGCACACGGTTCAACCCCCGAACGTCTTTGCCATACGATCCCGCCTCCCGACGGAAGCAGGGAGTGTATGCACAGAATTTGACAGGCAATTGTTTCTGCTGCAGGATCTCATCCCGGAAGAAGTTCGTCACCGGGACTTCGGCGGTCGGCACAAGATAGAAATCATCTTTCGTCACAACATACATCTGGTCTTCCTTGTCCGGCAGTTGACCCGTACCAGTGGCACTGGCAGCATTCACAACCAGCGGCGGGAAAAGCTCGGTGAAGCCTCGTGTCGCAGCTTCATCAAGGAAGAAATTGATGAGCGCCCGTTCGAGCTGTGCGCCTTTCCCGATGTACACAGGAAAACCAGCACCGGTAATTTTTGTTCCGCGGGCAAAGTCAATGATGTTGAGTTTCTCCACCAGCTCCCAATGCGGCTTCGGCTTGAAGTCGATAACCTGCTCCTCTCCCCATGTGGACACAACTTGGTTCTCTGCCGGCGTTCTGCCAACCGGGACGGTAGGATGTGGGATATTGGGAATAAGCAACAACGCGGCATGCAACTTCTCCTCAATACCCTTCAACTCATCATCAAGGACTTTGATGTTGTCAGCCACAGTTTTCATTTCGGCGATCACGGCTGACGCGTCTTCGCCCTTGGATTTCATCCGCGCAACTTCGGCGGAGACAGTATTCTTCCGACTCTTGAGCGCCTCGCTCTTCTGAAGAAGCTGGCGACGTTGTTCATCGAGCCTCAGGATTTCGTCCACACGAGCGGGGTCTTCCCCTTTTCTCTGGATTCCCGTTTTCACGGCGTCGGGTTGTTCCCGAATAAATCTTATATCAAGCATAAGTCAACGGGTTCCATGTTATCGTTTACTGTGCGGCCCGCGACTGGACGATGGCAACGGGGCACTGTCCGGCATTTTCTTTGGCAAGCGGGAGAGCTGACTTTTCAGAATGAGCAGTCCTTGCTCAGTTGTTGACGGACGGTATCCCAACTCCACCTCCGCCTTCAACGTGATCAATCCGGATTTCATCGGACGGGGGGCAGGCTGGTTCAGTTGCGCAGTTTTGATGGGAATGATCAGGCTGGGTTCAAAGCTGAAAACATGCGCCAACCGCAAGGCAAAATCGTACCGACTGATAATGTCCCTCCCGGCAAAATGGTATATGCCCGACTTTCCCAGTTCGATGGCATTCACCAACCCCTGCGCAAGATCATCCACAAGAGTTGGATTCCCGAACTGGTCATCGACGATTTTCACGGGGAGGTTCTTCTCAAGGTTCTCAATGAGCCAAATTGCAAAGTTCGACTTCACGTTGATGCCGGTGCCGTAGAGAACCATTGTGCGGGCGATGAAGTAGTCCAGGCCGGACAGAAGCAGTGCGTTCTCGCTCGCCAGCTTGGTCTTTCCGTAGTAGCTCAGCGGTTCTGGTCGCGCCGTCTCATCGTACGGGCCAGACTTCCCATCGAAGATGTAATCGGTGGAGATATGAAAGATCTTGGAATTGTTCTTCCTCGCTGCCTCGATAAGATGCTCAACGCCTTCGGTATTGATCTTCCAGGCGAACTCCCGTTCCTTTTCGCAGGCATCAACATTCGTCATCGCCGCACAGTTGATAATCACATCCGGCTCGACCGCATGGACGACTTTCTTTACGTCCTTCTTCGATGTAATATCAACCTGCACGTAGTGGGCGCTGTTCAAGTGAACCACCGGAACCGGCTCAACTGAGCACATCGTCACTTTGTGGGCGGAGCCGCGCACGAGGAATTCGGTCACCTTTTGTCCGAGGAGGCCGTTGCTGCCAACCACCAGAGCGCGCTTCACGTTCACCGCAAACTCTCTTCCAGGGCTGTCGACGCCGAGGTCTTCTCATCCCGGTACTTGATGATGATGGGAGTGGTCAGGGACAACTGCTCACGGCGTGCCCACTCTGTCGCCAGGGGACGGCTTCCCGGCACAACGACGGCGTTCTCCGGGATGCAGAGCGGAGCGTCACCCTGCCTGCGATACACTGCGCGCTTCACGACATCGTACACTGGCGTGGCACCAGTAAGGATGACGCCGGCACCAATCACCGCTCCTTGCTTCACGATCGTTCCTTCATAGATCCCGCAACTTCCTCCCACAAGCACATCATCTTCAACAATCACCGGCAGCGCTCCGACCGGCTCAAGCACGCCACCAATTTGCACGCCAGCACTCAAATGCACCCGTTTGCCAATCTGCGCGCACGATCCAACGAGAGCATGGGAATCAACCATCGTGTCCTCGTCAACATACGCGCCAACATTGATGTACATCGGCGGCATGCAGACGACACCTTTCGCAACAAACGCACCATCACGGATCGCAGAACCACCCGGTACCTCGCGTACACCATCCGAGAGCGAAAGGTTCTTCAACGGATACGTATGCTTGTCGAAATACCTGAACTGATTGTTGATGGATACATCCACCAGATCACCCAGCCTGAAGCCAAGCAAGATCCCTTTCTTCACCCAATGATTGACCACCCATTGGGTGTCCATTTTGGAGGCTGCCCGCACTTCACCGCGGTTCAGGAAGAACTTGAATTCGTTGAAGGTCTTCAATGCGCGATCACGATCAACCACCGCAGCATCCTGCTCAAACAGATTTTCTATGTCAGTCTGAAGAGACATCTCAGGCAACGCTCATGGGTTGTTAGGGTTTGAGAAGGTTCAATTCCTGAAGCGCGTCTTGAATCTTCGGACGGTTCGCATCGCTCAACGGGGTCAGCGGCAACCGGAGCTGGTTCTCGATCATCCCCAGCATGTTAAGTGCGGCTTTCACGGGAATCGGGTTGGACTCGACGAAGTTGACATTCATCAGTTGGAGAAGCCTGTAGTGGAGTTCACGCGCCTTCTCCCATTTCCCTTTCAGTGCAGCGCGCACCATGTCGGAGAACATTTTGGGGACTTCATTCGAAATCACCGACACAATCCCATCTGCGCCGAGCGCAACAAGTGGTAGCGTCAGGTTGTCATCCCCCGACCACACGCCGAACCCCGAAGGACGATGGTGCAGTATCTCCATGATCTGTCCGAAGTTTGCAGATGCTTCCTTCACGCCCGCCAGGTGTGGAATCTCCTCGGCGAGCTTCAGTGCCGTCTTCGCATCAATATTGGATGCTGTTCGTCCGGGCACATTGTAAATAACGATGGGGATATCCACCGCATCGGCAATGGCGCACATGTGTTGGTATATTCCCTCTTGCGTCGGCTTATTATAGAAGGGGGCCACCGTCAGGATTGCGTCGGCACCGCTTTGTTTCACCTGCTTCGCAAGGGCAATGGCTTTCGTGGTCGAGTTGCTGCTCGCGCCGCCAACAACGGGGACACGCCCGCGCGCCTGGTCAACAACGGTTTCGACAACAAAGGCCTGTTCGGTTTCAGAAAGGGTTGCTGCTTCCCCTGTACTCCCTGCCGGCACAAGCGCCTCCACCTTTCCCTTGATCTGATATTCGACAAGTTCACGCAGGGCGTGTTCGTCCACCGCGCCATCTTTCTTGAATGGCGTAACCAAAGCCGTTGCTGTACCTTTGAAGAGCAGTCTTCGTTTCATGTTACCCCTTTGGAGTTAACCGCCAAGATGCCAAGGCACAAAGAAGAAATTGTTGTTCTGAGATATCATCGTTCTCTTCGCGTCCTAGCACCTTCGTGGCAACACTGTTGAGTCTATGGAAGAATCACGTCGCGCATCGTGTAGAAACCCTTTTTACCTTTCAACCATTCAGCAGCAACCACGGCACCCAACGCAAATCCCCTCCGGCCCTTTGCCCGATGCACAAGCTCAATCGAATCACACTCTGAATCGAACAGAACCGTGTGTGTTCCGGTTACGCTGCCAATTCTCGTGGAAGTAACATGCAACTGATGCGGCTTGATCTGTCCGTGTGACGTTTCGTGAAGCAGCTCCGTCTTTCGTTTCATCGACTGAAGGATGGTTGATCCCATCGAAAGCGCTGTCCCGCTGGGACTGTCTGCTTTGCCCTTGTGGTGCACTTCATGAATGGAAACATCATAGTCTGAGTACCTGTCGAACAGGCGCGACGCATCCATCACGATTTGCGAAAAGATGTTCACGCCGAGAGAGAAGTTGCTGGCATACAGGAAGCCGATCTTCTTCTCCTTCACCAGCTTCCTCACATGTTCAAGCCTGTCGTACCACCCGGTGGTTCCCACGACCATGCTCTTGCCGCAGTCCGCAACGGCTTCGATATTGTCCAGCGCCGCCGTCGGCACGGAGAAGTCGATGCAGACATCCACCCCTTTCAGTGAATCAGGGGTAATGCCGAGCCCGCCGGTGTTGTTCTCTTCGGTGATGATAGAGGCAACCCTGAGCCCTTTCTCTTTGGCAACGAGTTCCACTTCCTTCCCCATGCGGCCGTAACCGATGATCGCAATATTCAAGGAAACCTCCTTTGGTTCAATCGTGACACGGGAATCTCAAGCCGCAACAACAGCATCACGCAGACCTTTCAATCCCTCAACACCGATCTGTTGCACCTTTGCTGCCGCCACGCGGTTGGCAAACTCCGTGGCGGCAAAAAGGTCTTTGGTCTTCACATACTGCAGCAGGAATGCCGCGCCGAACACATCGCCGCAACCCGTAGCATCAAGAATATTGTCGAACTTGATTCCGTCAAATTGCTTTTGGAGCATCTTCTTGTGTTCATTGTAGTAGAGCGTCGCCCCCCGGTCACCTTTTGTCACCACAATGCCCTTGACACCGAGCGTTAACAAATGTCCGGCAGTTTGCTGTTCGGTCAGCCGCTCGACTGCGAGGCCACCAATCTCTTCTTCGTTCAACTGCACGGTGTCATTCATGAATGCCCATCGCCGCCACGTCTCGACCGGACGGCGATACCGCTCATGGTCCGCCTTTGCACCTAGGGTCAGGCTATGATAGTCAAAGTGAATTGGGATGTTATGTGATCGCACCGCCAGCCGGATATGGTCAAGGGTTTCGATCGTAAGATCGAACCCCGAGATCATGTTGATGAGAATGCCATCCACCGAAAGATGACGCCGGATTTTCTCATACGGAATTGGCCTGGCGATGTCCTTCGAACACTCAATTCTGTTCTGTTTGTCCTTGTAGTAGAGATGGACTCTATTCGTCGGTTCCTCGAACCTGTAGATGCCGGAAGTATCAACATTAGGGAACCGTTTCAGTTGCTCAATAAGCGCAGAGTAATCGCCTTTGTGCACCCCGAATACCGGACAGATGAAGTCGGACGGTCTTGCGAGAGATGCCAACGCGGCAACGGCATAGTAAATTCCTCCATAGCTTTCGACCTCCGGCCCTTCTACGGGGTGAATAACATCGAGACAAAGATGACCGACAACAAGGAACTTCATAATGACAAGAACTCAATGATAGAAAACGCTCTCTACACCTTCGCGGTGTACGGATAATCGCCTGCTTCACATTGCCGCCACAGGCCCTGACAGGAGAACCGGTTCTCATACAACGCACGGCCAATCACAACCGAGTCGACACCGACCTTCTCAAGCTCCTGCACCTCGAGCAGATCGTCGAGGCCGGAAATCCCGCCGGCGGAGGTGATGCGCATACCGGTCTTCTGGGCGAGTTCACGCAATACCCTCAGGTTGACACCCCGAAGCGTACCGTCGAGATGAATGTCTGTGTAAACGACCCGTCTGAAACCAAGCGCTTTGGCGTTCAATGCCACCGAGAGTGCCGTTAGCCCGGAGGATTCTGTCCACCCGTGCGTTGCAACGATTCCATTTAGCGCATCAATGCCGAGCACGACCTTGCTCGGACCATAGGTATCCACTACCCGCTTTGCTTCATCCGGATTCTCGATTAGCATCGTACTGATCAGCACGCGATAGACACCGAGCTCGAACGCTTGCTTCACTGCATCCACGCTCCGCAATCCACCACCAAGCTCGACCGGTATATCGACCGTGCTCACTATCTCACGGATGCAGTCAACATTCACCAACCGACCTTGTTTTGCCCCGTCAACGTCGGTCACATGCAGCGACTTGGCGTTCTCCTTCCGCCACAGTCGCGCCATTTCCGCAGGGTCATCAGAATACGAGTAGCCTTCGACACCCCGCACCATCTGGACGCAATGACCGCCCCTGATATCTATGGCAGGAATGATGAGCAACATGACCAAGTTGAGTGAGATGCGCCAAGCCAAAATGCACAAAAATCGTTTCATTTTCAACCAAGAAGCTTCCATTTGAGAGAGCATTTCTGTACCATTTCTCTGCGCGTGTTATCTGCTCAATAGTCAACAACGGAGTCCATGCCGGTCCGGAGATTCGTCGCACCTCTTCTTCTCACTCTTGGTGTCCTGTTCAACTCTCTGATTGCAGCACCCAAGCTCATCGTTGTCATAAGCATCGATCAATTCCGATACGACTACCTGACGAGATTCGGCGACTACTACGGTTCGGGGGGCTTCCACTACCTCTTGCAGAACGGGGCGTCGTTCTCAAACGCGACCTACAAGCATGCATTCAACATCACGGCCCCCGGTCATGCCGTTATCCTCACAGGAGCTTACGGCGACCGGAACGGGATCGCAACCAACTCGTGGTACGATCCAAGAACCAATCAAAAAGTGTACTGCGTCTCTGATAGCACAGTGTCCATCATTGGTGCGAAGGGGGCGGGACGCTCTCCAGCAAATCTCATCGTTCCGACATTTGGTGATGAACTGCGCCTTCATACAGGCTTCAAGAGCAAGGTTATTTCAATCTCGCAAAAAGACAGGGCGGCTATTCTCCTCGGTGGGAAAATGGCAAATGGTGTATTCTGGCTTATCGATTCCTCCTTCGTGACCTCAACCTGCTACATGACTTCGCTTCCCTCATGGGTCGAGAAGTTCAATGCGTCGGGAGTCGTAAACTCCTATTTTGGCAAAACCTGGGAGACGGTATTGCCCGACAATGCACATGCGACGATGGATATTGACGATGCATCGTATGAGGTTAGCTTCAGCACTTTCGGCAGGAGCTTTCCGCATCCCATCCGCGGTGACAGCGGGACTCACTTGACGCAATCATATTACCGCGCAGTGCTCACGAGTCCGTTCGGCGTGGACTTTCTCGCCCAATTCGCGAAAGCTGCCATCGAAGGAGAGCATCTGGGTGAGAGCCCATCTCCCGATCTTCTCTGCGTCAGTTTCTCATCTATTGATTATGTCGGGCATGATTTCGGGCCACACAGCCGGGAGATCCTCGAGATGGCTGTCCAGACCGATCGTATTCTTGGAGACTTTCTTAGGTATCTCGACGCTCGCATCGGCCTAAAGAATACTCTCGTCGTCCTCACAAGCGACCATGGGGTGACTCCAATTCCGGAGTACATTCGATCCCGCCACCCTACCGCCGATGTCGGGAGACTCTCTCACGCCAGACTACGTGAATGCTGCAATGCAGCCCTCGCGCATTCGTTTGGCGCTCCAACCGGCAAGCAATCATGGATCAAACAGCTGATGGACGGAAACATCTATCTTGATCCTGATGTCATCCGGGCGAAGAATTTGGATCCGGACAAAGTTGCCACCGCGCTTGCAGATTCGTTAATGAATCTTCACGAGATCGCGCTTGCACTCCCGCGACAGACGATACTCTCATGTTCCAGCACCTCCGGGCTGGAAGCAAAAATGAAGCGCAGCTTTCATCCGAAACGAAGTGGCGATGTACTGTTTGTTCTGAAACCGTTTTTCTACATCGATGACGGCTCAGAAGGAGCGGAACATGGCAACCCGTACGAGCATGACGCGCACGTTCCTCTCATCCTTATGGGTGAAGGAATACGCGCCG
>Ga0208980_10000238_pt1 | contig 29082 bp, 28 predicted proteins | sample WetSurMetagenome_3_FD_187993 | JGI IMG/M metagenome (GOLD analysis project Ga0208980, IMG submission 187993) | Wetland microbial communities from Twitchell Island in the Sacramento Delta, sample from surface sediment Aug2011 Site A1 Bulk (version 2) | ecosystem: Environmental > Aquatic > Marine...
CGCCGATGGGACAAGAGAATGTTTTTCCTTTTCTCTCCCTGGGGACACGAAGATACTCCGGCATTAATCTGGCATTCAATTGGCGGTGCTTCTGCAATCATCTTTATCTATCCTCCCCAATCTGTTGACGGAATGAACAACTTCGAATAAAGTCCTCCGAACATTTCAAAAGGCAGGCGAGGTTGTGAGCAAGACATGTGTAGGAACAATGCGAGCCATTGCCGTAGATCTCGACGGAACACTGCTCAACAACCAACGCATTTTAAGCAAGCGGAATGAAAATGCGCTGATGGAAGCCGCTTCCAGAGGATGGATCATAATGACCTGTCGTTGATCCAATCCGTTGGCTGCGGCGTCGCCATGGCCAATGCCACGCCCGAATTAAGGAGGGCGGCACGATACTTGACTGGAACTAATGATGAAGCTGGTGTGGCTCAATTTCTGTCACAGGTGCTTTATCCTCGTTCCCTTCTTCACCCTGGCTTCAGCGCGGATATTATGTCACGGGGTCCGGAAGTCGCCCGCTGTACAATGCACCCTCGTGTTCCCCGAAATGGACCGGTAAGGGTGGGCGTTAAAAACCAAAATGTGTCGACCTGAAAGCGGGACGCGATAGCCACACAGGCTTTTGTTTTTATCCCGTTGTGCTGCCTGGCTCGTTCGAGCGTGTGTAGGCCGCAAGCTCCTGATGCTCATCCGCTGTCCAACGGGTGGCGGTATCCACAGCCCTGGCCGACCACAGGAAGCATGCCGGATAGCCTTTTCCCTCGATGCAGCGCAGCCTGTTGGCAACCGTCTGCTCCATGTCCGGGTTCAGCAGATCCGGCCAGGAGCGGCAGGCTGCAGACGCGAATTCACCCACCACGCAGGGGATCTCCGGCGCGGGCGGATGCGGCGGCAAAACACTGCCGCCCTGAGCATAATAGTGGAATTGATAAAGCGTTATTCCGAGCGCCGAAGCATCCCATTTTTCCAGGGTGCGCCAATGAGCAAATCCGACCGATGACCGGAAGACGCTGTTTCCGCCGGGAAGCAGATTTGCATTAATGCGGCGTGAGCCCTCGGCGATAAACAATTTCATCTCTTTCAGCAGAACTGTCCGGTTGCCGGTTCTTTCCCGGAAAAGCGGCAACCTCCCGGTCACCCACTCGGGCTCATTGATCAATTCCCAGGCATACAACGCATTCCGGTATTTCAGGGAAATTTCCAGCAAGGGATCGAGAATCCTGTCAAAAAACAGCTTTTGCTTCGCCGCATCGCAGACAATCCCATATCTTCCGCCTTTGATGATTCCGGGGCTGCCGGGAATCTCCGTCCCGCGGTGGCACCATGAAAAATCGATCAGCGACGGAAGCAGTTTCAGACCGGTTTTTGCGCAGGCGCCCAGGACATGCTCAAAATCCTCCCCGAGCTGCCGGTAGAATGGATGGCCTGCCGGTAGTGGATCAAAAAGCCATTCATTGCCGATCCTCCTGGGGGCAGACTCACCTGTCCCGTAATTCAATCCGTCCGCCAGAAGGAACCAGCGAACAGCGAATATTCCCTGGGATTGGAATTGGGCGAAATCCTCCTCGATGCGACTTCGTTTCCTCTCGCGCCATGCCGGCAAGTTTTCCCCGGACACCCACAACGCCGGAGGCCCCCCAAAATCCCAGCCATAGTCGATCCAAGGATAATTGATACCTATGAGCATATGAGGTGAAGTTGTGGCGCTTGTTCCGCTGCGGCGGCTCTCTAATTTCTCTTTCAGGGCGATGCTTAAGGTTTAGCCGAAAATGCTGCGCGGCTTTTTCCGAGGCAGGCTCTCTACGTCCCGGGACACAAAGCCGACAAGGGTGCCGCTACTCGGTCAGTCCCTGGCTTGTCTTCATGAGGTTCTGCACGACTTCCTGATAGTAGGGTTTTTCCTTCAGGCTTGCATAGGAACCCGGGAAATAGGCCAGAGTGACGTCGGCGCTTGCGTCCTCAAAAGCGTTCAGAACAACGGCAGCCCGCTGGTCATGGGGCAGACGCGTATTGTCGATCATCGGGAAATCAAAGAATCCCACCCAGAATTCCGCCGTGCTGGTCTCCACGTTGCCGCGATCTTTGTCCGCAGTCTTGATCTCGAGCCGCACGCTGACCTGCTGCGCGGCTTTGTCCACCGATAGGACGAACAGGGAGAACTGCCGGGTGATTCCGTCCAGAGTGAGCGTGGCGTCTTCCAGGGGAAATCCTCCGGGATTCTGTTCGAAATTCGCGAAATCGATGATGCGGTCGGTCTTTCGTCCCGCGCCCTCCAGCACCAGCATCTGCTTCCGGCTGATCTCCGTAGCAACTTTGTAAAGGCGTTGCAGATATTCCTTTCTGTGCGCCTCGCTCGACGCGCGGATCTGTTTTTCCAGATAGATAAAGAGGGGCTTCAGGTTGAGCGATTCATGGAAGTTATAGGAGAGCAGTTCCAGGTTCAAAACGCGTTCGTCGAGGCTGGAAGATCCGGGGCGGAGAAAAGATTGGATGATCGAGACGAACATGTCTTTGCGCAGGGCGCTTTCCGCCTCTTCCCGTTTGCTCATGAGCTCCGTGTAGATGCGCACATTGGTTTCGTAGGCCTGCATCCGCTCCCGGGTGACGTTCTGCGTCAATTCACGGTCCTTCAGGTAGCTCGAACCGATGATGCCAATAATCGCCACCGTGATTGCGGTCAGCAGCCCGCCGCTGGACTGCAGGACAAGGCTCACCTTCTCCCAGACATCGCGTCTTTTAGGTCGGTCTTCCATGGCTTATTTCCTCTTGAGCGTCAGCTTGCCGTCGACGGTCTCAATCATCCAGTCGTAGCGCATGGCCTTTTCATAACTGAAGATATCCGCGTCAGGTTTCTGGTCCTTGTAGTGAATCGTCAGGCGGCATTTGCCCTTATCGCTGACAAAGATGTGGTAGCTGCCGAATTTATCCGTCTCGCCGGAATAGGTTTTCCCGGCGGCGGCAATTTCGATTTTGATGCCGGCCGCGACCGGCTTGCCCGCATCGGCAACTGTCCCGTAGATTTCTCCTGCCGAAGCCACGGACGCCGCCAGGACGACGAACGCAAACACTAGCAGTGATTTCATGATCCCTCCACTTTTACCTTCTCACGCCGGGCCCGTGCCCTATCCAATACAGGATGCACGCTATTCAAAAAGGTTGCCACCGATTTCCCCCGCTCATGCCCGGCATCGAAATGATCTTCAATCTCGAATTCCGGAATCCGATTCCCGAGTCCATTACTGAACCGTCGTTCCTGTCGAGGGTTTGCCTCCTCCGGTCTGCTTGTCCCGCTGAGCCTGCAGGGCCTGGATGAGGCCGTCCACGATCTGGGTGGGTATGGCAATCACGGCCTTCACCGGCGCCGGCAGCGTTCCGGTTTTTTGCATTCTCAGCGCCTCTTCCTCACTCTGCGGGCCGATGACGTCGCAAAATGTCAAGGTGCAGTCCAGGGGTGAAACGCTGACCTGGACATAGTTGGAATAGATTCTCGGAGAGCTCAGGGAGTGATCTGCAATGATTTGTACGGGTCTTTCTTCGTTCGCCATGTACCTCCTCTTGGGGGGGAAGCGGGCCCACCCCTGCAAAAAATTTTAGCCGGGAGGCCAGCGAAGTATCCGTCCGCCCAGGATATGAATGTGCAGGTGAAATATCGTCTGGCCGGCCTCCGCGTTCGTATTTATTACGGTACGATACCCTGTGCCGTCAATGTGCTGCTCTTTGGCCATCCGCCCGACTACGTTCAGCATGTGACCCAGAAGCAGCCGGTCTTCCTCCTGGCTGTCATTAAGGGAAACGATGTGCTTTTTCGGTATGACCAGGAGATGAACCGGAGCTCTGGGATTTATGTCCCGGAGCACAAGGCACAGCTCATCCTCATAAAGGATATCCGCAGGTTTCTCTCGGGCGGCGATTTGGCAAAAAATGCACCCGAAAATTTTCATCTTCCCTCTCTGATAGGCAGTGAAGATCGGCCTAGCGTATGCGCTCGATATTCGCGCCCAGGCGGGCCAGTTTCTGCTCGATATGATAGTAGCCTCGATCCAGATGATAGACTCTGTCGATAACCGTTTCCCCCCGGGCGACCAGACCCGCCAATATCAGGGAGGCGCTCGCCCTCAGATCGGAGGCCAGAACCCTCGCGCCGGACAGAGGCTTGCCGCCCCTTACCAGAGCCTGCCTGCCGTCAATGGTTATGTCGGCTCCCATGCGGATCATTTCCAGGGCATGCATGAACCGGTTCTCGAAAATGGTTTCGGTAATGACCGCGCTCCCGTCTCCCTGAGTCATCAGAGCCATGTATTGAGCCTGCATATCGGTCGGAAACGCCGGATAGGGATGAGTCGCGACATTTTTCGAGACAATCGGGTCCCTTCCCCTCACGCGAAAGCCATCGGAACCGATTGTGACTTCGGCCCCCGTATGGCCTAACTGTGTCAGCACGGCCGTCAAGTGGCCCGGATTGCACTTGGTGATCTCGACGTCCCCGCGGGTGATCGCGGAGGCTATGGCAAAGGTCCCCGCCTCGATTCGATCCGGTATGATGCGGTGCCGGCTTCCGTGCAGTTCCCTCACGCCCTCAATCCGGATCGTGCGCGTGCCGTCGCCTTGAATACGGGCGCCCATGCTGCGGAGCAGATCGGCCAGATCGCTGATTTCGGGTTCGCAGGCCGCATTGTCCAGCACGGTTTCGCCTTCAGCCAGCGTGGCAGCCATCATAAGATTTTCCGTTCCTGTAACCGTGACCGTATCCATCATGACATGCGCCCCATGCAGGCCGGGGGTCGAAGCTTCCACGTAACCATGCACCACATCGCATTTGGCTCCCATGAGCTCAAGGCCCATGATGTGCAGGTTCACCGGGCGGGAGCCTATGGCGCACCCGCCGGGCAGCGAGACCCGCGCCTTTTTAAATCTGGCGACAAGGGGGCCCAGGACCAGGATCGCCGCCCGCATGGTTTTGACCAGTTCATAGGGGGCCTCGCAGGAACGGACTCGGCCGGCATTAAGCGTTGCGGTCCCATCTTCGCGCACTTCCGCCTCAACGCCCATTACCTCGAGCAGGTTTCGTGCCGTCAGTATATCGCGGACATAAGGAATATTTTCCAGCTGAAGTGTATCGGCGGTCAAAAGGGATGCGGCCAATGCAGGCAGTGCGGCGTTTTTTGCTCCGCTGATCCCTACGCGCCCGGACAAAGGAATTCCGCCCATCACGCGAATTTTATCCATGCTCCCTCCGGGAGAGTTTCCGCGCCACGAGGCAGCGCGGGATTCCCTGCAGATCGTTGAGGATTCTCTGTACGCAGAGTCCCCCCATTTCAACAAGCTTCGAGACCTTTTCCGCCTGTCCTGCACCCAATTCGAGCAGAAGGAATCCCCCCGGCGCGATCCGCGACGAAATCCCCGGAATCGCCCGCCGGTAGACACCCAGGCCCGAAGCTCCGCCGAACAATGCGGCGTGTGGTTCGTGGTCTCTCACCTCCCGGGGCAGACTATCATAATCGTCGAAGGGGACGTAAGGCGGATTGCTCAGGACGAAGTCGAATACCGGACCGGAGGAGAAGCATTCAAGCAGATCCGACTGGATGAACTGAATTCTTCGGGCCACGCCGTGACGGACGGCATTTTCGCGCGCTATGCGCAGCGCGTCCGCCGATATGTCGATCGCCCACCCGGCTGAAACCGGGATCTCGTGGGCGATGGAAACAGCGATACAGCCGGAACCGGTACCGACGTCCAGGAAACGAACGACAGCGGGCGGGGATTCCTTCATCAAACGCAGCGCCTCTTCGACGAGAAGCTCCGTCTCCGGACGCGGGATCAGGACATCCGGAGTCACGCGAAAAAGAAGTCCGTAGAATTCCTGTTCCCCCGTCAAATACTGCAGAGGTTCGCCGTTTACGCGGCGGCCGATCAAACTCTGGAAATAGGCATAGTCTTTGGGCGCCAGAAGGTGTTCGGGATGGCTCAAGACCCGAACTCTCTGCCAGCCGAGCATGAAGCCGAGCAGGAGATCGGCCGAGAGCATGGGGGATTCCACTCCGGCCCTTTTGAACTCCTCAATGGCCCATTCGCGGGCGCTGGCGATGGTATGCATCGGTTATGGCCCGATTTTCGGAAGCGTCTGATCGGCTCTTATGAGCCGACCTTTGACTTTAGTATCCGTGTCAGCGCTTATTCAGCATCTGTCCGCATTTCACGATCCTGGCACGATCCTGGGACTGCCAAACCCTGTGAGTCTCCCGGCAAAGCCTGGGGGGATTGGCAATTTATTCAGCCCTCAGACGGAGCGCTCATACTGCTTCTTTCAACCGCTCCGCCTGAAAATGGGTGAACAGGGCTTCGAGCAAAGTTCCGACATTCCCGTCCATAAAATCGGAGAGATTGTACACGGTCAGCCCGATCCGATGGTCCGTGACACGGTTCTGAGGGAAATTATACGTCCGGATCTTCTCGCTGCGGTCGCCCGAACCGACCTGGCTGCGGCGGTTTTCCGAAATGGATTTCTGCTGCTCCTGGAGGGCGATGTCGTAGAGTCTCGACCTCAGAACGCGCATGGCTTTTGCCCGGTTTTTGATCTGGGATTTTTCATCCTGACAGGAAACAACCAGCCCGGTCGGGATGTGGGTGATACGGACCGCGGAATAGGTCGTGTTCACCGATTGGCCGCCGGGCCCGGAAGAGCAGAAAGTGTCGATGCGGATATCTTTGGGATCCACCACCACCTCCACCTCGTCGGCTTCGGGCAGCACCGCCACGGTCACTGCGGATGTATGAATGCGGCCGTTGGCTTCGGTCGCCGGCACACGCTGCACGCGGTGAACGCCGCTTTCATATTTGAGTTTGCTGTAGACGCGGTCGCCTTCCACCATGGCGATGATTTCTTTGAATCCCCCCACTTCCGACACATGCTCTTCCATGATCTCCACGCGCCAGCCGATGCGTTCGGTATACCGCGAATACATCCGGAAGAGTTCGGCGGCAAACAGCGTTGCTTCATTTCCGCCGGTCCCCGCCCGGATCTCCAGGAGCACGTTTTTATCGTCGTTGGGGTCCTTGGGCATCAGAAGCAATTGGAGCTCTTGATGGCATATCTTCTCCTTCTCCTCCAGGGCGATCATTTCATCATCGGCGAGCTTTCTCATTTCCGGATCGGTTTCGGACGCTGCAAGGGCTTTGGCTTCCTCGATGCCGTTCAGGATGCGCTTATATTCGCGGAATTTCTCCACCACAGCGCTCAAATCCCTGTGAGCTTTGGCATGCTTCTGGTAGGCGGGCTGATCCGCCAGGATGGCCGGATCCGCCAGGAGGGTGTTCAGCTCCTCAAATTTATTTTCCAGGGCAATGAGCTTGTCAATCATGGGCATCTCTCTAGATTATAGAATGTTATGAAATGGGCCGGTAGAAACCGGGCGAGGGGCGGACCCGCTAAGCGGCGGTTTGCGCTTCGCGAGCTTTGATGCCATCGAGCTCGAGGGATTCTCTCAAAGCCCGGATCGCGATTTCCAGCTGGTCGTCGGAAGGCTCTTTGGTCGTGATGCGCTGAAGGGACAGCCCCGGAAGCACCATCCATCGGAAAAAACCTCTCCGGCAGCGGGGCGCCGAAAGCCGGATCAATTCGTAGGAAAGCCCCGACACAAGAGGGATCAGGACCAGGCGCGAGAGGAAAATCGCCCAGAACGCGTCAAACTTGAAGACGGAGAACACGATGATGCTGACCACCATCACGAACAGCATGAAGCTGGTGCCGCAGCGGGGGTGCAGTGTCGACTTGTTCCGCGCATTTTCCACGCTGAGTTCCTCCGCCGCTTCCCACACGTGGACCACCTTGTGCTCGGCGCCGTGATACTGGAACACTCTGCGGATGTCTTTCATCAGGCTTATCAGCAGGATGTAGCACAGGAAAAAAACAACGCGGATCAAACCGTCAACGAGGTTGAAAACCACCCAGTTGTGGACCAGGGGGATGTAACCCTTCATCCAGGTGGTGATCCAAAGCGGCAGAAGAATAAACAGGAATACCGCCACCGCCACGCCGAAAAACATCGATGCGGCTATCGGAAGGACGGCGTTCCCCTTTTTGTCGCTTTTCGTCTTTCCCTTTGCGCCCGGATCCAGGTCCTTCAGGGAGACATTGATGGAATAATTCAGGGTGCGCAACCCCAGGAAGAGGGACTGGACCAAAACGGCAAAGCCGCGGATAACGAACCAGGAGAGAGGCTTCCAGCGCTCGGACAGACGTTGGACAGGCTCTTTCATAACCTCGACAGAGCCGTCCGCGCGCCGCACCGCCACGGCATAAGCGTGTGGCGTGCGCATCATGACTCCTTCAATGACCGCCTGGCCGCCTACAAGGATATCTTCGGGTGACGAGGTGGGCTTTGTGTCCGCCATCTGGTGTCTCAGACTTTGGAGGTGTTTTCGTTCTTATCCAGACCGTAACGCTTCTGGAAGCGCTCGATGCGCCCCGCGGTGTCGATCAGCTTCTGCTTCCCGGTAAAGAAAGGGTGGCAGGCCGAACACATCTCCAGCCGGATTTCCGGCTTGGTGGACCGGGTTTCAAACTTGTTTCCGCAGGCGCAGGTTACCAGCACTTTATGGTACTTGGGATGAATCTTTTCTTTCATTTTCAGCCTCGATTACCAGCCAGCTTTATTATAATAGCCGTGCTGCACAAAACCTTTAGTTTACCATGCCAGGCAAATTCCCGCCAGCCAATTTCTTGCGCCGATTGGAGATTCTCCGGGCCCTGGAGGCCTGGCGTTCAGATCCTTGGGACCGCAGAATTCCCTCAAAGTGCGGCCTATATGCCCCTTTTTGCAATATCCAATAATTCCTTGCCGTAAGCTGCCCCTGCGAAAACAAAAGGATCGGAATTTGAAATATGGAAATCAGTATGGTAGTGTGTAGCATTCTTTGGGCTCCCCGGTTGCGTAAATACCATCCCGGATGAGATCGTTAAGACTTTATGGAGACAATGAAGATATATTTTCACAACAACTGCTTCGACGGTCTTGCTTCCGCAGCGGTTTTCGGCAATTTCTATTTGCAGGCGATTCGCAGGGACTGCAAATTTGAATACGAAGGCCTGGCCCACAGGGCTGGACAGCTTTTCCTCGACGTGAAATTCGACGGGGATGAAAACGCCATCGTGGATTTCAAATATTCCAGCGACCCGCGTCTGACCTGGTGGTTCGATCATCACCAGAGCGCGTTCCTCAGCCCGGAGGACGAAGCTCATTTCAAGGCCGACCGCAGCGGTCGGAAATTCCACGATCCGGGCTACCGTTCCTGCACCAAATTCATAGTGGAGATGCTCCAGAAGCATTTTGGCTTCGAATCCGGCCGGCTTGAGGAACTGATCCGGTGGGCGGACATCATCGACGGCGCCCTGTTTGAGAACGCGCAGACCGCCGTGGAGCTTCCGGAACCCGCCATGAAGCTCATGATGGTCATAGAAGGCGTGCACGATCGCGAACGGATCTGCGGCCTCATAACGGAATTCCAGCAGAGATCTCTGGACGAAATCATGGAGATTCCCTGGGTGCGGGAGGCCTTCCAGAAGCTTTATGAACGCCACCTGCGGTCTGTCGACATCATCCGCCGGCATGCACACTGCACGGATGGGACCATATACTTCGACGTCAGCGGCTATGACCTGGAAGGCTATAACAAATTCATTCCCTATTACCTGTTCCCTCAAGCCACCTACTGCGTGGGAGTGAGCCTGTCGAGCTATCGTGCCAAGATTTCCGTCGGATCAAATCCCTGGAGCCCGCATCCGCGCACACACAACCTTGCCAAATTGTGCGAACGCCATGGCGGCGGCGGACACCCGGTTGTGGGCGCGATCTCCTTCGCCCCGGAAGAACTCGAGAAGGCACGCCGAATTGCCATGGAAATTGCAGGGGAACTGCGAGGCGCGTCCCAGGATCTATGCTAGAAGCCAAACACCTTCTGCACCCCCGCCTCCGGCCGGTGGAAGCTTTTCCGGTCCGCATGGACGGGCAGGATTTCGTCTGCCTTCAGGATCCGCAAAATCTGGCGGAGGAACCGATATACCTCAACCGGTTCCTTCTATTTCTAATCTCCCGTATGGACGGCAAGCATTCCCTGCGCGACATTCAAGCGGATTTCCTCCGGGAAACAGGAGAAATCCTGCCCATGGAAAATATCGAGGGCCTTGTCACCCAGCTGGATGACCATCTCTACCTGGATGGACCGACATTTCGGGGCTTCTACCGGGCGCTGGTCGAGCAATTTCGCGCATCTCCGTCGCGTCCGGCCCGCCACGCCGGTGCGTCTTATCCGAAGGATGCCGACGCGCTCCGATCTCAGATCCGGGGCTATTTCGATTCCCTCGAAGGCCCGGGGGACGATCCGCAGCCCGTCACAGCGGAGCCATTGCGCGGCTTGATCGCCCCGCATATCGACTTCACCCGCGGCGGCCCTGTTTATGCCCACGCGTATAACGCGCTTTCCTGCGCCCCGATCGCGGACACCTTCATCATATTCGGGACCTGCCACACGCCCATGCCTCGGCGATTTTCCATCTCCGGCAAAGACTATGAAACCCCGATGGGGCCCGCCGTGACAGACAAGGATTTTGCGTTCCGGCTTTCGGCCAGGCTGAACGGTGAATACGCGGACGATTTTCCTCACAGGGGAGAGCACTCGATCGAATTTCAGGCGGTATTTTTGAAATATATGCTGGAAACGCGGCAGGATTTCAAGATAGTGCCGATCCTGGTCAATTCGTTTCATGACATCTATGCCCGGGGGAGAACAGCCGCGGAGGATCCCGAAATTCGGAGAGTTGTGGACGCCCTGCGGGAAACCATGAGCGAGACGAACGGGCGCATATGCGTGATAGCCGGTGCCGACCTGGCGCATGTGGGACGAAGATTTGGAGATCCCTCCGGGCCAACCGCGCACTCGCTGCGTGAAGTGGAACAGAAGGACCTGGATTTCCTGAAGCTTGTGGAAGGAGGTGACGCAGAGGGCGTATTCCAGTCTGTTGCCGCCGATAACGACAGCCGCAGAATCTGCGGCTACCCTCCCATCTACATGACACTGCGGTGCATCGATAAGCCCATGGGAAAACTGATCCGGTACCGGCAGTGGTCCGATACGGAGGCAGGCGCTGCCGTGACGTTTGCCGCCGTGAGGATTTTCTGAGCCTTATCGTTTTTGTGCTTTTTTCAGAAAAGGTTTGATATACAGTTTGCGATTTGCGACGCCAGTGCAGGTGCAAGTCAGGGATCCCCTATGCTGCTTCTGAAGAATATTGCTCAAATTGTTACGCTCCGCGGGGAGCCAGTGCCCCGGACAGGGGCTTCCATGTCCGAACTCGGAATCATTGAGAACGGCGCCTTGCTCATTCGCGGCGACCGCATCGTATGGGTCGGCTCAACCAGGGATATCCCGGTGCGAGAGCTGGGCGCAAGGTACCAGATCCTGGATGGAGTCGGCCTGGACCTGTTGGCCATGCCCGGATTCGTCGATTCGCACACGCACCCTGTTTTTGCCGGCACCCGCGCGCAGGAATATGATCTTCGCTGCCGGGGAAAGAGCTACCAGGAGATTGCGGCCGCCGGCGGAGGAATTGCGGCCAGCGTCGAGCAGTTGCGCGCTGCCGCGCCGCATCAGCTTCTGCAAAGAACCGAGCGATACTTCCGCCACTTTCTCTCGCACGGAACCACAACGATTGAGGCAAAAAGCGGATACGGATTGAGCCTGGAGGACGAGATAAAGAGCCTGCAGGTCCTGGCCGCGCTGCGTGAGAGCAATCGCCTGGAAGTCGTGCCGACCTTTTTGGGAGCCCATGCCGTTCCGGAAGAATATGCACACTCGCGAGACCAGTATATTCGCAATATCATCGAGGAAATGATCCCGCGCGTCGCTCAGGAGGGGCTTGCGCAATTTTGCGATGTATTTTGCGAGGCCGGCTATTTCACGGTGGAGGAGGCCCGTTCCATTCTGCTGGCAGCCAGGGATGCGGGGCTGGGCATTAGAATCCATGCGGATGAACTGGGACATAGCGGAGGGGCCAGACTGGCTGCCGAATTGGGGGCGCGCAGCGCGGATCACCTTCAATGGATTGACGACGCCGATATCGGGGCATTGAAGCAGGCGGGCACAGTGGCGACCCTTCTTCCCGGAACCGCTTTCAATCTTGGATCGACTCGCTATGCGCCGGCCCGGAAGCTCATTGATGCGGGGGTGCCGGTGGCGCTGGCTACCGATTTTAATCCCGGCACGTGCTTCAATCTGAACATGCAGCTCATCCTCGCCTTTGCCTGCACTCAAATGCAAATGACGCCGGCCGAAGCCATTACGGCAGCGACCGTTAACAGCGCCTATTCCCTCGGAATTTCCGAGAGGCTGGGAACGATCGAGGAGGGGAAGCAGGCGGATATCGTTCTGATGGACGTATCGGACTATCGCGAGCTGCCGTACTTTTTCGGCATCAACCATTGCGTCGTCACTATAAAAAAGGGAAACATAGTCATCAACCGATTGGAGCAGCCTTGAAAAGAATCGTGGAATGCGTGCCCAACTTCAGTGAGGGAAGAAACCAGGCAACTGTTGAAGCGCTGGCTTCCGCCCTGACCGCAGAACCGGATGTGGCGCTGCTGGATACCGAGATGGACGCAGCACACAATCGCTGTGTGATATCGGTCGCTGGAGATCCCGAGGCTGTCGCTCGCGGCGTCCTGCGGGCAGTCGGCAAAGCTGTCGAACTCATCGATCTCCGGCAGCACGAGGGAGAGCATCCGAGGATGGGGGCAGCCGACGTCATTCCCTTTATCCCTATTTCCGGCATATGCATGGAGGAATGCGTGGAGCTGTCGGTCCGAGTGGCGCGGGACATAGCAGAAGTTTACGGCATCCCCACCTACCTCTATGACCAGTCTGCGCGGATTGCCGCGCGGCAGGATCTGGCTTACGTGCGCAAAGGCCAATTTGAGGGAATCCGGGAGGAGATCCAGCGCAATCCCGAGCGCAATCCCGATTTCGGGCCCTGCAATGTGCATCCCTCTGCGGGAGCGACGGCCGTAGGGGCCCGATTCCCCTTGATTGCCTACAATATTTATCTCCGGACCCCGGAACTGAAGATCGCACAGGAAATAGCGCGCTCCATCCGTTTTTCCACCGGGGGACTGCGCTATGTCAAAGCGCTGGGATTTGAAATTAAAAGCCGGAACCAGGCACAGGTCTCCATGAACCTGACAAACTACGAGGCGACCCCGATCCACAGGGTATTCGACCTGGTCTGCAGGGAGGCCGCCCGTTACGGCGTTTCTGTCGCCTCGAGCGAGATCATCGGGCTCATCCCGCAGAAGGCCCTGGATGGTTCTGCCGAATACCACCTGCGTCTTGAGAATTTCAGCCGAAATCAGATTTTGGAAAACCGCCTGTCTGAAGCTCTGTCCGGAGGGCCCGGGATCGATGAATTCATAGGGAGTGTTGCCGCCAACAAGCCCATTCCCGGAGGAGGAAGCGTCGCCGCCCTGGCGGGGGCATTGGCTGCAGCTCTGGGCGAGATGATGGCCGGTTTGACGGAGGGCAGGGCGAAATTCGCCGCCCTCGATCTTCAGGTACGGGAAATACATGCCCGGCTTACAAAGGCCCGCAATCAGCTTCGAGGGCTGGTCCAGGAAGACTCGCTCGCATTTAAAGAGCTTCTGGGCGCGTACAAACTGCCAAAGGAAACAAAAGAAGAGAAGGATATCCGCGCCGGCGCCATCGAGCAGGCAACGATCGGCGCAACCGAAACCCCGCTTCGCACTGCCCGCGCAGCCTTTCGCGTGCTGGAGGACGTGCGCGTGCTGGTTGAGATCGGCAATCCCAATGCCCGAAGCGACGCAGCAGTCGGCGCGCAGCTTGCCTTTGCCGCGCTGAAAGCCGCCCACTACAACGTACTCACCAACATCCCTGGAATAAAAGATAAGGCGTTCGCCCAAAAATCGCGCGCCGAGAGCCTTGATATGGTCCAAAAGGGCCTGAAGATCGTGCACGAGGTTGACAAGCTGGTGGATGACTCGCGCTGAATAGGGGCGTCGCTTTGAGCAGTCTGCCGCCAGGCCTCCGCTTTGTTTGGAGGTCATTGGCTGGCATCGGCACACTTCGAGGTATTACAGGGTCCTGGAGCCTTTTGCTGGAATTGCCTGGAGGGTTGCGCAGCTGATTCCTTGGATGCGGGAGTCTGGGGGACCTTTCTTGGTAATTATCCTGCCTTGGGCTCGTTTTTGTCGTTTTTCGCCTGCGGCTCTTCCTGTCCTGCTTTCAGCGAGGATTTGAAATTCCGGATGCCTTCGCCGAGCCCTTTTCCCAGCTGCGGTATCTTATTCACGCCAAATATCAGGATTACGATCACAAGGATGACTATAAGCTCTGTGGTACCGAGATGCGGCATTTCCAACCTCCAGTTTATCGAATACAACTACTATGAGGGTACTTTATGGGATACGCCGGTGTCAATCCAATGCTTGGCAGGCGGAAATTCGAATGCCGCCGGACCGGCGGAATGCTGAGGATGGGTGAGGATGGGTGCGGTTTGGAATGGGCGGCGCCGGATCCGCTGCTTCAGGTATGCCGGCGGCAATAAAATCGCTTGTGTAGCGCCTCAAAATGTCCTATAAATCGCAATTCTGTGGCAGTTTTATAGGGGCACTTTATTGTTTGGGGAACAATCGATAAGGCTTGGATCGATTGTCTGGCTTTCTGCGCCCGCCCCAAAAGCCCTCGATGGTTCAAGTACCTGTTATTTATTGATATTTGATAGGGTAATATTTGACCTGCATGAGTTCGCCGGAGGTGAAGCTCGTAGATTTGGAACTGTGCGCAGCTTCGGGCAGGTGATTTTTTGAAAGGAGAAGTTCATTTGAAGATCATTGGAGAAAAAATCAACGGGACGCGGAAACGGGTAGCGCAGGCTATTCAGGAACGCGACGCAGCATTCATCCAGGACCTGGCAAAGAAGCAGGCAGATGCGGGCGCAGACTGGCTCGACGCCAATGCCGGCACTCATCCAAGCCGCGAAGCGGACGATCTGATCTGGCTGGTTGAAAATATTCAGGCTGTAACCGACAAGCCGATCTGCCTGGACAGTGCGAATCCGAAAGCGCTGGAAGTGGCGATCAAGGCAGTCAAACAAACCCCGATGATCAACTCGATCAGCGCGGAGCCGCACAGGCTGCAAGGGGTATTGCCGATTGTCGCCGCCCACAAGACTCCCGCCATCGCTCTGGCCATGGATGAAAAGGGCATCCCCAAGACAAAAGAAGACCGCTTGTCCGTCATTCGCCGGCTGCTCGTCGAAACCCGCAAGCTGGGGATCGCGGACGACCAGCTCTATTTCGATCCCCTGGCGATGACGATTTCAACCGGCCAGGAAAACGGATTGATTTTCTTCGACACCATCCGCTCCATCCGAAGCGAATTCCCGGAAGTCCACGTGACCTGCGGGTTGAGCAACATTTCCTTCGGAATGCCCGCCCGTTCCTACATCAATCGCACATTCCTGATTCTTTCAATGCAGGCAGGGCTCGACAGCGCTATCTGCGATCCGATGGACCATGACATCAAGACCGCGATGCTGGCCACGGATCTTCTGCTGGGGCGTGACAAACATTGTCTCAAGTATACGCGCGCGTTCCGCGCGGGAGTTTTTAACAAGCAGTAGAGATCCCGTCTAAGTTGGTTTTGGTTATTATTGAGTAACACTTACCCAAAGGAAGCAAAAAAGGAGAGCACCATGGCGAAAGAATTAATTGATGCCGTCGTTGATATGCGTGAGGAAGATGCCGTAAAGATTGCGGAAAAATTGCTGAAAGAAGGCGCGGATCCCATCGGCCTTCTGGATGATTGCCGTACAGCCCTCGGCATCATCGGAGACCGGTTTGCGTCCGGCGAATGCTTCGTGCCCGAACTGATCCTGGCCGGCGAAATGCTGCGGCAGATCGGGGCGATGGTCAAACCGAAGATCGCGACCTCGGGCAGCGCGCCTCAGAAGAAACTGGGCCGTATCGTCTTCGGCACAGTGGAAGGCGACATCCATGACATCGCCAAGGATATCGTGGTATTCATGCTCGATATCAACGGTTTCGACGTGATGGATCTCGGCGTGGATGTTCCGGCCGCCAAGTTCGTCGAGGCAGTAAAGAGCTTCAAGCCCCAGGTCGTCGGGCTCAGCGGCTTCCTGACGCTTGCCTACGATCCCATGAAAAACACTGTCCAGGCTCTCAAGGATGCCGGCCTGCGCGACAGCGTCAAAATCATGATCGGCGGCGGACAGATGGATGACCAGGTCTGCGCCTATGCCAAGGCCGACGCTTACGGAAAAGATGCCATGGCGGCGGTGAACCTGTCCAAAGGATGGGTGGGAGTAAAATAACCATGCCTAAACCAGCCGATTTTGACAAACTTACACCATCCGAAAAGCTCGATGCCCGGCTTAAAGCCTGGCAGAATCCCGAGGGTGTTCAGTTTGCCAACAAGCAGATGGAAGAGGCGTATAAAAAACGCTGCCAGATGCTTATTGATATTGTCAAGCTGAAGAAGCCCGAACGGGTGCCGGTTTCCATTTCGACCGGTTTCTATCCGTTCGTTTACTGCGGCTAGACTTGCAGGGACCCGATGTACGATTACGAGATTCTCGGCAAGGCTCTGATGAAGTTCCACGCCGATTTTCTGCCGGATGTCTCGTCGCCGGCGGGGCTCTATGGCCCAGGCAAGGCATTCGACCTGCTGGACTATAAGCTCTACCACTGGCCCGGTCATGGTGTACCGGAAAACACTCCGTACCAGTGCGCGGAAGCCGAGTTCATGAAGGCGAGTGAATACACGGAGTTCATGCGTGATCCCTCCGACTACTTCCTGCGCTATTACCTGCCCAGGGTTCTCGGAGCCTTCGAGGCCTGGAGCACGCTTCCTCCGTTCACCGATCTTCTCGAACTGCCGTTTATCGGCCCCGGAATGTTCCATTTCGGTTTGCCTCACGTCCAGGAAAGCCTGAAAAAAATCATGGAGGCGGGCAAACTCTCGCTGGAATGGATCACAAAAGTCGGTGAAATCGGCAACTCCATCAAGGGCACTTTGGGATTGCCCGGATTCCAGGGAGCGTTCTCGAAAGCGCCGCTGGATGTTATCGGGGACACCATGCGCGGCACGCGCGCAATCCTGCTCGACAAATTCCGCAAGCCCAAAGAAATACTTGAAGCTTGCGAACGCATCATTCCCCTGATGATCGACATGGGCGTGCGCAATTCGCAATGGGGCGACCCCCCGACAGTGTTCGTTCCGCTGCACAAGGGAGCGGACAGTTTTATGTCTCCTGCCGATTTCAAGAAGTTCTACTGGCCGTCCTACAAAGCCGTGATCCTGGGGCTCATCAAAGAAGGACTGATCCCGTATTCCTTCGTGGAGGGGAGTTACAACCAGAGGCTGGATATCATCACCGATCCCGACATCCCGGCCGGCACGACCATCTGGTTTTTCGACAAGACCGACATGAAGAATGTGAAGAAATACCTCGGCGGCTGGGGCTGCTTTGGCGGCAACTTCCCTTCTTCGCTGCTCAAGACGGGAACGTCTGAGCAGGTCAGGGATGGTGTCAAGCGCCTGCTGGACGATGTGGCCGGCGACGGCGGATACTTCATGTCCAACGGCGCAGTGTTGGATGAGGCTCTGGCGGATAACCTGCATGCCCTCATCGACACAACCAAAGAGTACGGCGTTTACAAATAACAGAGCGTCAGCCGGGCGGTTTCCCGGAAAATTCGCTCCTCAAATTGCAGCGGCCCACGGATGCAGGGGATTTCATACCGTGGGCCGCTTTTTTTGATAAGCAAGTCCTCTGCATCGCGCCGGACCCATCGTGCGGTCTTGAAGAGGTTGCAAGCCAGCTTAAACTCCGGCTTCAGTTGCCGCGCATGAGGGCAGCCGGAAGGACGAAACATGAAACTCGTTCGCAATATCTGCCTCACAGCCTGTCTGGCGGCTTTTCTTTTGCACGGCCCGCAGCCGGCATACGCCTCAGGGCCTCCATGGAAATTCACGCTAAATGGAGGCCAGACCTCCGTATCATTCGGCTTCCTGGCACAACCGCAATTTGAATCGCTCGAAAACGTGTCGGCAACAGACAGTTTGAACAATCTCTTTCTCAGGAGATTCCGGCTTATTGCAGGCGGGAAAATAACCCCAAAGCTCTCATTCTTCGTGGAAAGCGACAGCCCTAACCTCGGCAAAGAGGGATTCGACGGAAAGAGAAACTCGGAAATATTCCTGCAGGACCTTTACCTCAATTACGCTTTCCGTCCCGAATTCCAGCTCGACGGAGGGATGCTGATTGTCCCGGTATCCCACAACTCCGGACAATCCGCCGCTACGCTCCTGACTGTAGATTACGGGCCCTACTCTTTTCTGGCCTCCGACCCGACATTTTCCAAGTTTGGCCGCGATTACGGGCTGCAGGCCCGTGGCTACATCAAGAAGCACCTTGAATATCGCGTTGGCATCTACCGGGGCAACCGGAACCACGAAGGCGATTTTCCCTATCGTTACATGGTTCGAGTGGTATGGTATCCGCTCGAAGCGGACACCGGCTTTTTCTACACGGGTACAACCCACGGACAGAAGAAAATACTCGGCATAGGCGCTACCATCGACCGTCAGGGCAACTACAGCGCCAACGGGGTGGATCTGTTTCTGGATCACCCGCTCCCAAACGGCGACGCCGTCACGTTTCAAGCCGACTTTATCCGCTACGACGGCGGAAACTCTTTTGCATCCCTCCTCCAGCAGAATTCCTGGATGATCGAGGGTTCCTATTACTTCAGGCAGGCAAAACTCGGGCCTTTTGTCCAATTCGCTTCCCGGGACTTCACAAAGCCCGGCTTGTCCGACGACATAAAAGTCCAGGGTGGAATGGCCTACTGGATCCTCAAGCACAAGCTCAATATCAAAGGGGGATTCGGGCGGCTGCTGAAGGACAATTCGCCCGACCGCAATCAGATCGTCATCCAGACCCAGTTTTTCTATTACTAGTCCAATGGGAGATCCTCCGGCTCTGCCGGATGATGAGCACTCCGTTCATCTCACACCTTCCTGTCGAGGTGGCTCCGGCGGGGATTCATACGATCAATAGGCAAGAACAGGTTTCAGCCTCAAACCTGCCTCCTGCAGCCTGAGATCCAAACGGATATTCTCAGGCTGGTTCCTCACCCGAAAACCCTCGGGTACAGGTCCCGTTTAAACCCGTTTTGCCGCCGTTACGACGATTTTCGCGCCGACATTTTGCTTTCGAAAAAGCCCGGCTTTGGACTATGATCGGCGAGGAATCCGCTACATAGGTCCGCCGTCCGGCCGGGCCGCAAACCTCGCAGATTCGTGCCCGGCAGCGGATGGAAGAACCGGCAGCAGGAAGAAAGTGTGGTGAGGAAGATGGAATCCATAAAACTCCGAATAGACGACAAAGAAGTCGAAGGGCACGAAGGAATGACGATACTCGAGGCCGCCGAAAAGGCCGGAATCAACATTCCCACGCTCTGCCATCATCGTGATTTGACTCCGACAGGGTCCTGCCGCATCTGCGTCGTGGAACTCGAAAAATCCAACCGGCTGGTCGCGTCCTGTCACACACCGATCGCGGAGGGAATGGTGCTGCACAGCCGGTCTCCCAAAGTGATGTCGGCGCGCAAAGCCACTCTGGAGCTTCTTCTGGCCGGCCACACGGGGCCCTGTGTGATGGATCAGTGGGCCGTGAACTGCAGCCTGCACAAGGTCTCTTCCGATTTGGAGATGGGTCCTCCCAGGTTCAGCGTCAAAAGGCCGCGTTTTTACCCGGTCGAGGATGTAAGCCCATACATTCACCGCGATTTGTCCAAATGCATCCTGTGTTCCCGGTGCATCGTGGCGTGCAATGAACTGGCAGGGAAGAGAGTCTACAGCAATGGATACAGGGCCTTCAATTCGAAGGTTATCGTCGACAATGACATTCCTTTGAATAAGGAAGTCTGCAAAGACTGCTACCTCTGCGTGGAGTATTGTCCAACCAGCGCGCTCACCAAAGCCAGGCATCCGGAGGACAAAAAGAGAGGCAGGAAAATGGCGTCGATCGAGCCCCGGCCCAATCCCCAGGATAAGAAATGCAGTGAACTGCTCCCCATGCTCAAGAAGGCCCAGGAATCGTCCCGTCATGTTTCGCCGAAATTCATGGCTAAAACGGCCGACACCCTGAATCTCTCCGTCAGCGATGTTTACGGGGTTTCCTCCTTCTATTCCTATCTCTCGACCCAACCGGTCGGGAAAAACGTCATCAGGGTCTGCAAAAGCATCCCCTGCTATCTGCAGGGCTCGCAAATGATCCTGCAAAGCATCGAGGATGCGCTCGGCATCAAGCCTGGTGAAACCACACGCGACAGGAAATTTTCTCTGCAGCTGGCCAACTGCATCGGGGCTTGCGACATGGCTCCCGCGATGCTTGTGAATCAGGACGTGCACGGGAACCTGACCCCGAAAAAAATATCCAGGATTCTGAAACAGTATTGACAGGCACCCTTGGAGGAAATGGCTGTGCAAAAACGGGTCATTATTAAAAACTGCGGGCGGATCGATCCCAAAAACATCCATTCTTATTTAAAGAACGATGGCTTCGCCGCTTTGGAGAAAGCGCAGAAGCAGATGACGCCCGAGAAAGTGATCGAGGAAGTGATTGCTTCGGGCCTGCTGGGACGCGGCGGCGCCGGATTCTCCTGCGGGCTGAAATGGAAACTCGCCAGGGAGCGTGCGGCCGACGAAAAGTACATCATCTGCAACGCGGACGAGGGTGAGGTCGGCACCTTCAAAGACAGGTTCCTGCTGGAAAACGATCCCTTTACTCTCATTGAGGCAATCGCCATGGCCGGCTGGGCGGTCGGAGCCCGGAAAGCATTCATCTACCTCCGCGCGGAATACCATTTTCTGTTCGATTTGATCCTCAACGCCATCCGCCAGGCCAGGGAACGGGGATTCCTCAACCACATGGACCTGGAGCTTCGCGAGGGAGCCGGCGCTTATATGTGCGGCGAAGAATCGGGTCTGATGAATTCCATCGAGGGCCTCAGGGGAGAGGCGCGCTACAAGCCCCCCTTCCCTCCGGCCAAAGGCCTTTGGGGTATGCCCACAATTATCAACAATGTCGAGACCCTGATGAATGTGCCCCAGATCATCCTCAACGGCAGCGCGTGGTTCCGCGAGATGGGGACAGAACGCAGCAAGGGGACCAAGGTTTTTTCGGTAAGCGGAGACGTGGCATCGCCCGGCGTTTACGAGCTCGAGCTGGGGAGCAAACTCAAAGAACTGGTCGTCGATCTGGCAGGCGCCCGGGATATAAAAATGATACAGGTTGGCGGCGCCTGCGGCCGGGCTGTCCCTGCGGAGATGCTCGACACTCCACTCTCCTACGAGAGCATCCTGGGGTCCGGAGCCGTCACGGTATTCAATCAGACACGGGACATCATCGACCTGATGTACCGCAATATGGAGTTTCTGGCCGAGGAGTCTTGCGGCAAATGCACTCCCTGCAGGGACGGCACGGAGGCGATGCTCGAAATCCTGGGAAGGCTGGCCCGGGGAGAAGGAGCCAGCGAGGATATCGGCGCCCTGGAAGACCTGGCCAGCGTGATGTCCCTTTCGGCGCTGTGCGGCCTGGGGCAGACGGCTTCAACGCCCCTTATGGATACATTGGACTATTTCCGGAAGGAATACGAAAGCCGCATTGAGCAGTCTGTGTACCTCCGGACGCTCGGCGGCCGTCGATAGCGAAGGGTAAAGCACGTCCCCGAGGTCCCAATTGCGCGAACCGCGCAGCCGGCCGATGGCCTCAGCTGCCGCGCGGCATTATTGAAAAGCGATCCTATAGCCCCTTTGCGGGAGGAGCAACAAGTCATGTCCGAGAAAGTTTCGAAAAAGACAGTCCGGGTGAACAAGCCCACCCATGATTTGGCCAGGTATTCCTGCCCGTATTGCCTGGATACTTTCGACTCGTTTGAAGCCATAAAATCCCACATCATCGATAAACACAAGGCGGAGCCGCTTCCCGAGCCGGAAGGGACCATTCACCTCACAATCAACGGCCAGAAATACAGGTTTCAGGTTGAGCCCGATTGGACCTTGCATTACCTCATCCACGACAGGTTGGGATTTACCGGCACCAAACTGATGTGCGATCGCGGAGCCTGCGGCTCCTGCACCGTCATTATGAACGGCCGCCCCATCCTTTCCTGCATGACGCTGGCCATCGAATGTAACGGGAAGCAGATTGAAACGGTAGAAGGCATCGCGGCATCCGGGCATCCGCTGGTTGAGGCCTACGTCAAGCATCACTGCATGCAGTGCGGCTACTGCACGCCCGGATTCGTGGTGACGGCAAAAGCTCTTCTCGACCGGAACCTCAATCCGACAGAACAGGAAATCCGGGAGGCGCTGGGAGGCAATCTTTGCCGTTGCGGCACCTATCCGCAGCACCCCAAAGCCATCCTGGAAGCAGCCCAAACGCTGCGGGAGGCAAAGTAGCCATGGACCGGCTGTTTGAGGAAATGCCCAGCAATCCGATGGAGCATGACAGGTACATACCGGAGACTTTCCGGGAAATAGGCAAAAGGGGGGTTCGACGCATCGACGGGTACCGGAAAGCCAGCGGGCAGGCCGTCTACACAAGAGACATCCAGCTTCCGGGAATGCTTTATGCGCGCTTCCTCACCTCCCCTTACCCGAACGCAAAAATCAGGAGCATGAACACAGGCAAAGCTGAGGCTTTGTATGGAGTGCGGGCCGTTTTGCGTTACGACGATCCGGAAATACGAGGGAAGAAAATTACCAGCACCCAGGGATCCGAGGAAGAAGTACTCAGCGAGTACGCATATTTTCAGGGACAGCCGCTGGGAGCCGTGGTGGTTGCGGACACCGAAGACATCGCGGCGCAGGCCCTGGGCCTGATCGAGGTGGATTGGGAGGAACGCCCATTTGTCCTTGACCAGGTGGAAGCTCTCGAGACTGGCGCAGCCCTGGCCCGGCCGCAATGGTCCTCGGCCCCCAAGGGGACCATTATGGAGGACTGGGCCCCTCCCTCGGAATTGAGCAACCAGATGCCGGTATCCTTCGGTTTCGGGCCGGTTCTGCATTTCGGCGATATCGACAAGGGCTTCGGGGAGGCCGAGGTCGTCGTCGAATTCACTGCCCGGCGCCACTATCACGGATGCCCCGATGCGGAAATGCTGAGCGGCATCACCCGCTGGGAAGGGGAGTGCGTGGAACTGTGGCTCCATCACCAGCACCCCTATGAACACAAATGGACCATGCACGAGTGGTTCGGCATACCGATGAATCACATCAAGATCCATTCCCCCTATAACGGCGCCATGTTCGGCGGATGGAACTGGATGGATTACAGCATGATCCCGCAGTATGTCAGCGCGCTCATGGCAAAGCGGACAGGAAGACCGGTTAAATGGATCTTCAGCCGGAGGGACGATTTCACCTTCGGACAAATGGATGTGATGACATCGGATTACAGAGTGGGAGCACGGCGCGACGGAACGATCACCGCCGTCAGGATCAAAAGCATTTATGCCAATTGCTCCTTCGAGGGGGCGTCCCACATCCTGGAAAATACAAGGATCCCCAACATTTACTCCGAAACAATGCTCGCCCAGGTGAACAAAGGGCCGACAATGGCCATCCGCTGCGAGCAGTCTCCGCCGTGCTTCTGCCTGTCCCAGGTTTTCAACCACGTGGCCGCCGAACTGGGGATGGATCCCGCCGATGTCGCATTGATCAATGACGGCGCGGAAGGAAAGAACATGGAGGAACTCGCCGAATTCAAGCGCTCCCATGGTTTCCCGGACAGGGACAGCCTCAGGGAGTGCGTGGAGGCCGGGAAAAAATCCATCGGTTGGGACCGGAAGTGGCACGCGCCGGGCGCCCGCAAACTGCCCAATGGCCGGATGCACGGAATGGGTTTCATCTGGAGCCAGGAATGGGATGACACACGAGGCGCGGGATCGGCGGGACTGATGATCCAGGCCGACGGAACGGTGAATATCATCGCCCTGCGGTCGGACATAGGCCTAAATGCGGAAACAGCCTACTGCCAGATTGTTGCGGAAGAGCTTGGCATGCGCGCTGAAGATGTATTTTTCAGGCAGCAGGATGATGTCTACCTGCCGCTCATGACTCCCGATGGTTCCTGCAACCTGACGACCAACGGATATGTAATGAAGAAAATTGCCAAGCTGGCAAAGCAAAAATTGCTGGAGTTGGCAACCACTCCAAGCCATTTGATCGAGCGCGATATCCCTGCGGCTTTCCCGGGCTTGAAACCCGCCGATCTGGACGTAAAAGATAGTTTTGTCTATGTCAGGGCCGATCCATCGAATCGAAAAAGCGTCAAGGACGTGGTGAAGGATTTAAAGGGAAGCGTTATCCTGCCGCGTGAATATGCAGCCATTCAAAACACCTCCCATGAACCCGTGTACGTCTGGGCGTGGCACCGCCAGGGCAGGTTCGGGCTGGAGCCGGGCAGGCATCGTCTGTGCCGACAGGCCCATTTTTGCGAAATCGAGGTCGATACCGAAACCGGTGAAATTGAGATCACCAGGGTTGTCAACGCCAATGACGTCGGTAAAGCCATTTCACCCGAGGCTGTGGAAGGACAGCAGTACGGCGGCACTTACATGGGGATCGGAAGGAATCATAGTGAAGAATACGTATGGGATGGGCCGACCGGAGTCATTCTGAACGGAAATCTACTCGATTACAAATTCGCCACCATTCATGAAGTGGGCTCCGTAGATACGATCATTATCGAGACCGGCCTGGGTTACGGGCCTTACGGTTCCATCGGCGTCGGCGAAGACGTGGGGACGATCACCTCCTATCTGCTGCACAGCGCCGTATACAACGCCATCGGCAAGTGGGTGGACGACGCCCCGATCACACCGGACAAGGTGTTGAAGGCATTGGGAAAAGCATGATTCCTTATTCGAGATTGTCCCGCGGTGTTTAATAAATAATCTCAAATCTCGAATCCAGGATGGAGACCGGGATGCTTGAGGATGTGGAACACAAAATTGTTGAACTCTTCGACAACCGCAGTTTCGACAAGTACCCGCTGAAGGAATACACTCACATCGGGCGCCGCGGCGTCCGGAGGCACGACGGCTACGAAAAGGCAAGCGGCCACGCTGTCTACACCCTGGACGCAGCCCTTCCGGGAATGCTTCATGCGAAGTTTCTCACCTCGCCCTTCCCTCACGCCCGCATCGTATCCATGGATACGCGCAAAGCCGAAGCGCTGCCCGGAGTCCGCTCGGTGCTGCGCTATGATGATCCCGAACTGCCGCCGCTGGCCGACCTCGGCGGCCACGTCCCCAACGCGGTACCCGTCTTGCCCGGAATCGCCTACTTTCAAGGCGAGGAAGTCGGCGCCGTCGTTGCCGCGGATACCGAAGCAATCGCCGATGAAGCCCTAAGGCTGATCGAAGTGCAATGGGAAGAGCGTCCCTTCGTTCTCGATGCCGAAGAGGGATTGAAGCCGGGAGCCCCGCTTGTGAATCCCGAGATATACCCCGGCGGCAACCACTACAACGAAGGTTACCTTGACGTCGAGCAACACGGCGACATTTCAAAGGGATTTGCCGAAGCCGACAGGATCGTCGAGTTCCAATGCAGGCGGCTGCTTCACACCTGGATCGGGCCGGAACGCCCATGCGGCATCTTCAAATGGAACGGAGAAAGCCCGGAAATCTGGGTCAAGCAGCAGCGCCCTTACATCAGCAAGCGGGTGCTCTCTTCCTGGTTCGGCATTCCCATGAGCCGCATAAGGGTTCATTGCCTCTACCAGGGAGCAAGCTTCGGAGGATGGAGCCAGGTGCCCTGGAACATGGGAGGGCATTACTGCGCAGGCGTTCTGGCCAGGAGAACGGGACGGCCCGTCAAATGGACTTTCACGCGCAGAGAGGACTTTTACGGCGGTGAGATGGATGAAGGCGTCTACCGGTACAGGGCAGGCGCCAAAAAGGACGGGACGATCACCGCGGTGGAGATCTCGAGTGTGCTTTCCAACCATTGGTTCCCTGTTTTCGGCACGGTGACTCACTTCCTGGAAAACACCAGAATTCCGAACATCTACGGGAAATTGACAGCCGTCCAGATCAATAAGGGCATCAACGTGCCCACGCGCTGCGAGCAGAATACCAACGCGATGAACCTGACCCTTGTGTTCGACCGCATCGCCGATGCCCTCGGCATGGACCCGACGGAGCTTGCCCTGAAAAACGACGGATCCGAGGGCCATGAAATGGAATGGCTGAACCGGCATAAAGCCGAGATGGGATTCCCGCTCCGGGACAGTTTGCGGGAATGCATCGAAAAAGGCAAAGCCGCCATCGGCTGGAACAGGAATTGGCATGCGCCGGGCACACGGAAACTGCCCAACGGAAGGATGCACGGCCTTGGATTCACCTGGACGCATGAGTGGGAAGATTCCGCGGGTTCGAGCGAGGCCGGTATTCGTATTGAGAGAAATGACGGGAGCGCAACCATTTTTTGTGCCCGCGCGGACTGCGGCCTCAATGCCGAAACCGCCTACTGCCAGGTCGCGGCCGATGAATTGGGGATGCGCATCGAGGATGTGCATTTTGTGCATCAAATCGATGCCGGCTTCTACGGCATGACTCCCGATTCGTCCACAAATATGTCGGTGAACGGTTACGCTATCCGAAATACCGCCCGGCTGCTGAAGCAGAAAATACTGGAGGCAGCGGCCGGGCCTCGCGGAGTGACATCGAGAGGCAGCTTCCCGCCCGCATTCCCGGGCTTCAAGCCCGAGGACCTCGACATCAGGGAGAGTGTCGTCTTCGTGAAGCGGGATCCTTCCGTGAAGATGACGCTCGGGCAGTTAGTGGGCGCCGCCGGACTGGAGGGCCCCATGATCGCCCAACCGGAAATGGGAAAGGGAGCGCAGCGGAGCACTTTTACCGATCCGCTGTTCGCCTATTCGCGGCAGGTCCAGCAGGGCGCATACTCAGGCACACGCCACCGCCTCTGCAGGCAGGCCCATTTCATGGAAGTGGAAGTGGATGCCGAAACCGGAGAAGTCGAAGTCACCCGGGTGGTGAACGTCAACGATGTGGGCAAGGTGATCAGCTGGGAGGGATGCGAGGGGCAGCAGTACGGCGGCACCTACATGGGAGTCGGCAGGGGAAAAAGCGAAGAGGTGGTCTACGATCCCGTGACCGGCGTCATGCTCAACGGCAACCTCCTGGACTACAAGATAGCAACGACTCTGGATATCGGATCGGTGGATACGATCCTGGTTGAAACCGGAATGGGCTACGGCCCCTACGGAGTCATTGGAATCGGGGAAGATGTGGCCACCGTGGTCCCGGCACTTATCATGCCTGCGGTCCACAATGCCCTCGGTGTATGGGTCGATACCTTTCCGGTCACGCCCGAGAGAGTTCTCAGAGCCCTTGGCAAAACATAGAGCATGCAACGCATGAGCTCGAATGATGGCTCGAGCCGACCATGCCTTCAGGAGAACGATTATGAGAAAGTTCACGCATATCAATGCCCGGACGGTCGAGGAGGCCGTTGAGGCTCTCAGCAGATATGGGGACCGGGCCTGCTTAATCGCCGGCGGCACGGACCTCCTGGGAAAAATGAAGGACGAAATACTGCCCAGGTATCCCGAAGCCCTCATAGACATTAAGACCATTCCGGGCCTCGACTTCCTCAAAGAGGAGGCCGGCGTGTTGAAGATCGGCGCCCTGGCGAAGCTGGAGGATATCGGGAAAGAGCCCTTGATCCGGCAAAAATATGCGGCGCTGGCTCAGGCCGCCGGCCGCACGGCTTCCCCGCATCTGAGGGAAATGGGAACGCTCGCAGGCAACCTCTGCCAGGACATCCGGTGCTGGTACTACAGGAACCCCAACAACCGGTTCCCCTGCTTGAGAAAAGGAGGCGGGAGATGCTATGCCATTGAAGGGGATAACCGCTATCACTCCATCTTCGGAGGGAGCGTGGAGGGCGGGTGCTATGCCGTGCACCCCAGCGATACGGCGCCGGCCTTGATCGCGCTTAACGCAAAGGCAGTGACTTCAAAAAGAGTGCTGGACGTCGAAAACCTTTTCCAGGTCGATGTGGCAAAAACAACTGTCCTGGAATCTGACGAAATGATCACCGAGATACACGTGCCGGAACCGCCCAGGAACTCAAAAAGCGCTTTCCTCAAGTTCGCCATCCGGAAGTCCATCGACTTCCCCATCGTCAACTGCGCCGCGATGATCTCGAGCTCATCCGGAAAGGTTACGGCTGCCAGAATCTGTCTCAATGCGGTTTGGGTCAAGCCCTATCGCGCCGTGAAGGCGGAAAAAGCCATCCTGAGGCAGAAGGTTAACGAAGAGATCGCGGAGGCTGCAGGCCGCGCGGCCGTTGAGGCCGCAGTCCCGATGGAACGGAATGCGTATATGGTTCAAATCGCCAAGACTCTGGTAAAGAGATCCATTCTGGCCTGCGTCGAGTCGGTCTGAAATGAACATCAGCGTTCACATCTATGCCCACCTCCGGCACTATTTGCCGCATTCAGAGAAGACTGTCCTGGCTAAAGAATGGGATATGCCGGACGGCGCCACGATCCTGCAAGTGCTCGAGAGGCTGCAACTGCCCCGGGAAACCCGCGTCACAGTGCTTCTTAACGATAGCAGCGTGGATGCAAAAGCAGTCCTAAAGGACGGAGATATCATCCACATACTCCCGCAGATGCGGGGAGGCTGATCGATTGACGATTGACGATTTGCCGTTGAAGACCTTCTGAACGATTGGATGAGGATGATAGCTGCGGGCTGGATCATGCTCAGTGGCAAGGCAGGCAGCTTTTGCAAAAAAGCGATGGCGCAATTTTGGGCAAATTACTTGCAGGATGATTTCAGTCAGGTAACCTCCGGCAAAGCCGGAGGCTTGAAAGATTTGAACCGCTCAAAGCGGTTGGAGGAGTTACGCCGGTCTTGAACGCTGACTTACGCGGGCAAAAGCCGA
>Ga0208980_10000239_pt1 | contig 29049 bp, 30 predicted proteins | sample WetSurMetagenome_3_FD_187993 | JGI IMG/M metagenome (GOLD analysis project Ga0208980, IMG submission 187993) | Wetland microbial communities from Twitchell Island in the Sacramento Delta, sample from surface sediment Aug2011 Site A1 Bulk (version 2) | ecosystem: Environmental > Aquatic > Marine...
AGATTCGTCGAAGATTAACTAACAAAGGTTAGAGCAATTCCCTTTTTATCAGCTCTTCCGGTTCTGCCAATTCTATGGATGTAGTCATCATACGTCTCCGGAAGGTCGTAATTAATAACATGACTGACATTGGGAATGTCCAATCCTCTTGAGGCAACATCAGTTGCTAAAAGGATTTGAATTTCGGACCTTTTAAATTTTTCCAGGATTCTGGTTCTTTGACCCTGTTTCTTGTTCCCATGAATCGCATCGGCTTTAAAACCTCGTCTTACCAATTCATCGGAGAGCTTTTGAACACCGTGTTTAGTTCGGCCAAACAAAAGAACTTTTTCAAACTCTTTTTGAATTAAAAGTTCGTGGAGTTGCTCAATTTTACTCTCTCCACTAATTACCTTAATGGTATCTTGCTGAACATTTTCAGCCGTATCACCGGTTTTAACCGAAACCAAGACGGCATCTTGAACAAAGTTGTTTAAGATCTCACGCACTTTACCGTCAATGGTGGCCGAGAAAAACAGCGACTGACGAACCTTGGGAAGAAGCGAAATGATGTATCTGATGTCGGCGATAAAACCGATATCGACCATATGATCCGCCTCGTCTAAAACAATAGATCCAAAGTAAGCAAGGTTAAGATTTCTTGATCTTATTAGATCCTGAATTCTGCCCGGAGTACCGATAACAAAGTTGGGATAGGAACGCAGTTCCTGAATCTGTCTTCTTATATTGGCTCCACCGATACAAAGAGCACAATAGATGTTTAAACCCCTGGAAAATGAGATAAATTCATCCCTTATCTGCATCGCCAACTCACGGGTCGGGGCAATAATTAAGACTTGTTCTTCTGAATTTTTCAAAACTTTCTCAATTAAGGGGATCAAGAAAGCGGCCGTTTTCCCGGTTCCGGTGTTGGCAATACCGATTAGGTCTCTTCCCTCCAATAAAGGCAAAATGGCCTGGTCCTGAATGGGGGTCGGAACCAAATAGCCTTTTTCGGAAATGTTTCTTTGCAATGTCTCGTTTATCGGGAAATCCGAAAACTCATGGGTAATTACATATTCGGGAATTTGGACGTTTTCCTTAGGGGCGTTGATGACAAACGAAGGGTCAAACGACTTAATCCTTCTGGCTCCGCCAAATCCGCCTCTTCTTCCGCCACGAAAACCCCCACCGCCAAAGCGGGAAAAGCTACGATTACCTCCATGCCTGTTTGAACCTCTGTACATATGGGTATTATTGGATTAAACCAATAGAACCGCTTAAATGAGGAAAATATTTATAAATAGTGGAGAAAAGATACAAATAACTAATGAATAACTTTGGGTATCTCTTACCCTTAAACACTAATAAATAACTCAAATTTAAGCAGATCTATTGCTTCAATCTGCCAATATAGGCACATTATACTACCAAAAAGCCAAAAAAGCAAGACTATGGGATTTTACCCTTAAAGGAGAGCTTTGGTGAGGGCTTCTCTAATATTCCTTCCCCCAAACCAACCCTTCAGAAAAACGACCGCATGCTTGTTTTTATTCAAATCCGACAGGTAATATTTATTGACATGTCCACCCCTTTTAAGAAGCGTCGTGACTAAATTATGAAGTGTCGGAGTCGTATTCATAGGTCACTATAGCACACAAAGAACCTAATTAACGGAGCAGTTTGGGGCGGTCACAACGAGGGCTTCCTTTTGAGCTTTAGTCCATTTTTTAAGCTCTATTTCTCTTTGCATGGCTTCTTTTCTGGTCTTATATTGTTCCGAATAAACTAAATCAAAAGAGGCAAAAGAACGGACATATTTAGCCGATTTACCCGACTTACTTCTATGTTCCTTCAGACGCTTTTCCAGATTATTGGTTTGACCGGTATAAAGGGTATTGGCAGAGGTTCGGAGAATATAAACATAATACATAATATTCACTTAATTTAATCCACACAGACAACCTGTGCCCAACCTGCATAAACATAAGCCCGACAACCCATGACCTTAATGAAGCTTGAGCATTTGCCTTCGGTTCTGAAAAGCTTTCCCCTCATCCCTTTACTTAAATCCTCAGAACTTAAATCAGCTAGACAAACACCTTCACACTGGTTACTCCCCGAACATTCTTTCCCGGTGTCTTTAGTCGGAAGATTACATTCTTCCATGGGCCTTGGGCCCATTTTTTTCCAAACTCCACCGACTGCTTCACAACTCTCTCTATCCTTGGAAACGGTAAATTTAAGCGTAGTTACATCCGATCTAATTTCGTCAGAAAAGTTGGGGATATAGGGATGGAAAAAAGTACGGTCAACCCGCCAGGCAACAATAAACAAAAGAAAAACAATGCAAATTCCAATGAATATTTTCTTTAGTATTCTCACTATTTAAGAGTATATCAAAAGAAAGAGGCAACCAATTTATATTGCCTTACGGTTCCCCATCTAATCTTCGACAACATAATATAATTTGCGCTGAATTTCAGTCAGAATTGATAACACATCCTCATATTCATATCTGGCATTTTTAAGTTTTTGAAAAGTACCCTTACCTAATTTTGCATCAATTTCCTGTTTAAGTTTAATTTGGATTTTCGGATCAATTTTTGCTTGAAGAAATACTTCCCAAAAAGACTTTCCGTCGATTGGTCCACAAACCATACTTAAATCATAAGTTAACTGCATAATTAAAAACGGCAGAGTATGATTTTCCAATAAAAGCTCACCGTTATTGTCAAAGTGGAAAAGAGACCGGTGAAATACGACTTCATTTTCCTCTCCAATTATCCAATATGCATAATCATTGCCAAGTTTAAAGAAATTTTTAAGAAGCTTATTTCTTTGACTAATTTCGGTTGAATATAACCCTTGAATATTTTCATTTTCAAGAATGTCATTCATAAAATTCTTTTGAAAATAGTAGTTTGGCAACTCATTTAACAGATTGCCCGATCGATTCTGAACTTCAACCGATTCCCCATTATTTTTAACCACATTAACCCTTAAGCCCGATCTTCGACTGTTTACCAAAACATAAGAATTACCATCCGGCGTTTTTTCTAAATGAAAAACAGATACGTTTAGTTCAAAATATTTATGAATCAGTTCATGGAAAGCCAGGGAAGCAAGAACATATTCGGGAGTATCGGTTAATTTCATTATGACAACAGGTTTGATAGTGTCCGCACAGAATCCAATTTCAACCGAATCGGTTTTAGAAAAAATCTCCTGGTAATGCCTAATAAAATTAGGTCTTTCTAAAAGAGAAATTTCAATTTCGTTTAAATCCAACTGGGATAACCCAACGGTTGTTCTAAGACCATTAATATTGGAGCGAACTAGATTAAAACTTTTTTCAAGATTGGGAGAAATTGCTTCCGAATCAAAACGTAATTGATTTTCACCCGGAAGAAATTCCTTATTAAATTGATCCCGAAAATTATCCGGTGTTATTTGAACATCAAAGATAAAACCATTGCCGTTAAAGGTGTCCACACAAATATGCCTTCTGGCGGTTGGAATATCTTTATAAAGCTGTCCCGATTTAATTTCTTTATGCATATATTTAGAAACAGGTGGGGCAGCTTACCAAAAGAACAATATTTATACACTTAAGACTGTTTTGAATTTTAATTTACTAGGTATATCTGTCAACGTCCAATTGTCTTGCAGTCTAACCTTTAAGATGCTTGAAGAATTCTACCTGTCTTAATCTCTTGAGGGCTTCTATCTTGGTTTTATAAGGTCCGCCTAAGTTTTTTCTTTTCTTTTCAGATAAAACAAAATAACCTGTTTTTCGTTTAACAATCATACTTCATTATAATGCTGAGCATATCGGTCTAGACCCATATTATCCCATAGGCGCTAACTCCAAATGTACTACTTTTAAGGCTAAATAAGACAAAATCTGAAAAGGAGGGAATATTAAGGGTCAATTGTCCATGTCCCGCTATCATTTCCGCCACCCTCCGAAGAATTAGTTGTCCCTGGAGCTAAACTATCTACGGCTGTGCCTCCGTCTCCACGGGTTACACCCGGGGGCAAACCTTCTTCCACTGCACCACCTGTCTTAACCTCTATGGTTTTAATATCAGATCCCGCAGCTCCACCACCTGAAGTTCCCGGGGCAAACATCAACTTAGAACCTCCCTCGTATACCACTCCCGCGGTTCCCCCAGGCCCGGTTCCCGGCGCCCAGATATGTTCAACTTTATTAAAAAATTCGGTTTGTCCTTGTTTTCCGTTAACTTCAACAATTCGTTCTGCAACTTGATTTACCACCTGTTCCTGAACCTGAATAATTCCCTGTTTTCCGTCCTGATCAACCCTTGTCTTTATCTCTTCCATTGTTTTTTGCTGTTCAATGGTTCTTTCCTCAACCGTCCCCAAAACCTCTCCATCGTTTATTTTTTCCAATAAACCATTCTGCTTTTCTTTTATCTGCAGGTAATTTTGCATCACATTTTGCACCCTCTCTTTATTTCCCTCTTCCGCATAGCCTTGAGCCATAACCAATCTTTTTTCGGCCTGTTTTTCCAAAACCTGAACTTTTTGTTCAACCTTAAAAGCAAAAAGGTATTGAACCCCTTCCTGAATTTTTACCACAATTGAATTTTCTGAAGTTAACACTTCCTGTAAATCAACCGCCCTTGAAGTCTTTGGAACAAAAAAACAAATAGAGAAGAAGAATAACACCAACAACAAAATTCTTTTTATGTTCATCTAAGATAATAGTATCTTAGATATCACTATTAAATCAAATAAATTGCCTTAACCCTTTGCTGCGGGTCAGGGATTCGAACCCCGATATACAGATCCAGAATCTGCAGTCCTGCCGTTAGACGAACCCGCAATATGGCCTATTTTATCATGGAAGTACCCAATTCAGGAAAAAATCTTCTTCAAGAGAAACCGCCAGAAAGATTCGGTTTTTTTGCCTGTTGAGGCTTTTGACCAGACAGAAAGGATGAACCACTCGCCTCTTTCGTTCTTTTTGGCTACAACCTCAATCCTTTCGTTGCCATATGTTCTGTAATAGACCCAGGAGTTATTATTACCTTTTTTGCTTTGTTGTGGATTTCTCCAAGTTGCCCAAGCATCAGACTGGGAAATTCCTCTTTGAGACATTCTATCCATTGCATGATTGGTCCAAATAACTCCACCAAAATCTCTTTGCATACTTTAGATTATATCTTGTAATTATCATTTTGCTATTTATAATGCTTGATATGGTAGAACACGGTCCAGAATTTGCAGATGGAATTCTAATCTCTGAAGGGGAAATAAAACAAAGGGTTAAAGAACTTGGTCAGGAAATAACCAGGGATTATAAAAACGAAGATTCTCTCTTGATGGTTTGCGTCCTTAAAGGAGCAATATATTTTACGGCCGATCTCTCCAGGGAGGTTCAACATCCTAATCTGGAAATTGAAACAATGGTTATTAAAAGTTACGGCTCCAATACAGAATCCTCACGTGAACCTATTATTCATCTGGATATTTTAAGCCCCATTAAAGGAAAAAATGTTTTAATTGTTGAAGATATTGTTGATACGGGTTACAGTCTTAAGTCACTTCTTGACAGAATTAATGCCAGAAATCCTAAGTCTTTAAAAATTTGTGCTTTTCTTGCCAAGGATGAGACAAGAGAAATTGATGTCCCGGTTGCCTATCGGGGTTTTAATACTCCAAACGGATGGCTTTTTGGTTATGGTCTTGATAACAACGAATTAGACAGAAACAAGAAAGATATTTGGATAAGGAAAAAAATAAGTTAATTTTCTTTTCTTTTTATATCCTGCAGAAGTTCATACGCCAAATCGCCGATTTCCTGTTTTATTAGTTCCTCAATATTGGCCCCGATTTTTTCTTTTAAGTAGGTGAATATTCCTTCATCATACGGGGCTTTTTGAAACTTATCCAAGAATTCTTCATGGTGTTCCAGGGGTAATTTATCCAGGATGGAAGACAAAATCCTGTTGGCCGAAATCTCATCCAACAATTTCCACAGCTCATCTTTCTCTTCCCTATTTAGAGGAACTTTTTTAATTTCCTGGTCTATTTCCTCCCAAACAATTAAGTGATCAAAAAAAAGTTTTGACATAGATTAAATTTCAATTAAGGCACTTTGCGACAGATTTATTTTATTGTAATCAACCGGACCCAGTGGAACTTTGTTTTCCGGATCATCCACAAAGAAAATAACAACCGGCCCCTTTTTGTAATTCTTGCCACCCAAATATTCCATCACTTCGGGGGAACCCCCGAAATGTTTTCCTGTCCAGGCAGCCGGACCTGAATCGGCAATGGCCGCCACAACCGCATTACCGTTAACGGTATTAACAATTAAAACCTTTCTGTATTTATACCAATTAATAAGATAAGACAGTCTGGTTTCCCAATCCGGCAAGTAAAGGGTTTGGACCACCGCATACCATCTTTCTGTATCTTCTAATCTTTCGTTCAAATCGTTTTTGCTTTTGGCAAAATAGCCCCAACCGCCCAAACCAGGGGCAATCCCTTCCTTAATCACATCACCCGTTCCATGTTGCTCCAGGGTATCCCCTGGATATCTTCTTAAATGCTGTTCTGCTCCTATAAGTCCATAGGTGGTATTTAGATGTTCTCCCTCCAAGGTGGCTTTGGTTTTAACACCAATCACATTTTCAAAAACCTGTTCCAAATATTTTTCTTCCTCCCGGGTCAAACTTCTTGTTTTCTCCGGCAAAATCCCAGCCAAACTATCCACTAATAGTTTCTGGGTTATGGGTGAGGCTTCAGCTCTTTCTTTTAAAGCCTTAACTACTTCCTGTGGTGAAGGTAGGGTTTTCCCGTCGGTTGGCGGAGATAAAAGTAGGGCTCCCGTTAGGGCTCCTGCTCCCAAAAGTTTAGCCGAATGTTCCCTGATTTTGGCCAAATCGATGCCCTTTTCCCGGAAAAACTTTTCAACATAAGGGTACTTCTCGGAAAAGTTCTTCTTGGCTTCCAAGTGCTTAAGTTTTATTTTGTTGCGAAGAAATTCAACATCAATTCTGTCTTTATTGATGTCTTCATATGTTTTGGCAGGGTATTTAGGCATATTTAAAAATAACTTTTTATTCTTTTAAGGGCTGTTTCTTTTCCTAAAATTATCATTGATTCATTGATGGGCGGTGTAAATTTACTGCCGGCTATAGCAATTCTTAAATCCATAAAAAAGTCCCCGACTTTAAAATCTTTTACTTTAATCATCTTCATCAGTTCTTCATCCAAGCTTTCTTTTTTCCACTCATCAATCTTTTCTAAAATTTCATATGCGGCTATTAGGTGATCTTTCATTTTTTTGCCAAAAAGGGGTTCATCGGCTTTCTTTTCGGTAAAGAAAAAGCCGGCAAAGTCTGCATAATCGGTCAGTTTGGCAATCCGGTCTTTAACCAAAGGCATGGTTCTGGCTATTAAATCCTTGGCAAGTTTTTTCTTGTTTAACTCAAAGATTAATTCAGTTAATTTTGCATCATCCATTTTTCTGATATATTCGCCGTTAAACCAATCCAGTTTTTCCCGATTAAAAATGGGGTTTGATTTCTGAAAACCTTTTTCGTCAAAAGCTTTTACAAATTCATCAAGTGAATAAATTTCCCGATTATCTTTCGGCGCCCAGCCCAAAAGCATAATGAAGTTTAAAATGGCTTCCGGCAGATAACCTTCTTCCAAAAAGCCTTTGCAGGAAGTTGAACCTTTTCTTTTTGACAGCTTTCCCCCCGAGGGATCCAAGATGTCGGTTAAGTGGCCGATTTGGGGCAGATTAAAACCAAGATATTTATAAACCAATAAATGAATCGGTGTTGAAGGCAACCAATCATGCCCTCTTAAAACATGGGTAATGTCCATATCGTTGTCATCAACCACGACCGCCAAGTGGTAGGTAGGATATCCGTCCGACTTTAAAAGAATCGTGTCGGCCACCTCCGTTGTTTCCCAGGAAATTTCTTTCTCCAAAACAAAATCGGTAAAAGATATCTTTTCTCCATCCGGAACCTTTAATTTAATGGCTCCTTCTTTTAAATTCTTCTCCCTGCATGGATCCCTTAAAACTTTCGAAAAACCTTCTTCCTTGGCATTCCTGGCCGGACAATCGCAATAGAAAGCCTTCCCTTCCTTAACCAGGATATCTGCCGCTTCTTTATATTTGTTCAGTCTTTTTGATTGAACAAAAAATTCGTCCCAAGGCAAGTTAAAAGTTTTTAAAAGAGCTTGAATTTCCTCGGTCGCTCCTTTTACTTCCCTTTTCTTATCCGTATCTTCAATTCTTAAAAGAAACTTACCGTCGTTGTGTTTAGCCAGGGCATAAGCGTATAAAGCGGTTCTTAAGCCTCCGATGTGCAAACTGCCGGTTGGAGAAGGTGCGAACCTGGTTTTTATTGTGGACATTCCAATTGAATTCTAGCAGGATTTGAAGCTATACTCAAAGGAATGACTTCCCTGACCCAAACGGCTATCACAACCAGAAAAATAATCAGATATGGCATCTTTTTTGTCATTTTTTTAATCATCGGCAGAATCGTTTTGAATATCGGCATTAGCATCTATAAAAAACTGTTTCCGGCTCCTCCTCCTGCACCAACCGTAACTTGGGGAAAACTACCTAAGTTACCATTTACGGAAAGCGCCAAGACTAATTTGTCCTTTACCCTGGAAACGACCGAAGGATCACTACCCACTCTTCCCGAACAGGGAAAAGTCTTCTTCATGACTAAGTTGGCATCAAACCTTCTTTCCCTTGATACGGCTAAAGAAAAGGCTAATCAGTTGGGCTTTTCTCCGGTCGGTGAAGAGGTTTCCCAATATCTTTACCGTTTTAAACACAAGACGGCTCCGGCAACTTTAGAAATGAACATTATAACCGGGATCTTTTCAATATCTTATAACCTTAAAGAGGATGCCTCCCCGATTGAAGTCAGACCACCCGTTCCGGAAGTGGCTGCCTCAGAGGCAAGGTCATTCCTTTCCGGTGCTTCTATCTTGCCCAACGACTTAACCGGTCCGACCGAAAGCAATTATCTTAAACTGGAAGGTGATCAATTTGTTTCCGCTCTTTCTTTATCTGATGCTAATTTAATCAGGATAAACCTTTTTAGGAAAAGCTATGATAATTTGCCGAGTCTAACACCCAAAACCGGACAGGCGAATGTTTGGTTTACTGTTTCCGGATCATCCAATAGGGAAAAGAAAATTATCGCCGGAGAATTTCATTATTTCCCGGTTGATGAAAGCCAATTTTCAACCTACCCCTTAATCACCGCCCAACAAGCCTGGGACACACTAACCCAAGGCAAGGCTTATATTGCTTCCATCGGCAACAACAAAGAAGGTGATAACATAAAAATCAGAAAAGTATACTTAGCTTATTTTGACCCGGGCGTCTCAGTTGATTTCTTCCAACCGATTGTTGTTCTTGAAGGTGATAAAAACTTTGTTGCCTATGTTCCAGCGATTACTTCAGATTATTACGGAGAGTGAGGACTATCAACTTTTTGCCACTCATAATTAGCAAAGATCCAATTAATCAGTTCCGTTGTTTCGCCAAATCTGTCCTGACTGCCAAGTACGGCAATCATAACTTTCCTATTATTTCTGACTATGTAAGTAACCAGATTTTCTCTGGCGTTTTCCGTCCAGCCGGTTTTAACCCCCATCACGCCCTCCACTTTCCCGATAAGTTCATTAATATTGGTTAACTTGTGAATCGTCTTGCCATCAAGACTGGCAACCGTTTTTTGTTTTGTTCCAACGATCTTTGAAAAAACAGGATTTTGCATGGCAATCTCTGAGACCAAAACCAAATCTTTAGCCGTTGTCTGATGCCCATAGCCGTCAAGTCCTGACGGGTTGGAAAAACTGGTTTTCAGAAGATTTAATTCTTTAGCTTTGTTGTTCATGGCTTCTATAAAAGCCGGCCTTCCTCCCGGATAACCATCAGCCAAAACTTCAGCCGCGTCGTTGGCCGAGTAAACCAGAAGACCATAGAGTAAATCCTCCACCTTCATCTGCTCTCCTTTTATAAGATTCATTTTCTGTCCGTCAACCTTAACCTTACCAACCGTTAAAATTAAATCTAAAGGATAATAATCCAAAGCCACCAGTGCGGTCACAATCTTGGTGGTTGAAGCAGGAAGAAGTTTCTTCTCGGCATCTTTCTCATAAAGAGTTACTCCTGAGGCAACATCAACGGCCAAAACAGCCTGAGCGGAGATAACCGGATAGTTGGAGGTTTCTTTTAAGATAGGTATTTCCGGCAAATTGTTTTTTAAATTCAAAAGATTAAGAAGCCTGCTTTGAATGGGATTTTCGGTAAAAGCAAAAGCGGTTGAGGCTACAAAAACAAACGCCAACATAGAAACATAAAGCAGTCTTTTTCTTAAAAAGGGAAGAAACTTCATAATGTTTAGAGTCTAGTATCGACCCTCTCCATATCTCGAGGAAAAGCAGTGGCTTCACGGATGTTTTTCAAGCCGATTATTCCTTGAGTTATTCTTTCAGCTCCGAAAGCAAAACCACCCTCCGGCGGCATACCGTATTTGAAGGCTTGCAAATAAATATCGATTTTCTTGGTATCAACCTTCCATTCCTTAGCGTGGGCAACCAAAGTTTCATAATTTTCAATTCTTCTTCCTCCGGTTAGCCATTCGACACCCTTACCGATTAAGTCGAAGCCCTGATTAAATTCCGGTTCATCCGGATCGGGATAGGTATAGAAAGGTCTTGATTTGGTCGGAAAGTGGGAAACAAAAACCAACTCACTGCCCTTTTCCTCCATTGCCCATTTGCAGATTTCTCTTTCATCCTCAGGTGCCAAGTCTTTTTCCGTTCGGTGATCAACCCCTGTTCTTTTGAAAATAATCTCCTGAGCTTCCCGTAGTTTAACCACCGGAATTTTATCCGAAACGACAGGAAGAGAAGCACCAAGTAATTTTATCTCCTCGGCACAGTTTTTCTTAACTGATTCAAAAATATATTTAATGGTGTATTCAGCCATTTCGGCCACATCCAACCAGGAATCAATAAAGCCAAATTCCGCATCCAGGGAAACCACCTCGGTTAAATGTCTGGTCGTAACCGAAGGTTCGGCCCGGAAAATTTTATTAACCGAAAAGACTCGTTCGAAAACACCAACCATAATTTGTTTATATAATTGCGGACTTTGGGCCAGATAAGTTTTGTGATCAAAGTATTTAACTTCAAAAACCTGTGCTCCGCCTTCGGGAACTTCCGGAATGATGGAGGGGGCCTGAAACTCAACAAAATCTTTGGCCTTTAAGGCTTCTCTAAAGGAATCAACAACTTCTGTTTGAATCTTTAATATCGCTTTTTGTTTCGGGTGGCGCATGGTCAGGGCTCGGTAATCAAGAAGGGTTGGCAATTCCAAATCCAAATCCTCTTTCCCGATATCGAAAGGCATCTCTGAAGCTTTAGACAATATTTTCAAAGAAGATATTTCAATTTCTAAATCACCTAGTGCTAATTTAGGGTTAATTAATTTTTCCGGTCTTTTTTTGACTAAGCCTTCAATCTCAATAACCGTCTGGGGTGTAACTTTCTCCAGGTTTTCACCAATGCATTGAACCATACCTGATCCGTCAACCAAATCGAGAAAGGTAATTTTGCCGTGATCACGGACAACATACACCCAACCGGACAAACGAACCTTCTCACCGACTTTTGGAGCAATATCCTTGATAAAAGTTCTCTCCATGATTTGTATTTTAGATTGTTGCCGTGAGGTTGACAAGGCAGACTTAAAAAAACTACAATTACGCTCACTTTATCAATATGCCTAGTAATAGAAAAGAATGTTCCCTCTACCCCTGCGGGTACGTTAAGTGGAGGTTAAAAGAAGGTCAGGGCATTGCCAACCCGCTTCCTTTGGACGGCGATTGCGGTATCAACAAATCTAATTGTGTTCGTTTAGTACCACCCGCCCTAAGACCTGATTCTGTTCCCAAATTTGACAGCAAAAAAGACGAAAGGCCTGTTGCAGATACCGAATTAAGAAGAGGTCTCAGGAGCTATCCCGACCCAAATGATCCTGATTGGATCAGATATCATATTGGGAGTACCCACCGCTGATTAAAAATCCAAGTCTTTAATTTTTAATTGAAGTTTTAAATTCCCTCCCCAAGTATCCTCATCAAGAGAATAGACAATATCAATTTTTTTTCCTACCGATAAATCCTTAAAACTTTCACCTCTTTTAAAAGCAATTGCATCAAAGGTGGAATCTCCCTGTTTTACTTTTAATTTTAAATGTTTTCCTTCTTTCCCAACCGTTTTGGCATCAGCTACCTCAACCCCTTTGGTGATAAACGAAGGACTCGGATTTCCCAGTCCTGTCGGTTCAAAATCTTTTAATTTTTTATAAAGTTCCAGATTAATATCAGATAAATTTATCTCCAAATCAACCTTAGCTTTTTTAGTTAGGATTTCTTCGGTTAATAAAGGATCGGCCAGTTTAATAAATTCTTTTTTAAAAATTTCAATATCGGTTGTTTTAAGGGAAAAACCGGCCGCCATCGGATGACCCCCTCCTCCCAAAATAAATTTTTCCATTTTCTGAATTGTTTCAATCATGTTAAATCCGGAGATGGATCTGGCTGATCCTTTGGCAATTTCACCTTTACTGCTAATGACAATCGCCGGACGGTAAAATTCTTCAACCAATTTTCCGGCAGCCAGTCCGATAACGCCTTCGTGATAAGTTTCATGAGCCAGTATTAAGACTTTGCTTTTACTATCTTTTAAAACGACTTCTCTGGCGTGATATATAACCTCATCAACAATCCTTTGTCTTTCCAGATTCACTTTTCCGATATGATAAGCTAGTTCTTTGGCCCGAAGAGTATCTTTTGTGCACAATATCCGAAGTGAGTCAATTGCGTGTTCAATTCTGCCCATAGCGTTAATACGGGGTGCAATGATAAAGCCAACCTCATAAGTACCAATCCCACCGAAGGTTAAAGCAGCATCGTTAATTAAAGCCGTTAAGCCCGGTCTTTTGGTTTTATTTAAAGCTTCAAGGCCGTACTTGGCAAAGGAACGATTGGCCCCAATTAAGGGTGTTTGATCGGCAATGGTGGCAATGGCTGCCAGTTCCAATCCGTCCCCATATGTGTTGGCTTTAACCGTCTTAAAGTGTTTTTTAAGTTCCCTTACTAAAACAAAGGCCAGAGAGGCGGCACATATTTGGGTGGTATGAATTATGGAGAAGGCTTTAGGTTTCGTTTTTGCCTTTACGTGGTGATCAACAACAACTACATCAATTCCTAATTTATTTATTTTTTCAATTTCTTTTCCGGCTGTAATCCCGTTATCAACGGTAAAAAGAAGTTTAAGTTTAGGATTTTTCTTTTTTAAATCCCCGACACTTTCAGCATTAATGCCATAACCTTCAGAAAAGCGTTCGGGAATATAAGGCAGGGCCCTAAACCCCAGGGAAAAAAGACCTTCCCAAAGAATGGCTGTGGCACAGATACCGTCAGCATCATAATCACCGTAAACAACCACATCTTCTTTTTTCTTTAAAGCTACTTTTAATCGGGAAATAGTTTTAGTAACTTCTTTTTTGTCAATTTTTAAGTCTGCAAGGGAATATTCATCAGGTTTGGGCGGATTTAAAAACAAATCCATCTCTGATTTTTTTACTAAGCCCCTGTTTTTCAGAAGAACACTAATAATTTCGGCTTCCCGATCTTTGGTTATTTTCTTTAATTGGCCTTTTATTTCCCAGTTTTTCATTTTCCCCTTCAAGGTAAACCTAACTCTGAAGTATAATGTTTGATATATGAAGATTAAAGCCCAAATTCCCGAATTTGTTATTGAGCTTCTCCAAAACTTCGACAAGAAAGGTTTTGAAATCTATATTGTCGGTGGTGCCGTCAGGGATCTTTTAATGGAAGGCATTATCGATGACTGGGATTTTACAACCAATGCAACACCTGAAGAAATCTTAAAAATTTATCCTGATGGCTTCTACGATAACCGCTTTGGCACGGTTGGTATTGCCACCGAATCCTTTCCTCACCCATATGAGGTAACTACCTTCAGAAAAGAACGGGGTTATTCTGACGCCAGACGACCGGACGAGGTAACCTGGGGAAAAACCTTAGAAGAAGATTTACAAAGACGCGACTTTACGATTAATGCCATGGCCCTAAAACTGATTAACCCTGACGTTGATGATCTTTGCGAATTGGAACTAATCGATAAATATGAAGGCCAAAAGGATTTAGAAAAAAAGATTATTAGAGCCGTTGGTGACCCCAATGAACGTTTTTCCGAGGATGCCCTAAGAATGATGAGGGCCATTCGGATTGCTTCAGAGCTTAACTTCAAAATTGAAGATAAAACATTGCAAGCAATTAAACGAAATGCCGGTTTAATTAATAAAATCGCCAAGGAACGGATCAAGGAAGAACTTTTTAAAATCCTCGCCTCCGTTCATCCTTATGAGGGCATTGTTCTTTTAAAAGAAGCAGGCTTGGTTCAGGAAATTCTTCCGGAATTAGAAAAAGCTTTTGGTATTGAACAAAAATCCCCAGGCAGACACCACATTTATGATGTCGGAAATCACTTACTCATGTCTCTGAAGAACTGTAAATCAACCGACCCGGTTGTCCGTTTTGCCACCTTAATTCATGATATCGGCAAACCGCAAACCTATAAAAAATTACCGAGTGGGGTTATAACTTTTTACAATCATGAAGTTGTCAGTACCAAAATTGCCGAAAATATTGCCGAACGTCTTAGATTTTCGGCTAAAGAGAAGGAGAAATTTATAATCCTTATTCGATGGCATCAGTTTACCGTGGATGAGAGGCAAACCGATAGCGCCATAAGAAGGTTTATCAGAAATGTCGGAAAAGAATACGTTAACGACATGCTTGACTTAAGAGTTGGTGATAGGCTAGGTGGCGGTGCCAGAGAAACTTCCTGGCGCTTGGAGGAATTCAAAAAAAGATTGATTGAAGTCCAAAAAGAACCGTTTTCTTTAAAAGATATTAAAATTGACGGAGCCGACGTAATGAAAGTGCTAAACCTAAAACCGGGCCCAAAGGTGGGAGAAATTCTGGAAATGATTTTTAACGAAGTGGTCGAAAAGAAAACCGAAAATAAAAAGGAAGCCTTAATCGAAAAACTAAAAGAATTAAAAGTCTAATTATCTTCTCTTCAACTTTTTTTCTATTTCATCCCACGTCACTAACAAGGACACTGAAACAAACGGTGAAGAATAAGTTCCTGAAACAGTTCCAACAAGAAGAGCAATGGCAAACCATTTAACGGTTGTTCCGCCTAATAAAACTAGGGCCATCAACATAAAGATAATGGTAAAAGAATTGTTTAAAGATCTAACCATCGTTTCCGAGGTGGCCTTATTGGCCAAGAATTTCAAATCCCCGCCAACTTTTTTCTGCGATTCCCTGATTCGGTCATAATTAACAATCGTGTCATGAACGGAAAAGGAAAGAATCGTTAAAAGAGCGGTCACAAAAAGAAAATCAATCTCAGCTCCAAAGAAGTGTCCAAGGAGGGAAAAACTGCCTATTAAAACCAAACTGTCATGAAACATTCCGATAATGGCTGTTACCCCAAACTTAAGGTTTTTAAATTGGTAGGCAACCCACAGCAAAATACTGGAGGCCGAAATAATCAAAGCAATAATTGTCTTTTTAACCAAATCCGGTCCAATCGACGGACCAACGTTTTCAAATCTTAATTCGGTTACTGAATTATTAGTTATTTTTTCCAGTCCCTGTTTTATCTGTTCTTTTTGGGCTTGTTCAATCGGTGGAAAACGAAAGATGTAATTGGATCCTTCGGTTTGTTGAATCGAAGTTACGGCAATTCCGGTTTTTTCAATTCCCTGAGTCAATTCCTCGGTTGAATAACTCTTGGCCAACCGGTATTCGATAATAGCACCACCCTTAAAATCAACACCCAGATTTAAACCCCACTTAAAAAGAGAAAATACGCCCGCTCCGATAACTAAAGTGGAAATAATCAGATACATTAGCCGATACTTCATCCAGTCAATCATTTCTTTTTCTCCTTCACAAAAACTCTAAGTAAATTTCGGGAAACAACAATCCCGGTAAAAAGTGAGATTCCAATACCCAGGGCTAAAGTTATGGCAAAACCCCTGACCGGACCCGAAGTGTTTAAGAAATTCCACTCAAACGGGTTGGCCAGAATAAAAGCCGTTAATAACGTGGCAATATTAGCATCTCTGATTGAATCCCAAGCCCGGCCGAAAGATATTTCCAGTGCATCGGCCACCGGTCTTCTGCCTCTTTCCTCTTTAAATCTTTCAAAAATCAAAATATTACTGTCAACGGCCATACCGACGGAAAGTAAAAAACCGGCAATGCCCGGCAGGGTTAAAACCACCGGAATAAGTTTATACAAGGCCAGGGTAATTATGGCAAAAACAACCAGACCAATATCGGCTACCAACCCCAAGCCGCCATAAGTTAAAAGCATAAATAATAAAACCATAGCCAAACCAACCAAACCCGCTTTAACGCTTCTTTGGACCGATTCAGCCCCCAAGGTTGCCCCAACCGTTCTTTCCTCAACTAATTTAATGGGGAGGGATAAAGCACCGGCATTCAATTGAATCGTCAAGGATTTGGCTTCATCGGTTGTAAAACTACCGCTAATCTGGGCCTTCCCGCCAATTATTTTTTCCTGAACGATTGGCGCTGAAACCACTTCCCCATCCAAAAGAATCGCCAAGGGTTTACCCACGTTTTTCTCGGTTAAGGCCGCAAATTTAGTGTCGCCTTCTTTGTTAAATTCGATTCCCACCCCGGGTTTTCCGGATGTTTGATCAAACTCTACCCTGGCTGTTATTAAATCAGCCCCGGTTAGGGTGGTTGGTTTTAATTTGGCCGAAGCAGATGCTCCTTCAACTTCAGCAAAAACCAACTGAGCTGTTTTGCCAATCAGGGCTGCGGCTTTCTGGGTGTCTTTAATACCCGGCAGTTCTACTACAATCCGGTTCTTGCCCTCAAAAGAAGATGTCTGAACAACCGGTTCGGAAACACCAAAGAGATTAACTCTTTTTTCGATAACATTTCTGACCGATTCAATGGCATCTTTAACTTTCTCGGCCGGAATTTTGGAAGTATCGGCTTCAAAAACCAGATGGCTGCCACCGGCCAAATCCAGGCCAAGAATCAGATCAAAGTTCTTTTTAATTTCCAACCTACCGATTTTCAAATCAAGATTGGGCCGAACAAAAGTCCTATCAATCTTTATACCCAGAGTCTTTATCTTAAAAGGAATGTTTTGCGGAAGTGAAATGAATAAACAAACGATAGTTAAGAAAAGAATCAGAAGAAGCTTTTTGGCAGGTGGAGATAAATGGAACATGACTTTTAGTTTACCAGTTCCTCCTCATCACCGATAATCATAATCCGGCTGCCGGCTAAAATCCCAAGAAGGAAGGGATCTCGGCGCTTTTTTCGAAAATCCAACTCTTCCCGACTCATAACGGTGTAGTTAATTTCTTTATTGCGCTTGCTCTCTTCAGCCCGAACCAGAGCCGCCAATTCAGGTAAGACCACTTCTCCCACAATTAAAATATCAACATCATCTTCTCTTTTTCGCGACTTACCCCTGGCAAACTTACCGGAAAACATGACAAAGGAAACCCGACCGATTTTATTTCTGTTGGTAACCAAAGATTCGCCCAAACCGGTCGATTTGGAAACGATTGAAAGAAGATCACCAAATAAAGGATAATCGGTCCGTAAAAAATAATAAACCCGATTTCCCCGTGGTTCTTTTTTCAAGATCCCGCTTTTTTCCATCTTTTCGAGTTCTCGTCTGACAGCATTTATTTCTTCGGCAACTTCTCTGACAATGCCTCGGACATGATACATCTCGCCTTGATTAGCAAAAAACAGGCTTAATATCTTAACCCTTACTTTTGAAGTAATAATGTCACCTAAATCAGCCATTTTAATTTGGGGCAGGCTTTATTGATAACTAACTTCGTTTCCCGAAGGAACAACTTCAATCCAAATCGTTCCCCTGACAAAAGAAATTTCTTTTCCTGATTCATCCAAAAACTTAGTTCTATCCATTCTTGTTTTCTTTGACCAGGTTCCTTTAATGGCGACACCATTTTGAAAAACAATGGCATTGCCGGTTCCGGTTGTGGTATAGAACATATGAAGGTTTCTGTCAACAGGGCCTCTTTCTTTAGCAAACAGAATAACTACGTTCTTACTTGTTAATTGTTTCTTGGTTGTCAGATCAACAAATTCTTTTCCGCCATTAAATCTCAAATATTGATTGTTGGCCGAATCATACTTCCATTCGACATTGTAGTCGGGCTTATTATCCCAGAAAGCAAAGCTAATCGTTGCGGCGGTTGGGGTTTGGGCTTTGTCGTCATTAAATTTCCAGGAAACAAAATTCTCATCCCAAGCATCACCATTCTCGTCTTTGGCCGCAAAACCTCTTTTCTCGGCTTCGGCAAAGGCGGCATCAAGTGAAGCCATCATGGTATGTTCTGTCGCAACGGTGTGATCCAATCTTTCGTAATTGCGCCAGAAGACCGGGAAACCGGAATCGTAGGTCGTATCAAAATCATTGCCTTTAGGAACTCTCCAGCCAAGTGATTCCAGGGTCTCGAGAGCCCTTACGTCTTTAGCCGTATCACCAGAGCCTGAGAAGTTGTTGGCACCACCGACATGCATAAAAATCGGTTTGTCACCGTATTCGGAAGCATAATCAATAAAGTAAATCCTGGCCGATCTGACCGGTGCAATCTGAACTTCTTCAGCCGAGACACCACAATAGAAAACTCCAAGAAACCTGGTAATTCCGCCTTCGGCCACGGCTTCATAGACGACATCGGCTTTGGAAAGACCGGAAGCGGGCCTGGAGTCGGCATGATTTTCAATCATGGCCGTAATCGGACGCCTCTTTGACCAAATTTCTTTTTCGGCATTGGTATATTTCATACCGTTTATGGGACAGGCTTCCGTCTTGGGAGCATCAACATTAATTCTCGACCTTGTCTTATCGGTTGTTGAAGTCGTGGTGCTTGAATCTTTCTTAAAGTAAGTAAATAGGGCCAAGGAAATGCCGGTAGCCAAAAGATAAAGCCCAACCAGACTTAAAGTCATCGTAAACTTTTTTGAAGAGATTATTTTTTTAAATTTTTCCATTTTAACTTCTTTGTGCTTTTAAATAAGCTTTTCTTTCTTCTTCAGACAATTCTATTTCACTTCTGCCTGCCTTGACTGCTTTCGCATAAATTCTTGTTCTCTCCCTGGTGTGCAGTCCTGTTACTATTATACCCGTATCTTTGCCGTCTAAAATAGCCAAAGAGAAACTGTGATCGCCACCGATTTCTCTGAAAGGATTAAACCTTACCAGTCCAATCTTTTGGACGTGTCCGAAACCCTCATCATTTAGTCTATCAGTTATTTTGTTTAATTTCTCTATCCCTTCGGCGTTTTTAACCTGAACGCCTAAGATTTTATCCAAGAGCTTTCTAATATCTTTTTCGTTGGCGCTTTTGGAAAGCTTCTTAAAAAAAGAAAAAAGAAAAAACAAAACAACGGTTAAAACCAAGAGCCATATACAAAGAGCAAGGCTAATAATTAACTGCCAATTCATCTTTTGGGTAACAAATAAACTCAAACATTTTTACATTCCTACCAATTCCTGTCAAGAAGAGCTTGAAATAAATTTGCTAAATCACCATTTATTATTTATATTGGTTTTAATGTCAAAAAGAAGAACCAGAAAAGATAAAGAAAAAGCAATTCATCATTTTACTTTGTCTTGGGAAAATAAGCCTGAAAAAGCTTCAGTTGAGCCTCCTGTCAAGACGCAAATTAAAAATGTGGATAACTCTATAAATGAGTCAGGCACACTAACAAAAAAGACCTTAAGCATGGCAAAAGATGATATGTCAGGCTCAACCAAGCATAGGATATTTAAAAGCTTAATCCTCGTCAGCCTCATTTTAGGTATAGAGGTGGTGATATACTTCATCTGGAATGCTTAAAGAGCATCCTGGTACGATTCGTCGCACCACAAGAACGTTTTAGTAAACGTTCTGCCCTGTCGAAAGGGGGTGAATAAGAATGATGTACTGTGTAAAATGTCGAACTAAGAGAGAAGGAAAAGACGCAAAAGAAGTTACCATGAAGAATGGTAAAAAAGCTGTCAAAGCTGTTTGCGAAGTTTGCGGAACGACCATGTTCAGGATTGGCGGAAAGTAATCTTTGAACATTCAAGTACAAAAGGGGCACCCCAGAAGTTGCTGGGTCCCTTTTGTTGTTAGGTGAGTTCTCCAAGAAGCTTTAACCCCATCAAAAAACCCGTCATTTTAAGACGGGTCTTTTGTACTCCGGAGGCTAGTAAGCCAGGTTCTGTTTTTCGATAATCATCTATCTAACGCCCTCAAGCTTTGGAACTCGGGAAAGAAACCTGATAACGTTCCATTCGGAGGTTGCAGCGGGGAGGATTGCCTCTTTTCACTCTCTTCCTTCTACCTATTCGGTAGAAAGTGAGTCGTCGTCTCTGTGGCTCTAACTGGCGGTTACCCGCTTCGCCTTACGGCGAACACCCCTCTTTCTGCTGCCTGGACTTTCCTCTCCACCCCTTGCGGGACAGAGCGATTATCCTTCCTCCAGAGTGAGCGCATTATAGCAAAAAAGGGGCCTTTTTTCCAGTTTCTTACTCTTTTACGAAGTACTCTCTAGATAGGACCTGGAGAACCAAAACCACCGGAACCGAGATTAAGGCACCAATTACCCCAATTAACCTAAAACCAATGGCCAAAGCCAGAAGAATAATAATCGGACTGATACCAACCGACCGCCCCATAATTTTGGGAACCAAAATATAATTTTCCAATTGTTGAATCAAAAAAGCCAAAGCGGCCACGGCCAAAGCCATTATGGGAGAAATCGATAATCCAATTAAAACGGCCGGGATAGCTGCAATGATCGGTCCCATCGTCGGAATAATTTCAAAAAGGCCGGCCAATAAAGCCAGAGGCAGGGCGTAGGGAATTCCAAGAAGCGTTAGGCCGATAAAATTTGCCAAACCAACAACAACCATTAAGGTCAATTCCCCCCTGGCCCAACTACCCAATCTTTTTTCAATCAAATCCAAAGTGCTTCCAATTTTTTTTGCCTTTTCTTCCCCAAAAAAAGAGCCTAATTGATCGCTCAGTTTTTGCCGGGATAAAAGGAGGTAAAAGGCAAAGACCAAAACAGTTAAAACCCCTAAGACATTGGAAAAGATATTAAAACCAACTTTGACGACCTGTCCCGGAAGAGAGCCTAATTGGGACAATAACTGGCCGATAACTTGGTCATTAATCAATCCACCTATTCCAATTTTGTTCATAAAGTCGGGTAAGTTGTTGGCAAAACTGGTCGTTTGCTCAACCAAGGCCGGAATAATTCCGGCAATGGCAGCTCCAAAAACGCCAAAAACCAAAAGATAGGAGATAAACACAGAGAGGACTCTTGGCACCTTCCATCCGGAAAGCTTGGTCACCATCGGGTTTAGGATGGTCATAATAAAAAGGGCCAAGAAAAGTTCAAGAAGAATATCTTTGATAAAATACAAAAACCACAAGGATATCAAAAAGATAACGGCAAAAATAATCGTTCTGTGTGAGATCTCAATTTTTCTCGGCATACCCCTTTTTATACCATTTTTGAATCAATTTTTCCACACTTTCGGGATAATCAGTGCTTTCCGGATTAAACCAAACAATTCTTTTTTCCTTCTTAAACCAGGTTATTTGTCTTTTGGCGTATTTTTTTTCAGCCAAATACCAACTCTCAATCGTTTCCTTTTTACCCTTCTCTTTCGCAAAAAAGCCTCGCCACTGTTTATATCCCAAAGAAGACATGGCCTGTGAATCCCAAGAAACTCCTTTTTTAAGCAAAACCTTAATTTCTCTTAAAAGACCTTTTCTTAACCTTTCGATTACTCTTTTTCTCAAAATCTTTTCGTACCTGTCATTATCCAAATTCAAACCGATAAACAAAGCATCACAACTTTCTTTGGCCGTTTTTAAATCTCCCCGATCGGCGTTGTCCAACTTCCACATGGCTACTTCAATCGCCCGGACAAGTCTTCTCGGATTTTTTTTGTCAGAAGAATTTAAAGATGCGGCTTTTGAGGCATCAATTTGAGCCAGATTTTCAAAAAGCTGATCGGGTGTTTTATCGGCTAAAGATTGTCTTAAACCTGGATTTCTTGGAATAATGGCTGTGGCCACACCATCAATAACAGCTTTTATATAAAAGCCCGTACCTCCAACTAGAATCGGCAGCTTTCCCCGACCTTGAATTTCCTTGATAATTCTATTAATTTTTTCGGCATACTGAGCAACGCTGAATTCCTCTTTCGGACTGACTAGATCATAACCCCAAACCTTAACGCCTTTTATTTCGTAAAAAACTCCTAAAGGGCTTTCTTTCCGCAAAGCCCTTCTGGGAATATCTTTACCCGTGCCGATATCAAAACCAATATAAACCTGCCTTGAATCGGCCGAGACAATCTCCCCGCCGAAAAGACAAGCCAGTTTTAGTGCCAAAGACGTTTTACCCGTCGCCGTCGGTCCAGTAATAATTAATATTTTATTCATGTTAACTTGAGGCAGAGGAATACTTTTTTAAAGCAAAAGACCAGAAACGCAAAGCGACCAGAAAAAAGCCGATTCCAAACATCAGGGAACCAACAAAAACCGGCCAAGACAACAAACCCATATAGGCTTTGGCCGGAATGGTAATCATAATACCAACCGGGATTAAATAAGTAATAATTCCCTGTAAGGGTTGCTTGTAAATATCAATGGGAAATCTTCCCAAACTCATCAGGTCCCGATAGATCATCACCGTGTGATCAATTTCCATGGTGATAATCCCCAAACCCAAAACAGCAATATGAAAAGCCGTGGAAATTAAAAGTCCGTTTAGAAGCAAGAAAAAATAATAAAGGGAAGAAACAAACGATGGATTAAAATTCTGGCCGATAATAATAATGGCAATAATCAAAGGCGGAATGGTCAGCATATCCAAAATATCGGCTCCACCCATTAGCGATCTAAATAGCGCATTAATGGGCTTTACCAAAGTTAAATCAAAACCGCCGGATACGACCAGGGGGCGAAAACGGTAAACCTCACGGAATAAAAACTGCGAGACAACGTCAATTAAATTAAAGGTCAAAAAGAAAAAGATAATTTGATTGGTGTCGTATCCGGCAATGGTTTTGGTTCCTTTTAAAACAAAGAGGATGGCTACCACAAAAATAAAGAATCTGATTATTTTCCCAAGGAAAAAGAAAAGCATGCCATATCTTTGGGTCACAGTCGAAATGAAAGCATTCCGGCTCATCAGTAACCAATATTTAAAATATCTTTTTAGTTCTTTCATCTACCCTCCGCTGCAAAACGCCTCAGGCCCCTTCGCCAAATAAAGTTGGCAAAAAAGCCCAAAATTAAAACCCAGGCTATGGAAATCAAAAGTCCGCTTAAAGTAAAAGCCAGTGAAATCTTACCTAGATAAACCTGTAGGGGAAAAAAGATGAGATAGGGAAAAGGAAGGGCGTAAAAAACTTTCTGAACTCCTAAAGGAAAAATATCCAAAGGAATAAACGACCCCGATAAAAATTCGCCGATAATAATCACCAAAAGAAACTGAACCGCCCAACCCATTTCAGGCGCCCAAAAGGCGACCATATTGCAAAGCAAAAGAAAATAAAAAAAGATAAGAATTGCCAGAACCAAAGAAAGGATGAAAGCTAAAATCAACCAGGGATTAGTTTGCAAATAGAAAGGTGGCTTTAAAATAAAAAACAAAATTAAAGTTTCACCCACCGCAAAGATTAAATTAAGGGCTTTGCTGGACAAATCCCTTGTCAACCAATATTTAAAATAAGAAATAGGCTTTAAAAGATAATTGGCCAAGTCCCCTTTGGCAATATCGCCGGCAATATCAACCGTCCTGGCCGAAAAAACAACGGCTTTAACAATCATCACCCCAAAAACATAAGTTAAAATTTTCCCCCGGTCGTAGCCAAAAACCATCCGTGAAGGATCGGAAAAGATGGTGCTCCAAAAAAAGAAGAGAACAAAAATCTGCAAGACATTTCGCAACCTCCACATCACAAAATTAAGTTTGTACGCAAATTCCTGAGAAAAAGAAGTCTTAAAAATAGAAAGGTACTTGTTCATAACAGATTATTTTTAAAAGAGTTTGGTTTTAACACCCTCGCCCTTAAAAACCCTTCTAATGATGTCTTCGATTGATTCTTCCTCAATCGTTAAATCTTCAACCGGAAAATTTTGTAATAATTCCGAAGCGGCCAGGGCAACAGCCGATCTGGGAACAGTTAGGATGACCTCCGGAAAAGCTAATTTTTTCACTTTTCCTATTTTTTCAATATCGGCTATATTTTTTTCATCAGACAGGGTTGCCTTGATTATTTTTTCTTTGGCAAAACGGTTGGTTAGTTCATCCAATAAACCATCAAAGATGATTTTACCTTCGTTAATAACAATCACTCTCCTTGCTAAATTAACCAGATCATCCATATCGTGCGAAGTTAATAAAATCGTGGCTTCGTATTTGCGGTTATAGTCATAAATAAAATCACGCATCCGGGCTTGGGCTACTACATCCAAACCGATTGTCGGCTCATCCAAGAAAAGAATTTTCGGTTTGTGAAGAAGGGCGGCAATCAGTTCGACTCTCATTCTTTGTCCCAAAGAAAGCCGTCTAACCTGGATATTCAAATACTTCTTGGCATCAAGAAGATCGGTTAATTCATTTAAGGTTTCTTCGTATTGCCTATCCGGGATTTCATAAATGGCTTTATTTAATTCAAAGGTATCGATAGCCGGTAAGTCCCACCACAACTGGCTTTTTTGGCCCATAACAAAAGCAATTTGTTTTAAGAATTCATTTTTCCTATCCCAAGGATCGAAACCTAAAACCTGCACAAAACCGGCCGTCGGATATAAAAGCCCCGACAGAGATTTCATGGTAGTTGTTTTACCGGCCCCGTTGGGCCCGATAAAACCAACCAGCTCACCCGGCTGTATGGAAAAGGAAATACTTTTCAGGGCATGAACGGCTTTTTTCTTTGGTGAAAAGATCGAGGAAAAGGTCCCTTTCAAACCCGATTCTTTTTCGGTCACGACAAAGTCTCTGACTAAATGATCGACCACAATTGCACGGTCCATTAAGGGAGATTATATCAGAAGAAGATACTTAAAGTTTATCTTATAACCTGTCTCTTTAATTTTTTTCCTGGAGTAAAACGGGGTGAGCGGTGAGCTTTGATGGTTACCATTTTATCGGTCTTTGGAATCTTAACGGTTTTGCCTCTCATAGAAATAACTCTGAAGGTTCCAAAACCGGAAAGAACAACTTTTTCACCTTTGGATAAAACACGACCAATTTCACTTAAAAAAACTTCAACGGCTTCTTCGGATGCCCTTTTGGTGAGATGGGCTTTTCTGGCAACTAAGTCAACTATTTCTCTTTTTGTCATTTCTAGTTTCCAAGCATAATTAAATTCAAGGTAAAAGTCAAATTATCCCTTAAAGACCGTATGAAGAAAGACTTGAGTTACCAATTCTAATTCTTGGTAAATCATATCTTTGCTTTTTACAAAGTGTACTTCCCGGTTTGGTGGTAAAAGCCAAAGAGTATCCAAGCTTTGAAAGAACACTTTCCGAAAAAGTACTGGAAAAGCCATACGGATAAGCAAAAACTTTAGGAGAATTCAAACCCCGATCCGCCAGTTGTGTATCGGCCGTGGTTATTTCTTTCTCCACGACATCATTTGTCTGTTTTACATTCTTGTGCGACCAAGTATGGTTGGCAAAAAAAGTACCACCGGAAAAAGCATCCGAAATTTGTACCCAAATCATATAATCAGGATTGCCGATTAAACCGGTCGGGAGAAAAACAATTGCCTTAAAACCATTTTCTTTTAAGATGGGTAAAGCATTTAAATAAAAATCGTCATACCCGTCGTCAAAGGTGATAAGAATTGATTTCTTGGCAATGGCTGTTCCCGCATCAAAGAAATTAACCAAATCGTTAACGGACGCGGTGCTATAACCTTTTCCTTTAAGATAAGTCATCTGACTTCTGAAAGTTTCAGTTGCAACCGTTAAATTATGTTGGTTCTTTTCTTTGGCTACGGTCATATCCTGAACATGGTGATACATAAGAGTTGGTAAATAGACACAGGGACCATACAAAGCGTTCATCTCGGCAAAAGTTAAAGGTTTGGGAGTTGGGGTTGGGGTTGGACTGGGAACTGGTGTTGGTTGTATTACCTCTTTAGTTTCTTTCTTTCCGTTTGTCTTAAAAAGATAAAAACCTAAAGCTGCAAAAACAAAAGCAATAATAAGCAAAACAAAGGGTTTTTTAAACATTTAAGCTTTACTTGGCTTTCGTGGTATCGGTTGCCCTGGTTTCTCTGATGGCGGTAACTTTAATCTGGCCGGCGTATTCAGCTTCTTTTTCCAAGGCCTGGGCAATATCATGAGCCATGACGGTTAAGGAATCGTCATCAACCTCATCCGGTTTAACAATGACCCGAACGTCTCGTCCCGCCTGGAAAGCATAAGTGGTCTCAACACCCGGGAATTTAGACACAATATCCTCAATCTTGGTCATGCGCTTGACGTATTCTTCATGCGGTTCATATCTGGCTCCTGGTCTGGCCCCCGAGATGGCATCGGCAATCCAAACCACGACCGACTCGATCGAAGAAAACGGTTTATCTTCATGATGTTCGGCAACCGCTGCTACCACTTCCTTCGGAAGGCTAAATCTTTTTAAGGTGGAAACACCGGCTTCAACATGGGTTCCTTCTTCATCGGTTACCACTTTACCGATATCGTGAAGAAGACAGCCCAAACGGACAATGTCGACATTGGCACCGATTTCGTTGGCCACAGATACTCCGATCTTGGTTTCCTCAATCGTATGAATTCCTAAGTTCTGTCCGTACGAAGTTCTGAATTTATAGCGACCAATGAGTTTAATCAGATCAACAGGGAGATTAAAAACACCACACTCCTGAGCAATCTTTCGGCCTTCTTCCAAAACCACTTCATCCATTTCATCTCTTACCTGCTTTATGACTTCCTCAATCCTGGAAGGTTGGATTCTGGCATCCTTGATTAAGATCTCCAGTGCCCTTCTGGCAATTTCCCTTCTTATCGAATCAAAAGAAGAAAGCCTGATTTCGTTTGATTCATCAATCTCAATTTCGACTCTGGCTTCTCTTTCAAAAGTTCTGATATTTCTGCCTCCGGCTCCGATAATCCGGCCTTTAACGTCTTCATTGGGTAGGGTTACGGTTGAAACGGTGTATTCGGCCACATATGAGGTTGCCCCGTGTTTCATGGCATCGGCCAAGATTTCTCGGGCATCTTCATTAGCTTCAAGTTTGATCCTCTCTTCAGCATTTCGGATCTTTTTGGCAATTTCCGAAGTTAAGTTTTTGGAGACCTCATCCAGAAGGATCTTTTTAGCTTCCTCTTCGGTCATACCCGAAACTTTTGCCAACCTTTCGGTCAGTTCGGCCTCACGCTTTTTAAGGAGTTCTTCTTTCTTCTCCACAGCTTCGCGTTCATGCCTTAAATCCTCAACAATTACTTTAATATCATCAGTTGTCATATAAATAAGAGGCAAAGAAACAGAGAGCCTTTTTTAGATTAGGCTTGCCGAAGAAGTGCTGGTAAGAGCCGTCTTTGACATAGTTTCTTTAAACTCTTGGGGTAATTTTACTATCTTTAAGAGTCCAGGTCAATTTTGGTTATTTTGGAGATTATATCCCAACCAAAGCCTTTTCTGGCCAAAAATTGGCTCATTTTCTGTTTTTTCTCCCGTCCCTGATACCTGGCCCATTTATAGGCGTTTCTATTAAGAAGCTCCTTGGCAATTTTTTCCTCATTAATAGGGGAGTCGGATAGGGCAGTGGAGATAATCTCTTTCCCAATCCCCTTTTGTCTAAGTTCACTCTCCAATGCCCTTTTTCCTTTGGGTTTGAAGGTCTTCCTCTGCTCTATCCACCAGGCAGCAAACTTGGCATCGTCAAGGAGTTCCAAATGAGTTAGCTTCCCTATTAACTCTTCGTGCATACTCTCATGGATTTTTTTTCTCCTAAAGTAGTCCTCTATCTCTTTTTCACTTCGGGGCCTTAGCATTGCAAATTTAAGGAGTTTATCAAAGGTTTTTTGGAATTCGGCTTTTTTGATGATTTTTTCAATTTCTTCTTCTTTGTATTCTTTATTCAGTTTAATTCCTGACAGCACAAAATTTTCCAAATCGATACCAAAACCGAATTTGAAATCAAGATAAACATTAACTCTTTTTTTGTTTTTCTGAGATGTTATTGAAGTTACAATCGGCATTTAACCAATTCTACTCTTCTTTTTCTTCCCCTATTTCTTTGGGAAGCTTTTTTCCTGAAGCGAAGATTTCTCTGATCTTTTTGTCCAAATCTTCGGTAAAGTGAACATGTTCTTTTAAGTAGGCTTTAGCTCCTTCTCTGCCTTGAGCCAAGGGTTTGCCGTCAAAGTTAAAGAACGAACCGTTTTTGGTGATAAGTCCCAACTCAACACCGACATCCAAAAGCCCGCCTTCTCTGGAAATGCCTTCGTCCCCTTCCATAATGTCAAATTCAGCTACCCTTAAAGGAGGTGCTACTTTATTCTTGACGATTCTGGCCCTATGTCTTGATCCGATAACTCTGTCCCCATCTTTTAAAACTTCTATTCTTCTTAAATCAATTCTTAAAGAGGAATAAAATTTAAGAGCCAAACCGCCCGGTGTGGTTTCGGGATTTCCAAACATAACGCCAATCTTCTGACGCATCTGATTGGTGAAGATAAGAATGGTTTTGGATTTGGAGATAGCTCCGGTTAACTTTCTTAAGGCCTGGCTCATAAGGCGCGCCTGAAGACCCATGACCGCATCCCCCATCTCCCCCTCCAATTCGGCTCTTGGAACCAAGGCT
>Ga0208980_10000240_pt1 | contig 29035 bp, 19 predicted proteins | sample WetSurMetagenome_3_FD_187993 | JGI IMG/M metagenome (GOLD analysis project Ga0208980, IMG submission 187993) | Wetland microbial communities from Twitchell Island in the Sacramento Delta, sample from surface sediment Aug2011 Site A1 Bulk (version 2) | ecosystem: Environmental > Aquatic > Marine...
CTGCTTCATCCGCTATCGGGGTGACGATCACCTTGCGGCTGCCTTTTGAAACCGGAACTGAATTGACAGTCAGCTCTACCGGTTTATCAGCCTTGCCGATGAGCGCCATATACATGTCGTTCATCTCTTTGGTCGATTTTCCGTCGATGGCCAGTATAAAATCGCCTTCTTTCATGTTCACGCCCACTTCGGTCAATGGTGACCGCAGCGATTTATTCCAGTTCTGTCCCCTTAAAATCCGGGTGACCTGGTAGTAACCTGAAGTATCACGGGCCACCTTTGCCCCCAGCAGCCCGGTGGAGATCCGTTCAGGCGAGGGTTTGTCGCCTCCATTCACGTAGGCATGGCCTACGCTCAACTCGGCTATCATCTCCCCGATCAGGTAATTCAAATCGTTGCGATTGTTCACGTAAGGAAGCATTACCCCGTACTTGTCTTTCATTGCCGGCCAATCCACCCCATGCATATTTTCGACATAAAAGAAATCCCGCATTTGCCGCCAGGCCTCATCAAATATCTGTTTCCATTCTTCATCCTTATTCACGTAGGTTTTCATCCCCGAAAGGTCAACGAACTTTACCAGGTTTATTTTTGATGAAGGGAGATCGATAACAGCGTATTTGTTATCCTGGCTGACCAGCATTTTCTTGCCATTGGATGACAACGTAAATCCCATGCCTTTGCCAAGCTCTGTCTCTTCTTTTTTCGACAGGTCGAAGAGTTTCAAAGACATGCCTTCTCCACCGGAGAGCGCTTCATTATAATAGATCTTGCCATCGATGCATGCCAGGTTCCAATAGTTGGAAGGACGAATAGGCAGGCCAAGGATCCTGTCGCCGATACCATCTTTATCAATGATGATGTTGTTTTGTTTCACAGTACTTTCCTTGTCAGAGGATTCCTTTTTTCTGCCTTGTCCGGATTCCGGCTCATCCTGCTTTATCTCGACTTCATCGTTTTTTGGAGCGAAAGGATTGGCGGTATCTTTAGAAAGAATAACCATGTATATCCTGGACATATTCTGGTAGGCATGGTTCCATTCGGTTTCGCTGTAAATGGGATTAAAATCACGGTCTGAAGTGAACAACAGGTATTTTCCATCTTTGCTGAATACAGGGTTGCCTGAAGAATACCATTCATCGGTTATGGGGAATTTTTCACCCGACTGGGTATCATAAATCATGATCTGGCCAAAATAGTTCGGCATAGTCATGGAATAAGCGACATAACGGCTATCCGGCGACCATGTAAAATCCCCGATCTCCCAATATTTCGATTTCTCAATCTCTTTAACTTCTTTGGTATCGATGCTGACATATTGCAGCCTCATCTTTTTATCATTCCAAAGGATCTTTTTACTGTCCGGCGACCAGCGAATGGTAAATTTGTAGGTGTCGGCGCCTGTGGTGACCTGCACTGCATCCCCGATGCCATCCTGTGGCTCAATCCAGATCTCGTATTCACCGCTCCTGTCAGACAGATAGGCGATGTATTTCCCGTCCGGGGACCATATGGCTTCCCGGTCGTGGGCACCGGAACTTTCCGTCAGGTTCCTGGTAATGCCTTCCTCAGCCGGAACACTGAAGACATCTCCCCGGGCGCTGAACACCACCCGTTTCCCATCCGGCGACAGGTTGGCAGAACGGATGGATTTGGAGGCATCCTTCAACTCGTTTCGCCCGCCATAAAAATCCTCGGCAATAACGATATCCAGTTTGACGGGTTGTTCCGAAGCCAGGTCGAACAGGTAGAGATACCCGCCATTTTCATAAATGATGGCATCATTTCCAATGGAAGGGAATTTAATATCGTATTCGGTATAATTGGTCAGTTTCCGGATCTGCCTTGTCGCGGTGCTGTATACAAAGAGGTTCATGGTCCGGTCGCGGTCCGAAAGGAAATAGATATTATCCCTGTACCACATCGGGAAAATCTCCTGCGATTCCTGGTTCGTGATATTGACCACTTCACCGGTCGTGAAATCAAAAATACGAACATCGTCTGCCATGCCCCCTTTGTAATATTTCCATGTCCGGAATTCGCGGAATACGCGGTTAAAAGCCAGCTTAGAGCCATCGGGAGAATATGAGCAAAATCCTCCGGTTGAGAGGGGGATTTCGGAAGATAACCCTCCACCCACAGGTACCGAATATAATTGTCCGACAAAATCATTGAACGATTGTTTTCTCGAACGGTAGATGATATTCTGGCCATCAGGGGTCCAGCACAAGACAATATTATTGGGACCCATGCGATCGGAGATGTCATCCCGTCCGAGCGTAGCAGTATAGGTCAGCCTCTCGGGCACACCACCTTCAGCGGGCATGACGTAAACTTCTGTATTTCCATCATATTGTGCGGTAAAAGCGATCTTTTTACCATCCGGTGAAAACCTGGCAAACATCTCAAAACCATCATGATTGGTCAATTTGCGTGCAATTCCGCCTGTCCTGGCCACCGTATACAGGTCACCGGCATAAGTAAAGACAACCTGTTTCCCGTTTACGGCAGGAAACCTTAAGAGTCTGGCCTCGTCCTGGGCTTTAAGACCTAACGACAGGATAGTCGCAAACAGCAAAATCATTCCAACGTGTTTCATAATAGCAATTTTAGTGATTCAGGCCAGCTAAATTATATCAAAGAAGCGAATGCCGGGCAAGAGTCCTTCAAGATGCAGGTTTTCTTTTACCAATGGCTGTTCCGGGTTAATCTGCTGGAATTATGAATGTATGAACGATCAAATCACACGAACCAATTCCGGCTGAACGTTGAGATAAACAAGATAAGCCCCTTCGACATTATATCCCATCTCCTTCAACAACCCGGCATAATTAGAGATCTGCCCGCGATGGCGTTCCGTGAATGAACCGGTTTTATAATCAGCGATCATAACCTGTTTCCCTTTCAGCAGGATCCTGTCCGGACGGTACGAGATGCCATCTCCCGATATGATCTCCGCTTCATTTCTCACCTCATACCCAGGGCTGAACAAAACGGCGAACCGGGGATCTTTGATCAGTCCTTTTGCCAACTGCTTTAAATCATCTGTCTGCTCGCCGGTAATATCGCCCCGGATAAGCATTTCTCCAAGTAAACCATCGATATCACCCTCTTCAATCACCCTGGAAAGCAGCGAATGGACCAGTATACCCCAATCCCGGTTCTTATCGGGCTCATCCATTTCCCAGGATGGTGGGGCATGTTTTCGCAGCATCAGTTTAAGGGCAGGCTTTCCTGTTAAGGGCTCTGCTGAAGAATCTTCAGAATAATCCACCGGCTTGACTGAGACTGGTTTTGAATATCTGTCACCAAATTGGTATATATCCTTCTCTTTGCTGTATAGCCCTTCCGACTGGAAGAAATAACTGAAAAGTTTTGAAGCAGTCACCGGGCTTTCAGTTTTTTCCGGCAATGCTTTGGTGATCACGTATAACCGTTCTTCAGGCCTTGTCATGGCCACATACAGTACGTTTACGGCATCCATCTCAGAACGGCTGTTTTCATCATTGTAAAGCGTCACATAATCAGTCCCTTCCAGAGATTTATGCATGGGAAGGAAGGCTGTAGCTATCGGTTTAGCGAGGTCCTCTTTTAAGGTTACCCAGAGATTTTTCCGGGTTGCCCTGAATTTCTCATCTGCAAACGGATAAATCACCACCGGGAACTGCAGTCCCTTCGCCTTATGAATGGTCATAATGCGTATGGCGTCAATGCCTTCGGGAATGATGAGCGAAGCCTTGTCGCTCCTTTCCTCCCACCATTCAAGGAACTCAGCGATGCCGCCATGACTTTTCCTCATGAACTCCATCACATAATCCATAAAAAACCGAAGATGGCTTTCAGTGTTGAAATCCAAGCGGAAATAAAAAGCCAGGAAACGGAATAATCCTTGGAGATCAAGGTTTTTCAGGTTAAAGTAATCGAAATCCGGCAGGATCGTGTTGATTAAGCCCGGGAATGGCTGCTCCGGCGTGGTTGCATCCTCCTGAGAGATGGATGGCTTCTTAAACAGATGATCCAGGCAAAGGCGGTCATAATCAATTTCTTTGAGATAATTATGGCGATACAGGTAATGTGTAATAGTCGCAACAGGCAAAGGGTCGCTTTTTGACACCAGATGACGGGCCCAGGCAAGGAAAAAGTTGACATGTTCAGATTGAGTGAGCAAGAGGGATTCCATTGATATGACGCTGATCCCGTTTTTAATCAGCTGCACGGCGATATTGGCTGCTTCCTTATTTCTCCGGCACAGAATTGCGACATCTTTCAGGGAATACCCATCTTGTTTAAGCTCTGAGATCGCGGCAAGTATCTTTTCATAGACTGACTCTTCATATGACACCCCTTTTGACTCGTCCTTCCTGGCAATTTCGATCCTTACCATGCCGGGCTTGTCATTCCTGGCAGCTGTCTGAGAAGCTGAGGCATAGAGGTTGCCATATCCTTCGGGCAATGCGGGCACAATCCCCTGGAAAAACCGGTTATTGAAATCGACGATGACCGGACTGGAGCGGTGGTTCATCTCCAGGTTTTCTTCCTGAAAATGATATTCCAGTGCTTTTTCCCTGCTTTCGAGCAAAGGGTCTTCCAGATCCCGGATAAGTTTCGGAAGGATTTCAAATTGCCTTGCATCACCAGACCGCCAGCGGTAAATAGCTTGTTTGGCATCGCCGACCACCATGTTCATACGATTGGAAGCCAGTGCATTCTCGATGAGCGGCAGCAGGTTGTGCCACTGCATGATGGAAGTATCCTGGAACTCATCCAGCAGGTAATGCTGATACCGCTCGCCCAACCGTTCGTAGATAAACGGGGCCGGTTGCTCCCTGACAATGGCAGATATCCGCCTGTTGAATTCACTGATCAGTAGCTTGTTATCTTCCTGGCAGGTCTTGTACAGAATTTTCTCAATTTCACCAAGCAAAGCAGTTGCGTATAAATTATTCAACAGGAGCCTGCAGATGGAATAACGCGCAAACTCATCGTCCAGCAACTCAGTCAGCCGGATTCCTAGGGGCACCAGTTCGTCTTTGACGCCATCAAAACCAGCCTGGATCGAAGGACTCACCTTATTGCCGAGCCAGACGCCTTCTGCCAGTGATTTCCGGGCATATGTTTTAGGCAGAATAATTTCGGATTTTGAAGCGGATGTTTTCACCAGGTACGAAAACACACCTCTGTCTTTATAATACAATGATTCAACGTCAAGACCGGCTTTGAACAAGAGGCCAAGCAATTCGTTGACCATGGCCCTGATTTTCCCTTCCCATGTCTTCACCCAGTTGATAAGCCGGCCCCTGGCAGCCATGAAGGTATCCAGGTCATATTTCCGAAGTTCCCCGATATGCTTTATGCTGTCTTCATCCAACAGTGCTTTCCCGAAGAGATAGAGGTCCTTCTCGATCTGCCAGCTCATTTCGTCCCCGGCCTTCTTTTCGACAAAATCGATCAAAACGCGGGTGAGTTGCGGATCGGTTCCCACGAGGCTGATCAATTCATCCACCGCTTCCTCAAGCATGGCATCTGCTTCCAGTTCCACCTCGAAGTTCATCGGGATATCAAGGTCATGGGCGAAAGTACGGATGACCCTGTGTGTAAAGCTGTCGATGGTACTGATGGAGAATTCACCGTAATGATGCATGATCAGCCGGAGCACTTTTTCCGCCCTTTCAAAGATTTGCTGGTCGTTCATCTTCAGGTGCACGGAAAGCTGCGGGAGCAGGCTTTTGATCGCAGCATTGTCTTTCCTTATTTCAGGATCTGCCAGGGCGATGAGGTACTTCACGACCCTCTCCTTCATCTCATTGGCAGCCTTGTTCGTAAAGGTAATGGCGAGCACATTCCTGAAAAGGTCAGGATTCAGCAATACGATCTTTAAGTATTCCCTGACAAGGGTAAATGTCTTCCCTGAGCCGGCGGATGACTTATATACGATGAAATTGTGGCCTGTCAAAGTACCTAATTCAGCAGGATGCGTTTAATGTATGGGACATTGTCCACTGTAAGCCGGAGGAGATAGATGCCAGGCTTGAAGCCATATTCTTTCAGATAAAGCACGCGATTGTATAGCCCTCTTTGCTGGCCCGACTGCGCGAAGCACCGAAGCTGGTTGCCATAAACAGAATACAGGGAAATTCCCACCTCTGAATCCTCAAGCAGCTCATAGTTGATGGAAATAAAGTCATCGCTGGGATTAGGATAAACGGAGAAATGCACATTGCTTCCCTGGAAATCATAGATTCCCGAGTAGGAGGTCTTTAAAGAATCAATATACGAAGCGGTCACAATGAATCCTTCAACAGTCACCTGCAATACCGGCAAAGGGAAACCGTTGGCCAGCCATTTATATTCGATGATATTACGTTCCAGGGGAATGCCCATATTGAGGGAATCGATGTATACACTATCATATTCCTGTATGACCGTCTTTACCCGTAAAGCCTGGAACTGGCCAAAGGGAGTGAGGACAGTTCCCCAGCCATCCGCATAGTTCCATCGTTTCCGTTCGATGGATGCATAACCGATGTCAGGTAATTCAAGTTCAAAGAAGGATTGCGCAGAATCCACATTTCCATATGCCAGGGGAAAGCGGTAAACAGTATCGATCCGGTCATACTGGATGGGAATTGTCAACCCGGAGTATGTGATGCCATAACCCACGTCCTTGTAACTATCTGAATTATTTTTAAAGAATTCATAGGAATCTGTGATGGTAAATCCGGGGAGAGAAGTGAAGGAAGCGAGTTTATAAGCCACCGTTGCCTTATAATCGGGAAAGATGAACTGGTTGTTGAAAAATCCCTGGAACAGCAATGGGGTTTCACCGACACTGATAAAGGTATCAACCTGTTGAGATGTCAGGGCAAGCGACGAAAAATTCCATGATTGGTCCGGGCCTGCCTGCTCGTAATCAATCCCTTCGAGGATAAAAGTGGTACTTCTCCGAACAGTATCGCCGGGGGTAGGCATATCATTGCTTGTAATCACCACCTGGGCATGAAGTCCTGCAAATACTGACAGAAAAACAAATAGGAACGTAAAAATCCTGCGCATGCAAGAGGTATTAAAGTGCAAATATAGGATGAATTTCAGGATATTGCCCTGTTTAAACAAGTTTATTGACAATCCTTTATTAAGGATCTTTTTCAATTTTGTGTCGCTCCCTCCGACTAAACAATTCGGTGATATTATTGAACTCCTTGCGGTAAAAAATTCCTACGCCCTGGGTGTACGGAGCATAATCATTAAGCAGGGACAGGTCATTTGATCTGTTAAAAGCCTTGACCCTGAATCGTCCATCCCTGGTCAGCTTGTACTCGATATTCACATCCCCGACAATCGAGCTGGTGTGCTGGGATGTACTGTTATCCGAACTCACGTCAATGTTTCCATCGATAGTGAGGCGGTCATCGAGAAGCTGGGTAGACAGGGCCACTTCAAGCTGCTCGCTGGTCACCCTGTCGCCCGGCACATAATTTATCCCGATGTTGAAATCATTGCTGATCTGGGAGAGCATACTGCTCAAGGTATTGGACATTATGGATGCCGGATTGACGGGATTGCTACCGCCGGTCCCAGTAGTGCTAAAGCTGTTGAGCACCAGCAGTGAAATGGCTTGCTGGTTCATTAAACCCTGGTCATTCGTATCCAGTACCGCATAAATGGCCTGCTTATCCTGTTCCTGCATGTTGGGAAAGGTAATGCCAAAACTCAATTCAGGATTGAACAGGCTGCCTGTCATCCTGATATCGGTATTCACATTGACTTTCTGGCTCGCCGCATCCTCACTTAGCAAACTACTTCCAAGGCCACTCAGAGTAGTGCGTAAGCGGTACCTCGCGACTATGTTCACTTCAGCATCATTGATATCTCCTGTCCAGCTGATGCTGCTGCCTTCCTGGATTTCAAAGCGCCTGCTGACAAGCTGTTCCAAAGAAAACAGGAATAATCCGCTGAGTATCTTGTAAGATCCGGCAAGGGTAAGGTATCCGTTCGGATCCACTCCAAGTCGCAGGTTCCCGCTCCCATTGGCTTTTATATAGCCTATATTGCCCGGTAATATAATTTCAATATCTGCATCCTTGGTGACATTCATTACAATATCCAGACTGACGCCTTCAACCTGTATGTCACGATGTTCTTCGACTTTCAAAGAGTCTTCCATGTTCTTAAAGACAATAAAATCACCTTGTGATACATCAACTGAGTAATTAATAGGAATGGTCACCCTGGTGCCCTTTTCCGTCTTTACCTGGACCCCTATGGCTATATTGTTAAAGGGACCGGAAAGTTTTACATTTCCCGTAGCAAAGGCCGTTCCGTAAAAAACCTCATTTTGGTACCTGTTAAGGTTCAGGGCCATGAGCTTATCTGTTTCAATGTTCAGGTCCAGTCTGAAATCCTTAAAATATTGATGCCTGATGCCCCCTTCAATGGTTCCCTGGTTTGTGTTGGGATCAAATACTGCCACACGGTCAAAATGGATGAAATCTTTATCGAAGATAATTTCATTGGAAAAAGAGTAAGTAACATTCAAATAATCCACCAGCAGCTCGGCGCGCAGCAGTTTCAATTTTCCGGTAAGTTCAGGTTTATCGAGGGTTCCTTTCAATGAGAGTTGCCCCGTAGCAAAACCGGCGAGATGTGAGCTGAAACTTTCCAGTAAGGGTTCCATGACAGAAACATTCAGGTTTTGAGTCCTGATATCGAAATCAAAATTCCGCTCTGAATCAAAAGGATAATATAATCCATTCACTCCCAGTATCCTGTATGGATCTCCGGAGGATGCATTGCTGAAAATATCCACATCAACGGCCATGGCTTTGTCAGACTCCATCCAATGCGTGTTGATGCTGGCGTCGCCAAATAAAACATCATTCAGGGCGAAGTCTTTTATCTTTAATCCGGCAAACAGGTTTGGAATACTGTCATTCATGAATATTCCCAGCTTGCCGTTAATCACTCCGTCAACTGACATGGAACTGCTTTCCAGGAGCGAATTAAAATTGCCAAGGGACCAGTTAATGAAAGTCAAACCAAGTGTATCGGCCGGATAATTTGATAATCTCCCATCAATGATGAACAGCTCATTATCCCTGGCTATTCTGAGGTTATCAATCTGTTTATAAGCAGAATCAAATACCAGGTAGTTTTTACCTTCCAGGCTCCAGGAACGGCCGTTGAATTCAGCATGCGCTTCTGAAAAGCTGGCTTCAAGCCGTGATTGAGTGGGAAATATAATAAAACCACTAATAATAGCGTGGTTTGGCTGTACGTTATCGTAATCATCCCACGTCAGCTTATAATTGATGCTGTCCATGCCGGCATCCGCATCAATCCTGAAATTCGGAAAGCCAATCACAGTGGTATCTGCATCTTCGCTTAAGATCACTTCCCTGATATCAGTGGTCACACGAAGCCTGCCTGCCCTGGAACTGCAAATGACTGCTATATTGTCAAATCCGATTCCGTAGGCGTAAACCGAATCAGCAAGGGCCTTTAATTCAAGTCTATGAGCGGCAATATCCAAATTACCGTGTATGTTGGCACCAGGCGCTATGCTGACAGTTGGAAAGAAAACATCGGCAATGGGCTGAAGGTCCTTGAAAACAATATCAAATTTTATCTGTCCTACCGTGTCGGTTAAATCATCCTGTATAGAAGGATGCGATTCTTCTTCGAAAATTAATCCTGCCAGGAGATCCGGCAAGTCTTTAATGACCAGCGGTCCTTCGATCACCGCATCTGCAAAATCAGAATGAAGTTCTATCCTCTCTCTCTCACCCGGTTTCCGGGTCCGCGACAGTTCAATGCTGTCAATCAGATAATTTTGTCCATTTTCATGATAGACCAGGTCTCTGATGCCAATCCTTCCGGTAAATTCATCCATTGAAATGCCAGAAAAATTCCCCTCGATATGGGTTTTTAAATCCATGTCGATGCTCTTGCCGGACAGATTCAGCTCATAAAATTTCGCAGTAAGAATTTCGCAGGTGTAATCAAAAGCAGGCAACGGCCCATTAAAGTCAACCTTTCCATCAAAGGCCAGATCGAGCCCGGGATCTGAAACCAGGATCCTTCCCGCATAAGATTTTCCCGAAACGATACCGCCAAAGATGATCTTTTCATAGCGGTAATCTTTGAAACTGAGGTTTTCGATCCAGCCATTCAGACTGATCTCCATCTTTTCAGGATCAATAGAACGCCCTTCGAACTCTATGTCAATGTCAGCAAGACCAAGGTCGGAACTTCCTGAAATTGCTTCCAGATTCAATGATCTTGCGGTAATTTCTCCTGCATAAACAGGTTCTTTACTCATATCATCTTCTTTCATCGTTCCGGCAAACGAGACGGATCCTATATCAGAAATAAGGTAAAGATCTGCCGTAAAATCATTATAATAACCCCTGAATGTTCCGGTTAAAGAGGTCATGCCCAGTTCATGCAATGGCCCCGGGAGCAGGATATTCCCCTGTGGCACAGGCAGGTTGAATTGTTCCAGGTCTTCCGCCGTTATGATGAACTGCTTAAAATTCACATCCCACAAGGTCGAATATATATCTGGCAGGCCTTTCATCGCCACATCTCCATTGAACTCCGTGAAGTTACCGACATTGAAATTGAAATCTTTTGCAGAGAAATCGCTGATAAAACCCCTCACATCGCCGGAAAACATAATGGGATCTTCCATCACTTTAAGCTCAGGGGCAAAGCAGCCAATATCCGCTAATGTCAGGACAGATTCCCGGATGCGGGCATCAATATAAACACTGTCGAGGAAATAGCCCATCTCATCAAAGCCATTGTAAAGAAAATCCAGGTCCATATATGCCGTGGTGCCAGCTGTCTTCAGAACCAGGTCTTTCGTACGTATCCCCGTAGGGCTGACCTGGGCTTTGGCATTGAATTCATCCACGTGAAGTCCTGATTTCTCGTAAAACGACAATTGTATAATTTCTGTCGAGATGGAGTCCCCGATAACGGTGACATCTTTTGCAGAGAAGTTAATATCTGTTATCAGAATATCTGTAAAATCAATGGATGTGCCGGGATGTTCCACCCGGTCGTCTATAAAGCCGAATGAGGTGCCCTCGAGAGAAAGGTCATCGCAATAGATCTTCCATGGTTCGCCTGCAGCCGCTGTATCGGGCACCGAATCTGACACGGGTGATGATAATTTATGAAGAAGGACATCCATGTTAACGAGGGTGTCATTGTCATACTGGTGCAGGAAAAAAGCAAGCTTATCTATTTTTACAGCATCGAGCCATAAATAACGTTCACTGATTGAAATTTCCCGGAGGCGCACCGTGATATTTTCTGCTTCCAGCAAAATGTTTGAGTGATGGTCCTTCACGGTCAGGTCCTCCAGCTCGAGCATGAGCATATCGGAGATCCTCAGTTTATCGAGGTACATTTCAATCCCATATGTCCTGTGAACATAATCAGCAGCCATCCTTCCGGCAAACTCCTGGAAAGAAGGTGTCCGCACGACAGAATACACTGTCACCACTGCCATGATCAGGATCATGAGCAGGAAGAGAAACCATTGCAGTATTTTTTTGATAACTTTGCCCGTAAGAACAAGGATTAATGAGCATTTACATCCTCGGCATTGAATCTTCCTGCGATGATACTTCGGCGGCGGTCATCAAGGACCAGGTCATCCTTTCGAACCTTATCGCCAACCAGGAGGTGCACCGGACTTACGGGGGCGTCGTGCCCGAGTTAGCGTCCAGGGCCCACCAGCAGAATATCATCCCGGTAGTGGAACAAGCCTTGATGAAAGCAAAATTAACTAAAAATCAATTGCACGCGGTTGCATTTACACGCGGACCCGGTCTGCTGGGCTCATTACTCGTCGGCACTTCCTTCGCAAAAGCTTTCTCCTTATCATTAGGAATACCCATTATTGAGGTCGATCATATGGAAGCCCACATCCTGGCGCACTTTATCCAGGAGGCAGATGGAAGCAGGGCACTTCCTTCCTTCCCTTTCCTTTGCCTTACGGTATCCGGAGGGCACACGCAAATCGTGCTGGTCAAGGATTACTTCAACTTTGAAATCGTCGGGAAGACTATTGACGATGCAGCCGGAGAGGCTTTCGACAAAGCAGCCAAGATCATGGGCCTTCCCTACCCCGGCGGTCCGCTGATTGACCAGCTGGCCCGGCAAGGAAATGAAAATACCTTCCGGTTCCCGGAGCCTCTCATTCCCGGACTTGATTACAGCTACAGCGGCCTTAAAACATCATTTCTTTATTTTCTCAGGGACAGGCTCAGGGAGGATGAAGGATTCCTGGAGAAGAACAAAGCGGATATAGCCGCATCGATCCAAAAATCCATCATCGACATTTTGGTTAAAAAGCTTGAGATGGCAGCCCGCGAATTTGGCATCAAAGATATTGCCATTGCCGGAGGTGTTTCAGCCAACTCAAGGCTAAGGGAAGTGCTTCATTCCAAATCTGTAGCTCTTGGATGGAACGTGTTCATCCCGAAATTCGAATATTGTACGGATAATGCGGCTATGATAGCCATCGCAGGGTATTTCAAGTTCCTGAAGAAAGATTTTGCTGAACAAAGTGTGTCTGCTTACGCAAGGAGGTGATATGAAAGCAATTGTGCTTCCCGATTACAATGCCAACATCATCCGGGCTATGAAAGGCCTGGTGGTCACAGAGGTGAAAATACCGGAACCAAAAGGCGGCCAGGTGCTGATAAAGGTGCTTGCAGCTCCCTGCAACCCATCTGACATTGCCTTTATGCGGGGAGGCTATGGCATCCGTAAGCCGGTGCCTGTAGTGATGGGTTTCGAATGTGCCGGCCAGGTGGTGGAAACCGGCAATGACCAGCGCGCAAAGGCCTTGCTGGGCAAGAGGGTAAGCTGCTTTTCGCAGGGAATGGGACATGGCACCTGGGCTGAGTATTTTATCGGCGATCACAGCGATTGCCTGCCTTTGAAAGATGAAGTTCCTGTTGAGCAGGCGGCTGCATTGTGCATCAATCCTTTTACTGCCTTTGCACTCGTGGAACTGGCTAAAAAAAGGAATACCCCCGGCATCATCCAGAACGGGGCATCCGGTCAGGTCGGAATATTCATCCGCCGCCTGGCGAAACTTGAGAAGATCAGCGTCATAAACATCGTCAGAAAAGATGAGCACGTCTCTGTACTCCTGGATCAGAACGAAACATATGCCCTGAGCATCACAGATCCTGAATTTGAGACTAAACTATCCCATTATGCCCGGGAGCTGAATGCCATGGTCGCATTTGATGCGGTGGGCGGAGACACTTCCGGCATTATATTGAACGCCATGCCCGCCGGCGGCGAATTGGTTATCTATGGGGGGCTCTCCGGCAAACCTGTTGGGATGATCAATACATTGGGAATAATTTTCGAAGGAAAAAAGGTCAACGGCTTTAACCTGGGCGATTGGAAAAAAGAAATCGGAGATGACCGTTTTATGGAAATCTCAAACCACCTCCAGGAATTGATCATTGAAGGCATGCTGATGACACGGATCCAGGCAAGCTTTCCCCTGGAGGAAGTTCAGCAGGCCATGGAGCAATATATCCGAAATATGTCGTCGGGAAAAATCCTTTTTAAACCCTGAAATGCCTGTTATTTGGGAAGTTCAATGAGGCTTTCTGCCGGATCTACAGGATAGATCCTGCGTTTTTCAGGATCATAATGATAATAATACCTTTCAAACTGGTAACCTGGAGGCAGTTCATTTCCAATGTATGTGTTGAGAAAGTAGTCATAAAGATAGCCTGCTACTTCCTTGCCGAATTTTGTAGAAAAATTATAGACCTGGCTGATGGAAATGGTGTCGATGCTATAATCGTAGTGCATGTCACCCGAGAAAAGGTACTGCATGAGCACCCCTTCCAGGTTATCCATCAGGAAGTCGCTGGCGAAGAACACTTTACGGCTGCCTTCCGTATTCATCAGGCTTAGTTCGAGCCAGACATTGTAATTAAGGGCATTAAGGTCGATGTTGCCGATGGTGACAATTTCATCGTTCACCGCTTCATCGGAACTATACGGATGCACATATTCTTCCAGGGAAAACTGCGCCAGGTTGATGACCAATGCTTTTCGGCCTGAGGCCATGAACGTATCCAGGTAATTCTCCGGGTAAATACTGATCCCATAAGCTTTCAACTGGTTCTGGAAGCCTGAAGTGAAAGAAAAGAGAAAGAGGGAATCGGAAACATCTTTCAGGAAAAGGCTTTTTGAAATCAGGACACTGTCTTTCAGATACTCATTCATCGTATCTAATCCTGGAATCTCATAGGTCTTCAGATTATATTTGAAAACATACCCGGGTTCCATTAAAAGAAAATCCTCCTTAATGCCATTGTCAACAAAGGTCTGGGCCAGTTTTTGCTCCAGGGTGCAGCTTGCGAGTGACAAGAGCAACAGGGACAAAACAAGGCAATAGAAGGTCCGGATCAACTTTTCGCAGGTCATTCCGTGGGTTCTGGGGTCATTGACAGGAGGGCTTCACCAAATGCTTTGCCGTAGGCAACCGCGAGGGCCTGCTCATCTTCATCCGGGGAGAATTTGACGAAGATGCCATCTCCGAAGTACTTCAGCTTTAAGTTTTCCAGGTTTGTTCTGATGAGTTCCCGGCTCTCCCCGCTCCATCCGTAGGAACCGAAACCGCCGGCCAGCTTGCCTTTGTCCCGCAAAGGATTGATGACAGAGAACAACTTGTAGACCGGGAGCAGGATATTCTGGTTGATGGTAGTGCTTCCTACGATGATGGCCGCACTGTGCGCCACTTTCTGTTCCATCTCTCCAATCGGAGTTTTCTCGATGTCGCAAACTTCCACCAGGATATCCCCCGCCTGCCGGATGCCTTCGCCAATTTTCTCAGCAATCAGACCGGTCTTATGATAGGCTGAAACGTATGGAATATAGACTTGATGCCTGATTGGATACTCGAGGTGCTCTTTGGCCCACTTCTCGCTCAATGCCACATATTTCTGCCAGGAGCTCCTCAATATCGGCCCGTGGCCCGGTGCCAACACGCTCACATCCAGCTCTTTCACTTTTGTTATGGCTTTAAGCATGAACTTACTGAAAGGCTTCAGGATCACATCAAAATAGTACTGGAAGGATTCATCGAAATTCCCGACCTGGTCATCAAACATATTCTGATGGCAAAAATGGGCGCCGAATGAATCGCAGGTGAACAGCACTTTCTCTTCCGCAAGATACGTGTACATCGTGTCCGGCCAGTGCAAATTCGGGGCGCTGATGAACTGCAGCGTTTTATCTCCCAGATCCAGTGTATATCCATCTTTGACGATGATATGCGGGAAATCCTGATAAATAAGGTCTTTCAAATACCTGACGGCATTGCCGGTTGCCACGACTTTTGCATTCGGGGCAATCTTCAGCAGATGGACCAGGCTTCCGGAATGGTCCGGCTCGGTATGGTTCAGGATGATGTATTCTATTTCCGCGGGATCCGTGAGTCTCCGTAATTTCTCAATGAAGACATCTGAAAATTTCTCTTTTACGGTTTCTATTATCGCCTTCTTTTGGGCATTGATAAAATAAGCATTGTAAGTGGTCCCGTATTTTGTCTCCATGACCACATCGAATGTTACGATGTCCTGGTCCAGAACACCTATCCACTCAACAGAAGGGCTTACCTGTAATATTTTATCGTCTTTCATAGGAATGGTTAATTCTATCAATCTGTCATCAATCAAAATCGAGCGTGATCTGCCCGCCTGGCTCTGTCTTTTGTTCCGTGTCAGCCTTCGGATGATCACTTTCTTCCGGCTCTTCCGGTACCTCAGCAGTGGAATTTGTTTCCGGAGGGATATCTTCCGGCTGGATCAGATCAGGCTCTTCGGAATTCCCTTCCGGCATGTCCGAAAGGATTTCTCCAGCTTCATCCTCCTGCATTTCCTCAATGGCAGGTTCTTCAGGAGGTTCATAAGGCAAAGGCTCCAGCCACCGGACACTTTCAACCGGATGCTCAGAAAGCCGCTTCCCCTTGGCACGGTAACTCTTTATCCCGATAAATTCATTCACGTCAATGATCAAATTCTCCCGTTTCCTGCCATTTTTTTCCTGGAAAGAAATCTCGAGCATTGGCAGCCAGTCGAGGGAAATGTCTTCCAGCCTTGATTCCTTATTATCATTGAGCATGTTAATAACCTTCTCCCCTGCTTCCACATTGAACCGTTTCAGGTACAGCGACTGCGTGTTGCCGTCTAAGTATATCAATGAAACTATCTTCCTGGGATCATGCTTCATGATGTGGGTCATATCTTCGTCGAAGTGCGTGGAAAGGTCAAAATTGTAGAGTTTGATGGTTCCCGACTTCTGAATGGTCATAATCCTGTCATCCCCTTCAAAGGCGCCCAGGTGGATGCCCCTTTCTTCCGCATTGAGGCGCTGAACTGATTCATCATACCATAAATCCCTTGCGCCGAGGGTCGACACTCCCCCCTCCCGCTTCACGATCTGTTTAATAGGATGCTTGGTCAGGATATTTCCCTGCGATGTTCGGCCTTTGATGGTGATGGAACTGAAATCGAATTCGAATGAGGTCTTTTTCATCCTGGGCTGAGGGCGGAGGAAAACCTTCAGCATCTCGGCCTCACCGTTGGGATTGGCCGAAAAATACACTACCCGTGAGCCCTGGGAGCCCCTGGTAAGGTCATAATCCTTGTCGCGTGTGATGCCAACCACGGCAAACCGCTTCACATAATACACGCCCTTTTTGCCGTCACGGTATACCATGTTGTAAATGGTACGATCATCGTTCTTTTTGAACACCGCGATGTGGACTACATCCTTTCCCACAAAAAACTTGCTTTCTACTTTCCTGACCAGGAATGTCCCGTCGGCGCGAAATAGAATGATATCATCCAGCTCAGAGCATTCGCTGATGAATTCGTCTTTTTTAAGGGATGTGCCTGCAAATCCTTCGCTGCGGTTAAAGTAAAAACGCTGGCTTGCTGCAGCGACGGCTGCCGCCTCGATGGTGTCAAAGTTGCGGATCTCGGTCCTTCGGTCTTTGCCTTGGCTGTATTTCTTTTTGATCTGCCTGAAATAATTGATCACATATTCGATCAGGTGCCCCAGGTGGTTTTTAACTTCTTCCAGTTCGTCTTCAATCGCTTTGATCTGCTCATCGGCTTTTTTGGAATCGAATTTTGAGATCCGTTTGATCTTGATTTCGGTCAGCCGGAGGATGTCATCTGTTGTAACCTCTCTGGGCAACCGCTTTTTATAAGGCTGGAGCCCTTTGTCAATGGTGGAGATGACCTCCTCCCAGGTTTCACAGACCTCTATTTTTCGGTAAATCTTGTTTTCGATGAAGATTTTTTCAAGGCTGGAATAGTGCCATTGTTCCTGTAACTCATCCTGCCTGATCTCGAGTTCCCGCCGGATGAGGTCGACAGTACTCCGGGTGGAAGTGCGCAGGATTTCCTTAACATCCAGGAAATATGGCCGGCCTTTGCGGATCACGCAGGCATTGGGAGAAACGGGGACTTCGCAGAGGGTGAACGCATAAAGGGCATCGATGGTTTGATCCGGAGAGGTACCCGGTATCAGGTGCACCATGATCTCGGCTTCCGCAGCGGTATTGTCATCAATCTTCCTGATCTTGATCTTTTTCTTGTCATTGGCCAGAATAATGGAATCGATCAGGGAGGAGGTGGTCACTCCAAAAGGCAATTCATTGATGACCAATGTCTTGTTATCGATCTTCTTGATTTTTGCCCTGATCCTCACCTTTCCACCCCGACCGCCGTCATTGTATTTAGAGACATCGATCAGGCCTCCGGTCGGGAAATCAGGGTAAATCTCAAATTCTTTTTCTTCCAGGATATTGATGGAAGCATCGATGAGTTCAATGAAATTGTGCGGGAGGATCTTGGAAGACAATCCTACGGCAATGCCTTCCACGCCTTGTGCCAGGAGCAAGGGGAACTTCACCGGCAGCATCACGGGTTCCTTGTTGCGGCCGTCATAAGATAATTTCCAGGTGGTGGTCTTCGGATTAAAGACTACCTCCAGGGCAAATTTGGAAAGCCGTGCCTCAATGTACCGGGGGGCTGCAGCGCTGTCGCCAGTAAGGATATTGCCCCAGTTCCCCTGGGTCTCAATCAGCAGGTCCTTCTGCCCTAACTGGACCAGGGCATCACCAATGGAAGCATCGCCATGAGGATGGTATTGCATCGTATGGCCGATGATGTTGGCGACTTTATTGAAGCGCCCATCGTCCAGTTGTTTCATAGAATGGAGGATCCGGCGCTGAACCGGCTTCAGGCCATCCAGCACCTCAGGCACTGCCCGTTCCAGGATGACATAAGAAGCATAATCCAGGAACCAATTCTCATATAACCCTGAGATCTTGATGGTGCGGTGAGCCTCCTGGACAGGGTGTATCTCGCTCTCACCTTCCAATGGCGTTTCGGAAAGATCCTCCTGCTCCTGCCCGGCGTCTTCTCCAATTTCCTCTATATTTTCCTGCTCTTCCTGCATCATTTCACCAGCTTTGAAATAGCTTTAAATTCTTCTGTGCCTGAATATCTTAAAAGTTCAAATAATACTGATTCATAAGTACTGATGATTGCACCTTCCTGCCTCATCCTATGAATGGCATGTTTCTTATCATTTTTCCTCCGGGATGAAACACAATCTTCAACGACCACAGGGACAAATCCCTGCTCGAGTAAATCTAACGTGGTCTGAAGAACGCAAACGTGTGATTCAATGCCGGTAATGATGATGAATTTCTTTCCAAGGGCTTTGAGATGGCCCATAAAACCTTCATCATCACAACAGCTGAAAGCCATCTTTTCAATATGTTCCCGGCCTTCAAAGAGTTCCCTGACAGGGCTGATCGAAGTCCCAAGCCCCTTTGTATACTGTTGGGTTACCAGTATTGGTACCTGCATGCTCTGCAATCCTTTGATCAGTATAACTGCATTGGCAGCCATCTCATCATGCTTATCTATCAATGGGAACAGTCTTTCCTGGATATCAATCACCAATCCCGCTGCCTGGTCTTTAAGAATTCTCACGTTTATATTTTTTATGCCAAATAATCAAATGGCTCAGATTTCAACTTAACGCATTCATTTTCAATTATTCCAGAGCCTTAGCAGTGCAATTTCACCACCCAGAAAAACCAGGGCTAAAATAATAAATAACTTCCAAAGGGAGGTTCCCTGGTTCATCTCTTTAATGGTTTCTGACAGGGGTTTTCCTTTATCTGAAAGCACACCGGAATTACCTGGCAAATATCTTGTAACTGCCTCCTGCAACCTGTCCGTACCAAGAAATTCCATCACCGATTCAAGCCGGTCATAATTGAATCCGAGTCCTTTTATCGTTTGCTGATCTGCTGTGAGCTGATAATGCCCTGCTAATTTCACTTGCTGGTTCAATCTCAGGTCAAGACGACGGTTCAGGCTGATGTGGCCGGGGATAAATTCAGATTTATCCGACATGGAGATAATTTTCAAGGTCTTGTCACCCGCAAGGTTTGGATTGTTTATTTCGATGACCTCATCCTTTCCGATGGTATAATATAAGGGATCTGTTGCCGCACCAAGCAACGCAATCCGGTATAGGGCCGGGACAAAAATGGCATGGCTGGCAAAATTAGAGAAAGATTCATCCAGCGGTACCGAGAGTAGGAACAGCTTACCATTGCCGGCCTTCTCACGGGTAAGGAAATATTGCCCGTTGAGCAATGTCATTACGCCAAGCTGGGAGGTCGTCGCGGAACGTGAGATCCTGAAATACTGCCTGACAGCAGGCCAGTCGGTATTATCCCATTCTGATTCAGCCCCGGTCTTTCCTTGTTCAAACACATCCGCAAAAACGGGATTCTGTCTATCCACATCCGTAACCCTGGTATCTTCTTTAACCAGTTCTGTAAAATAATTAGCCCCGGTACTTGCCAGGAACAGCTGAAACTCCGACATATTCATTTCAGGCGATGGTATGATGAGCAACGTCCCTCCAAGGTCCAGGTAAGATGAAAGTTCCTGAGACAATCCAGATGAAATCTCCTTTAATTCATTCAATATAACCAGTTTATATTCTGACAACCGATTGTAATCAATGTTGGTATAAGCATTGTTAACAAAAAGAAAAGCGGAATCATTTCCGAAGAGTGCATTCAGGTATTTACTTTCGCCTTTACCGTTGATGGCGAGCACAGGGATGTTTCCTGCCACATTATAGACCAGGTAAAGCCGGTCATCGAAAGTCACAGGATAATCGGATATCTCCAGTGTACCGTACTGAATGCCAGGCTCATAATTTGTAAATGGGAGTTCCACATCTTTAAAGAGTCCTTTAGGGATATCAAAACTCGCCACCGTTTTCTGCTGCCCATTGATGGTAAGTTTCAACGGAACTTTTTCAAAGTCGGTTTCCGATTGGTTCACAACCCTTGCCATCAGTTTCACACCCTGGTTCAGCTGATGCACGGGGGATATGAACCAGCAACTGTCGATAAACAGGTTTTCTTTTTTTGCAGCACTGAGGGGGACAAGCCACGTTGAAACAAGGCTGTCGGCGGGAAACTGATCAAAATCGCAAATACCTGCCTGGAAATCTGAAATCAAATAGCTGATCATCCTTCCCATGTCCGAATTATAAAGCAGGTCCCGCTGCCTTGATGCCACAGCCGAAACGGTCCTGACCTCTGGTGAAATCGTGATTTCATCCAGGGCCTGTAAAAACTCATCCCGGCTGAGCCAGCGCTGATGCCTGCCTTCAAAATCATTGGTGACAATGCCAAACAAGTCGGACGAGCGATAGGAAAAGGCAATTTCACGTGCTTTATTCCTTGCCTGATCAATGAGCGGTCCTGCGGTAGATAAGGATTCCATAGAAAAGGAATTATCTATATAAACCGAGACATGGTTCACTTTTTCCAGTTTGAGGCCTTGCCGGTCAGCAGGAATATATGGCTGGGAAAATGCCAGGACAAGGCTGGCTATAGCAAGCATTCTCAGGATCATGACCAGGATATGCCTTAGCTGTGACTGCCTCCGGGTCTGTTGTTTCAGCTCTTCCAGGAACCTGACATTGGTGAAATAGACCCTCCGGAATCTTCTGAAATTGAAAAGATGGATGATCACCGGTATCGAAATTGCCAGTAATCCCCAAAGCAGGTATGGATTGAGAAAACTCATAATCTTTCCAGGAATCGGCAAAAATAATCATTATACGGCATCGGGCATGCTTAAAAAACGCTGAACATGCCTGATGGTTAATAAATTCATCGAATGAAAATAAATTTTTATTGGAAGGTGTTGACAATTAATAAAGGACAAATATATTTGCATCCGCTTTTTAACCCAATAAAACAGACAATGGATCAGAAGAAGCTTGAAAAACTGGAAAACATCAAGAACTACCTGGAAAATGATGACATTGCAGGGCTGAATAAGTATGTTGAAAGGATTAAGCCTGTAGTGAAGGAAGATGAAGATTTCCTGGATATTTTTGAAGAATTGAAGAACAAAAACTATGACCAGGCCCTGTTTCTCACTGAAGAAGTCATCTATGACACAGATTCCGGCGAAGAAGAATTTGAAGATGATTTCGATAAGTTAGACCTCGATGATCTGGAACAGAAGGATGATTTCCTGTTTGAAGATCCGGAGGAGAATTTCGAAGATTTCAATGAAGAACAATTCGATGATGACCTGACCTTCTATGAAGATAAGGACGACGATTATTTTTAACAGGTGATCATTACATATTATTTTCCATGCATCCCGGTTATTTGAGCCGGGATTTTTATTTGATAAAATTGTATCTTCGGGCTTATGAAAGCAAGGCGAAAAAAAACACCAACTCCGAAAGTAAGACCCAGGGGCCAGCATAAGGAAATCTCTCTTAAATCAGGACTTCCCCCTGAATCCCTTGTGCACGTGGGGAAAGTATATCTTGAAAAAACCTCCATCGACGCGATAAATTACAATGAAGAGGATTTTAATTACGAGAAAGGCATCAGGATTACTGAAATTGAAAAAACCGATGAATCGAAAATTAAATGGATAAAAGTCAGTGGCCTTCATGAGGTGGAAATCATCGGAGCCATTGGTAAAAAACTAAACGTCAGCCAATTGTTACTGGAGGACGTACTCAACACAAGCCACAGGCCCAAACTGGAAGAAGACCAGGAATATCTCTTTCTGACTATGAGGTGGTTCACATACCTGGATAACGAGATCAGCGCCGAGCAGGTCAGTTTTTTGCTGGCACAGAATTACCTCGTTTCTTTCCAGGAAACGGATACCGAAATTTTTGAGCCGGTGATCAGCCGGCTTGCCAGTACATCAGGTAAAATCCGTCAAAAAGGTGCCGATTACCTGCTTTACAGCCTCGTTGATGTGATCGTAGACCATTATTATGCCATCCTGGAAAACCTGGGTGATCAACTGGAAGACCTGGAGGAGCAGATCTTTGAGAAGCCGGCAAAAGACCTTGTCGAAAAGAACCAGCTTATCCGTAAAAATATCCTGACTCTGCGTAAAGCGCTCATCCCAACACAGGAGGCCATCAATGCCCTCATCAAAACCAAGCCTGATTTGATAGATAAAACTAATTTCCGCTATTTTTCCGATATCCTGGATCATGTCGTGCAGAGTATCGATTATCTTGATACATACCGGGATATGAGCACGGAAATCAAAGAGACTTATCTCTCCAATATCACGTACAGGATGAACCAGGTGATGAAATTGCTCACAATTATCACCACGATCTTCATTCCATTGACCTTCATTGCTGGTATTTATGGCATGAATTTCAAGCATATGCCTGAACTCGAATGGCAGTACGGGTACTTCCTGGTATTGGGCATTATGTTCTTTATCATGATCGGTATGTTGATCTATTTCAGAAGGAAAAAATGGATTTAGATGACATAGCAAGTTTTGAAAGAATTAAAACCATTACATTAGTATAATGTTTCACTAAAATCAAAAACCATGGGCTTAATTAAAGAATTCAAAGAATTTGCAATGCGGGGCAATGTCGTTGACCTGGCTGTTGCAGTGATCATTGGCGGAGCATTCGGAAAGATAGTCTCCTCTTTTGTGAATGACATTTTGATGCCACCTCTTGGCCTCTTACTGGGCGGTATGGATTTCAAAGACCTGAAAGTCATAATGAAAGCAGCCACAGAGGTTAAACCTGCCGTCACATGGAACTATGGATCGTTCATCCAGAATGTCATCGACTTCCTGATCATCGCCTTTGCCATATTCATGATGATCAAGGCTATGACAAGTGTTCAGAAGAAAAAAGTCGAAGAGCCCGCTCCGGCTCCGGCGCCTCCTGAGCCGACCAACGAAGAGAAATTACTCACGGAAATACGTGATTTGCTTAAAAAATAATCAACCTCTTTTAGTCTACTTTGCAGATAAGCCCTTTCAGATAGAGGCCTTCAGGGAATGAAAGGGAAACAGGATGATCAGGTGATTGAAAGAGATAATCCAGTATCCTGGCTCTTCTGCCTGCATCAATGGCAGCATCTGAAACGATTTTTTGAAACAGGTCCGGTTTCACATACCCTGAACAGGAAAATGTGGCAAGTATACCCCCGGGCTTCAGCAATTTGAACGCAAGCAGGTTTATATCCTTATATCCTCTTGCACCGCCGCTTAGCTGGCTCACCGATGCAACGAATTTCGGCGGATCAAGAATAATGACGTCGAATTGTTTACGGGAATCCCGGCAGGTCCGTAAATAATTGAAAACGTCTTCACAGACGAATTCCGTTCCATCATTAATGTTGTTGATCAAAAAGTTATCCTTAGCCAGCTGAATAGCTTCTTCAGATGAATCCACATTGGTCACGAGAGTGGCGCCTGCTTTTGCAGCGGCAATTCCAAACCCTCCGGAGTAGCTGAAGGCATTTAAAACATAACGGTCTTTGCAATAAGCCATTATCTTTTCCCTATTTACGCTTTGGTCGAGATAAAAGCCAGTTTTATGGCCTTTGTGTACGTCGACCATGAACTGGAGAGAGTTTTCGCGGATTTGGATTAAGGAGGGAGGGGGGGACCCTGCAAGGGTTATAACCCTTGCAGGGTATCCTTCTTTCAAACGGCTATCCGAATCCGACCGCTCAAAAATCCCTTTGCAGGGCCATATTTCCATCAACTTACCGATAATTATTTTCTTCCAGAATTCCGCGCCGGCCGAGGAAAACTGGCAAACCAGGTAGTCCCCGTAACGATCCACTACGACCCCGGGAAGACCGTCAGATTCGGCATGGATGAGCCTGTATGCATCATTGTTTTGAATCTCAGAGAGACCCTTTCGAAATGAGATGGCATCCCGTATCTTTCTGTCCCAGAAGGATTCATCAATAATCTCATCCTGATCAAAAGTCAGCAAACGGACCGTAATCTGTGACTTTGAAGAATAGCTGCCCCGGGCAAGCCAGCTTGTTTTCGAATCATAGACATCAAACGTCTGGCCATCAACCGGTTCACCTTCCACTATATTTACAGCACCGGAAAACACCCATGGATGTCTTCTTAAGACGGATTGCTCACGGCCTGGTCGGAGAATTATGGCAGGATTATTTTTCATGGCAGTGATTTATTATCTCTAGTCTTTCAAATGTATAATTTTGTGCGGAACATAATGGAAATATTTATCTCAAACCATAAATGATGAATAAAATGGACAAATCCCTGCTTGAATTCCTGGTTTCAAACCAGCTATTTAAAAGCCTTACTACTAACGAAATAGAAAATATAGGAGAATTCATTTCAGAAATAGACTTTGATGAAGCATCCTATATTTTCCTGGAATCAGAAGAAGCCAATCATTTCTTCATTTTGCGTGAAGGAAGCCTGAGGGCTGCCATAGGCGGAAAACTGCTGACCAATATCCGGCCCGGTGAATACTTTGGAGAAATAGCCGTTCTCAATGAGAGTATCCGCACAGGCAGTGTTTATGCCATGGAAAAGAGCCGCGTGGTCAGCATTAATGGCAGGGAAATATTTTTTGGCGAAAAAGTGCCGGTCGAGATCTCCTTTAAGCTGTTAAAAGAGCTCATCAAGCGAATCACTTCCTTGTTTTATACCAATGACTTCTTTAAAAGAACCCGCGAACTGATCCATATCGGGGAAGGGGAAAAGGTGGAATTCAAGTCGACCTTACGTTTCAACATCCACACCGGAAAGTTCGGAAGGGAGATAGAACATGCCGCGTTGAAAAGTATCGCCGCATTTCTCAACTCCTGGGGAGGTATCCTTCTGGTTGGGGTTGATAATGATGGTAATGTGACCGGGATTGAAAAAGATTTGTTTGAAAATGATGATAAAGCATTGCTGCATCTGACCACTCTGATCAAAGAGCGGATCGGGACGCATTTCATGCAGTTCATCAACGCTTCCATTGAGCCATTCGAAACCGGCAGAGTGCTGCGCATAGATATATCTCCCTCCAATCTCCCCGCTTATCTTGCAGGCAATAACGAAGAATATTTTTACGTCCGGACCGGGCCGGCAACCACTGAACTGAAGCCAAGCCAGATTTACGAATATATCGACAACCGTTTTTTCCGTCCCCGTGGCTAACCATATCACTATAAGGGTCTATGAAGAGCTAAACGATTTTCTTCATTACTCAAGGCGAAAAAAGCCTTTTGTCATCACGTTCATTGGCAAGAGAACCATTAAAGACATCATCGAATCCCTCGGGATCCCTCACACGGAAATCGACCTGATCCTGGCCAACGGGGAGTCGGTAACATTCAATTATTATCCATCTGACAAGGATTACATCTCCGTTTACCCGGTATTCGAATCACTGGATATCAGGAATGTGACAAGACTACGGCCGCTTCCGCTCCGTGAGCCGAAATTCGTTCTCGATGTGCACCTCGGGACGTTGGCCCACTATCTCAGGATGACCGGTTTTGACAGTTATTACCGTAATGACCTGGCCGATGATGAAATCATCAGGATTTCCCTCACAAATCAGCGCATTATCCTTACGCGCGACCTGCCATTGCTAAAGAACGGAAAAGTAACACACGGATATTTTGTCAGGGAGACCAATCCCAGGAAGCAACTCCGGGAGGTCATCCAGCGTTTCGACCTCAGGAAACAGGTAAATCCATTTTCCCGTTGCATGGATTGCAATGGCATGATTGAAGACATTGATAAAGAACTTATTAAAGACAGTGTTAAAGCAAAAACCCTGATGCACATCAGCGAATTTTACAGGTGCAGGTCCTGCGGGAAGGTGTATTGGAAAGGGTCGCATTATGATAAGATGCTGGGATTGATCAGGGAATTTGGAAATTTGGAAATTAGATAATTTGAAAATGAATTTCTAAATTTCCAAACTAAATCATTTTCAAATATTTATACTTTCCGCCCCTTCCACTCCATTTTACCTGAGATTTGCTGCCAGGCCGCTTTGGCAGAAAGGATCGCAAGCGTAGCTTGCTGGAGCGGCATCAGAAGGATATTCATGAGCCAATCCTGGCGGCTTAACACAGAGATCATGATCCTCGTTGAAATAAGTACCGCCAGATAGATCAACATTGCCCAGACGGAAAATACGGACCATACGGCAAATGGTCCCAGGGTTGTCAGCATCACGTATAAAATCAGCATAAGCCAGTTGTTGCCGAAAAATGCATTTACGTTCTTTGCAAAGCCATTCAAAGCATCGTCGTACCCGCGGTACATCCGGCAACGCACCTGCCCGCCCGACAATAATGTCTGCGCCCGGTGTCCGAACATTTTCATCATTTTGATGATCCTGATATCTTCTGCCCTTTCTTCTCTTACCATCTCATGGAACCGGTGACGACCGTATATTTCAGACCTGAACAGCATAAACTGGCCATTCGCAGCGGCAATATCCTTCCACTTAGTCTCCCGGATCAGGATCAAAGGCAGATTGCCAACCAGGATCTTATTCATGAGCGGCACCGTCAGCCATTCACCCAGCGACTTCATTTCCTGCACCGGGAAAATGGAAAGCAGGTCGAGCCTGTGTTCCTCGGCAAAACCTATTGAATCAGCCATGAGCTCAGCATCCACCCTGACATCTGCATCTAAAAACAAAAAATAGTTTCCAGTGGCAGCTAAAGCCAGCTCATGACAGGCATGGTTCTTACCCAGCCATCCTGCCAGCGGTCCATCCCCCTTCATATACCTGATCCTGCTATCTTCGATTGATTTTGCTTTAATGATATCGGCAGTTTCATCAGAACTGTCATCATCATATACCAGGATTTCGATGACATTGTCTTTTGCTATCCTGAGATCATCCAGAAGGTTGCCAATGTTTTGCGCTTCATTTCGGGCAGGAATCAGGACAGACACGGTGCTATCGGAATGATTGCCCCTCCTTTTAAGGACAGGCCATGTAATCAGGTTCGCCAGCACAACTCCAAATTGCACGGCCAGGTATGCGATGGCGGCATATGCGATGATCCCGGTCATGCAGGTTTTTGGTTAGCATGGCATTCCTTTAGGAATGTATTATACGATGATTCCAGGGCCGAAACATTACTGGCGAGGGACTGTGGAACTTCTTTCAGATAAATGGACAGGGTCGGCTTACGGTAAGAAAAATAATCAGTGAGGGCCGCATAAAAAATAAGCTGAATATCGTGAATTAGTTTTCTGCCAATCACTTCAATGCCTTTATCAAAAGTCACCGGATGCCTGTAAATCGATTCAAATTCTCCCTGGGGGTAAACTACTGCAAGGTTACCCGCATCTTCCATCAAGCCTGCAGTATAATTCAGGGTTGTCAGGGCATCCCTCGATCCTTTTTTAATACTGTATGCCCCGGCTTTATTCAGGAACATCCTGGGCTTCAGCTGTTCCTCAAGCATCATGATATGCAGTCTCTTCCGGAAAACTGACTGGTTGATATAATCGGCAATGAATCCGTCCCACCAGCTGAAATGATTGCCTATCATAAGAACCGGAAGGTTTTCGGCTTTCACCTGATTCAAGATCTTTGTCTTTCGGAAATGGGAATGAATCATCCACCGGGAATAATAGTTGAAAAAACTGACATAAAATGCATTATGCCTGGCCGGGATCATGATTGAATGGATTTGGCCTTGTATAATTTCCACCACGGCGTTTCCGGAGAAGTGTGGTGCTCATGGTGGTATCCGAAGAAATAGCAGGATATCATCGCCCAGGCATGGTTCTTCTTCAACGTACGGGCATGAAAGGGCTCCATTTCCTTCGTATGAGGCATCCGGTGAGGAATATACGTACCGAAAAAGAAAAGCTGGAAAGTGGATAAAAAAGCCGGCACCACCCAGAACCAAATTAACGTGGCATCAGGGTACCATATCCTCAATACATTATACAAAACTGCCATCACCACCAGTTGAATGATGGTCAGGTACCTGAACATAAATTTTACATACCAGACGAAGAAATTCTGCGAACGGGATGAAAAATCCGGATCATTTTCAGTTCCCGGGAATAAGTGATGCAGCCGGTGGTTCTTTATCAACCGCGGATACCACATCCCTGCATAAAGAAAGACCGAAAGGAATCCAAATATATTATTAACCAATCTGTTACGGGATACGACTCCATGCATGGCATCATGACCCGTGATAAACAAACCGGTGAAGAAATAAGTTTGAATAAGAATATGCAGATAAAATAAAGGAGAAGAATAGTCAACTTCTGCCAGTTCCAATGAATAGAACAAATGAGACGTCCAGAGTATGACGATCGATATCGCGAAAAATATTCCCATCAGGAAAAATAAAACACAATGTTCAGAATAACGAAAAACATAAAGTGAATGATAAACAATGCCGGGGCGATTTTGTTGCCGTTTTTCTTGATAAACAGGTCGAAAATCAGGAAAAACAGGATTGAAAGCAGGAACCAGGCTATATAGTTCTGGACAGGTACGGTTGACAGGTGCCAGTTCCACATGTCGAGCCTTATGGCGACAGGCTCCAGTGCAAAATCATACAGCACCATGAGGACCCCTCCCGCCAGTG
>Ga0208980_10000241_pt1 | contig 29028 bp, 30 predicted proteins | sample WetSurMetagenome_3_FD_187993 | JGI IMG/M metagenome (GOLD analysis project Ga0208980, IMG submission 187993) | Wetland microbial communities from Twitchell Island in the Sacramento Delta, sample from surface sediment Aug2011 Site A1 Bulk (version 2) | ecosystem: Environmental > Aquatic > Marine...
GGACGCCGAGGAGGGCGGCGACCAGAACCGCCGCCGATGCCGGCAGGGTCACACGTCTCATCCCGCCGCTCCCAGGTCCGCCTTTCCGCCGGCCAGGGAGATCTCCGGCAGGCCCGTCCGGGCGTTCGCGCGGATATCGACCTCGGCGCCGAAGATCCTGCGGATGTTTTCGGCCGTGATCGTGGCGGCCGGCTCTCCCTCGGCCGCTACGGCCCCGTCCTTCAGGAAGATGAGACGGCCGGCGAAGGCCGAAGCCAGGTTGATATTGTGCTCGGCCGCGACGACGGTCTTGCCCCGTCCGGTCTGGAGCGCCTTGAGGATGCCGTAGATTTCGGCCTGGTAGCTGATGTCGAGGTGGAGGCTCGGCTCGTCGAGCAGGAGCAGCGGCGTATCCTGGGCCAGGGCCCGGGCGATGAACGCCCGCTGGCGCTCGCCGCCGCTCAGCTGGGAGAGCTTTTTGCCGGCGATCGCCGCGGTCTCGGTCAGGCGCAAGGCTTCTTCGACCGCCGCCCCGTCCTCGACGGATACGCTCTCTAACCGGCCCCGGCGGGCGAAGCGGCCCATGAGCACGACCTCCCGGACGGTGTATTCGAAGACCGGTTCGGCCAGCTGGGGGACGTAGGCGATCCGGGCCGCGACCCGGCGCGGGCCCAAGCGGAAGACGTCCTCGCCGCCGCACCGGACCTCGCCTCTGACGTCCGCCAGGAGGTTCTGAACGGCCTTGAGGAGCGTGCTCTTGCCGGAGCCGTTCCGGCCGAGGATGGCGACGAACTCTCCGGCCTCGACCGCGAGCGAGATGCCGTGAAGGACGTCCCCGTTCTCGTATCCCGCCGAAAGGCCCGTCACCTCGAGAATGCTCATCGTCCTGCGCTCGCCCTCAGTATATCCATTCATTCAGGGGAATGCCACGCCCGGGAAGGCAGGCCTCTCCCCGGGTTTTCGAGGATTGCGGCGGGGCGACTCTACTTCTTCTGATCCCTCTTGGCGAGGGCGTCTTTGATCTTCTTCTCCGTGTCCTTGTATTGACTCGGGGTCGAGGAGATGGCCATGGCCTTGTTCACGGCCGCAAGGGCCTCGTCGAGCCGCCCCAGCCCAAGGAGGATGACCGCGAGCGTGTCCTCGGTCCAATCCCGGTCGTCCAGGGCGATCGACTTCTGTGCCGCCGCCAGGGCGCTCTCGAGGTTCGTGCCCTGCTGGGCCCAGAACCAGGCGTAGCTGTTCAGGCCCAGCGCGTCGTCCCCGATCTTGGCCGCCGTCGCCGGTCCGTACGCGGCCAGCGCCTGGTCCTTCTTGTCCCAGGCGATAAAAGTCCGGGCGGCCATCTGGAGAATGTTGGGATCGTCGGGCTTCAGCCGGACGGCCGCTTCGGCGGCGGCCACGCTCTCCGGGTGCTTTTTTTGCTGAGACCAGAAGGATGCGTACAAGACCAGGGCCTGGGCGTCTTCCTTGTGCTTCTCCGCGTAGGCCGGCCCGTAGATCGCATCGGCCTTCTCCGGGAGGTTCGCGCGGATGTAGAAACTCGCGGCCGAATAGGCGGCGTAGGCGTTGTCGGGCTCGAGGTCCATGGCCAGATCCACGGCCTTGAGCGCGCTGTCCATGTTCTTTTTCTGGCCGGCCCAGAACTGGGCATAGCTCTGAAGCGAGCTCACCGTGTTCGACAGGAGCCTGTCGATATAGTCCGGCCCATAGGCCGCCTCCGCCGAATCGGCGTCGCCCTTGAGCACGCGGATCTGGGCGGCCAGGCGCGGGATCATACTGCTCAAGGACGAGTAGAGTCCCGCCTCACGGGCCAGGGCGATGCCGCGGTCGAGGTTGTCCCTGTCCCGGACGATCCGCTGCAGGTAATAAAATGTCAGGAGCGGATCGTTGGGATACTTCGCCAGGCCGTCTTCGAAGAACTTGAAGGCCTCGTCCTTGCTCCTTCCGCCGAGGAAGAGGGAGGAGCACCGGCGGTACGCTTCGCGGGCCAGGGGGCTTGAGGGCCGCCGGGCCGCGAAAGCGAGGAAGGGCGCGGGATCCTGAGCTTTGTCCCCTTCCTCCGTCGCAATCCGGAAATCGGCGTAGTCGGCGCCCGGAACGACGCTCTCGTTGTAATCCGTCGTCCCGGCCCGGCCCTCCGGATCGAGCGCCAAGATCTCCTTGTAGAGCGCCAAGGCCTTGTCGTTGACGAAGCGGTTCTCGTACTTCCGGGCGACCTGCATCATGAGCGGGACGTTCTTGGGATCGGCGGAGAGCTTCACGCTCAGGACGCGGAACGTGTCCTCGCCCTTTTGGACCTTGAGGACCTTTTCGTGGAATTTCGCCGGCGGCGACGAGTAGCCGTAGATCCAGTCGACCTCGTTCCCGTCCCCGTCGAGGAACAGAAGGAAGGGGGTCCCCAGCACCTTGTATTTCTTGTACACCTCCTCGCCCTTCTTGGAGCCGCGGGAGGCGCGATAGAGGATGAAATTGTCTTCGATGAACTTCTTGTAGACGGGATTGGAATAATACTGCTGAACCAGCAGCTTGCAGGACCCTCAGCCGCTTTCCTGGAAAAAATCGAGCAGCAGGAGCTTATTCTGCGCCTTGGCCTTGGCCAGGGCGTCCTCGACCGACCCAGTCAGCCAGTTCTGGCCGTAAGCCGCCGAAGCGGCCAAGGCCAGAGCGAGCGCCAGCGTTAAAGCTCTTTTCATTCTCGACCTCCTTCGGCGACGGGCCGAAAAATCCGGACAAGGGCCTCGCGGGCCCGATGGAACGCGGACGCGTGGTCGATCCTTGAAGCCACCCCTTCGTCCTTAATGTAGGCCCGCGAGCCCGCCTCTGTCAAGAACATCCCGAGGGGCCGGGCCGGCCTTGCGGACGGTCCCGCGCCGCCTTGGCCGACCAAGAGGGACAGTCCCCCCGGGGCCGGTCCCTTGCCTTGACTTCAGGGGGGAATGAATCTAAGATGAAAAGCCATTCTTTAGAGGATTTTAAGACCATGATCGAGACCTACGACTTCGCCGCGATCGAGGCCAAATGGCAGCAGGCCTGGGAGGACGAGCGGGCCTTCGAAGCTCGCGAGGATCCGTCCCGGCCCAAGTATTATTGCCTGGAAATGTACCCCTACCCCTCCGGCCGCATCCACATGGGCCACGTCCGCAATTATTCGATCGGCGACGTCATCGCCCGGCAGAAGCGCATGACCGGCGCGAGCGTCCTACATCCGATCGGCTGGGACGCCCTGGGCATGCCGGCCGAGAACGCGGCCATCAAGCACGGTACGCACCCCCAGACCTGGACCCTCGACAACGTCGCGCATATGCGGACCCAGCTCAAGCGCCTGGGCATCAGCTACGACTGGAGCCGCGAGGTCAACACCTGCCTGCCCGACTACTACCGGTGGAACCAGTGGATCTTCCTGCGCATGCTCGAACGCGGCCTGGCCTTCCGCAAGGAGAGCTGGGTCAACTGGTGCTCCCAGTGCCAGACCGTCCTGGCCAACGAGCAGGTCGTCGGCGGCGGCTGCTGGCGCTGCGAAACGCCGGTGACGCAGAAGAAGATGGAACAGTGGTTCCTCAAGATCACCGCGTACGCCGACGAGCTCCTCGCCGGCCACGCCGCCCTCCAGAAGTGGCCGGAGCACGTCCTCCAGATGCAGAAGAACTGGATCGGCCGGAGCACGGGCGCCCACGTCCGCTTCGGCCTCGACGGGACCTCCAAGGAGATCGAGGTCTTCACGACCCGGATCGACACGATCTACGGCGCCACCTTCCTGGTCGTCTCGGCCGAGCACCCCGTCGTGCCCGACCTCGTCGCCGGGCCGAACGCGAAGGCGCTCGGCGCCTGGGTGGCGCGGACCGTCGCCGAGATGCGCAAGCGCCGGGACATCGGCGAGACCGAGAAGGACGGCGTCGACACCGGCAAGAAGGCGGTCAATCCCTTCACCGGCGAGCGTGTCCCCATCTGGATCGCCAACTACGTCCTGATGGACTATGGGACGGGCGCGATCATGGGCGTTCCCGCCCACGACGGCCGCGATCTCGAGTTCGCCAGGACCTACCGCATCCCCGTCCGCACGGTCATCGCCCCGCCGGACAAGGCCGGCGAGCGGTTCGACGCCGAGCCCGCCGAGGTCTTCGAAGAGACCGGAGTGCTGGTCAATTCCGGTCCCTTCAACGGCCTGCCCTCGGATAAGGCCATGAACGACATGGGCCAATATGCCGAGGAGAAGGGCTTCGGCCGGCGAAGCACCATCTTCCGGCTCCGCGATTGGGGCATCTCCCGTCAGCGCTACTGGGGAACTCCCATCCCCGTCATCTACTGCGGCCACTGCGGCATCGTCGGCGTGCCCGACGCCGACCTGCCCGTCGAGCTGCCCTTCGACGTCAAGCTCACGGGCGAGGAGGGCTCGCCCCTGGAGCGCCTGGAGAGCTTCGTTCACACGACCTGCCCGAAGTGCCACGGCCCGGCCCGGCGCGAGACGGACACGATGGACACGTTCGTCGACTCGTCGTGGTACTTCTTCCGCTACTGCTCGCCGCGCGAGACGGCCCTGCCGTTCGTTCCCGAGGCGGCCCGGCACTGGCTCCCGGTCGACCTCTACATCGGCGGCGTCGAGCACGCCATCCTCCACCTCATCTATTCCCGGTTCTTCACCAAGGTCCTGCGGGACTTCGGCCTGACCGGCATCTCCGAGCCCTTCCCGCATTACCTGGCCCAGGGCATGGTGACCAAGGACGGCTCGGCCATGTCCAAGTCCAAGGGCAACATCGTCGACCCGGACGAGATCCTGGTCAGCTACGGGGCCGACGCGCTGCGCCTGTTCATCCTCTTCGCCTCGCCGCCGGACAAGGAGTTCGCCTGGGCCGAGGAGGGGCTGGAGGGCTGCTTCCGCTTCCTCGTCCGCGTCTGGAGCCTCGTCCTCGAGGACCTCGACGTCTTCGCCGCGCCGCCCGCGGCCCCGGGCGTCCCCGGCGAGGCCGCGGCCCAGGTGATCAAGAAGACGCACCAGACCATCCGCAAGGTGACGGAGGACATCGGCGTCCGCTTCCATCTCAACACGGCCATCAGCTCGATCATGGAGCTTTGCAACCTGGCCCGGAAGGAACGGGAAGCCCTGCGGGCCACGGACTCCGGGCGGCAGGCCCTGCGGCTGGCCCTCGAGTCCATCATCCGGCTGCTCTCGCCGTTCGCCCCCCACATGGCCGAGGAGCTCTGGGAGAGGACGGGCCACAAGGGCCTGCTCATGCTCTCGGCCTGGCCCGCGTACGAGGCCGCCCTGGCCCGCGACGAAATGGCCACCGTCGTCGTCCAGATCAACGGCAAGGTCAGGGACCGCTTCGAGGCGGTGCCCGACCTGCCGGAGGCGGAGCTCGAGGCGGCGGCCCTGGCCCTGCCCAAGGTCCAGGCGGCGCTCGGGGGGAAGCCGCCGCGCAAGGTCATCTCGGTTCGCAACAAGCTCGTCAGTATCGTGAGCCTGGATCATTCATGAAAACGCCGGTCTTGGTCTTTTTTTGTGTGATGGGGAAACTCGGCGTTTTCATGAATTGTCCAGGCTAGCTGAGGCCGGGCCGCCCCAGCCGCGTCGACCATGAGGAGAACGATGCCCGCCGTGAGAGGATCCGCCGCGATGGGCGTGCTGCTCGTCGCCGTCCTCGCCGCGGGCTGCGGCTACCGGTTGCGGGGCACGGGATCGTCGCTTCCGCCCGGGATCCGGACCGTGAGCGTGCCGGTGTTCAAGAACCTGACCACCCGATACGAGCTCGACGTCAAGCTGACCCGGGCCGTCATCGACGAGCTGGTCGCCCGCGGCAAGGTCCATGTCGCCGCGGACCCGGCCGCCGCGGACGCCGTCCTCGAGGGCGAGATCACCGGCTTCACCGCGAATCCGATCGGTTTCACGGGCGCCGGCCAGGCCGACCGGTACAGCCTCGCGGTGACGGCCAAGGTCACGCTGAAGGAGAGGGCCACGGCCAAGACCCTGTTCACGAACCCCGCCTTCATCTACCAGCAGGAATACAGCGTGCCGCCCGGCTCGAGCTTCGAGGCGGTCCAGACCGAGGCCATCGACAAGATCGCCGGGAAGTTCGCCCGCAGCCTCGTCGTCAGCATCCTGGAGGGTTTCTAGGATGCCCGGGCCGGCGGCCGGCGCGCTCCGCGAGGAGACGCTCCTCGCCGGCTATCTCTTCTTCGGCGAGGACGACTACCAGTCCGAGGAGTTCGTCGGGGCCCTCGAGCGCGTCCTGGCCGCCTCTGCGGGCGGCGAGTTCCACCTGACCCGCATGGACCTCGACGAGGCGAAATGGCGGGACGTCATCGACACGGCCCGGACCGCGCCTTTCCTCTTTGAGCCCTGGCGGGCCCTCGTCGTCCGCGTGCCCGAGCGCAAAGCCGGCCCCGATAAGAAAGCCGGGACGGACGGAGAGGAGGGCCGGGGGACCAAATACCTCACGGCGACCGACCAGAAGATCCTCAAGGAGTACTTCGCCGATCCGCCGCCGCGAACGATCATCGTCGTCATCCGGCCCGGCCGGGTCCGGCGCGACGACGCCATGGTCCGGTTCTTCCAGACCCTGCCGAAGACGGCGATGTCGGTCGCGGAGATGAAGAGGCTGCCCGAATACCGGCTGATGCAGAGGGCCGACGAGAGGGCCCGGTCCCTCGGCAAGACCCTCACCGAGCGGGCCAAGTCGCGGCTCGTCGAGCTTCTCGGACAGGACCTCCGCTTGGTGATGAACGAGGTGGCCAAGCTGGCCGACTTCGTCGGCGACAAGAAGGGGATCGAGGAGTCGGACGTGGACCTGGCCACGGCCGGCCAACGCAGCTTCCAAGCCTACGAGCTCGACGACGCCCTGGCCGCCGCCGACTTCGCCAAGGGCGTTGCCATCCTCAACGACCTCTTCGCCGAGGGCGAAAGGTCCGAGGTCATCCTCGGCCGCCTGGCCGGGTTCCTCCGCGGCGTCCTGGCCGCCCAGACCTGGCTCAGGGAGAAGAGCCGGACCAAGGATGAGATCTTCCAGGCGCTCTTTCCCCAGATCCAGAAGGGCTGGAGCATGTACAACGACAAATCCCGGGATTTCTTCGGGACCGTGGAAGACCTCTCGCCGGCCGAGCTCAACGCGCTCCTGGCCAAGCTTCGCCAGCTGGACAAGACGCTTAAGACGACGAGCGCCAAGGACGTCGGCGAGAAGATCCTCTTCGAGGGGTTCCTGAAGGAATTCTGCCTGGCGAGAGAGAAAAAGCTGGTTATTTCGCCGGAGCGGGACTGAGCTGCGCGACCTGCCGGCTCAGCCGGGATTTGTAGCGGCTGCCGGTGTTCTTCTTGATGGCCCCCTTCTTGACCGACATGTCGATGGCCTTGGTGACCGAGGGGAGCATCTTGACGGCGGTCTCGCGGTCCTTCTCTTCGATGGCTTCGCGCATCTTGCGCATCTGGGTGCGCAGGGCCGACTTGTTCTGGGCGTTGACGGACTTCCGGCGGAGGCTGCTGCGGTGCTGCCGTATCGCTGATTTGTGACGGGCCATATCGTTCTCCTCTTTAAAGGGTCCTATGATAGAATGTCCTGACTTTAAAGTCAAACGTCCGGGAGGGCCCCGTTCCCATGGAACATGACGAACGGAAGACCCGGCTGATCCGCTCCACCGCGGCCGTGGCCGGGCCAACCCTGGTCAGCCGGGTCCTCGGTTATGTCCGCGACCTTCTCCAGGCCTATTACCTGGGCACCGGCACGAGCGCCGACGCCTTCATCATCGCCTACACCATTCCCAATCTCTTCCGCCGCCTGACCGGCGAAGGGGCCATGACCCCGGCCTTCGTCCCGACCTTCACGGAGCTCAAGGGCGGCCCGGACCGAACGCGGCTGTGGCGCTTTGGCCACGTCTTTTTCTGGGACCTCGCCCTGGTCATGGCCGTCACGACGGCCCTGGGCATCTTCTTCGCGCCGGGCCTGGTCAAGGTCATCGCCTACGGCTTCGGGGACGTCGCCGGGAAGTGGGGCCTGACGATCTTCATGACCCGGGTCATGTTCCCCTATCTGTTCTTCATCACCCTGGCCGCCTTGGCCAGCGGCATCCTGAACTCCTTCGGCCGCTTCTTCGTCCCGGCCTCGACGCCCATCCTGTTCAACATCGTCATCATCGCCGCCGTGACCGGCTGGGCCCGGGACGCCCGCGAGCCGGCCCTGGTCTTCGCCGTCGCGGTCGTCATCGGCGGCATCCTCCAGCTCGCCTTTCAGATCCCGTTCCTGTGGAAGGAGGGCATGCGCTTCACCCTCGGCCTGTCCTTCCGCGACCCCGTGGTCCGGCGGGTCGGGCGGCTCATGGTGCCCGGGATCTTCGGGTCGAGCGTCTACCTGATCAACTTCGCCCTGAGCCGGATGATCGCCTCCGGCCTCGAAGAGGGGAGCGCGTCCGCGCTTTACTATGCCTCCCGCATCGAAGAGCTGACCCTGGGGCTCTTCTCGATCGCCTTGGCCGCGGCCCTCCTCCCGGCCTTTTCCGAGCATGTCGCGGCGCGCGATATCGGCGAGCTGAAGAGGACCCTCGGCTTCTCGCTCAAACTCACGGCTGTCGTCAGCTTCCCGGCCGCGGCCGGGCTCATGGCCATCAACGCGCCGATCATGCGCACGCTCTTCGAGCGCGGCCAGTTCGGCCGGGGATCGACGGCCGTCTCGGCGTCCTGCCTGCTGTTCTTCGCGCTCGGCCTGCCCTTCCTTTCGGGGGTCAAGGTCGTCGCGCCGGCCTTCTTCTCCCTCAAGGACACCCGGACGCCTGTCGCCATAGGTATCGTCGTCATGGTCGTGAACATCGCCGTGTCTCTTCTGCTCATGGGCCCTCTCCGGGTTAGCGGCCTGGCCCTGGCCCTGTCGCTGTCGCAAGCGCTCAACTTCGTTCTCCTCCTCGTCTGGCTCGGACGCAAGATCGGGCCCATCGACACGGCCCGGTGGGCGGTCCCGGCGCTAAAGGCCGCGGCGGCCGCGGCCCTGATGGGCGCGGCCCTCCGTCTGGCCTGGCCCCTCCTCCGCGTCGATGGGGCGGCTTTTCTGGCGCGGGCGGCCGCGCTGGCCGGCGCCATCCTCGCGGGCATCGTCCTTTATGTCCTCCTGCTCCGGCTCATCAGCCCGGCCGACCTGAAAAGCGTCATCGGGCACCTGAGGCGGGCGGCCTCCAAGGAGAGCGCATGAAGATCGTGCTGCAACGGGTGAAAGAGGCCCGGGTCGACGTCGAGGGCGGGACAACCGGCCGCATCGGCCGCGGCCTGTGCCTGCTCGTCGGCGTCGAGAAGGGCGACGGGGAGGCGGACGCGGAATACCTGGCCCGCAAGTGCGTCGAGCTGCGCATCTTCGCGGATGCCCAGGGCAAGATGAACCTCTCGCTGGTCGAGGCCGGAGGCGAGGTGCTGGCCGTGTCCCAATTCACGCTGGCCGGCTCGGTGCGCAAGGGCCGCCGGCCGAGCTTCGACGGCGCCGAGGCGCCGGCCCGGGCGGCCGAGCTGTTTGGGCACTTCGTCGGCGCCGTCGAAGCGCTCGGCGTGACCGTCGAGACGGGCGTCTTCCAGGCCCTCATGGAGGTCCATATCGTCAACGACGGGCCGGTGACGTTCATCCTCGAATCGAGGCCCGGCGCGGGCGGCCGGGACGAGGGGTGAGGCCCGCCCCATTTTCTCACCTCTCGCGAGGAGGGGCGGGACCGGAAAATCACCCCCCGATTCCCCGGACCGGGCCATGCCCGGCTCCCGGCCATGCCGTAAGATCGGAGTGGGCGACCGTGTGAGAACCGGTCTGCCCGCGTGAAGAGACGTATGCCCATGAACCGCTTTATCGCCAGACGGCAGGTCGAGAGTCTGCCCCGGATCCCTCTGCGCGGGACGATCGACCTGACCTACCGGTGCGGCAACGACTGCCGCCACTGTTGGCTTCGCCTGGCGCCGGACGCGGCCGAGCGGGCCGCAGAGCTGTCGTCCGGCGAGATCCGCCGCATCGTCGAGGAAGCCCGGAAGATGGGCTGCCGGGAGTGGGCCATATCCGGCGGCGAGCCCATGCTCCGTCCCGATTTCGCCGAGATCTTTTCCGGGATCGTCGAGAAGTCCTTCCGGTACACCTTGAACACGAACGGCACCCTGATCACCCCGGCGATCGCCCGCCTGCTGACGCGGAAAGGCACCAAGCTCGTCGCTCTCTACGGGGCCTCGGCCGCGGTCCACGATGCGGTCACGCGCCAGCCGGGCTCTTTCGCGGCCCTCGAGCGGGGCGTCGCGTATCTCCGGGAAGCGGGTGCCGCCTTCACGGTCCAGGTCGTGCCCATGAGGACGAACATCGCCGATTACGAAGCCATGGTCCGCCTGGCCGGATCGTGGAGCCCGAGCTGGCGGCTGGGCGCCACCTGGCTCTATCTGTCGGCCTCCGGCGACGCCCGGCGCAACCGCGATATCCGGTCCGAGCGCCTGGACCCGGCCCGGGTGGCCGAGCTCGACCAGGCCTTCGCCGCAGGCGCCGGCGATGTCTCCGCGTGCGCCGTGATCGGCGGTCTCTACGCGACGTGTCTGGCCGGCCGGCGCGATTTCCATATCGATCCGTACGGCGGCCTGAGCTTCTGTTCGTTCGTCAAGGACCCCGCCTTGCGCCTCGACCTGAGAGCGACGAGCTTCGCCGAGGCCTGGGAGGAACGCTTGCCGCGCCTGGCGGAGGCCGTCCGGCCGTCCGCGGCCTATCTCGGCGGATGCGGGACCTGCGACCTGAGGGCCGACTGCAAGTGGTGCCCGGTCTACGCCTATCTCGAGCACCGGGACCACTCGGCCAAGATCGAGGGGCTCTGCGCGATCGCCCGGGAAACGCGCCGGGCCCGGACGGAATGGCTCGGCGCGCACCGCCGCCGCTTCGGCATCGCCGGCCTCTCGGTCGACGTCGAATCCGACCTGCCGATCACGGACGGGACCTTCGATCCCAAGTTCGAGCCCTTCCGGGTCCCGGCCAACGGGCCCGCCGATATCGTCCTCCGCCATCACTTCTCCCTGCCCGACCTCGACGCCTTCGACCTGGGCCGGGAGGTCTTCCGCCGGGCGCCCTGGGCCGTCTTCCGCAAGGACTCGTCCTGGATCTACGTCATGATCTCCCCCGATCCGGCCGACTCGACGGTCCACCGCGTCATGGTCTTCGACGACGGCCACACCCGGGGCCGCATCTACAGCCCGTCGGACGATTTCTTCCGGTCCGGCGGTCTCGATTCGCTGGCCCTGCTGCCCTCGGACCAGCTCGTCCTGGCCCGGGCCCTGCCGGCTTTCGGCGGGCTTTACGTGCATGCCGCAGGGGTGGAGATGGGCGGGCACGGCCTCGTGTTCGCGGGCCCGTCGGAAGCCGGCAAATCGACCATGGTCAAGCTCATCGGCGACCGGGGCCGGGTCCTCTGCGACGACCGGGTCATCGTCCGCAAGAGCGCCGGCGGGTTCCGCGTCCACGGGACATGGAACCACGGCGAGATCGCGCGCGTGTCGCCGGCTTCGGCGCCCTTAGGGGCGATCTTCTTTCTTCGTCAGGCGAAGACGAACCGTCTCGATCGCGTCGAAGATCCCAGGGCCGTGCTGGCCGATCTCCTGCCCCGCCTGGTCCGGCCGCTGGTCTCGTCGGACTGGTGGGAGCGGGCCCTGGCCCTGGCCGGAGAGATCGTCCGCGACGTGCCGTTCTACGACCTGTCCTTCGACCGGAGCGGGGACATCGTCGGCGTCCTCGAGGAATTCCTGGAGAAGGCGGCCAGGCCATGACCGCCGGACGCCATGTCCGAAGGATCCCCTCGGGGATGTCCGGCCTGTGGCGCGCGGCGGCCCCGAAGCTCGCCCGCCTGGACATCGAGCTGACCGAGCGATGCAACTGCGCCTGCCTGCACTGTTCGGTGGCCTGCCCGGCCGGAGACGCCGAAGCCAGGGCCCGGGAGTGCCCGGCGGAGCGCTGGAAGGCCCTCCTCTCCGAGGCCGCCGAGCTGGGCTGTCTCGTCGTCCGGCTGACCGGCGGCGAGCCGCTTCTGCGGAACGACTTCGAGGAGATCTACCTCCACGCGCGGCAGCTTGGCTTGAGGGTGATGCTCTTCACCAACGCCACGCTCGTCACGCCGCGCCTGGCCCGGCTCCTCAGGGACGTCCCGCCGCTCGAGGCGGTCGAGATCTCGATCTACGGGCTGACCCAGGAGTCCTGCGAGGCCGTGACGCGCGCTCCGGGCTCGTTCGCGGCCGCGCGGCGCGGGCTCGGCCTTCTTTCCGAGAACGGCGTCCCCTTTATCGTCAAGGGCGCCGTCCTGCCGCCAACGCGCGGCGAGACGGACGAATTCGAGGCCTGGGCGGCCGGCCTCCCCGGACACGGCGGCCCGGCCGCGTTCGCCGTGCTCTTCGACCAGCACTCGCGGCGCGACCCAGCGCGGAGCGCGGCCATCGCCGGCTTGCGGCCCGACGCCGGCGAATTCGTGCGCTTCTCCCGGCGTCGCGGCGACGCCGCCGTGAGCGAATGGCGGGAATTCTGCGGCCGCCCCGGCGGGGCCCGCGGCGACCGTCTTTTCATCTGCCTGCCGGCGGCCGCCTCGGCCTCGATCGATCCGTACGGCCGTCTCCAGTTTTGCCTGGGCCTCCGCCATCCGGCGACCCTCTATGACCTTGCCGCGGGCTCGCTCCGCGAGGCCGTGACGGAGTTCCTGCCGGGTCTCCGGGAGACCCGGGCTACGGATCCGGCCTACCTCGAGCGCTGCGCCCGGTGTTTCCTGAGGGGCCTCTGCGCGCAATGCCCGGCCAAGTCGTGGGCCGAACACGGGACTCTCGATACGCCGGTCGAATACTTCTGCGGCGTCGCCCACGCCCAGGCGGTCGCGGCCGGCCTTCTGGAACCGGGCGAAAAGGCCTGGACCGTCCGCGACGGGGCCGAACGGGCGAAAGGAAGGAGGAACGGATCATGACGGGAAAGATCGAACTGGGCCGGGCCTACCGGCCCTCCGACGACGTCGTCGTCCGGGAGATCGAAGGCGAGATCGTCATCGTGCCCCTGACCGCCGGCATCGGCGACCTCGAGGACGAGCTCCTGACCCTCAACGAGACGGGACGCGCGATCTGGACGCGGCTCGACGGCTCGCGGCCGCTGGCCGCGGTCGTCGCCGAGCTCGAGGCGGAGTACGAGGACGCGGACGGGGCGGTCGGGGACGATGTCGTCGGCTTCCTCCAGGAGCTCTTTGACCGGCGGATGATCGTGGAGAAGAGCTGAGGAGCATGGACAAGCCGGCCGGCGCGCGCGTCGTCCCCGGGGGGGAGATCGTCCTCGACGGAGACGATCTCGCGGGATTGATGCGGGCGGTCCTCGCCAAGGGGAAGGCCTTCCGCTTCGAGGCCCGGGGGGCGAGCATGCACCCGGTCATCCGCGACGGGGACGTCGTCACCGTCCGGCCGCTCGCCGTCGCAGAAGGGAAGACGGGCGACGTCGTCGCATTCGTCCATCCCGTCACGGGCGGAGTCCGTATCCACCGGATCGTCGGGGCCGGCGGGGCGGGCTATCGGCTCAAGGGCGATAACGCCCTCTGCGAGGATGGCGCCGTCCCCCGCGACGCCGTGCTCGGGCGGATCGCGCGGATCGAGCGCGAGGGGCGGGACGTCCTTCTCGGCCCGGCGCTCCGCTCTCCGCTCCTCGCCCGGCTGTCGCGGACCGCCTGGTTCACCCGCCTCACCCGGCGCCTCCGCCGGACGTTCGGCCGCCGCGACAGGAGGACGTGAGATGGCCAAAGAATTCGTCGTCCGGCGGCCGCTCCCCGAGTTCAGCCTGTGGGAAAAGATGGCGGACGGCCGGGCCGTCTTCAGCTTCGACCTCGAAGCGACGGCCCGCTGCAACCTCGATTGCCGGCATTGCTACATCAACAAGCCGGCCGGCGACCGGGCGGCCCGCAAGCGCGAGCTCGGCGTCGACGAGATCGGCCGCATCGCCGCCGAGGCAACGGCGCTAGGCGCGGTCTGGTGCCTCCTCACCGGCGGCGAGCCGCTTCTCCGGCCGGACTTCTTCGATCTCTACCAGGCCCTGCTCAGCAAAGGGCTGCTCATCTCCCTTTTCACCAACGCCACGCTCGTCAGCGACGAGCACGTCCGGTTCTTCAAGAAGTTCCCGCCGCGGGACATCGAGGTGACCGTCTACGGCGTGACCCGGGAGACCTACGAGCGGGTGACGCGCACGCCCGGATCCTTCGACGCGTTCATGAGGGGGCTCGACCGGCTGCTCGCGGGCGGCGTCAACGTCCGGTTCAAGGCGATGGCCTTGCGCTCGAACAAGCACGAGCTCGTGGCCATCGGGGACTTCTGCCGGGCCCGGACCAAGGACTACTACCGGTTCGATCCCCAGCTGCATCTCCGCTTCGACCGCGACGAGTCCCGGAACACCCTGATCCGGGCCGAACGGCTGAACGCCCGGGAGGTCGTCCGGCTGGAGCGGGCCGATCCCGAGCGCTTCGGGGCCCTGGAGGCCGCGTGCGACGAGATCCTCCCGGCCCCGGCCGCCGACGGGGCCCGCGTCCCCGACTGCCGCCACGTCTTCCGCTGCGGCGTCGGCCAGCGGAGCTTTGTCGTCGGGCCCGAGGGCCATTTGCGGCCCTGCCTGTCGCTGAGCCATCCGGATTTCCTCTACGATCTCAGGAAGGGCAGTCTGGCCGACGCTTGGACCAAGTTCCTGCCGGAGGCGCTGAGACGGGAATCCGACAGGCGGGAATACCTGGAGAAGTGCGGGCGGTGCCCGATCGTCAACCTTTGCCTCTGGTGCCCGGCCCACGCCTATCTCGAGACCGGGATGCTCGATCTGCCTGTCGAGGAGTTCTGCCGGGTGGCGGAGGCCCGGGCGGAGAGCCTAAAATCCGGTTGACTTTGCCGTCCCTTCGACTTAATATGTTGTTAAGGAAGCGTTTATGGAGGATCTGAGGCCATGAAGAAGAATTGGCATACCCCCGAGCTCATCGTGCTCTTCAAGGGGCGTCCGGAGGAGACCCTGCTGTGCCATTGCAAGCACACGACGGCTCCGCCCGTGGCGCCCTATAACCACAAAGACAACTGCACGTCGAATCCCGTCTGCTGTTCGGCGTGCGTCGACATCCAGTACGCTTCCTGACCGGGTCGCTGTCCCGAACCCGGGCTTCAGGTGATGCGGACCCCGCTCGTCTTCTCGATAGCTTCCTCGGCCGCCGTCCGGACGTAGGGGCTGGGGTCCTTTTTCAGCCGGACGAGGAGCCGGACGGCTTCCTCGCCGCCGATCTCCCCCAGCGCTTCCGCCGCGGCCCGCCGGACGTCGACGTTCGCGTCGCCGGCCGCCGCGCCGATCCCCGGCAGGGCCTCGCGAAGCCGCCGGAGCCCGATGACCGCCAGGGCCGAGCTCCGGGCGTACCAGGGGGGCTGGCGGAGCCGCCGGACGGCCCAGTCGGCCCGCAGCGCCGGACGCGCGCAGAGCTCCCGGACGACGAGGGCCCGGACGGCCTCGTTGGGATCGGCCAGAGTCTCCCACAGAAGCTCCTCGACCCGGGCCCGGCCGACCTTGACGCAGGCGGCGATGATCCGCTGTCTTTTCGCTTTGTCCGGGGTCAAGCCGAGCTTGAAGACAAAGGCCCGGCAGACGGGGGAGAGGGTCGGTTCTTCGGGGGCGCGGGGCTCGTCCATCCTCAGACCAAGTCCAGGATGTGCCCCATCTTCTCTTTCTTGGTCTTCAGATAGCGCAGGTTGCAGGCGTTCGGCGGGACCTCGAGCGGCACGCGGTCGACGATCTCCAGGCCGTAGCCGGACAGACCGATGAACTTCCGGGGATTGTTGGTGATGAGCCGGAGGCGGCGGACGCCGAGGGCGACCAGGATCTGGGCGCCGATGCCGTAGTCGCGCTGGTCGGGCTTGAAGCCGAGCTGGCGGTTGGCCTCGACCGTGTCGGCGCCCTCGTCCTGCATGGCGTAGGCGCGGATCTTGTTGGCCAGGCCGATGCCCCGGCCTTCGTGGTTCAGGATGTACAGGACGACGCCCCGGCCCTCCTTCTCGATCATCTCCATGGACAGCCGGAGCTGCTCGCCGCAGTCGCAGCGGGCCGAGCCGAAGGTGTCGCCGGTCAGGCACTGCGAGTGGGCCCGGACGAGGGTCGGCTCGCTGCCGCCGACGTCGCCCTTGACCAGAGCGACGTGGTGATCGCCCCGGATCGTGTCCTCGTAGACGTGGATGCGGAAATGGCCGCGCGACGTCGGCAGGTCCGTCTCCTCGAGCTTGCGGACGTGCGTCTCGTGATGCATGCGGTACCGGATGAGCTCGGCGATGGTCAGGATGGGGATATCGAAACGCCGGCTGATCTCTTCGAGCTGGGGCATCCGGGCCATGGTGCCGTCCTCGTTCATGACCTCGCAGATGACGCCGGCCGGCGTCAGGCCGGCCAGGCGGGCCAGGTCGACGGCGGCCTCGGTCTGTCCCGCCCGGGACAGGACCCCGCCCTCAACAGCCTGGAGCGGGAAGATGTGACCCGGGCGGGCCAGATCATCCGGCTTCGTGGCCGGGTCGACCGCGGCCAGGATGGTCCGGGCCCGGTCGTGGGCCGAGATGCCGGTGGTCACGTCCTTCTTGGCGTCGATGGAGACGGTGAAGGCCGTCTGGAAGCGGGCCGTGTTCTCGCTGACCATGAGGGGGAGCTGGAGCTCGTCGAGCCGCTCCCGGGTGAGCGGCAGGCAGACGAGCCCGCGGCCGTGGCGGGCCATGAAGTTGACGATCTCGGCGGTGGCCTTCTCGGCGGCCACCATGAGGTCGCCCTCGTTCTCGCGGTCTTCGTCGTCGACGATGATGATCATCCGCCCGGCCCGGACGGCCTCCAGGGCTTTTTCGACGGAAACGGTCTTCTCTGCTTCGGCCATGGGATCGAAAGGGCCTCTCTTAGCCCGCTTTATGTACTCGGGAGAGCCAATTATACACGTATTTTCCGACCATGTCACACTCGAGATTGACGCCCGCCCCGGGGCGCAGGGCGCCCAGGCTCGTCGCGGCGAGCGTCGTCGGGATGAGCTCGACCTCGAAGGAAGAAGGGCCGAGCGAGGCGATGGTGAGGCTCGCGCCGTCGACGGCGACCGACCCCTGGGGCACCAGGAACGGGCGAAGAGCGGCCGGGAAGGAGACGCTCAGCCTCTTCCCGGGAGGCCGCAAGGACGACCGGACGACCTTGCCGACGCCGTCGACGTGGCCGCTGACGAGGTGTCCGCCGAGCGGGGCGGCCAGGGTCAGGGGCAGCTCGAGGTTGAGCCGGTCGCCGGGCTTGAGCGAGCCGAGCGTCGTTTTCGCCAGGGTCTCGCGGGACAGATCGAACCGGAGCGCGTCCCGGTCCGTGCCCGTCAGCGTGAGGCAGACCCCGTTGACGGCGACGCTGTCGCCGGCCGCGATCCTGTCCGCGAGCCCGGGGACCTCGACGGCCATTTCCGAACGGCCTTTGCGGAAGCCGCGGAAGCGGCCTTGGTGGGAGATGATGCCGGTGAACATCAGAAATATCCTTCCACGATGATGTCCCTCCCGGTCGAGAACTCGCGCGTCCTTTTGAGCCGGACGGCCTCGGCCACGGCGGCCGCGCCCGCGCCCCCGACGAAGCCCGGCGCGGCGGCGCCGCCGGCCAGGAGGGGCGCGAAGGTCAGGACGGCCTTGTCGGCGAGCCCGCCCTCGACGAAGGACGTGAACAGGCGGCTGCCGCCTTCGACGAGCAGGGCCGCGATCTCGAGACGGCCGAGCTCGGCCAGCACGCGATCGAGGCTCCAGACCTTCGCCCCGCCGGGAGGAAGGAGGACTTCGACCCCGAGGGCCCGGAGGGCCTCGGCCTTCTCCGCCGGCGCCGCGCGGCCGGCGAAGACGACGACCCGGCCGCGCCGAAGCGTCGTGAGCAGGCGCGCCGCCGCGGGGAAGCGCAGGGAGGGATCGAGGACCGCCCGAAGGACCTTCTTGGCCGGCCAGTTGGCGTGGCGCACGGTCAGGAGCGGATCGTCGACGACGAGCGTTCCCGCGCCGATCATGAGAGCGTCCTGTTCGCCGCGGAGGAGGTGCACGTAGTCGCGCGTCGCGGCCGAAGTGATCCACTTCGAGTCGCCCGTGCGGCAGGCGATCTTCCCGTCGAGGGTCAAGGCCGCCTTCAGAGTGACGAACGGGACCTTCCGGACGATGTACTTGGCGTAGGCCTCGTTGATGGCGGCGTTCCTCTCCGCGAGCAGCCCCACCGAAACGTCGATCCCCGCTGCCTCGAGCCGGCGGATGCCCTTATCGTGGACGATCGGATTGGGGTCCGCGGCGGAGATGACGATCCGTGCCAGACCGGCGCCGATCACCGTGTCGACGCACGGCGGCGTCCGGCCCCAGTGGACGCAAGGTTCGAGGGTCAGGTAGAGCGTCGCGCCTCGGGCCCTGCGGCCGGCCATGGCCAGGGCCAGGATCTCGGCGTGAGGCTGGCCCGGCTCCGCGTGATAGCCGTGGCCGACGACCGCCCCGCCGCGGACGACGACCGCCCCGACGAGCGGATTGGGGCTCGTCCGGCCGCGGGCCTTCTCGGCCAGGCCGTAGGCCATCTCCATCCAGCCGAGGTCGCGCGCCGGGGTCATGAGAGCAGGGCCTCCACGAATTCGCGGGGCGAGAAGTCGGCCAGGTCGTCCTCTCCTTCGCCAAGGCCGAGATACCGGATGGGCAGGCCGAGCTCGGCGGCGATGGCGATGGCCGCCCCGCCCTTGGCCGTGCCGTCGACCTTGGTCAGGAAGAGGCCCGTCAGGCCGGAGAACTTCAGGAACTCCCGGGCCTGCAGGACGGCGTTCTGGCCGACCGTGGCGTCCAGGACGAGGAGGGCCTCGATCCGGGCGCCGGGGAGCTCCCTGGCGACGACCCGCCGGACCTTTTCGAGCTCGTTCATGAGGTTGGTGTTGGTGTGGATGCGGCCCGCGGTGTCGACGAGCAGGATGTCGCCCCGCTGGGCGATGAACGACCGGGCGGCGTCGAAGACGACGGCCGCCGGATCGGCCCCGTACGCGCCCTTGACGACCGGGATGCCGAGCTTCCCGCCCCAGTGCGCGAGCTGCTCCTGGGCCGCGGCCCGGAACGTATCGGCCGCCGCGAGCACGACCCGCCGTCCCTCGCGCTTGAAGCGGGCGGCGAGCTTGGCGGCCGACGTCGTCTTGCCGCCGCCGTTGACGCCGACCATGAGGATGACGGCCGGACCGTCGCCGGCGGCCGGCTCCCCGCCGGGAGAGGAGAGCAGGGCGATGAGCTCGTCCTTAAGGGCCCGCTCGAAACCGGCCTCGTCCCCGGCCTTGCCCGTCTTCGCCCGCAGCGCGGCGACGATCCTCCCGGCGGCGGGGACGCCGACGTCGGCGAGGACGAGCGCCTCTTCGAGACCGTCCAGGATCTCGTCCCGGCGCCGGCCGCTGCGGAACAGGTCTTCGACCTGGCGGAAGGCGTCCCGGGTCCGGGCCAGTTTTTCCTTCAGGCTTCCGAACATGGCCTTAAGATTTTATTTATCAAGCGTTTAATTGTCAATGGCCGCGGTCGAGCCGCGGTTGAGCGGGGTCGGTGATTATGCTAGAGTGAGGGCGCCATGAACGCCGCCGTCTGGGTCGTCCATCCGCCGCGGGCCGAAGCCGATGCGCTGGCCCAGGCCCTGGACATCCCCCCCGCCCTTGCCCGGGTCCTGGTCAACCGCAAGATCCTGACGGAGGCGGCGGCCCGGGAGTTCCTGTTCGGCGACCTCGACAAGCTCCACGATCCCTACCTGATGAAGGACATGGACAAGGCCGTGGCCCGCGTCGAGACGGCGATCGCCCGGGGCGAGAAGATCCTCATTTTCGGCGATTACGATGTCGACGGCGTCCTCTCGACGGTCATGCTGAAGAAAGCCCTGACCACCCTGGGCGCCCAGGCCGATTACTTCATCCCGGAGCGTTTGACCGACGGCTACGGCATCAAGGACGATCACGTCCGCATCCCGGTCGAGCGCGGCGCGTCCCTCGTCATCAGCGTGGACTGCGGCATCAAGTCCGTCGAGTTCACCGCCCGGGCCAAGGAGCAGGGCGTCGACGTCATCATCACCGACCATCATCGTCCCGGCGACACGCTGCCGGCGGCGGCGGCCGTGCTCAATCCGGTCCTGGCGGACTCCGGCTATCCGGACGCGGGCCTGGCCGGAGTCGGCGTCACCTTCAAGCTCGTCCAGGCCCTGCTCGAGAAGGCCGGCCGGCCGGCCGGTCTGCCTCACTACATGAAGCTCGTTTCGATCGGCACGGTCGCCGACGTCGCCGAGCTCAAGGGCGAGAACCGTCTCTTCGTCAAGCTCGGTCTCAAGGGCCTGCGCGACGTCGCCAATCCCGGCCTGCGCAGCCTGCTCGACGCCTGCGGCCTGCGGAGCCGCAAGATCTCCGAAGGCGACCTCGGCTTCCGCATTGGGCCCCGGATCAACGCCGCCGGCCGGATGGGCATGACCGATCTCGCCGTCCGCCTCTTCTTCTCGGAGGACCCCGCCGAGACCCTGGCGCTCGTCCAGAAGCTCGACGACCTCAACGCCCAGCGGCAGAAGACGGAGGAGCGGATCTTCAACGAGGCCAAGGACCGGGTCGAGACGCGCGGGCTCGACAAGAAGTACAAGTGCCTCGTCCTGGGCAGCCCCGACTGGCACCGCGGCGTCATCGGCATCGTCGCCTCCAAGCTCAAGGACGCCTTCAACCGGCCGGTCATTCTCTTCCACTACGAGGACGGCAAAGCTCACGGCTCGGGCCGGAGCATCTCCGACGTCCCGCTGATCGATCTCCTGGAGGACTGCAAGGAGCATTTCACGAGCTACGGCGGGCACCGGCTGGCCGTGGGCTGCACCCTCCCGACGGCCGGCATGGCCGCGTTCCGGGCCGCGCTCAACCCGTTGGCCGACGCCCGCATCCCCGAGGACAGTCTGAAGAAGAAGATCAAGATCGACGGGCCCCTCGCGTTCGCCGACATCGACGAGCGGTTCATGGGCGTCTTCGCCCTGCTCGTCCCGTTCGGCGTCGGCAATCCCAAGCCCCTGTTCATGGCCGACAACGTAGAGGTCATCAGCGACCCGCAGGTCCTGAAGGGCAAGCACCTGAAATTCCTGGCCCGCCAGAACGGCCGGGTCCTCGAGGCCCTGGGCTGGGATAAGGCCGATTGGCGGCACCTGCTCCGCCGCGGCAGCCGGGTCAGCCTGGCCTTCTCGCTCATGACCTCGGAATATATGGGCGAACGGAAGGTCAACCTGTCCCTCGAAGACCTGAGGACCTGAGACGATGAGCGCTCAACGGGCTTCGGCGCCGGTGAGGCTCGCCCGGCTGGCCGCGGCCGTCCTCCTGGTCGCCCTGGCCGGGATCGTCGTCGTCCGGCTGGCCGGCCGGCGCGGCGGGCCCCTTCCCTCGGCGGTCGCGCCGCCCCCCGCGGACCGGGTCGTCGACGTCAAGGAACGGGTCCGCCAGCAGGAGTTCCGCGACGGCCGGCCCGTCGCCGACATCCGCGGGACGAGCTTCTTCCGCGGCCCCGACGGCCGCAACCACCTCCAGGGCTCCGTCGAGATCGTGAACCTCGGCCCGGCGGGCGGGACAGTTTCCCGGCTGACGGCGGACGAGGTCGTCTATGACCCGGGCTCGCTCCGATTCGCCGTCTCCGGCCGTGTCCGCGTCGAGGCGGGCGGCGTCGTCCTCGAAGGGGCGTCTTTCGAATATGACAAGCCCGCCGGGCTCTTCGCGACAAAGAGCGGCGGCCGCTTCACGTCGAAGACGATCACGGGGAGCGCGCCGGGGATCGCCTACGCCGAGGCCGCTGATGAGGTCCGGCTCAGCGACGGATTCCAAGCCGAGTTCCGGAATGCCGGAAGCGAGGACAGGATCGTGACCCTCTCGGGAGAGTCTTTGGTCTACCGCCGGCCGCTGCGGCGGGGCCGGGTCGAGGGCTCGGCGGAGCTCAGAGGCGGCCGGTGCCTGGCGACGTCGGCGTCGCTCGAATTCGTCGCCGGCCCGGACGAGGGTCCTATCGAGTCCGCCGTCTTCGCGGGCGCGGCCAAGATCGTTCTCTTCGGCGACGCGCCGGACGGCCGCAGAGAAGGAGAGATCGCGGCCGACCGCGTCGAGGCCGCTTTCGCGGACGGAGCGTTCACGCTCCTCTCTCTCAAGGCCATCGGCCGGGCGGGCTTTTCGTGGCCGCTCCTCCCGGACGGAGATAGCGGTGTCCGGGCTCCTGAGATCGTCATGGCGTTCGGTCCGAGCGGCAACCTGGCGGACTGGCGGGCCTCCGGAGGGATCGAGGCCCGCGTCTTCGAGGCGGAAGGCCCGCCGCGCTCGCTCAAAGGAGTGTCCGCGGACTTCGACGCCGGGACCGGCGTCCTTCGCGTCCGGAGCGCGCCAGGCCGGCCGGCCGTCGCGGATTCGCCGGCCGCCCTGATCGAGAGCGATGCGATCGAGGTCGATCCCGGCGGGAGGCGGTTTAAAGCCTCCGGCGCCGTCAGGAGCCGGCTCCGGCCCGAGCCGGGGGCGCCCCAGGCCGCGGGTTTATTCGGCGCCGAGGAGGTGATCTCGGTATCGAGCGACAGCGCGGTCATCGAAGAGCGGGGGCGCGTCGTCACGTTCTCAGGGCAGGTCCGGGCTTGGCAGGGCTCACAGGTCGTCCGGGCGGGAGCGCTCGTCTTCGAGCGTGAGACGGGCGGCGTCCAAGGCCGCGACGGGGTCGAAGTTTCGTTGACCCGGCCGTCCGATCCGGGCCCGGCGGGCGCGGAGCCGGAGACCGTGGTGCTCGGCGGCCAGGATATGGCGTACCAGGCGGCCTCGAGGACCCTGGCCCTGTCCGGGAAGGCCTCTGTCCGCCTGCCCGAGGCCGGCTTGACGGCCGGCTCCGTCCTGGCCGTGGTCGGCCTGGACGGCCGGACCCTGGAATCGCTCTCGGCGCGGACGTCCGTCGTCGTCTCCAAGGGCCGGTTCGAGGGCCGGGCCGAGGCCGCGTCCTACCAGGCGGACGTCGAGCGGATCACGCTCACCGGGGGCCCGGTCCTGACCGACGGAAAGGGCGGTTCCGCCCGAGGGGCCAAATTGACTTTCGATTTGGCCGATGATAAGATTTTGATCGAGAATGAGGGACCGGGAAGAGCGACGACCGTCGTCAGATCGTGAGCCATGAAGGGTTCCCTGAAAGCGGTTGACCTCGAGAAAAGCTTCGGCCGCAAGAAGGTCGTCGACAAGATCTCGGTCAGGGTCGAAGAAGGAGAGATCGTCGGCCTGCTCGGGCCGAACGGCGCCGGAAAAACGACGACGTTCTCGATGATCCTCGGCCTGGTCGCCCAGGACGGCGGCCGGGTCTTCCTCAGGGAGGAGGACATCACCGATCTGCCGATGTACCTGCGGGCGAGGCGCGGCCTCGTCCTGCTCCCCCAGGAGCCGTCGGCCTTCCGGAAGCTGACCGTCGCCGAGAACCTGCTGGCCGTCCTGGAGACCCGGCCGTCGGGAGCGGCCTCCCGGGCCGCTCGCGCCAGCGCCGCCCTCGAAGAATTCGGGCTGGACAAGCTGGCCGGGGCCCGGGCCCTGACCCTGTCCGGCGGCGAGCGCCGCCGCCTCGAGATCGCCCGGGCCGTCGTCATGGACCCGGACTTCATTCTCCTCGACGAGCCGTTCACCGGGATCGATCCCCTGTCGGTCCGCGATCTTCAGGCGATCATCCGGGCGCTCCGGGCCAAGGGCCTGGGCGTGCTGCTGACCGATCACGCCGTCCGGGAGACGCTCGAGATCACGGACCGGGCCTACATCGTCGAGGGCGGCCGCATCCTCAAGGAGGGCACGCCCGCGGAGATCGTTTCGTCCGACGAGGTGCGCAAGAGCTATTTGGGCCAGGAGTTCCGTCTTTAAGGTAGAGGGATACAGACAGATGTCGCTCAGGCAAAGACTCGACCAGAGGCAGGTCCAGAAGCTCATTCTGGCCCCGGCCCTCCAGCAGGCCATCAAGCTCCTGCCGCTGACCAATCTCGAGCTCATCGAGGTCATCGACGAGGAGCTGGCCCAGAATCCCATGATCGAGATCGAGGACGAGTCCCGCGAGGGCGCGGCCAAGGACAGCGAGACCGTGGCCGCCGAGGAGGCCGGGGTCAAGAACAGGGACAGCGTCCTCGACGGGCTGAGCCTCGAATCGACCGAGCCGAAGATCACCGGCGACCCGTCCGTCGACAACATCCTGGCCGGCTTCCAGGAATACCTCGACGAGGGCTTCCGCCCCCATTTCCACGAGAGCCGCGAGGCCGTCTCGCTCGAGAACACGATCTCCCGGACGCCCTCGCTCTGGGACCACCTGAACTGGCAGGCCGCCCTGACCTTCTTCGAGGCCGCGGACCAGGAGATCGCCCAGTTCATCATCGGCAACATCAACGAGGACGGCTATCTCACGTCGCCCGTCGAGGAGATCGCCCGGCTGTCGCAGACGGCGCCGGAGAAGGTCGAGGCCGTCCGGGCCAAGATCAAGACCCTCGACCCGGTGGGCTGCGGCAGCCTGGACCTGCGCGAAGCGCTGCTCGCGCAGATGGACCACCTCCAGGTCGGGGACGAAATGGCCCGGACGATCGTGACCCTGCATCTGCCGCTCCTGGAGCGGTCCGATTACGCCCAGCTGGCCAAGGTGCTGGGGGCCTCCCTGGCCGAGATCCGGGCGCGCATCGACGTGATCAAGGCCCTGGACCCGGCCCCCGGGCGGAAGTACAGCGAGGAGAAGACGAGCTACGTCGTTCCGGACATCGACGTCACCAAGGAAGGCGACGAGTGGAAGATCGTCCTCAACGACGAGGGCCTGCCCCGCCTCCGCATCAGCGGCTTCTACCGCCAGCTCCTGGCCAAGGCGGGAGCGGGCGAGCCCGAAGCCTACCGCTTCCTCAAGGACAATCTGAAGAAGGCCCTCTGGTTCATGCGCAGCCTCGACCAGAGGAACCAGACGATCTACAAGGTCGCCCGGTTCATCGTCGACCGCCAGAAGGACTTCTTCGATAAGGGCATCGACTATATCAAGCCCCTGACCCTGATGGAGATCGCCCAGGACATCGGCGTCCACGAGTCGACCGTCGGGCGCGTCGTCGCCAACAAGTATATGATGACCCCCCGCGGCGTCTTCTCGCTGAAATACTTCTTCCACAAGTCCCTTCAGGGGAGCTACGGCGAGGACGTGTCGTCCCTCAAGGTCAAGGACAAGATCCGCAAGCTCGTCGACGCCGAGAACAGGGACAATCCCCTGAGCGACATCGAGATCGGCGACCTCCTGGCCCGGGAGGACCTGCGCATCGCCCGGCGAACGGTGGCCAAGTACCGCAACCAGCTCGGCATCGAGCCCTCCCACATCCGCAAGAGAAGGTCCAGCATGGAGGAGAAAGCATGAACGTCCACTATACGGCGCGCAAAGCGGCCCTCACGCCCGAGATCCAGGCCTATTGCGAGAAGCGGCTGGCCCGCCTCAAGGACCTCGTCGACGCCGTCCTCGACGTCAACGTCATCCTCAACATCCAGAGGAACCGGAGCAAGGCCGAGATCCACGTCCGGGCCAAGGGCGTCGGCTACGTCGTCATCGAGGAAACCCCGGACATGATGGATTCCTTGAACCGGGCCTTCGACACCCTGGAGACGCGGATCCGCAAGGACCGGGCCAAGTGGCGCGAGAAGAAGCGCCGGGGCGGGCGGGAGCGGAAGGCCCTGGCCCCGGCCGTCGCCGTGCCCGAGCCCGAGAACAGGGTCATTCGGGCCAGTTTTTTCTCGCTCAAGCCCATGTCGCTCGAGGAGGCCATCATCCAGCTCGACGCGAAGGCCAAAGAGGTCTTCCTGTTCCGGCGCGAGGGCTCCCAGGAATGGGCCGCCGTCTACCGGCGCAAGGACGGCCAGTACGGGCTCATCGAGCCCTGACGGCCGGCGGGGGAGAAGGATGAAGCTCCACGCGCTCCTCGACGAGGGCCTGGTCCTGCCGCGCCTGGCCGCCCGTGACCGGACGGGCGTCCTCCGCGAGCTGGCGGACCGGCTGGCGGACCGGCACGCGCCCGGCCTCGACGACAATCTCCTGGACAAGCTCCTGAAGAGGGAAGAGCTGGGCACGACGGCGATCGGCAAGGGAGTGGCCGTGCCCCATTGCCGGGCCAAGGGCCTCAAGGCCCCGGCCCTTCTGCTCGGCCTCTCGCCGGAGGGGATCGCCTTCGACGCGGTGGACGGCAAGCCCTCCCACGTCTTCTTCCTCCTCGTCTCGCCCGAGGACAACCCGGGCGCCGGGCTCCGGCTGCTGGCGGCGATCGCCGGCCTCGTCCGGAGGTCGCGCGGCCTGGCATCGAAGCTGGTCAAGGCGCCGACGCCGGAGGCCATCATCGGCGTCCTCCAGGCCGAGGAGGAGAAACCGCGTGCCTGACGAACCGATCGGCGCGCCCCCGGAAACCCCGGAGCAGACGACCCTCTCGGCCGGTTTCCTGAGGATCTTCGGCCTGGGGACTCTCATCCTCGGCGACAGCGGCATCGGCAAGAGCGAGAGCGCGCTCGAGCTCATCTCCCGCGGCCACCGGTTCATCGCCGACGATGTCGTCCAGATCCGGGTCGGCCCAAAGGGCGATCTCGTCGGGACGGCGCCGGCCCTGAGCCGCAACTTCATGGAGATCCGGGGCCTCGGCATCATCAACATCCGGGCCATCTTCGGACCGAAGTCCCTGGCCCGGGAGTCCCGGGTCGACCTGGTGATCCGCCTGAAGAAGTGGCGGCGCGGCTACGAGGTCGACCGTCTCGGCCTCAAGTCCGGGGACGATTTGACCGTGCTGGGCCGCAAGATCCCCCAGCTGGCCATCCCCGTCGCCCCGGGCCGGAACATCGCCACGCTGATCGAGGTCGCCTGCAAGGTCCACATCCTCCGCAAGAAGGGCTACAGCGCGCCGGACGAGATCATCCGCCGGCTCGACCGCGTCCTGACATGAGGGCTTCCATGACTCGCTCCGCCAAGGACAACCGCTTCCTCATCGTCACCGGCCTGTCGGGCTCGGGCAAAACCGTGGTCAGCCGGGCCCTCGAGGACTTCGGCTATTACTGCATGGACAACCTGCCGGCCAAGCTCATCCCGGATTTCGTCGACCTCTGGCTCCGCGAGGAGGTCGAGATCGACCGGGCGGCCCTGGTCATCGACATCCGCGAGCCGCGCTTCCTCGCCGACTTCCCGGACGTCTTCCGGGAGATCCGCAAGAAGGTCCCCGTCCGGCTCATCTTCCTCGAGGCCGCGGACGAGTCCTTGGCCAAGCGCTTCAACGAGACGCGGCGGCCGCACCCGATGGCCCCGCGCAAGCCCATCCTCGAAGGGGTCCGGCTCGAGCGGAAGCGGCTCCTCGGCATCCGCCGGATGGCCGACGAGGTGGTCGAAACGTCGGGGCTCAACATCTACCAGCTCAAGGACATCATCGCCGAGCGCATCCTGCGGCGGAAGCGGCCGCGGACCCAGGTCGTGCTGACGAGCTTCGGCTACAAGCACGGCCTGCCCCTCGAATCCGACCTCGTCTTCGACACGCGGCTCCTGCCGAACCCCTTCTATGTCGAGCGGCTGAGGACGCGGACCGGCAAGTCGCCGAGCGTCCGCAAGTTCGTCCTGTCCTGCCCCGGGACGCGGCCGTTCCTCAAAGAGCTCTTCCGGTTCGTCGACTTCGGCCTGCCCCGCTTCGCCCGGGAGGGCAAGACGACCGTGGCCGTCGCCGTGGGCTGCACCGGCGGCAAGCACCGCTCGGTGGTCGTCGCCGAGGAGCTGCGGGCCCACCTCAAAGCGGCGGGCGCGGACGTCAGGATCTTTCACCGGGACCTTTATAAATAGGCGGCTTTGTCATACAATAGCGGACTGACCGGGAGAGCGTATTCATGATCGGAGGCATCATCGTCTGCCACGGCCGCATGGCCGAGGAGCTGCTGAACGCCTTGACGATCATCCTCGGCGAGGCGCCCAACATCGAGGCCATCTCGATCGGCTGGTACGACGACGTCGAGGACTCGAAGAAGAAGATCGCCCAGAGCATCAAGCGGGTCGACCAGAAGAGCGGCGTCGTCATCTTCACCGACATGTTCGGCGGCACGCCCTCCAACCTGAGCTTCAGCTTCTACAAGGAGAACCTGGTCGAGATCATCACCGGCGTCAACCTGCCGATGCTGATCAAGTTCGTCTCTCTCCAGCGCGCCAACAACCTCAAGGACGTGGCCAAGAAGGTCGTCGATCAAGGCAAGAAGAACGTCCACCTCGTCAGCGCCTTGCTCAAGTCGCGGACCAAGTGATCCGCCGATGCTCGACAAGACCGTCACCATCCGCAATAAGCTGGGCCTGCACGCCCGGGCCGCGGTCAAGTTCGTCAACCTGGCCAACCGGTTCAGCGCGTCCGTCAAGATCGTCAAGGACGGCGACGAGATCGACGGCAAGAGCATCCTCGGCATCCTGACCCTGGCCGCGACCCAGGGCACGTCGATCCGTCTCGTTACCGCGGGCAAGGACGAGGAGGCGGCCATGGCCGCGCTCTGCGAGCTCATCGCCAACCGCTTCGACGAGAAGGAGTGACCCGGATGGACATCACCCGCCTGCGCGGCATCGGGGTCTCGCCGGGGATCGCCATGGGCGAGGCTCTCCTCCCCCGGCGCGTCATCTTCACCTCGCGCAAGGAGATCGTCGCCGACGATCAGGTGCCGGACGAGCTCAAGCGGCTCCGCCAGGCCCTCGACCGCACCCGCGACGACCTCGCCCGGATCAAGGATGGCGTCCGGGAGAAGCTGGGGCCGGACAGCTCCCTCATCTTCGAGGCCCACCAGCTCATCCTCGAGGACCCGGCCCTGGTCGCCGGGCTCGAGACCGTCATCCGCGAGGAGAAGGCCCGGGCCGAATGGGCCCTGTCCAAGACCAACACCCGGTTCGAGCAGCTGTTCGAGGCCCTCGCGGACGAATATTTCCGGCAGCGGAAGTCGGACGTCGCCGACGTCCTCAAGCGCGTCTACCGGAACCTCGAGACGAAGCGGGAGAAGGAGAAGGCGCCCCAGAAGCAGCACGTCCTCATCGCCCATGAGCTCCTGCCCTCCGAGGCCGCCCTGCGCCTGAGC
>Ga0208980_10000242_pt1 | contig 28984 bp, 29 predicted proteins | sample WetSurMetagenome_3_FD_187993 | JGI IMG/M metagenome (GOLD analysis project Ga0208980, IMG submission 187993) | Wetland microbial communities from Twitchell Island in the Sacramento Delta, sample from surface sediment Aug2011 Site A1 Bulk (version 2) | ecosystem: Environmental > Aquatic > Marine...
GACCTCGAACGGGCATCCCTGTTTCTGATGACAGAGAAGTAGGTGTTTTGGGGCAGAGCCGGAGGCTTTATGGTCGCCGGCCCCTCAAAGAGGCTTGATCGCTTCAAATGAAAAATTAAGGAAGTTTCAGGCGCAATAAATATCTTTAACCGCAGAATGTCGAATAAGGAATGATGAATTTCGAAGTCCGGGCCAAAGGTTCAACATTCGGCGTCCAGTATTTCGCGGTGCCTGCGATCTTGGTTGGGTTTGGAACACGGGTGAGAAAGGCATGCTCCAGTATTTGCCAAACTGATGCTGCCTCACCGGCAGAGCCGGTGGATCTCCCATTGGATTAGGGCGGAAGACGGGATCTTCCCTGAGGATTGTTAATGTATCTGCTGTACAGCATGCTGCTCGTTGTCTGGGGCATCCTCTTAATCCCGGCTGCTCTCTATAAAGCCTGGCGGCGGCACAAATTTCTGCCCGGCCTCTCCCAGCGCATGGGACGCCTGCCGGACAGCCTCAAATTCGACGGCCGGCCGGTCCTATGGTTCCACTCCTGCTCGGTGGGCGAGACGCTGAGCCTTCAGCCTCTGGTTCACACCCTGAGCCGGAAATTTCCGGATGCCCGATTCGTGTTTTCAACCATCACGGAAACCGGCCGGCAGGTTGCAATCCAGCATTTCCGGGCGTACGGCAACGGGAATACGTTCTATTTTCCGATAGACTTCGCATCGGTGGCGGGGCGGGTGCTCGATTGGATAAAACCGTCGCTGATCGTCATCATCGATACGGAGATTTGGCCCAATGTCCTGCACCAGGCTCACCGGCGGGGCATTCCCGTTGTGCTTGCCAACGGCCGTATATCGGCGGATTCATTCCGCTATTACCGTTGGGCCCGGCCGGTTTTGAGCCGCGTCTTCCGCAATTACGAAATTCTGATGATGCAGTCCGGGGAGGATGCCCTGCGCATAGAAGAGATGGGCGCTCCAAAGGAAAAAATTATTATAGCCGGCAACATCAAGTTCGACGGGAATCTGGCAGGAAATGAAGCCAGCGAAGCGGTGGCACAAAAAATCGAGAAGAGTCTCGGCTTGAGCGACTCGGTTTCTCCGCTAATTGTCGCCGGCAGCACACACGACGGCGAGGAGGAGATACTGATGAGGACGCTTCGGGCCATTCGAAGCCGGCCTTCAACAAAGGATACGAGGCTTCTGTTGGCGCCCCGCCACCCGGAACGCTTCGACGAAGTCGCCCGGCTGGCCCTGCAGTGCGGCTTCAGGGTCCGGCGCCGCACCGATGGCACAGGCGAGACCAAGGACGCGGAGGTTCTGCTGCTGGACACAATGGGTGAACTGGCGGCAGCCTATCGCTTCGCGACCCTTGTTTTCGTCGGCGGCACTCTGATACGGCGCGGGGGCCACAGCATCATGGAGCCGGCTTTATATTCAAAACCGATCGTCATTGGCCCTTCAGTGGATAATTTCCGCCATATAGTGACTGAGTTTATTTCCCATAGGGGCGCCATACAGATCCGTGCGGGAGAGGAAAATAGAGATTTGCAGGTTCAGCAGCTGACGGAGGCTTTTTCAGAACTGCTGGCCCATCCCGCGGAGCGCGAAGCCCTGGGTGCAGCAGCGCGCAGCATCCTCGATAAAAACCGGGGAGCGGCAATGCGCACCGCAGAAAGAATTGCCGCCATTTTTGCGGATGCCCGGCGGTGCGGAGGGAATTGAGTATCCTTTGAGTTTTGGCAGCTTCGAGGTATTTTTTGCAGATGTCTATGAAAACGATTGAGCGCATTCGCAACCGCCTGGCGGCAATGACCCCTCAAACTCTGCCCGATGGTTACACTCGGGAGGCGGCTGTTCTTATGCCCCTTTTCGAGCATCACAACGAGTGCCATTTCCTGCTCACACGGCGCACCCAGGAAGTTCAAACACATAAGGGCCAAATATCCTTTCCCGGCGGAATGCGCGAGGGAAATGAGGCGCTCCAGGATACGGCTCTGCGCGAAACTTTTGAGGAAGTCGGGATCGAGGAAAGCAGCATCGAGATACTGGGAAGGTTTCATGACTATATCGCCATCACCGGATACCGCGTGACTCCCTTCGCAGGATATATTCATAGGCCCTTTCAAACTACGCCTCAGGTTCACGAAGTCGCGGAGGTTCTAAAGGTGCCTTTGCGGATATTTCTCGATCCTGCGAGGCTGCGTGTCGAGAAGCGCACAGTGAGAAATTCGGGGGAGAACGTGTATTTTTATTCCTACGGCAGGCATCAAATCTGGGGTCTCACGGCCCGCATTATAAAGGACTTCATGGAGGCCCTGGACCTCCGCTCATGACGAACCAACAATCCGCGCCGGCCACATCGCTGCCGGGAAATATCACGGGCTATCACCCGATCGGCGTTTTCGATTCCGGTTTCGGAGGCCTGACCGTCCTCAGGGAAATCGAGCGCCTGCTGCCGCAGTATGACTTTCTATACCTGGGGGACAACGCGCACGCTCCGTATGGAAACCGGTCGTTCGAAACCGTCTATGCCTACACTCTCGAGGCTGTGCGATGGCTCTTTGAAAAGGGCTGTCCGCTCATCATTCTCGCCTGCAACACGTCGTCTGCGAAAGCGCTGCGCACCATTCAGCAGAAGGATCTGCCGGTTTTCGCGCCCGACCGGAGGGTTCTGGGCGTGATAAGGCCTGTGACGGAGATGGTCGGGAACCTGACAAAATCGCGCCACATCGGCATCCTGGCCACTTCCGGAACCGTAGCCTCCCGTTCCTATGTCATTGAAATAAACAAATACTTTCCCGATGTAACGGTAGTGCAGGAAGCGTGTCCCATGTGGGTGCCCCTGGTCGAATACAACGAATTCGACAGTGCCGGTGCGGACTACTTTGTGAAGCAGCACCTGGACCGGCTGCTGGCTGCAGATGGGCAGATCGACACGATTGTGCTCGGATGCACGCATTACCCGCTTCTGGAAAGCAAGATCCGCGGCCATCTGGCTCAGGGGATTTCCGTTGTTTCGCAGGGATCCATTGTTGCGGAGCGCCTGGGCGATTACCTGAACCGCCACCCCGAGATGGCGGAGCGCTGTTCCGTGAAGGGTCGTCGCCATTTTTATACGTCGGAGAGAGCAGAGATCTTCGATAGGCTGGCGACGCTTTTCTATGGCCGGGAAATACGCTGCCGCCAAAAGACCGATAGCCCGGACGCCTTCCAGCAGTAGGCGTTTCCGGAAGGCCGCCCGCGCGATTTCAGGTGTTGGCTTCAGCAGTCAAGAGGCGCCTGTGTTGCCAATGCACCCGGAAAAACGCAACGGTTTTTCTTGCTTAATAACAGTGGTTGAGCTAGAAACACATGCGCAAAAATGAGGGACTGCTAATATGTATTCTTTCGAACCTACTGAAGAACAGAAAATTATTGTGGATGCAGCCAAAAAGCTGGCGTTGAAAGAGTTTCGCAGCCGCATGCGGGATGCGGACGAGGCCGGCGAACCGGCCCCGGAATGGACGCGGGCGGGCTGGGAACTGGGCATGCTGCCCGCCAATATCCCCGAGGAGTACGGCGGATTCGGAGAGCATTCGTCTCTCACGGGAGTCCTGGCCGCCGAAGAACTGGCATGGGGAGATCTCAGCGCCACTCTGGCACTGGCGGCGCCAAACCTTGTAGCGCTGCCGATTCTGCTGTGCGGCACCGAAGAACAAAAAAAGGCGATGCTGCCGCTTTTTTGTACCGAAGATTATGTCCACGGCTCCGCGGCGCTTATGGAACCCCAGTTCGGCTTCGATCCCTTCACGCTGAAAACAAGCGCAACCAGGAAAGGCGGAGACTATGTCCTGGACGGGATCAAGTGCAACGTGCCTTTTGCCGCCGAATCGGACTGGATGCTCGTCTATGCCGCCTGTGAAGGCAAATCCGAGGCATTCCTGATGCCCAAGGGGACCGCCGGCCTGACAGTGGGGGGACGCGAACAAAACATGGGATTGCGCGCCTTGCCTCTGTACGCGGTGGAGTTGAAAGAATGCAGGATCCCCGCCTCGCAGCGTCTGGGGGGAGAAGCGGGATGCGATTTTTCCCTCCTGCTGAACGCTTCGCGCGTGGCGTTGTCCGCGATGGGAGTGGGTGTTGCCCGTGCCGCGTATGAATTCGCGCTGGATCACGCGAAGAACAGGAAGGCGTTTGGCGAGGCCATCGGGCAACGCCAGTCGATCGCGTTTACCCTGGCTGATATCATCACGGATATTGAAGCAGCGCGCCTGCTGGTTTGGGAAGCCGCCTGGACCCTGGATCAGAAAAGGGATGCGACACGCGAAGCCTACCTGGCATGGAACTTCACGAGCGATACGGCCCTCACGGCTGCGGACAGGGCCGTTCAGATTCTGGGCGGCTATGGATACATCCGGGATTACCCGGTCGAGCTTTGGTTGCGCAATGCGCGCGCATTGGGAATTATAGAAGGGATCGCCATCGTCTAGGCGCGGGGAGAAATTTGCATGATCAGCTTTGAAAAATCCAAAATGATAGCGGAACAGATGCAGTATGCCGAGACCGTGGCACGCGAAAAGATACGGTCCCAAGCCCGCTACTATGACGACCATGAACATGAGCTGCCCTGGGAATTCGCCCGATTCATCTGGGACGAGGGCCGGATGACTTTGGACTGCCTCAGGCCGTGGGCCGAGGTCCCGGAAGAGGAATTCATGCTGCAGATCGTCACCACCGAGATGATTTCGTGGGGAGATCTGGGATTCTTCATGTGCCTCCCCTGGCCCGCCCTGGGAGGAAACGCCATCATGGTCTCAGGGACCGAAGAACAGAAGGCGCTCGTGAGGGACAAGTTCCGGGGCGACAAGCCCACGTGGTGCTGCATGGCGCTGACAGAATCTCATTGCGGCTCGGATTCATCGGCGATCAGGACGCGAGCCGTGCAGGATGGAGACAGTTGGGTTTTGAACGGAGAGAAGCTCTTCGTCACCAGCGCGCAGAAAGCGATGATCGAGTCGGAAGGATATATGGTCGTCTGGGCCACCATCGATCCCTCCGCCGGCCGGGCGGGAATGAAACCGTTCCTCATTCCGGCGAAAACCCCCGGGGTAAAACTGACCAAGCTGGAGAATAAACTCGGGCTCCGGGCCAGCGACACGGCCGTGGTAATCCTCGAAGACTGCCGGCTGCCGCTGGAGAATATGCTGGGCAGCCATTCGACCAAGGGATTCAAGGGCGCGATGGCGACATTCGACAAAGCGCGTCCGGCCGCAGCCGCAAACGGAGTGGGAGTGGCGCGCGCCACACTGGATTTCCTCAAAGAACAGCTGGAGCTCAACGGCATCAAAATCCGCTACGGCGTTTCGCGCAATCTTATGAGCTCCATCGAGCGGGAGATCGTGGACATGGAAGCGCAGCTGAGGGCTGCGTGGCTGCTGGTCCTCAAAGCTGCGTGGCTCGTCGACCAGAAGAAGCCCAACACGCTGGAATCTTCCATGAGCAAGGCGAAGGCCGGCGACATTGCCACCAAAATAACGCAGAAAGGTATCGAGTTGATGGGCTCGCTGGGATATTCACGCCAACTGCTGCTCGAGAAATGGGCGCGGGACGCCAAAGTAACCGACCTGTTTGAGGGCACCGGACAGATCAACCGGCTGATCATCGCCCGGCGCATCCTCGGATTCTCCAGCAAGCAGCTGAAATAATGCCGCTTCTGCCTGGAATGATTTTGGCTCCAGGGCTCCAAGGCGCAAAGGAGGAAATTTTGTTTCCCCCCGTCGTTATTGGCCTGAATGCCGTTATCGTTGCGGTTACGGAGGAGACTCCCCGAATCCTGACCCTCAAGCGCGCAAGGCATTCCCTGGCTGGGCAGCTGCAAAACTCCGACAGAGGAAAGCTTTGGTCCGAACCGCTGGATGCAATCCCGTTTGGCCCATTTGACGCCTCCAGCGACCGCACTCTGGAACTGGGATTGCGCCGGTGGGTTCGCGACCAGACCGGGTTGGAGCTGGGGTATGTAGAGCAGCTCTACACGTTCGGCGACAGGAACCGGGACCCATCCGAAGGCGAGGGAGGCCCCAGGGTTGTTTCGGTTGCCTACCTGGCCCTGGTCCGGGAAGGAAAGCCTTCGGGCACGGCCGGCGCCGACTGGCGGGACTGGTATTTGTTTTTTCCCTGGGAGGACTGGCGTTCCGGCCGGCCCGAGGTGATCGAAAAGGACATTGCGCCGGCTCTCGACCGATGGATCAGGCGGGCGCCGGACGCGAGAACGCGCAGGGAAAGACGCGAGCGAAGCGACATAAACTTCGGCCTCAATGGGGCTCCCTGGGTACAGGAACGCGTGCTGGACCGTTACGAGCTGATCTACGAGGTCGACCTTGCCGTCGAGGCTTTACGTGACAGGAAGCTCCTGTATCCGTCAGAAAGACACGCCGGCGGCGAGCCCGCATGGATTCAGCGCCTCGGACAGCCAATGGCTCTGGACCACCGCCGCATCCTTGCCACAGCCTTGGGCCGGCTGCGCGGCAAGCTCAAGTACCGTCCGGTGGTTTTTGAACTGCTCCCTGCCGCATTCACACTTTTTCAGCTGCAACGGGTCGTGGAAGCTCTCGCAGGTGTCCGATTGCACAAGCAGAATCTTCGCCGCCTGGTGGAAAAGGGCGGCTTGGTTGAAGGGACCGGCCGGAGGGATCAGCAGACCGGAGGCCGACCGGCCGAACTGTTCCGCTTCCGGCGCGATGTGCTGCGTGAACGCCCCGCGCCCGGCGTCGGCCTGCCCGGCATACGCCACCTCTCGAGAGATTGATCCCGTAGTGACCATCCCCGGGAGGAGCAGGAAGCTTTACAATTGCCGGCTCCTCAAAGTGACCCGAGGGCAACCGGCAAGAGATCCAATCGGTTTCAAGCGCAATAAACATCTTTGAAGCTTTTTGAAACGCAGAATGTCGAATAACGAATGATGAATCTCGAAGGGTTGCGCTAACTTCTGCGGTTCGAAATTCGATATTCCAGTGTTTATCCTATGGGTTATTCTCCGGACCTGGGAACAAAAACAACCAGGATTTGTCAAACTGGTACTGACTCCCCGGAAGAGCGGGAGATCTCCCAAAGGATTAGATCCTGCCCAGCGCCTTGAGGACCTTCGCAGGTGTCAACGGGTAATCAAGAGCCCATTTTCCGGTAGCGTTGTAAATGGCCCCCGCGGTGACTCCCGAAAGTGAAGCCCCCGTATCCTCGCCAACGCCGCATGCGCCGTAGGTGGAATATCCGAGGTGGCTCTCGTTGAGGATGCATTCGACGTCCGGGTAATCGTTCATCGTTCCTATGCAGTATCCCAGGTTGTCGAGATTCAACCCGACTCCCGTGCGCGGGCAATAGATCTTTTCTTCTGTCGCGCTTCGGCCCAAACCCATGATGGCGCCGCCATACTGCTGCGCCTCCGCGCCCCGGCGGTTGAGAAGGTGTCCGACATCGTTGACGCATACCAGATTTGTAACGATTACCTCTCCGGTCTCCGTGTCCGCCTCCACTTCCATAAAATGGGCCTGGCGGCTCATGACGTACATCTGCGGATGCGGTTTGCCGTCCAACGTCAGTCCAGTTACATTCGGGGGGACGGGGTGGATGATCGCCGGGTCCTCGCCCCAGAATGGGGTTGCCACTTCCTGAACGGTTTTTCTGTTGGAGGGATTGGTTTTTTCGAAAACGAAGCTGTCCTTGACGTCGAGTTCTTCCGCTTTCTTGCCCGGAAACATCGGCTGGCCCTGACCCATCATGCCTGCGCGCGGGCGCACCGCATAGTCGAGGATCTTCCGTTTTAGCTCCCTGGCAGCATACACAAGCTGAGGAGTGTTGAGGCTGGTCCCCATTGCGCCTCCGGGCACCCAAAATGTAAAGGTTCCCGCGTCTGAACGCTGCTGCTGGACCACGGTATCTTCGTATCTCAATCCGGCCTCGGAAGCGACGCAATAGCGGAAACCCGATTCGGTATCGATTCCGAAGTCGGCCCGCATACCTATGATGGTGAGGGTTCCTTCGCGCAGTACGAGGCAGGCGAGCATCCTGCCCACAGTCCAGCTCCACTCGTTTATGGAAACAAAACCAAGGCCGTGCATCCTGCCGTTGGGCAGTTTCCTGGCGCCCGGTGCGTGCCACTTGCGTTCCCAATCAATGGCCTTCTTGCCCAATTGGATGACTTCCTTCAGGCTCTGCCGTTGAGGGAAGCCATTCTCTTTCTGGTACCGGGTTACCCAGTCCCAGTCGTGTCCCTGGCAGCCGTCGTTCCTGAGCGCCACTTCGGTCGGATCCAGACCCAATTCGGCGGCAACCTGGTCCAACATGACATTATGTGGCACGCAGCACTGCACGCCGTGCCGGAAACATATGTGGTGTCCTTTATTGATCAGCGCCCATTCCTGCGTGCTGCGGAAGTTGGGGATGCGGGTGCTCTCATGGGTTTTGTCAAACGGACTGTCCGCGATAGGTCCCACAAGGTGCCAGTCGCATGCCGTGATGGTTCCGTCTTTCTTTGCCCCCACCTTGCAGCGATAGATGCCTTCGTCGTCGCCGTTGCAGTAGAAATTGCTCTCGTCATAGAGCAATTTCACCGGCCGGTTTTGGGCCCTTCGGGCCAGTATAACCGCGAGACGCACGAAGGCAGTTGAATAGGCCATCCAGGCGATCCCGCCGTACCACGCACCCTGGTAGGGGAAGGTCAGGCTTATTTTATTGAAGTCACAAAAGGGCGGCAGAGGCTTGTGCCTGCCGGTTCCCGGTGAGTTGGGATCCACGCGCGGGCCTCCCATTCCGAAGGCGGCCCTCTCCCAGGCTACCGTCGGAATACTGGCGGAACTGAGGACAGGCTGCATGTTGGCCGGGTGATGGGTCCATATGTCCAAAAATTCACCCCTCCACTGGGCAACGCAGGCCATGGCTTCTACGCCGGCCGTCGTGCTGGGCGACCGGGTGATGGTATATTCGACGACTCTATCGGCCTCGGTAAAACCCTTTTGTGCATCCCCGACCTGCTGCTCTCTGGTCAGCAGCGTGTTCGGCTCTGTTGCCTTCGAATTCAGGCGGAGAACTTCGGGCATGAGTTTGGGAGCATCCGGTTTTAGCGATTGCTCAAAATCCAGGATGAAGGGTTTTTCCTGCCACTTGATATCGATCAGGCGGAGCGCCCGGTCGCATATTTCCTCGCTTTCGGCTACCACGGCAACGCCCATCGGATGCTGGAAAAAATCCGCGGTACGGGGAAGCGTCAGGATGTTGTACTCCCTCGAGCAATAGCCGCCGGTAGCGTTATCGTTGGCAATATCCGGGTCATCGAACCGCAGGATGTCCCGGACCCCCTCCAGGGCTTCGGCTTTGCTCGTGTCCAGGCTCATAATTTCAGCGTGCGCGTAGGGCGAAGTCAGGATTTTAGCGTAGAGCATTCCTGGAAGTTTAATGTCCCTGGTGAAAACCGCCTGACCCGTAACCTTGTCTTGCGCATCCTGGCGCGAGCTGCTGTACTGCACAGGCGAACTGCCTTCCGGCGCCCTCCATGTCCATGGTCTGTAATCTTCAGCCACCTGAGATCTCCTGTCCTTATGTTGATGGCTTAACGGCAAATGCATGCATTCATCATCAAGACATCCTGGGTTTGGCTCCCTGAAGGTCCCGCATCCGAAACCTTCAGGGAGCCGGGATTCGAAGTTTTAAATGGCACCGTCTGCCGCGCTCGGGCCCAATAACTCTCGTAATTGGGGACGATGCTCTTGTACTTGGCCACAAGCTTGTCCCAGTTGCGAGGCAGCTCGATCGAAATTGGCGAAAAGACCGATCTTCAGGCCCGCCACGGTGTCCAGCCGCTGCGAGATACCCCGCATCGGATCCACCTCCGCCCACGGACTCAGCACCTCGTACTGCGGGTCCGGAGCATCCTTGGCAAGCGGAGGCCCGGATAGGGCCGCCGTAACAAGAACGGCCAGGGCTCCGAGTAGCAAAACAACTGCAGCTCTACGCATAAGGGCTCTCCTGTACCTTCGTCAACATGGTGGAAATTATATTATGGGATGGGAGTTATGCCCATGAGAATTCCGCATCCCTGGATTCGTCGGGCCTTCGGGCTATAGCGTTTCGGTCAAGGGATCCCCCGGCCGAAAAGCCCCGAGGAACCCGCGACAATTGCGCTGCATGTGCCATCCTTGGGAGTGCAGTCAGGTACCTCCGGCAAAGCCGGTGGATTTCCAATTGCATTAGGGCTCTATGTAATTTTGCAGAGATGACGGAATAACTCTACCCCCGGGGATTTCGAATAACGCGCAGCCAATGCGGGATCATCCCAGCGGAAGAAGGGATTGGTGGCGCACTCCTCCTCAAGCAGTAGCGGCACCGTGGGCTTTCCCTGGACAGCAGTTGCTTCAAGGGTTTTGAGCCGCCCGGTCAACCGGGCGTTCCCCGGATCAAGACCGGCCGATTCGCGCACGTACTGGAGGGTGTATTCATGGGAACACCATATGCGGGTCCGGGGCGGCAGGGCCCGGATTTTCCGAACCGATTCAAACATCACATCGGGCGATCCTTCGAACAAATTGCCGATTGTGCCGCCAAAAACGGTATCGCCTGAAAATAAATCCCCACTGCCGTCCGATGCGGCGAAATAATAGGCGGCGTGGGCTTTAGTGTGACCGGGAACTTCCAGGACGCGGGCTCCGACGCCACTCACAATGATCTCCTCTCCTTCCTTAAGAAATACCGACTGCCCCGGAATCCGGCCCCGGTCTGCTGCGCCGCCGTAGACCGCAATGCCGGGAGAGCGCCTGAGCAGCTCCCTGATCCCGCCGGTGTGATCCCCGTGGTGATGCGTGACAAGAATTGCGGTCAAACGGAGGCCCTGGTCGCGCATATACTCGAGGACCGGTTCGGCCTCGCCCGGATCGACAGCCGCTACTTCCGGGGTCGCGTCGCCGACGAGCAGGAAGATATAATTGTCAGCCAATGCTTTGAGAGTTACCACCCGCATGATGAACTCCGTTCCAGGGTTAAACTGTTATTGTCCGGGGCTGCATTATCTATTGCGCATCAGCATGGTACGGACTTTGCCGATGATGATGTCGAGGCCGGATTCGTTGAGTCCGCCTTCCCGGAGGATGATATCGGCGTAGCGTTTGGCCGGCTCCACGAATTCCTGGTGCATCGGCCGCACGGTCGTCATGTATTGCTCGATGACGGACTCCACGCTGCGTCCTCTCTCCCGCATGTCGCGCTCCAGCCTTCGCACGAAGCGCATGTCGGGATCACAATCCACGAAGACCTTGAGATCCATCCGGCTGCGCATGCGCGCATCCCAAAATACCAAAATGCCTTCCGCCACAACCAGCGGGAGCGGCTCCACGTGAAGCGTCTCCTTCTTTCGAGTGTGCGATGCAAAATCGTATAGCGGCTGCTCGATGCTCCGGCCGGCGCGCAGCGCATCCAGATGCTCGAGCAAGAGTTCCGTATCGAAAGCGTCCGGATGATCGAAATTGACGCGGCTCCGCCGGTCGAGCGGCATGTCATCGAGATTGCGGTAATAGGAATCCTGCGGCAGATAGACGGCATTGGCCTCGCCCATCGAGTCGATGATTTTACGGGCCGCCGTCGTCTTGCCGGAACCCGTTCCTCCGCCGATTCCCAGAATCACTCGAGTCATTAGGGCATCCGCTGTTTCTGCGTAATTCCGTTTTACAGGAAAAAATTTCAGTCCCCGGGGACCGCGACCTCGACTTCCGTCACGGGTAAAATATCCCGCAAAACCCGCGGATCGATTTCAACCAGGAATCCGCGCTTCCCGCCGTTTATCAGAATTGCAGGAAGATCAAAAATAGTTTTTTCCACATAAACGGGCAGTTTGGAACGCGTGCCGAAGGGGCTGGTCCCGCCGAATACATAGCCGGTGTGCCTTCCCGCAGTCCTGTCCTCGCAGGGCTCGACGGACTTGACACCCATGAATCGCGCAAGATTCCGGGTTGAGACCTCGCAATCCCCATGCATCAGCACAAGAAATACCGTTTTGGGATCGGACTGCATGACCAGGGTTTTTATCAGGACATGCTCGGGAAGCCCAAGTTCCGCCGCGCCGACGCGGGTGCCGCCGTGTTCCTCATACTTGTACAGATGCACCTTGAAAGGCACCTTGTGATCGCGCAGGAACCTCACCGCCGGCGTCACAGGATAGTCCGGCTTCACCATCGGGCATCTTCCCTTTTCGTCCAAATGCCGCCGGCCCGCATCCCTAAAGGGCGGACTCCTCAGGCGGATCTTTTTTCGGAATGAAGCTCATGACCTGATCGCCCAGCTCCTTGAGAGAAAGAGAAGCCTTTACAAGATAGCCGGCAGCCCCGAGGTCCTTGGCTTTCTGCAGATCCGAGTCCAGGGATGAATTGGAAAGTATCACGACCGGAATATTTCGCGTCCGTTCATCGTTTTTCAGAGCTTCGAGCGCCTGCATGCCCGATAGTTTCGGCATCAGCATATCCAGCAGGATCAGATCCGGGATGTCCGCCTGTGCGCGCCGCAGGCCCTCCTCACCGTCCACCGCCGTGAGCACCGTGAGGCCCCGCTTTTTCAGCCCGGCCTCGCAGGCTCTTCTCAGGAATTGATCGTCCTCTATCAACAAGACTCGAAGGTTTTCCATTTACACCTCTCCGGCAGCCAAAGGGAGGGAGAACAGGAATGTGGAACCGGCGCCTTCCTCGGATTCACACCAGACATTCCCTCCAAAACGCTCCACGATCAAACGGACAAGATAAAGCCCCAATCCGGTTCCTTCCGTTTCCACGGCCGAGGCATTGCCGGCCCGGTAAAACTTCTCAAACAGTTTTCCAATATCCCTTCTGGGAATCCCGATTCCTGTATCTTTGATTTCCCAGCGCAGCCGGTCATTTTCGACATGGATCCGGATTTTGATCTCGCCTCGCTGGGGCGTGTATTTCGCGGCATTGGAAACCAGATTCAAGACCACCTGCCGCAGCATCTGCGGATCTGCAGATACCCTGGGCAGATCCCGGTCCGTCTTTATGTCCAGTTTCTGCTCCTTGCCAAGAATGAGCGACGACATTTCTGCCGTCACGCTGTTGGTCAATTCGGCGAGATCGACCTGCTGCAGGTTGACTTCCAGCCTGCCCCGCTCAAGGCGTGAAACATCCAGAAGATCATTGACCAGCCCGATCAGCCGTTCGGTTGAGCTGCGGGCATCAAGGATGTAGGAACTCACCTCTTCAGGCATCTCCGATCCATCCATTGCCAGTTCGAGCATCCATTTGATGCCTGAAAGGGGGGTTCTCAACTGGTGCGTGACGAAGGATACAAAATCCGTCTTCATCTGCTCGGCCCGTTTGCGCACCGTGATGTCGCTGACGGCACCGATCAAACGGACCGGCTTGCCTTGCGGATTCCGTATCGCCGTGGCCCGGTCCGCGACATTGAGGATGGCGCCCTTCTCACCAAATATCCGGTACTCTTCGGAAAAGGGTTCGCCGGTTTCAAAATGCTTTGTGATGGCCGTGCGGACGCGCTCGCGGTCCTCCGGATGAATGACCTCCCAGTATTTCTGCCTCGTTCCCACCAGAAGCGTACCCTGTTCGCGAGCCCTCTCCGCAACCGGCCCGAAATAATCCACATGATCCCGCTGCAGGTCCCAATCGTAAACGATATCACTGGCGCACTCGGCGGCGATCCGGAACCGTTCTTCGGAGTTGCGCAACTCTTCCAGCAACCGGGCATTATGAACCGCGCCGGCGGCGTTGTCGGCAAAGAGAGACAGAAGGCGTGCATCGGCTTCAGAGAAAGCCCTCTCCGTGCCGGCGACCTCGTGCACTCCCAGCACTCCTATCAATTCGCCGCCGCGAATCATGGGAACGCATACGGCCGAGCTGATCGGCAGCTGCCGGAGGGCTTTCGATCGATGGGGCCACTGGGAGAAATCGTTGACGATCACCGGCCCCATGGTATCGGCAACGCGGCCGCCGAGCCCTTCATGCCGGGACAGGCGCGTCCCGATTGGCATGCCCACGCCGGACTCCACGGCTATCACGAAGCCTTCGCGTTCCGTATCCCACAGGAAAATGGCGCATCCTGCCGCGCCCAGAAGGCTCTTGGCTCTCTCCACGATGGTCTGCAGCAGCGCCGGCAAATCCGTGTGAGCGGAAACGTCCTGGGAAGTATCGTATAGAGCGGCGATTTCCATGGTGCGCTGCTTTGCTTCCTGCAACAATCGCGCACTCTTGCGAGCGTCCGCGCCGGCTTGCCGCGCTATTTTGAACCCGTAAAAAACAGCCAAAGCAAGTATCAGCAGCACCAGCCATGTCAAAAGAAAATTGAACTGGTGCAGGTAGACCGAACCAGACTGGCCGCTGCGGAAGAGCTCTTTTCGAATCAGGGAGATCTCGTCCCACAACCGGGAGTCCAAATAGAAAGCTACGACCAGGAGCGCAGCGGCCCCGACGGCCAGGGCGCAATATATCCGGGTCAGTTTCAGGATGGGCGCATCCAGGGATTCTCCGGATCCGGAAGTGAAGGAGAGGAACTGCCTGAGGCGCGGGCTGAATTTTGGCATAGTCATATTCTTGCTCCGTGCGGCACCGGAGCCTTCCATATTTTGCCGATCACCGGACACCTCCCCGCCCGCAGCAGCCAGCCAGTCTGGATCGAGGTCCGTGCACAGGAGGAATTTTCAAGAGGTCTGCTCCCTGGCCAGCGATTCAAACTGAGGCAAAATGCTCTTCATTTCCGCGTCCAATTCGCGCAGCAATTGCGGAGCTCGGGACAAATCCTGATTCCGTCCCATCATTTCGAGCTCCAGAGCCTTCTCGCGCAAAGGCAGGATGCCGAAGAAGGCCAACCTGCCTTTCAGCGTATGAGCCTCACGCTCGAGCGTCGCATAATCGTTCCGCAGGATCGCTTCATGCGTTTCTTCAAGGAATCTGGGGTAATCGCCCACAAACATTGCAGCAAGTTCCGCGAGCAACTGCAAATCACCTTCAACATGCGCTAAGGCAATCGATAGATCCATATCAGGCTCCAAATTGCGCTGCGCCCGCAAAGCAACATGCTGCCGCCGTGACCTGGAAGCCCGGCTTACCCTGCGAACAGGCTCCTGAGGTGGATATTAATGCAGTTTGCGGCAATATGAAATAGCCGCCTTTGCGCAGCCCATGAGATGTTGTGTTCTTGTCCAGGCAGTCCGTTTGATGCTAAGTTCTATTGCATGGAAACGAGCGGCTTTCCCCTGGATCAATATCTCGAGCGGATAGGATTGGGCAGACCGCCGCATCCCGATGAGGATGGGCTGATGGACCTGCATTCCGCCCAGGCATTCTCCATACCGTTTGAAAATTTCGACATCCATCTCGGGCGCACCATCTCGCTTGAGCCGGGCGACCTCGTCGCCAAAATGATCCACAGGCGCCGCGGAGGTTACTGCTTTGAGCTTAACGGGCTTTTGGGCCTGGCATTGAAAGCCCTCGGATTCAAAATGCGGCCGCTGACGGCCCGCGTCCTTTACGGCCGAACGGATCCCGGGGCGCGCACCCACGAGGTTCTGATTGTGACGATATCCGGCCGAGAGTGGCTGGCCGATTGCGGCTTCGGGGGGCCGGGGCTGCGGCTGCCCATGCCTGCGGTGCCGGACAGGGTGGAAGAGCACTTTGGAGCCCGGTACCGGCTGCGGCGCGACCCGCGCTATGGGGCAGTGCTGCAGAAGGAATCCGCGGGCGATTTCGTCGACCTCTATTCGTTTAATGCGCAGGAGCTGACGCTCGATATCGACCTCGAGATGGCGAACCATTTCACCTCCACCTGGCCCTCCTCGATTTTCCGCCTGTCTCGCATGTGTGCCCTGCCGAAGCCATGGGGCCGTGTTACGCTCAGCGATATGGAGCTGGCCATCCACAATGCGGAGGGAGTTGTCCGGCGGATCCTCCCCCCTGGCCCCGCATACCTGGAGGCCGTCACTGAGCATTTCGGGCTCCGCCTGGATGCGAGGTATGAGGATCTCGCCCCTTTGAAGGCAATTTCGCAGGATCGAGAGCCGGAGCTTTGATGCCTAAATGGAAACTGATCCTGGAATATGAAGGCACGCGCTACCGCGGATGGCAGGAGCAGACCAACGCCCGCACGGTCCAGGGGGAACTGAGGAAGGCGGCCGAGCATCTCTTCGGGCAACAAATCGAGTTGATCGGTTCCGGACGCACCGATGCTGGCGTGCACGCGCTGTACCAGGTGGCGCATCTCCGTTCTTCCAGACCGATGAGTGCCGCACTCCTGCGGCGGGAGATCAACGACCGCCTGCCCGCAGACATCCATATTCGTGAAGTCTGCGAGGCTCCCGGGCGATTCCACGCCCGTCATCATGCGGTAGAGCGCTATTACCTTTATCAAATTGCCACGGAGCGCACGGCTTTCGGGAAGCGCTTCGTATGGTGGATTAAAGACCCCCTTGATGTGCCCCTGATGAGCGAAGCCGCCCGGCTCTTTCTGGGAAGGCATGACTTCTCGGTGTATCGGGAAAAGGAAGAGGATCCGTCGAATGCACTTGTCGAGGTAAACGATTGCAGGCTGCAGGCCCATGCAAATCTGATAATATTCCGCATCGGGGCGTCGCACTTTCTCTGGAAAATGGTGCGCCGGATCGTAGGGGTTCTCGTGGAAACCGGGCGCGGCAACCTCCCGCCGGATCAAATCAAACGCCTGACTGCCGCTGAAGTCGCGCGCTGGACGGCACCTCCCTCGGGACTGTTTCTGGAGTATGTGCGCTATCCCGGAGATCCGCCGCCGGGGCCGATTCTGCCTGCAATAACTTGTCGATAACTCCGCCAGTATCAAAGGAGACCAATGAATCCCAACGTATCGTTTTTGTTAAATGAGCTTAAGAACCGGGCCAGCATCTATGTCCATATCTATCGCGAAATGTCGAAGGAGGTCGGGCCGGAAAAGGCGGCCGAGGTGATGAAAAAAGCGCTTTATGCCAGAGGAAGAGAAAAGGGCCTTCAGCTGGCCGCCAGAATCGGCAAGCCGGATTTACAAAAACTGGCGGCGGCCTTCATGGAAGGCCGGGGTGACATGGATGCCTTCGGGCATGAAGTCGCGCGGGAGGAGCCACATGCTGTCGTCCTGAGGCTCAATCGATGCCCGCTGGTTGAAGCCTGGGACGAAGCCGGACTGTCGGCGGAAGAGCGTCGGACAATGTGCGATATCGCCTACCAGGTCGATTTCGGGAAGTTCGAGACGGCAGGATACCGCCTTGCATTCAACTGCCGCATCGCGGACGCATGCAAAAGCTGCGACCTTCACGTAACGTTGCCCTGAGCGCATGCCGCGGATTCCAGGGATTATGTCCGAAAAATTCGCGGCGCCATCGACCGTGCGGTCACTTTGCTTTGTGCTCGCTCTCAATCATGACCATGCCTGAACTTATGGGCTCCGGGAGCTTGATAAAGCCGCCGAAGTTGTAGCCGTCCTGGATTTTCCCCTTCACCAGCACGCGCGCGCCTTCGCGGGGCACGCCCTTATCGGACACTATCCAGAGCTTGCCTGTACCGTCGTCCACCTCATAGACACCGCGGCCCAGCGCCGAGAAACTCCTGGCCACGTTTCCGACAACGGAGACTTCTTGGTTGGCATACTTGCTCGGATTCGCCCGTATCTCGTTAATGCTCTTCTGTTCGCACCCTACGGTCACCAAGGCGAACGCCAGGACTGCCGCCATCAGCACATACTGCCGAAATCCGCTTCGTCGCATAACGACCTCCCCTTGAAGTATGAGAGACATTCCGGTTGCTTTTGTTTCAAAAGCTTTTTATCGATCTGTTTCGATAAATCGTTTGTGGAATAATTGCACCACCTCACTCATGCGTGACCGGGGCGGAAGGAAGCTGATCCTGAAAGAGGATGTCTGCAGTCCCGCGACCGGTATTTGCCTTTGCTGCAGCAATTCCAGAGAATCCAGCAGATATTGATAACGCTCCGTGATTCCGGTCCCGATCAATGAAACTGCCGAGTAATCCCTCAATATGCGGACGACGGACCCGAAGCTGTCACGCAGGGATTCAAGCACGGATTCGATGTGGTAGTTCTCCTTTTCCGGGACGACCAGGCTGCCGCTCAAGGCCCGCATCGGCCCCGGATGAAAGGAAATTTGTTTGGTTTTCAACCCCTTACGCTCGAAGAGCTCCGCAAGCCGAAAGAGGCGCTCCATTTCCGTGCCGTTTTCGGCATCAACTTGCAGCAGAGCAACCTTTTCCTCATAGGCGACACCGACAATCCGGGGTTTGATGCGCCCTTCGAGGTTGTGAATGAAGGTGCCGGCGCCATCGGGCTCCATGGTGCTTTTTGCGTGGATCACCGTGTTCTTGATTTTGGCGAACTCCACCGAACCGGGGTGAAGGACGCGCGCGCCCGCTTCGCCCATTTCCTGCATTTCCTGGTAGGAGAGTTCCTCGAGACGGCGCGTATTTTCCACAATTCGCGGATCGGCTGTGAAAACGCCGTCGACATCCGAGTAGATTTCACACGTCTCCGCCTCCAGCGCCGAAGCCAGTGCGACGGCCGTCACATCCGAGCCGCCGCGTCCGAGTGTGGTGATTTCTTTTTTAAAGCTCACGCCCTGGAATCCGCCCACGATGGGCGTCACTCCCTCCTCGAGCGCCTGGAGCACGCGGTATGGCCGGATTTCGATAATCCTCGCATTGGTGTGATTGTCGTCCGTGATGATGCCCGCCTGGGAACCGCTCAGCGCGCGGGCAGGGCAACCCATGGAATCGAGGGCGATGCTGAGCAACGCCGCACTGATGCGTTCCCCGCTGCTTAGCAGCATGTCCATCTCGCGCGGCTCCGGGTGCAGCGTGAAGGACCGGGCTTCCTCGATAAAACCGTCCGTCTGTCGGGCGCGGGCAGACACGACGACAACAACCCGATGGCCAGATGATTTCTTCTGCGCCACGATGCGCGCCACATGGCGAATATGATCGGCATCCGCCATGGACGTCCCGCCGAATTTCAGCACCACCACCGGATTTTCATTCATGATTGCTCCGAACAGATTTTGACTGCAACCCGGGGCCGTATAAAAATCATCCCCTGTCGTATTATATTTGAATATTGGATCAAACGATCTTATGAATGTCTCTTAATAGCAAGTCGGGAGGTAGTGCATGGAAAAAGAGCCGGGGACTCATTCAGGGACAGAACTGGCATACGGTTACGGGCGCACTCTGGATCTGCCGTTCAGCGCGGCCGTGCAGCGGGCACGCGAGTGCCTAAAATCGGAAGGATTTGGCGTGCTGTGCGAGATCGATATAAAGGAAAAACTGAAAGAAAAGCTCGGGGTGGATTTCCAAAACTACCTGATTCTTGGCGCCTGCAATCCGCCCCTGGCGTATCAGGTGCTGCAGCAGGAAATAAACATCGGACTGCTGCTGCCCTGCAACGTGGTGGTTTACGAGAAGCATGGCCAGGCGTTTGTAGCCGCCGTAGATGCGGGCCGGATGCTGTCGGTCGTGGGGAATCCTGCATTGGAAGCTACGGCAGCTCAAGTGAACGCGAAACTGCATCGCGTCATCGATAATTTATGAAACTTTGGGGTGTGAAGATGCCTGAATGGCTCATTTTGGTGCTCGTTTTCGCCGCGTATCTTGTTCTTATGCGCTGGGTGCTTCCAGCGTTCGGCATTCAGACCTGAATGTCCCAATCCTGCAGCGTCGAGTCTCGGCGCAATTCGAGTCCGGCGGAAGATTCATCCAAACCGCCACAGCCGTAGTTTATATTTTTTGTGGAATTTGCGGCATGGTGCCGAAGGGGGGACTCGAACCCCCACGGGTTTCCCCACCACCCCCTCAAGATGGCGTGTCTGCCAGTTCCACCACTTCGGCACTCTGTTTTTTATTGGGCAGGCTTCTTGGGCTCGGCCGGTTTTGACGCCGGTTGACCGCCCTGAAGGGGAGCCGGCGCGGGTGTAGTCTGCTGCTTCTGTTTGGCCGCTTCCAGCTCTTCCACTCTCCTTTTAATCTGTTCCGGTGTAGGCACAGCCGCCGCAGGTTGTGCCGCGGGTGCTTTCTTGGCCGGCTGGGCTTCCTTCTGCTGAGTCGTTTCCAGGACGGACTTGCTCTCCGTTTTTGTGTGAATCATTGAGAGGCCGATGCTGGTCAGCATGAAAACGACCGCAGCCACCGTCGTCATCTTGGAAAGAAACGAGGCCGGGCCCCGGCTTCCGAATGCAGTCTGGGTGGCTCCTCCGCCAAAAGCCCCCGCCAGATCGGCGCCCTTTCCCGATTGAAGGAGCACAACCAGCACAAGGATAACGCACACAATAACGTGCAGCGTGGCAATCGCATAATAGAGAAGCATAGGATTCCGAAACCTGCTTTCCGCCGGTCTTCAGGATTTATAGTGGATGATGCGCAAAAAGCTTTCCGCTTCGAGGCACGCCCCACCTACCAGTACACCGTTGATATCCGGCTGCTGCATCAAGGAGTCAATATTGTCAGGCTTGACGCTGCCGCCGTACAAAATAGTCACTTCCTGCGCGTTTTTCCCGAACTTGCCCGACAGCCAGTTGCGAATCCAGCTGTGCATGGATTGAGCGACTCCGGGAGACGCCGTACGCCCGGTCCCAATTGCCCACACCGGTTCGTAGGCGAGAATAATACGCAACAGGGTTTGGCGTGTCAAGCCATCCAGTCCACCGGCAAGTTGTTGCGCTACTACGCTATGCTGCAATCCTGACTCCCTTTGCGCCAGCGTTTCCCCAATACAAACTATCGGATGGAGCCGCGCATTGAGGATGGCGTGAATCCGGCGGTTTACCGTCTTGTCGGTTTCACCAAAAAATTCCCTGCGTTCGGAATGCCCGACAATCGCCAGTTTGCACCCGAGATCCTTCAGCTGAGAAACGCTTATCTCTCCGGTATAGGCGCCATCAGGTTCCCAGTGGACGTTTTGAGCGGCAAGCATTAAGGGGCTCTTCCGTATTTCCGCGCTAACGGCTGCCAACGCTGTAAATGGCGGCGCCAAAACGACCTGGCAGTGGTTCACATCCGCAACGCCCTCTTTGATGGCGCGAGCCAGTTCACAGGCTTCCTTTTGCGTTTTGTGCATTTTCCAATTGCCGACGATCAGGGGTGGTCTCATTTTTGCCTCATATCAAAGTATTGGACGCGCAATTTAAGTAAAGAGCGGGCTCCCACCATGTAAGCCGCCGGAATGCAGCCGTCATTTGTCGTTAAGGGCAGCGACACCTGGAAGCGTCTGGCCGGCCAGAAATTCCAGCGAAGCCCCGCCCCCGGTTGAAACGTGTGTAATTCGATCCGCAACCCCGGCCTTTGCAACGGCCGCAGCCGAATCCCCGCCGCCTACGATGGAAACAGCCCCGGATTCGGCTACCGCCCTGGCAACACTCATGGTTCCGGCGGCAAAAGCGCCTTTTTCAAAAACCCCCATCGGGCCGTTCCAGACAATTGTCCTGGCGGTACGGATGATTTCGGCATACTCCGCGACCGTTTTTGGACCTATGTCCAATCCTATTTCGCCGGCTGGGATTGCATTGTTGGAAACCGCATGCGCCGAAGCTTCGTCATCCATAGCCGGGCTTACGATAGAATCTGACGGAAGAACAATCGTTCCTCCAGCCCTCTGCAGAAGCTGCCGGGCCAGTTCCAGTTTATCTTCCTCCACCAGGGACTTCCCAATGCTCAAGCCCCGGCTTTTGAGAAAAGTAAAGGCCATTGCCCCGCCAATTAGCAGGCGATCCACTTTCCCCAGCAGGTTCTCGATGACCTCAATTTTATCGGATATTTTGGCCCCACCCAGGATTGCCACGAAAGGACGCTGCGGGGATTCGAGGGCAGCCCCCAGATAGCGCAGTTCTTTTCCCATGAGGAATCCGGCAGCCGCCCGCTCGACATGATGGGTGATCCCTTCGGTAGACGCATGCGCCCGGTGGGCGCTCCCGAAGGCATCGTTCACGTAGAGCGGCGTCGAGGCAGCAAGTTTGCGGGAGAATGCGTCGTCATTGGCTTCTTCTTCAGGGTGAAATCGCAGATTTTCCAGTAGAATCACATCTCCTGGCATGGCGGAAGCCACGGCCTGATCAACCTCGGGGCCCACGCAATCGCTGACAAAGCTTACTCTTTTCCCAAGAAGCCCGGAAAGGCACTCCGCAACAGGCGCGAGAGAAAACTCCGGTTTGGGCTTTCCTTTGGGCCGGCCGAGATGGGAGGCAAGCACCAGGATTGCGCCCTGCTCCACGCAATACCGAATGGTCGGGAGCGCTTCCCGGATGCGAAGATCATCGGTGACCTTGGAGTCTTTGATGGGAACGTTGAAATCCACCCGAACAAAGACTCTTTTTCCCTTTATATCAAGATCCTGAACCGTCAGTTTCGCCATTTTCGGTATCCTCTAACTCATTGGCCGCCAATCCCCAGCGGCAGTTTTGGGCTTAGGACGCCCGACACAGAGAACTCCCCAAACACGGCGCCCTTAGACGATGAGTTTGACCAGATCTCTCAAACGGCAGGAATAGCCCCACTCATTGTCATACCAGGCCAGGACTTTGACCAGATTGCCGTTGACTTTGGTCTCAAGGCTGTCTGCAATCCCGGAAAAAGAACTCTGCATGTAGTCCGTCGATACCAGCGGCTCTTCGGAATAGCCCAAAATTCCCTTCAAGGGGCCTTCGGAAGCTTGCTGGAGCGCCTTGTTCACATCTTCTCGGGTGGCCTTTTTCTTTACGGTAACAACCAGGTCCACGAGAGAAACATTGGGGGTCGGGACCCGAATCGCAATGCCATCCAGCTTGCCGGCGAGCCTGGGCAGTACCAATCCTATCGCTTTGGCCGCCCCAGTCGTGCTGGGGACCATATTGATGGCGGCAGCGCGGGCCCGTCGAAGGTCCCGATGCTGCAGATCCAGGAGGTTCTGGTCGTTGGTGTAACTGTGGATAGTTGTCATGAATCCTGCTTCGATTTCAAACGATTCGTCCACCACTTTGGCGACGGGCGCGAGACAGTTCGTGGTACAGGAAGCGTTTGAAATTATGTGGTGTTTGGCAGGGTCGTATGAGTCCATGTTGATTCCGACACAGAAGGTGCCGTCCACATTCTTGCCGGGAGCCGATATGACGACCTTTTTGACCGTTCCCCTCAGATGAGCCTTCGCTTTTTCCCCTTCGGTGAACAACCCCGTGGATTCCACGACAACCTGGGCGCCGAGCGAATTCCAGTCCAGCATCGCCGGATCTTTCTCGCTGAATATCTTGATAGGCTTGTTGTCGACGATGAGGTTGCCATCCCTGAGTTCAACGTTTGCCTCAAACCGACCCAGGATGGAATCATACTTTAGCAGATGGGCCAAGACCTCAGGCTTCGTTATATCGTTCACACCCACGATCTCGATTTTGGGATCCTTGTTGGAGCATCGAACAAGGTTTCTGCCGATTCGTCCAAATCCGTTAATGGCAACTTTGATAGACATAACCTTTCCTCCCAAAGCACACATTGGATACTTCGTTGACTATATAGGAATCCTGTTCGAACCTAAGAACCAAAGTGAAGCGGATGCCTCGTTCTGCCGAAAGCCTTCCTTATAAATTCCTTTTTTGAAATCTCAGTATACGCCACTCTTACCGGGGAGGGAATTGTTAACCCGCACTATTTGGTTTTGGCCGTAGCGTTGGATCAAGAATTGACAGGTCAACGGATTCCGGCAAAGCCGGAATTTCCGATACCGTCATCCTGAATTTGGCGGCTGGAGGTTGTGCCACCGGTTGAGGTTTTGTCTTGTGCTTTCGCCGGATATTCATGAGAATCCATCTATGCCGGACGATGGAATGCAAAAAGGCGTCTTGGAGGCCGTTTCCAAAGTCTGGGGAATACTCCCTGTTTCGCTTGAACGGGCACGCGATATCGCCTACCTGTTTGATGTGCCAAGGCCTGTCGTTGCCTGTGAATTCGAGGGAAAGGGAAACATCAACCGGCAGGCCTTTCTGATCGTCGCGGGCCTTCCCGGCCTGCAAAGCGAATATCTGCTCCAAATGCTGAATCCCGAGGTATTCGCTCAGCCTCAATTGGTTATGGCGGCCATGGACTCCTGTACGCAGGCCCAGCAGAAAGCTTTATCGGCAGGCATTCTGCGGCCCGACGAGCAATGGGAGACAATCCGCCTGATTCCCACCGCGGAGGGCAAGGCATTCCTGGAAATATCCGGTGCTGCGGGATCCGAATGCTGGCGCCTCATGCAGAGAATAGGCAATGCCCAAAGTTACAAAAGCTTGCGCGAGATACCGGACCCGGCCATACGCCTGCAGACAGCCGAGCAGGCGGGGAAGGGACTCGCCTTATTCGGGACACTCACGGCAGCCATGGATGTATCTTCCATGGTCTGCACGCTGCCCGGATACCGGGACACCCGCCTGTATTACCGTCAGCTGAAATCGGTGCTCGCCGGCAACCGAACTCTCCGGGATGCCGAAGAATTTTTGCCTGCCGATCCCGACCTGAGAGAAAGCACGGCTCAGCACTTTCTGCTCCATCTGAATCCCGAAGATTTCCGCAAAAGGCTGGAGGATTCCCAACTGCGCCGGCTCATCGACATCGCGCTTGCTCAGGAATCCTTTGCCCTTACCCTGCAGAACGGGCTCATGTCCGGAAGCCTGAAAAAGGTTGCGGTCCATGGCGACACCAAGCTTGATAATTTTCTCTTCGACACCGACACCGGCCGGGTGAAGGCGCTCGTGGACCTGGACACCATCATGCCGCACACATGGCTGAGCGATTGGGGCGATCTGGCGCGCTCGCTGGTGAATATTGCCGGAGAGAGAGAAACGGATCCGGCGAAGGTCACGGTGAATCTGGATGTTTTCCAGGCACTGGCAAAGGGATTCCTGGGCTCCGCCCGTCATGCACAAAGCTTTGAAAGAGGCCTGATGGTGGAAGCGGCGCAGATTATGGCCCTCGAACTGGGAGTCCGTTTCCTCACGGATTACCTGAGGGGCGACAGCTATTTCAGGCTGACATCCGAAGAGCCGCAGGATCTCAACAAAACCCGGGCGATGGTACAGTTCCTTGTTTTTGAGAGGCTGCGGGATAGGGAGGCGGCCGCGAAGAATTGCATTGAAAAATCGGGCCGGCTGTAAACTTGCATAAAGATCGCCGGGAAAGGTGGTACATTACATCCACAGTTCTGCCGGCGGGCTGCAGCCCTTGCCCGGCGGAAAAATCCGATAAACAGAAAAAGGAGTTCATTCATGAAAAGCTACGGGATAGCATCTTTGATTTTGCTGGCGGCTTTGATGGTCTACGCGGCGGATGTGAACGGGACCTGGAAAGGAACCATGGAAACGCCCATGGGTGCCATGGGAAACACCATTACTTTGCAGGCGGACGGCGAGACACTCAACGGCACCGTCAAAACAGACATGTTTGAAGCAAAGATCGAAAAGGGATCTCTTAAGGGTGACAAGATTTCTTTTGTCATCAATATGGACTTCGGTACGCTGACCTATGAGGGAGCATTGGCTGGGGACGAACTGAAGCTCAAAGTGACCGGTCCCGATGGCAGCCCGACCGATCTGAACTGCAAAAGACAGAAATAGCTCCGGACTCCTCGAACGCATTGCCTCATCGTTACGGGCAGGTTGTTCTGTAAGTCCGGAAAAAATGGATGCTAATACCCGGAGATATCCGTATGTCCCGGGCCGAGCGCTTCAAGCATAAACCGCAGGGCCTGACTGTAAATGCCGGGCTTTTGACTCTCTCGCGGACCCGCGACATTCAGCGTCTCAATCCCGTGCTTTTCAGTCCACTCAACAACGCTTCCGGGCTCGCAATTGTGCGAGAGGTCGAGCACAAGCAGATTCTTTCGCATGCGGCGGGCAATTTCGACTGTAAATGCCGTTCCCCCGCCTGGGCGCCCGTATGCCAATACCAGTGTCCCGTCGGAATCGCGCACGTTCCACTCGGTCCGCTGGGCATAATCTTCGGAAGGCGTTTCCTTAAGCGGATAGAGCGCGGGGATCGGCCCATCCTCAGCCAGCCGTCCGCGCGGGCACCATCCCCCGCAGGACAAGCCAAGCGCAAGCGCCGCGTCCAGGGCTGCCCGGTCCACACCGGTCTGGCCGCCTGAGACAATGCTTCGTATCATGGGATGCGCAACCTGAGCCTTTGAGAAATCCTGAAGCCTTCAAGTTTGGGCGCCTGACACAACTGGCGCGCTATGCGACACCTTTTCTTTTGAAATCCGGCTGAAATGGACAAGATTTTTGCTTTTCTTCAGCGCTGATCCATATAAAATGTAGAAAGTCTCCCAGATTATCCAGCTAGTATAATGCACACTTGTGGGAACAGGACAATGAAGTCTTTTTTTATCCTCGATTAATTGCATTTGTTGAGAATAGGCAACAGGGCTTTTGGCGACCGGCGGAAGCGCTGAGGAAAATGACGAGGGTAGGCAAATGAACTCTTTAAGCATTGACAAGTTAAGAGAAATTGTCGGCGATGAAAATATTCGGGACAACAAAGCCGACCTCTATGTTTATGGCTCCGATGCGTCCGTTCACGAGGCCATGCCGCAGGTAATCGTCCGTCCGCTAAACATCGAGCATGTCCAGGCAATCATGCGCTACGCCAATAGTGAAAGGATCCCTGTGATCCCCCGCGGCTCCGGATCCGGAATGTGCGGCCAGGTTGTCCCCGTCATGGGCGGCATCATCCTCGACATGAGAGGCATGAACCGCATCCTCGAAATCAATCCCCAGGATGGCTATTGCCGGGTGGAGCCGGGGGTGGTCGATGACGACCTCAACCGAGCCCTCAAACCCTACGGTGTCTTTTATCCGCCGACACCCGCCTCCAGCGTCATTGCCACCATCGGCGGCGAGATCGCCAACAATGCTTCCGGCGGACGCTCGGTCAAATACGGCGCCGCTCGCGACGCCATCCTCGCCGTAAAAGTAGTGATGGCCAACGGAGAATACCTCTCCTTTGGATCCACCACCCGCGTTTCCGCCTCCGGCTACCCCATTGAGCGCCTGATGGTCGGGTCCGAAGGGACGCTGGCCGTGATTGTCGAGGCTGCCATGCGTTTTGTGCCCATCCCCAAACTGCGCTGCCTGGGCATCGCCAAGTTCAATGTTTTGTCCGAGGCCGGCGATGCTATCGCGGATATCATGGGCAGCGGCTGCCAGCCCTCGATGCTCGAGCTCATCGACAAAATCGCCATTATTGCCGCCAACAAGGCCGCAAAACTCGGCTTGCCCGAGGTCGAAGCCATCCTGCTTTTTGAAGCCGACGGAATGACTAAAGATGTTATTGATGCGGATATGGCAAGGATTCAGGCCATCTGCGAGAAACACAACTGCTTTGGGATGGAAAGCAGCTACGACGAAAAGGAAAGGACCCGGATCTGGGCGGCACGCGCCAAGCTCTTCCCCTCTCTCTCCAAGTATGATGAACGTCTTGCCTCCACCTCCCTGGCCGACGATATGGCCGTCCCCTTCTCCAAGATGGCGGCGACCGCCGACAAGATTCACGAAGTGGCCGATAAGCACGGCCTCGTCATGACAGCCTACGGCCACTGCGGCGCCGGCTGCATGCATACCAAAATTTTGATGGACACCGACAAGGACTTCCAATGGGAAGCGGCGCGCGAAGCTGTGGCCGAAATCTACGATTTTGTCCGCTCGGTCGGCGGCACCACTTCCGCCGAACACGGCATCGGGTTGTCCAAAGCCGCGGCTTTCAAAAAAGAGAAAGCGGCCAGTCTGGACCTGATGCGCGCGATTAAAAAAGCCTTTGACCCGAACAACATCCTGAACCCGGGCAAACTCATGGACGGCCCCGACGACTGGGTCCACGCCACAAATCTACGATACCAAACAACAAAAGCGGAAATACAATGACTGAACTTACCAGACTAGAAAAATGGAGAGGCGCCCTCAACAAGTGCATCCGGTGCGGTTACTGTTACGAACACTGCCCCATCTATAAATCCACCGGCTGGGAAATCGACAGCCCCCGGGGCAAGCTGGTCCTGCTGTATGGGATGCTCAGCGGAGAGCTCGAGCCTTCCGACTATATCGCCAACAAGATTTTCGAATGTTTCCACTGCAACCGCTGCCAGAAGGCCTGCTCTTCGGGAGTCCCCATCCAGGACGTCTACAACGATGCCCGCGCTTTCCTCCTGGAATCCGGCTTCGACGTCGTGGGAACCACCTCCCTGACCGACCACGATGTGTGCGCCCGCTGCCTCAATTGCGTGCGCATGTGCAAACACGAAGCCCGGAGTTTTGTCGACGGAAAGATCGTGACCGACCGGCTCAAGTGCCAGAGCTGCGGCAGCTGCCTGGATATCTGCCCCGAAAAGGGCGTCTCCATCCGCACCGGCTACGGCACCAATCCCAACGAGCTCATCGATCAGGTCCAGTCCTATTTCACCGATCCGGACAATCCCGATGCCAAGGCCGTCGTGTTCACCTGCGGCTATTCGAGCTATCCCGGTCTTCAGTCCTCCCGCTATGACAAATTCGAGATCAGCAAGGAATACAAGATCCTGGTCACCGCCTGCAGCGGACGCCTGAAATCGACCACCGTGCTGGAATCCCTGGAACGCGGAGCCTGGGGCGTGTTGATCTGCTGCTGCCCCGAAGATGAATGCGAACACGGCGGAACCCCCCGGGTCAAGGCGCGCATGAAAACGCTGACCAACACCCTGGAGCGGATAGACATCAGTCCGAAACGCCTTCAGGTTGTCGAAGTCCCTCAGGGGAATCCCAAGAAGTTCACCGATTCCGCACAGGTCTTTATGGATGAAATCCGGGGCCTCGGTCCCATCGTGTAAGGGGGAATGCCATGATCTTGCGTGTTCCGTACGGAAAAGACGGCAAACTGGAAGCCGATATTGAACGTTGGCACGTTTGAACCTTGCACGCCCAAAAATCCGACGCGCGTTGCCTGCAAATGTGCAAAAAAGGTTGGAGGAATTGAAATGATCGTAGG
>Ga0208980_10000243_pt1 | contig 28898 bp, 22 predicted proteins | sample WetSurMetagenome_3_FD_187993 | JGI IMG/M metagenome (GOLD analysis project Ga0208980, IMG submission 187993) | Wetland microbial communities from Twitchell Island in the Sacramento Delta, sample from surface sediment Aug2011 Site A1 Bulk (version 2) | ecosystem: Environmental > Aquatic > Marine...
AAACGATTAGAGTGAGGATTAGTGTTGATGAATTCGAACAACGAATACTTACAATATCTTAGTAAATCTGATTTTGCTCTCTATTCCAAATTATTTACCTTTGAGGAAATAACTACCTCCTGATTATGAACGACAAAGGTAAGAGCGGAAAAGTCACGTTTGGCAATACAGCATTTATGCCAAAAGAAGAGCATCTGGAGACTGCTGTCAGAAACCGGAAAATTAGCATCGGGATCCCATGTGACAAAAAAGATGATGAGAAAAGAGTTGCCCTTACACCTGAGGCTGTCAACCTGCTTGTCGAAAGTGACAATGAGGTAATTGTTCAAAAAGGAGCCGGATCAGGCGCCAATTACACTGACAAAGATTACAGTGAAAACGGAGCTGTTATAACCGACTCTCCTGCAAGAGTTTACAGCACTGATGCAGTAATAAAAGTTGCCCCGTTTTCAGAGAAAGATGTCGAATATCTTAAAGGTAACCAGGTAATTCTGTCTTATCTCAATGTACTTAAACTTAATGAAGATACTCTTGGAAAACTGCTCAGAAAAAAAGTCACCGCAATCGCATTTGAAAAGATCCGCGACAGTAACGGCGAGATGCCTGTGGTTGAGTCGATGAGTGAAATTGCTGGAATAACCTCTCTTCTGATTGCTTCAGAGTATCTAAGCAATTTGCATGGAGGCAAGGGAGTGATGCTTGGAGGGATTACCGGTGTAACTCCTACTGAGGTTGTAATTATTGGTGCAAATACTGCCGGCGAATATGCTGCGAGAGCAGCTATCGGATTAGGTTCTACAGTAAAAATATTTGATAGCTCACTAACAAGGTTAAGAAGATTTCAAAACCTCCTGGGGCAACGGCTGCAAACTTCTGTTTTTCATCCCCAGGTATTAAAGAAAGCTCTTAAATCAGCTGATGTTCTGATCGGTGCAATAGAACTTGAAGATCTCAGGCCATGGTATTTCGTGACAGAGGATATGGTCAGGAGTATGAAAAGAGGGGCAGTGATTATCGACCTCAGTATTGACCGTGGAGGATGTATCGAAACAACTGAATGCCGCGCACTTAAGGATCCTGTTTATGAGAAACATGGTGTTGTCCATTTTTCAGCATGGAATCTCCCATCACGGGTGGCACGGACTGCTTCAATTGCTCTCAGTAATGTTTTCACACCATTGCTTCAGCGTATGGCTGATGCAGGAGGGATTACCCACCTGCTTAAGAATGATCAGGGTCTTCGTAACGGGGCCTATATTTATAATGGCATGCTTACAAACGAGACACTCGGACAGAAGTTCGGTATCATCTCAAAAGATCTAGATCTTCTTATCTCAGCATTCTGATAGTCATAGATATGTAAGCAGAGCTTTTTTGCCTTTAACCTCAATCCGCGCCTCCCTCCCGATGTAGAAAGCCCGGTTATCTGAGACATGGCCGGCCGGAAAATTGAAATATACCGGAAAAGCATATTCCCTGACAATGTCATAAATTGTCTCCTCGATACTCCTTCCCCATGGAATCCTGGCATCTTCAATCCTACTCATGCCCCCGATTAAAAGAGCAGATAATCCATCAAGTTTACCGGCAAGTTTGAGAGAAGTAAGCATTCTGTCAATATGATAATAATATTCTCCCACCTCCTCAATAAATAGTATCTTACCTTCGGTTGATGGTTCCGCTTTAGTACCGTTCAGGCTATAGATCAGAGACAGGTTGCCGCCGGTTATCTCCCCGGTCACATCTCCGGCTCTTAGGAATGCACCTTCCCACTCTATTGTATCAATTTCTCCGAATAATGCCTGCTTCAATGAGATAAAAGTCTCTTCTGATTTTTCAGGATTATTAAAATTAAGTGGCATCTCCCCATGTATTGACATAATTCCGCATACCTCATTTAACCACATGTGTAAAACAGTGATGTCGCTGAACCCTGTAAACCATTTTGGACTAATATCCAACCTGGAAAAATCAACACTGCTGATGATTTTTGATACTCCATAACCACCTCTTGAAGAAATAACAGCCTTAACATCAGGGTTATCAATCATCTCCTGAAGATCTGATAACCGGTCGTGATCACTTCCTGCAAAAGGGCCGTTTCGTTTCAGAGCGTTTTTCCCTACATGTACCTTCAGTCCCCATTTCTCAAGAAGTAACACTGCTTCAACCAGCAAGTTTTCATCTACACAGAATGAAGGAGAAACTATTGCCACTTCATCCCCTGGCCTCAGATATTCGGGTTGGATTTTTTTTAAAGACATATAAAGTTCTATATCATGTAAAAGTAATCGTTATTGGCTCTTTTTACAAACCAATTGCCAAAGTACATGACTCTAAGTTCACTACTCACTTTTTTGCCCTCCTGACCCCCTGAAGGGGGGTTAATACTCCAAATCTCACTACATTTTTCTTAATGCAACGGAATTAGCCCCCCTTTAGGGGGGTTGGGGGGCGAAACAGGAGGAAATGAAGGGTGTTGGCGCAATACAAAGGAAACACTAAAATTACTATATTTGTGCAATTTAAAAAATGTTAATTATTCATTATCAGACTCATGAAGAATTTCAAAAGATATCTTGTCACTTCAGCACTTCCCTATGCTAATGGTCCTATACATATTGGTCACCTTGCAGGAGTTTATGTACCATCAGATATTTATACCAGGTACCTGAGAATGAAGGGAGTGGACGTGGTTTCAATTTGTGGTTCTGATGAGCATGGTGTTCCGATAACTCTTAAGGCGCGCAAAGAGGGCATCACCCCGCAGGAGGTTGTTGACCGTTATCATGCACTTAATAAAAAAGCATTTGAGGACTTTGGTATAGCCTTCGATATCTACTCCAGAACGTCAAATAAAGTACATTATGAAACAGCATCAGAAATTTTCAGGACACTTTATGATAAAGATGAATTCACTGAAAAAACTTCTGAACAGTATTACGATGAAGAGGCAGGTTGTTTTCTGGCTGACAGATATATAATGGGAACATGTCCTCACTGTGGAAATGAAAATGCCTATGGTGACCAGTGTGAAAAATGTGGAACATCTTTGAGTCCCAATGAACTTATCAATCCACACTCAACTGTAAGTGGCAGTAAACCGGTATTACGGGAAACCCGGCACTGGTATCTTCCTCTCGACAGATACGAACCATGGCTGAGAAAATGGATCCTGGATGAGCATAAGGAATGGAAAACAAATGTGTACGGACAGTGTAAGTCTTGGCTTGATCAGGGATTACAGCCCAGAGCGGTGAGTCGAGATCTTGACTGGGGCGTGCCGGTTCCTGTTGAAGGTGCTGAAGGAAAAGTTCTGTATGTGTGGTTTGATGCTCCGATAGGTTATATCTCAGCCACAAAAGAACTTACCCCCGATTGGGAAATATACTGGAAAAATAAAGATACCAAATTGGTTCACTTCATCGGGAAGGACAATATCGTATTCCACTGTATTATTTTTCCAGCCATTCTCAAAGCTGAGGGTAGTTATATTCTGCCTGAAAATGTTCCTGCCAATGAATTTCTGAACCTGGAGAATGATAAAATATCCACTTCAAGAAACTGGGCAGTGTGGCTTCATGAATACCTCGAGGATTTCCCTGGCAAACAGGATGTGCTGAGGTATGCTCTTTGCGCCAATGCTCCTGAAACAAAAGACAATGATTTTACATGGAAAGATTTCCAGGCTCGAAATAACAATGAACTTGTTGCTATACTGGGGAACTTTGTCAACCGTTCTCTCGTCCTGACAAGTAATTATTATGATGGGAAAGTTCCGGAAAGAGGAAAAACCGATTTGAACGATGACAATGTTCTGAATGAGATAATCCGAATTAAAGAAAACGTCGAAACAAGTCTTGAAACATACAGATTCCGTGAGGCACTGAAAGAAGCAATAAATCTGGCTCGTCTTGGAAATAAATACCTTGCTGATGCAGAACCATGGAAAGTTATTAAAACTGATCCTGAACGTGTAAAAACCATTTTGAATATCGCTCTTCAGATAACGGCAAATCTGACTATAGTCTGTGAGCCCTTTCTTCCATTTTCGATGGAGAAACTACGTGGATGGCTTAATTTCAATGAGTTGAAGTGGAACAGTGCCGGAAATTCTGATCTGCTCAAAACCGGACATATCGTAAAGAATCCAGGATTGCTCTTTGATAAAATTGAGGATGCAGAGATAACCCGTCAGATTGACAAGCTTCTTGCGACAAAAAAAGCTAATGAGGCAGCCGGGATGAAAACAATTCCCGGAAAGGATCCTGTTACTTTTGATGATTTCTCCAGAATCGATATCAGAACTGCTACTATTCTTGAAGCTGAAAAGGTTCCGAAAACTACCAAGCTGCTCAAACTTAAGATTGATACCGGCCTTGATATCCGAACCATAGTATCAGGTATTGCAGAGTACTATGAGCCGGAAGCTATTGTCGGCAAACAGATCTCAATAATTGCCAACCTTGAAGCCAGAAAGATAAAAGGCATTGAGTCGCAGGGAATGATATTAATGGCAGAGGATAAAGACGGAAAACTAGTAATGGTTACTCCAACTGAAAAGGTCAGTAACGGGAGTATGATAAAATAATTATTTCTTTCTTGATACCCAGGTTCCCGGAAATTTCTTTACAATACTGTCTTTTTTGAATATGGCAGTATTCATATCTTTGCAGGCTATTGCACAAACCCTGAAAAATCCATTTGGCGCCGATACTATTTCAGGAGCGAAACCCTCTTCTTTCAGCATACTAACCTGAGAAAGTGCATTTTTTTCTGACTTAAAACTACCAGTAATCACAAAAAAAGAATTTACATCATCCGCTACAGGTAAAACTTCACTAGGCGAGGCAGGCACTTCTATAACTTTGTCAACATTCCCGGTAAGTTTTTCTTCAACATCCTTAACATCCTGATCAACAGCCTCTTTATTTTGTTCAAATTCAGCAGTAACCAGGGGATTCATGTTTGCTGTTTCAACTTTCGCTTTAAAAAGGTCTGTTTTGAGTGGCACCGCTACAAGAACAGCAAGCAGCGGGATGATAATAGCGGCTCTCCACAGAATTTTTCTAAAGGAAGTCTGTTTTATCGGGTCCTTATCAATATGCCTGACAATCCTTTTTCTTACATCATATCCTTCAAGAGGCAGGCATTGGAAAGATTCAAGTCCATAAGAATCGAGATGATAGTTTGCATTCCTGTCAGGTTCAAACTGAACATTCCCTTCATGATTATTGATGAAACTTCCAATATGATCAAAGACTACTTTTTCGCCGTTTCCAAGTCTTTTACGAAGGTCAAGGACAAATTCCTCAACCATGTTCCTCGCATCACCATAGTTAATGTTTGCTGCTCCTGAAATTTTTCCGATCAGAAGACCGTCATTATGATTCAGGTTTCTGTTGAACGATATCTGCTTTACCGGGGGATAAAATGTACCCGAACTCTTTTCAATTCGAGCAGGTGAATAATTTCCAATCAGACCGCCAAAACCTGGAACAATAACACAATCGTGTCCGAATAATAATTCCCTTATAAAAGCTGTAATGTCCACCTTGTTATTTATTCTGATTATTACAAATGTAAGAAAAAAAGTCTTCCCGAAAAAATATTATCTTCGTATTTCCAAATTTCTGAAGATATGCGAGAGATTCAAATGGTTGACCTGAAAGCCCAATACGAAAAAATAGGTATTGAGATAGATGCTGCAATCAAATCGGTTCTGTTATCAACTGCCTTCATAAAAGGCCCTGATGTTAAGCTTTTTGAGGAAGAGCTTCAGGAATATATGGGAGTTAAACATGTTGTTTCATGTGCCAACGGGACTGATGCCTTATATCTTGCAATGATGGTTCTGGGATTGAAACCCGGGGATGAAGTTATTACAACTAATTTCACGTTTATAGCAACAGTAGAAGTTGTAGCCCTTCTGGGGTTGAAACTCATAATTGTCGATCCGGATCCCGATACCTTTAACATTTCTGTCGCTGCAGTTGAAAAAGCCATCACAGCAAGAACAAAAGTTATTGTACCTGTACATTTGTTTGGCCAGTGTGCCGATATGGAAAGTCTGATGAAACTTGCTTCAAAACATAATCTATTTGTGATTGAGGATGCTGCTCAGGCAACCGGTACAGACTATGTATTCCATGATGGTACAGTAAAGAAAGCCGGGACGATAGGACATATTGGAACCACATCATTCTTTCCATCAAAAAACCTGGGGTGTTACGGTGACGGAGGGGCACTTTATACCAATGATGATTTTTATGCAAAAAAACTGAGAAGCATAGCCAACCACGGAATGAAAGTAAGGTATCATTATGACGATGTAGGTGTTAACTCAAGACTTGATACAATCCAGGCCGCCATACTAAGGGTAAAACTCAGGTACCTGTCGCAATTCAATGCGGCAAGAAGAGTTGTTGCCGATCAATATGATGAAGCTTTTGCCTCATGCCATTCAATCATCATACCTGAAAGAGCAGTTTATTCATCTCATATATTTCATCAATATACTATAAGAGTGAAAAATGGAAAAAGAGATGAACTTAAGAAATTCCTTGAATCAAATAATATTCCGTCGATGATCTATTATCCAGGACCACTTCACATGCAGGAGGCATACAGAAATCTGGGATACAAAGAGTCTGAATTCCCTGTTACCACAGCTCTGTGTAAAGAGGTTCTGTCATTACCGATGCATCCGGATATGGAACAGGAACAACTTGATTATATTATTCTTAAAGTATTGGAATTCTTCGATAAATAGGCACTATGGATAAAGAATATTTTGCCCACCAAACGGCTGTCATTGATGATGGCTGTAAAATCGGAAAGGGAACAAAGATTTGGCATTTCAGCCATATAATGGCCGGTTCTGAAATTGGCGAAAACTGTAATGTTGGACAGAATGTAGTAATATCGCCGGGAGTAAAGCTGGGAAATAATGTTAAGGTCCAGAATAATGTATCTATCTATACCGGGGTTATCTGCGATGATGATGTCTTCCTGGGACCTTCAATGGTCTTTACAAATGTAATCAACCCAAGAAGTGCAATAATCCGTAAAGACCAGTATCTTGAGACAATTGTTGAAAGAGGAGCTTCCATTGGAGCTAATGCAACAATTGTATGCGGTAATATAATAGGCAGATATGCCTTTATAGGTGCAGGGGCAGTTGTTACAAAAGATGTAAAACCATATGCACTTGTTGTTGGTAATCCGGCTCGTCAGACTGGTTGGATAAGCGAATTCGGACATAAACTTGTTTTTGACAGCAAGGGTTTCGCGTTCTGCACTGAAAGTAATGAGAGGTACAGGCTCGAGAATGGCGTTGTTTCTAAAATAATTTAGTATTTTTATGAGCTTTTAAAGCTGTTGGAAATGATTGAAACTCAAAAAAACTTTGGAATAATTGGTGTTGCTGGATACATTGCTGTCAGGCATCTTCATGCAATAAAAGAAACCGGAAATAACCTCCTGGCAAGTCTCGACAGGTTTGATAGTGTGGGAAGGATAGATAACTACTTTCCTGAAAGCGATTTCTTTGTCGAGTTTGAAAGATTTGACAGACATTTTGATAAACTGAAACGGACAGGTACAAAAATCGATTATGTAAGTATCTGTTCTCCCAACTACCTTCACGATTCACATATCAGGTTTGCACTTCGGCATCAGGCTGAAGCTATATGCGAAAAACCTATAGTCCTCAATCCATGGAATGTTGAAGCTTTGCAGGAGATAGAAAATGAAACCGGACATAAAATATTTACAATTCTCCAGCTTCGTCTTCACCCTAAGATAAAAGAGCTCAATGAGAAGATCCGCAATGGACCTAAAGGAAAAGTTTATGACGTGGATATGTCCTATATTACCAGTCGTGGAAACTGGTATCATATATCATGGAAAGGAGATATCCAGAAATCAGGGGGTGTGGCCACAAATATTGGCATTCATTTTTTTGATATGCTCAGTTGGATCTTCGGACCAGCAAAAAGTAATATTGTTCATTTATCAGAACCAAATAAAGTTGCAGGATATCTCGAACTTGAAAATGCCAGAATAAGGTGGTTCCTGAGTCTTGACTATAATGATATTCCTGATTCTGTTAAAAAAACAGGGAAGAGAACATTCAGATCGATTACTGTTGATGGAGAAGAGATCGAATTCAGTGAAGGTTTTACTGACCTTCATACACTTTCATATAAAGAGATACTGTCGGGCAGGGGATTCGGACTTCAGGAAGCACGACAGTCAGTCGAAACAGCATACGCTATCAGAAATTCCAAACCAATAGGCATACATGGAGACTATCATCCAATTTTAAAAACAATATAATTATGTACGAAAAGCTTAGAAAAAAGGAGACAAAACTGTCTGTTATCGGTCTTGGCTATGTTGGGCTACCAATCGCGCTTGAGTTTGCCAAAAAAATAAAAGTCGTTGGCTTCGATATTAAACCTGAAAGGGTAGAATTGATGAAAAAAGGTATTGATCCAAGTAATGAACTCACATCTGAAGCATTTGAAGGAACTGATATTATTCTTACCAGTAATCCGGCAGACTTAAAAGAAGCTTCATTTCACATTATAGCAGTGCCAACACCAACCAATATTTATAATCTTCCTGATCTTACTCCGGTGTTGAAAGCCTCTGAAACTGTAGGCAAAGTACTGAAAAAAGGAGATTATGTAGTGTATGAATCTACTGTTTATCCTGGTTGCACAGAAGAAGATTGTATACCTGTTTTAGAAAAATATTCCAAGCTTAAATTTGGAAAAGATTTTAAAGTTGGATTCTCTCCTGAAAGAATAAACCCGGGAGATACTAACCATACCTTGACAAAAATCATTAAAGTAACGAGCGGCTGCGATGCTGAAGCTTCTGAAAACATTGCAAAAACCTATGAACTGATAATAAAGGCAGGTGTTTACAGGGCAAGTTCAATAAAAGTAGCAGAATCGGCTAAAATCATTGAAAACACCCAGAGAGATATTAACATAGCATTCATGAATGAACTTTCACTGATTTTTAACCGGCTTGGAGTAAATACATTTGAAGTGCTTGAAGCTGCAGGCACTAAATGGAACTTTCTGAAGTTCTATCCTGGACTTGTCGGAGGACATTGTATCGGAGTAGATCCTTATTACCTTTCATTTAAGGCGAAAGCACTTGGCTATCATCCTCAGATGATTGATTCGGGCCGGTTCATTAACGACAGTATGGGAAGATATATCGGTAAACAGACAGTCAAGAAAATTATTGCAACCGGAAAGAATCCCAATAATGCCAGAGTTCTGATCCTGGGGATCACATTTAAAGAGGATGTTACTGATATCCGTAACTCCAAAGTGGTTGATATAATTAGCGAACTTACTGAATTTGGAATAAGTGTTGATATAATTGATCCTGGTGCAAATGTTCATGAAGTTCATGAAGAATATAAACTAGATCTTAAGGATAAACCATCTGGCAAATACGATGCTATAATTCTGGCAGTTAGTCATAAGCAATATCTGAATCTTGATGAAAATTGGTTTACATCATTCATCAATAATGAAGGAATTATTGTTGATGTTAAAGGAATACTTCGTGGGAAAATCAAGAAATATACTTACTGGAGCCTTTAAATGAAACAGAAAATTCTTGTTACCGGAGGAACAGGATATATCGGATCCCATACCACCGTAGAACTTATTGAACAGGGATTCGAAGTTGTAATCATTGACAACCTCTACAACTCAGAAGCAGAAGTAGTTGACAGAATTCAAAAAATAACCGGAGTTAAACCTGTTCTTGAGATTTTTGATCTATGCGACAGGGAAAAGGTTGACGGGTTCTTCAAAAAAAACAAAGATATTGCAGCAGTTATTCACTTTGCGGCATATAAAGCTGTAGGTGAATCTGTCAATAAGCCGCTGGATTATTACAGAAATAATCTATTATCGTTGGTCAACCTACTTGATGCTATGAAAGCCAATGGTATTAAGGATTTTGTTTTTTCCTCATCCTGCACTGTTTACGGACAACCGGAAAAGCTGCCTGTAACTGAAGAGGCCCCACTCCAGCCCGCCACCTCACCTTATGGTAATACCAAGCAGATAGGTGAAGCTATTATACGTGACACAACAGTTTCAGATACCAATATAAAGGCAATTTCGTTAAGATACTTTAATCCCATTGGGGCACATCCATCTGCTTTAATCGGAGAACTTCCAAGAGGAGTACCTGAAAATCTCGTTCCCTACATTACCCAAACTGCTTATGGGATAAGAGATGAACTGAAAGTATTTGGTAATGATTATGACACACCTGATGGCTCATGCGTCAGGGATTACCTGCATGTTGTCGATCTGGCGAAAGCTCATGTTGTTGCAGTAAAACGACTGATCGAAAAAAGAAACAGGAAAAATTATGAAGTATTTAATCTGGGAACAGGTAATGGGATTTCCGTTCTTGAAGCGATCAAATCATTTGAGAGGATTTCTGGAACTAAACTTAAGTACAGGATAGTCGGAAGAAGGGCGGGCGATATTGAAAAAATATGGGCAGACCCTTCGTTTGCCAATAAAGAGCTGGGCTGGAAAACCTTAAGTTCTCTTGATGAAGCAATGAGAACTGCATGGGACTGGGAGAAAAAAATCAGAGAAGAAAAATGACAAAATGAACAGAACAATTCTTATAACCGGTGGTGCCGGATTTATTGGCTCTCATGTTGTAAGGAGATTCGTTAACAATTACCCTGATTATCTTGTTGTTAATGCAGATAAGCTTACTTATGCCGGGAACCTGGAAAACCTGACTGATATCGAAACAAAAAAGAATTATAAGTTTGAAAAAATTGATATCGTTAATAAACAATCTGTTCTTGACCTGTTTAAAAAGTATGCATTTGACGGGGTAATACATCTCGCAGCTGAGTCGCATGTCGATCGTTCAATAACCGGACCCGATGAATTTGTTTTTACAAATATTGTCGGAACTGTAAATTTGCTAAATGCAGTTCTTAACAGCTGGAAAGAGTCATTCGAAGGAAAAATATTCTATCATATTTCTACTGATGAGGTTTACGGATCTCTGGGTAAAGAGGGTCTCTTCACTGAAGAAACAGCATACGACCCGAAGAGTCCATATTCAGCATCAAAGGCAAGTTCCGACCACATGGTTAGAGCTTATAACCACACTTTTGGAATTCCTGTGGTAATTTCAAACTGTTCAAATAATTATGGCCCAAATCAATTTCCTGAAAAATTAATCCCGCTTGCCATAAACAATATTAAAAACAACAAACCAATTCCTGTTTACGGTAAAGGTGAAAACATACGGGATTGGTTATATGTTGAGGACCATGCCTCGGCAATAGATCTGATCTTTCATCGCGGAAGGGTTGGCGAAACTTATAATATTGGTGGTAACAACGAATGGATGAATATTGATCTGATAAAGCTTCTCTGCAGGATTATGGATAAAAAACTCAATCGTGCTGCGGGAACCTCAGAAAAGCTTATAACGTATGTCAGGGACAGGCCCGGACACGACATCAGGTATGCTATTGACTCATCTAAATTACAATCAGAACTCGGATGGTCCCCGATTCCCGAATTTGCTGACGGTCTTGAAAAAACAGTAGAATGGTATCTCTCCAACACAAGTTGGCTCGAAAGAGTGTTGTCAGGGGATTACGGGAAATATTATGATCTGATGTATTCTGGCAGATAGGTTCTCGTTGATTTTTTTACTCTACAGTTACTGATTTTGCAAGGTTTCTTGGCTGATCAACGTTGCATCCCCTCAGAACCGCAATATGATATGATAGAAGCTGAAGAGGAATTACTGCAAGCAGACCGGAAAATGCAGGAATTGTTTCGGGCACTTCAAGAACATAATCTGCCATCTTCCTTATGATTTCATCTCCTTCAGTAACAATGGCTATTACCTTCCCCTTCCTTGCTTTTATCTCCTGAATATTACTGATGATCTTTTCATATGTGTCATCTTTTGTTGCAACCACCACCACCGGCATATTCTCATCTATAAGTGCAATCGGACCGTGTTTCATTTCAGCCGCAGGATAACCTTCGGCATGTATATATGAAATTTCCTTCAGTTTGAGAGCTCCTTCAAGTGCAACAGGGAACAGGTAACCTCTTCCAAGGTAAAGCGCATTATGGGTATTCTGAAATATTTTTGCAAGTTCAAATGCCTGGTCGTTTACTGCGAGCGCCTTTTCAATTTTTGCCGGGATTGATACCAGTTTTGTTATTAGATCCTTGTATGCTGAATCGGAAATGATTCCCTTCTTATTACCAATTTCAAAGGCCATCATCGCAAGCACTGTTACCTGGGTTGTAAATGCCTTGGTAGAGGCAACACCAATTTCCGGACCGGCATGAGTATATACACCTGCATCTGTTTCGCGGGGAATACTACTGCCGACAACATTGCAAATACCTATTACAGTTGCCCCTTTAGCCCTGGCAAGTTTAATAGCTGCCAATGTATCGGCTGTTTCACCACTCTGACTTATAGCGATTACGATATCACCTTTATTTATTATAGGATTTCTATACCTGAATTCAGAAGCATATTCAACCTCAACAGGTATCCGGGTATATTCCTCAAAAATATATTCACCAAGAAGACCGGCGTGCCATGATGTACCGCATGCAATTATTACAATTCTTTCAGCCTGCGACATAGTTTCGAGCACGTCGTGTAACCCTCCAAGCATAACACCGGAATGATCAGGTAAAACTCTCCCTCTGAAAGTATCGTGAATTGCCCTGGGCTGTTCAAAAATTTCCTTAAGCATGAAATGGGCAAAACCCTCCTTGTCAATCTCTCCGATCTTAAGGTCAAGCTCTTTCACTTCTGGCTGGATCTTTTCATTCCTGATTGTTTTGAGAATAAGTTCATCTTTCTTGATAATGGCAATATCATCATCATTCAGATAGATAACCCGCTGGGTATGCTCAACAATAGGTGTTGCATCAGAAGCGATAAAGTTTTCTCCCTCTCCCACCCCAATAACCAGGGGACTGCCCTTCTTGGCAGCAAAAAGTCTGTCTGGTTCTTTTGTGCAGATTATAACAAGGCCATAGGCACCTTCTACTCTGTTCAGGGCAAGTGTGATTGCCTGTTCAGCTGTAAGATCACCTTCAAGATACATATGCTCAATCAGATTGGCAAGAACTTCAGTATCTGTCTGGCTTTTGAAATTAATACCTCTGCTTTCAAGATGTTTCTTTAAACGTGAATAATTCTCAATTATGCCATTATGAACAACAATAAAATTGCCTTTATATGAAACCTGAGGATGTGCATTCAACTCATTAGGTTCACCGTGAGTGGCCCATCTTGTATGACCCATTCCTGTAGTACCGTCAAAGGAGGATCTGTTAACCATTTCCTCAAGATCTTTTACCCTGCCTGCACATTTAAAGATCTTTGTCTCTCCGTTTACCAAAGCAATGCCTGCAGAATCATATCCCCGGTACTCAAGCTTTTTCAGACCATTAATAATAATTTCACGGGCTTGTTTTGATCCGATATAACCAATTATTCCACACATAATGAGTAAGTATTAGATAATACGTATAAAAGCAGAGATTTTGGTTCAAATATATTAGAACTTTGTATAGGTAAACTCGAACTTAACCGTAGTTTTGTTATCATTTGCCTTAAAAATAGCATTCTTTGTACCTGTTGTGCTTTGAAATACTTCAAGTTCAGGTTTTACTGAGCCTGTGGCATCTTTTAGATAGCCCTGGACAAAATTGGGAATGTTGAAATTATAAACATTCCGCACAGAATCTAAAGTCCCGTCAAAAAATGCATGCTGATCATCAATAAAATAATCCGGAACATCATATCTTTTCCCATTTACCTTAAACCTCAAACGAAGAGACTCCGGTACTTTTGATGCCTTATAATTAACCCCATCGAAATATACTGGAATGATCAGTCTGGCTTTATTGATCGCAATTTTTGCATACTCTGGATTGTTTTTTATATTTTCAAGACCTGGTAAAGTTATTCTGGTGTATACACCGTTAAGATATTGAAGATAAGAAAGTGTATCCTTTTGATTATCATTAATATGTTTAATCCTCTTGTCCGGACTGGCAGTGCTAAAATCATGTAAATACCTGTTATATCGTGCATTTACATTTGTTGCATCCAGTATGAAAGAGAATTCCTTTTGAACATTTGCATTGTCATGCAAATATAGGGTAATGAAGTTATAATATTCACTGAGAGTTGATTGTGCAGAAAGGCTTAAAGAAACCAGCATTGGATCTGATGAGGGTTCAATCCGGAAATAAAGCCCTTTAAAATAAGATCTGAAATCAGGTTTGGTATTGCTGTAAAAAAATTTCGAAGTGTCGCGGGTAATATATTCCCCGAACGAAACGGGTAAATCAATGGAAATATCGTTTATAGAGTCGGCTTTCAGCGATGGCATAGGTACTGACAAACTATAACCGGTCACATTTACCGGTTTATTAGAATAATAGGCAGAATCAACATAAATCTCATCAGCTATCTCTGAAAGGTTTAACGTATAACCAGATGTACTTCCTTTTACGTGATAAAGTCTCATAAACAATTTCACTGAATCAACTGTAAATGGTTTATCGTCCCATGCTGACCTGAGTCTAAGTTGTGAAACAAACTCTGTGGTGGTTGTTCCGAAGTAGGGATCATAAATCTGTCCAAGAAAAGATACCGGTGGATTATCTGTACGAGTCGAATCGTTATAATCAGTATAAGACCATACTCTCAAAGTATCCGATGATTTTACAGTGACAAAGTCATTGCTTGGCAGAAGTTCATTACCGATTTTTGTTGGATTCTCCTCGCATGAACTCACAAAAAAAGACGCAAGTACAAAGAGTGTCAGGCAAAATATGTTTAAGATTTGATGTGAGACAGAACTGATTCTGTAGAAATGTTTTAAAATATTATAATATCTTGTCATAAAAATCATTATAGGCATCAATATATTCGGTCTCATCCTTAAACGTAAGGACCGGTTTGTTAATTGTACCAACATATTTGGTAAGCTCCTCATTTATATCTTCACTCCCGATAATGATCCCGTCAGAATATTTAATAGCAAGCTTTGAAACACTAACAAAATCCGGTTTCTTAACCATCTTCAGGTTCTCCCCATCTATTCCGTCAAAACGAAGTTTATCAGCGAATGTTGATCTAAACGGAGTTTTAAAATCATTATTGTAAATGGAATAGACTATTTTGTAATCGTGAAACAGTGGATCATCATTATAAATACTCCGAAGATAAACCGGAACAAGGGCCGACATCCAACCATGGCAATGAACAATATCAGGTGCCCAACGCAATTTTTTTACCGTTTCGATTACTCCACGGGCAAAGAATAAAGCTCTTTCATCATTGTCCTCAAATTCCCTCCCTGAAGAGTCACTTATAATATGTTTTCGCTGGAAATAATCGTCATTATCAATAAAGTAAACCTGCATTCTGGCAGACTGTATTGAAGCTACTTTAATTATAAGCGGATGATCAGTGTCGTCAATAATCAGGTTCATCCCGGAAAGCCGGATTACTTCATGTAACTGATTCCTTCTTTCATTAATGCAACCATATCTCGGCATAAAAGTCCTGATTTCCTTCCCACGTTCCTGAATGCCTTGTGGGAGAAACCTTCCGATCTTTGATAACTTTGTCTCACCTAAGTATGGAGTGATCTCTTGTGAAATGAATAATACCTTCCTGCTTTCCATTTGTTCTCCTGCCTGGATATACCATCTCGATTTAAGCTGCAAAGATAGTAATAAAAAATTACATAATTAAATATACCTTGGGATCAGTAACCATATAACATTTTCCCTTTGATGTAATAAATACTCCATTCAAATTTCTCCTGAAGGGGAAAAAATTCATGCTGTTTCATGGCAATTAAGTTAATAATCAGTTCATTATTGACCATTTACGGGAGATGTTGAGCTCTTGCAGGACAGAAGGGTTTTCTAAAAAAACAGATCCCGATGAGAAGAAGCTAAGTCCGTTGAAGGACATAGAAACCTGACTTCAAATGCTGATATCTCTTATTTTCTGTCTGGAATTAATTAATTTTACGATTGTAAAAACACAAAAATGAAAGTTATCAGCACTGTATCAGAATTGCAGGATCGGATCAGGGAGGAACATGCCTCTTCCATCGGCTTTGTTCCAACAATGGGGGCTCTTCATGAGGGGCACCTTTCTCTGGTTGATAAAGCAGTTAAAAAATGTCCTCTTATTGTTGTGAGTATATTTGTGAATCCAAATCAGTTCAATGATAAAAATGATCTGAAGAATTACCCCAGAACAATGGAAAGCGACCTTAAAATGCTGGGAACAGTCTTAAGGTATAATGATATTGTTTTTACTCCTGATGTTAAGGAGATTTACCCCGAGGAAGACACCAGAAAATTCCGATTCGGAAATCTCGATAATGTTATGGAGTCCCTTCAAAGACCAGGCCATTTTAACGGTGTTGCGCAGGTTGTGAGCAGACTGTTCGAGATTGTGAAGCCTGATATTGCATTCTTTGGATTGAAAGACTTCCAGCAACTTGCTGTAATCAAAGACCTTGTTCGACAAACAGGCAATAAAGTACAAATAATACCCTGTCCTATAATCCGTGAAAAAGATGGTCTTGCTATGAGCAGCAGGAACAGGCTTCTTGATCCGGAACTAAGGAAAAATGCTCCGATAATATTTAAGACCCTCTCAGCCGCCTCAGGGATGATCATGGAAAAAGATATCCCGGATATCAGAATATTCGTTGAAAAGAGTATCAACAATTCACAAGGATTTGCTTTAGAATATTTCGAAATTGTTGATGATACCGAACTCGTACCTGTACGTAGAAAAGAAGAAATGATTCCCGGCAAACAATATTACGGATGCATTGCAGTTAAAGCAGGCAGGATAAGGTTAATAGATAATATCAGAATTGGGTTGGTCTGAATCAAAAGGTTAATTACCTTTGCACATTAAACAGTATCACATTAGATTTAGAGTATGCTGATAGAAGTATTAAAATCGAAAATCCATAACGCTTCGATTACAGGAGCCAACCTTCACTACATTGGCAGTATCACAATTGACGAAGATCTTATGGATGCAGCCAACCTGATTGAAAACGAAAAAGTACATGTTTTAAATCTAAATAACGGAGAAAGGCTTGAGACCTACGTAATAAAAGGGATAAGAGGTTCAGGAGAAATTTGTTTGAACGGAGCTGCCGCCCGAAAAGTAATTATTGGGGATAGTATTATTATTATGTCTTTCGCCTTCATGGATTTTCAGGAAGCAAAACTGTTCGTCCCAACAATTATATTCCCGGATACAAAAACTAATAAATTGATCTGAAGTTGAGAAAAGGTATCATACAATCTTTAAAGTTCATTGCCTTCCTTGCTGTCGGAATAATATTGCTATGGTTTGCATTTCAAAATGTCGACTTTAAACGGCTAATGGCCGATTTGAAAGAGGCTGATTACTCCTGGCTCTTATTGTCTGTTCTCTTTGGCTTTTTTGCCTTTGTCAGTCGTGCCCGGAGATGGGTGCTTCTGATAAATCCACTTGGATTCAATCCATCAACAAAAAACTCTTTTTATGCATTGATGACAGGCTACCTGGCTAATATTGCTTTACCGAGAATCGGGGAAATAACACGTTGTGTTGCTCTTGGTAAGAAGGAAAAGATCCCGGTCGAGCAATTAATCGGAACTGTTGTAGTTGAACGTACAATTGACTTCCTCTCACTTCTGACAATAATGATATTCCTAATCTTCACAAGCAGCGATCAGATAAATATCTTCCTTAAAGAAAGCATTCTTAAACCCATTCAGGACATGGTATCTTCAGTGTTTGGTGCAACATGGATATTATGGATCATTCTGTTTGCATTATTTATAATTTCCCTTTTCCTAATGATCAGGTATAAAAAAAATCTGAGAAAAATAAGGTTCTTTTCCAAGATGTTCGACCTGGCCAGGGGAATAATAAACGGACTGAAAACAATTACCAACCTGAAAAGCAAATGGGAATTCATCTTCCACACAATATTTATCTGGATCAATTATGCACTTATGACATGGGTTGTTGTATTCTCAATAGAGAGTACTTCACATATTACATTTGGCGACAGCATTTTCCTTCTTGTTATTGGAGGACTTGCCATGTCGGCACCTGTACAGAGCGGCCTTGGTGCATTTCATTATATTATTTCGCGTGGCCTGTTCTTCGTCAAGGGAATCCCAATTGAGGATGGACTCGTATATGCATTGTTGACTCACGAATCACAGCTGATTTTTGTTGCAATAATTGGAACCATCTCTTTCTTCATAATATTTAAAAAAGATAAAACAACAACAACAACCCCCTGATAATTTTATCCCTGAAAGATGCTTTGATCCTTCGTTTTTGTCCCATTTTAGGGGGCAGTCTGCCTGCCGCCTGCCAGCCGGAAGGCAGGGTAGTGTAGGCAGGGTTGGCAGGGGGGCAAATTAGAAGAGTAAAATCATGGCCAAGAGCAAAACAGTATTTGTATGTCAGAACTGCGGGGTCGAATCTGCAAAATGGATAGGAAGATGCCCTTCATGTAAAGAGTGGAATACCTATCATGAAGAGATCATTACACCTGCATCAAATAATGATAAGGCTTTTATAATTAACCAGGAAAAACGGAAACCTGAACTTCTCGACAGTATAAAAGCTGATGAACATGACCGACTGAAAACAGGTATATCAGAACTTGACAGGATACTTGGTGGCGGAATTGTAGGAGGATCAATCATACTTCTTGGTGGAGAACCCGGTGTAGGTAAATCGACTCTTGCCCTTCAGCTTGCACTTGCACTTAAAGGGAAAAATATCCTTTATGTTTCCGGCGAGGAGAGTGAAGAACAGATAAGCCTCAGGGCAAGAAGAATGAAGAATACGAACCCTCAGTGTTATATACTTAGTGAAACAGAACTTGAAAGTATACTTACTCATGCTGAAAATATTAAACCAGGATTAATAATAATAGATTCCATTCAGACAATGAGCACAGGTATGCTCGAGTCTTCAGCAGGTTCAGTGTCACAGGTCAGGGAGTGTGCAGCACAACTGCTTAAATATTCAAAGATAACGGGAATACCTGTCTTTCTGATAGGTCATATTACAAAGGATGGCACATTGGCAGGACCGAAAGTTCTTGAGCATATTGTCGATGTTGTCCTATACTTTGAAGGTGACAATAATTACGTTTACCGGATACTGCGTTCAGTTAAGAACAGGTTCGGATCCACATCCGAAATTGGTATTTTTGAGATGGTCGAAACAGGATTAAGGGAAGTCGACAATCCATCAGAGATGTTTATAAATCAGCATGAGGAGGCACTCAGCGGTATTTCAATCGCTGCCACAGTTGATGGATTAAGACCCTTCCTCATCGAGACACAGGCCCTTGTCAGCAGCGCAGTTTATGGGACACCCCAGAGAAGCTCGACCGGTTTTGATATCCGGCGTCTGAACATGCTGCTGGCGGTTCTTGAAAAAAGGGCCGGTTTCCGGCTCGGGATAAAAGATGTTTTCCTGAATCTTGCTGGCGGTATCAAAGTGGTTGATCCGGCAATTGACCTTGCAATAATAAGCTCAGTATTATCATCCAATCTGGATATTCCGATTGGCCGGGAGATATGTTTTTCAGGAGAGACCGGCCTGTCAGGAGAAATCAGGCCTGTTTCCAGGATAGAACAGCGTATCCGCGAGGCATCAAAAATGGGATTCACTAAAATATATATCTCTAAATATCACAGGAATGTTCTTGCGAAAGGGCTGAATATCGAGGTGATACAGGTGGGAAAGATTGAGAATCTTGTCAGATCTTTATTCAGTTAGAAACGACAAACGATGCACGACGCAGGGAAGAAAGACTCAGACCTGGAGTCGTGTGTCGAGAGCCGTGTGTCATCTAATACCTGAATCTTCTTGATTTTTCACCGCGTGAAGTACTACTTTTTGCTTTATCGCAATCCAGTTCCATGTTGAAATTCCCTGGACGCTCAAACTCATCAGCCTCCATGATACCAAATTCCGGGTCAGAATAGACCTTTTTCAGGAATATAGCGAAAATCGGCAGAGCCATGTTTGCCCCCTGTCCTTCAGTTAAAGTTTCAAAATGGATCGACTGGTCTTCCCATCCGCTCCATATTCCGCCGACAAGGTTTGGAGTGACCCCCATAAACCATCCGTTTGAATTGTTCTGGGTAGTTCCTGTTTTACCACCAATCTGGTTCATGAGGTTATACGGCTCAACTCTCATTCTTCTTCCCGACCCGGTTTTTATGACTCCCTGCAGAAGGTTAAGCATAAGGTATGCCTGATCTTCACTCAGAACCTCTTCAATCTTTGCCGTGAATCTTGAAATAGTGTTACCATTCTTGTCCTCTATACGTGTGACATACATTGGCCTCGTATATACCCCTTTATTCGCGAAAGTGCCATAAGCCCCCACCATCTCCTCGAGCTTTATATCTGAAGTACCTAAAAATATTGAAGGTACGGGATCAATAAAACTTCTTACGCCCATTTTACGCATGAGATCAGTAACAGCATTCGGTTTAAACTGCTGCATTAACCAGGCTGATATATAGTTTTCCGACTGCGCGAGGCCCCAGGCCAGAGTAACCATCTTGCCATGAAATGCTTTTGGCCCTGAACTCCTTGGAGTCCAGGGAACTGAATCTCCAGGCAAATCGAATGAACGAGGTACATCCTCCACTTCATAACAGGGAGAATATCCGTTTTGCATTGCAATAGTATAGAGAAAGGGTTTTATGGTACTCCCCACCTGTTTTTTTTGTTGTGTTATCGCATCAAATTTAAAATATCTGAAATCAGGTCCCCCTACATATGCTTTTACATAGCCGGTATGAGGGTCCTCAACCATAAATGCAGATCTCACAAAATACTTATAATACCTGATTGAATCGAGAGGAGTCATAATTGTATCCCTTTCACCTTTCCAGGAAAATACTTTCATCTTAACAGGAGTGTTGAAGGCCAGCATTATTGAATCTTCAGGTATTCCTCTTGCGTGCATTATATAGTATCTGTCGCTATGCTCAAGAGAATACGTTAATAATTCATCAATCTCTTTTTTTGTCAGATCATCAGAATAAGGTGGATTTTTAAATCCTTTTGCCCGTTTATAAAAGTCGGGCTGAACCTCTTTTGAAAGATGTTCTGTAAGGGCATCTTCCGCATATTTCTGCATGCGTGAATTGATGGTGGTATAGATCTTTAAGCCATCTCTATATATGTCAAAATTTTTCCCGTCAGGCTTTTTATTCTTGTTACACCAGCCATAGAGAGGGTTGTTTTCCCATTCCCACAATGCATCATCGTATGATGATTGATTCCTGTAAAGGTTTCGATCGGGTTCAGGCTTTTTCATTGTATTGGTAAGGTACTGCCTGAGATAGGTTGCAAGACCGGTATTATGGTCCTCGATACTGAAATCAAGTTCGATAGGCAATTTTTTTACAGAGTCTGCAGCAGTAGGTGTCAGATAACCGTATTTTGCCATCTGTGAAATAACAACATTGCGTCTCTGAATCATTCTAATTGAATCCCTTACCGGATTATATTTAACCGAATTCTTCAACATTCCTACTAATACCGCAGCCTGCTGAAGATTCAATGAATCGGGAGTCGTATTGAAATACACCCTTGCCGCAGTTCTTATACCAATGGCATTATAGAGAAAATCAAATTTATTGAGGTACATTGTAATTATCTCCTCTTTGGTATAGCTTCGTTCCAGCTTTACAGCTGTCTGCCATTCCTTGAATTTGGAAACACCGAGCCTTATTTTTCTGACAAGAGAAGAAGTTCTGGCAGTATCTCTGGGATAAAGCTGCTTGGCAAGTTGTTGTGTAATTGTACTTCCGCCTCCTGTGTTCTGTCCCATAAGGACAGTACGTATAACTGCCCGTCCAAGACCACGAATATCAATTCCCGAATGTCTCTTATATCGAATATCCTCCGTCGCAATAAGTGCTTCAACCAACAAAGGTGAAATATCTTTATAATCTGTCCAGGTAAGATTTTCTATGCTGATCTTACCAAGAAGGACTCCATCTTCAGAATAAACCTCTGCGGCTAAAAAATATTCAGGATTTTCAAGTTGGCTGAAAGATGGCATTGGTCCCAGCTTTTCCTTTGATATAAGAATGAATAATATTATAACCAAAGCGAAAGGGAAAATGAACAGGGTCCAGAACCAAATAAGATATTTTTTGTTGTTTGAATTGGCTTTCATTTACTAAAGAAATTTGGTCCAAAAATAGCAAATTATAAAGAAACTTAACGGTTTATTTTGAAGTTTGGTACCTAATTGACTTACTTTGTCGGCTGATAAAAGAACAAATATATCCTTTGATGATCGAAAATCTTGTAATTGTTGAGTCGCCTGCCAAGGCAAAAACCATTGAGAAATTCCTGGGAAAAGATTTCCGTGTTGTTTCGAGTTTCGGACATATAAGAGACCTTGCCAAAAAGAATCTCGGCATTGATGTGGCAAATAATTTTACTCCCGTCTATGAGGTGCCGAAGGAAAAGGCAAAAGTTGTAAGCGAGTTACGTAAAGCCGCTTCCGGTTCAAAAAATATATGGATCGCCTCTGACGAGGACCGGGAAGGGGAGGCAATTGCATGGCATCTTGCAAGCGTGTTAAAACTTGATCTTTCCACCACCAGGAGAATTGTCTTTCACGAAATTACCAAAGAAGCCATATCAAATGCTATTGAAAACCCACGACAGGTTGACATGAATCTTGTCAATTCACAACAGGCCCGACGTATTCTTGACCGGCTTGTGGGTTTTGAAATATCACCGGTACTCTGGAAAAAAGTCCAACCCTCACTCTCTGCCGGAAGAGTTCAATCAGTTGCAGTAAGACTTCTGGTTGAAAGAGAAAGGGAGATAATATCTTTCGAAACAGAATCTGCATTCAGGGTTACAGCAATATTTCTGATCGACTCTTCAAATGAAAATAATGCTAATCTGAGAGCTGAAGCATCAAAGAGATTTCCTGAAGAGAAAGACGCATTGGCTTTCCTCGAATTATGCAAGAGTTCAAAATATTCTATTGCAAGTATAAGCATTAAGCCAGGATCCCGTTCTCCTGCACCTCCCTTTACAACTTCAACCCTGCAGCAGGAGGCTTACCGGAAGCTTGGATTTTCTGTTGCCCAGACAATGGCAGTAGCTCAGAAGCTGTATGAAGCCGGAAAAATAACATATATGAGGACCGATTCTACCAATCTTTCGAAGCTTGCACTTGTCAAGTCGCGCGAAATGATTGTTTCGGAGTATGGTGAAAAATATTCAAAAACGAGGCAGTTTAAAACAAAATCAAAGGGAGCCCAGGAAGCCCATGAAGCCATTCGTCCGGCATATCTCGATCAGCCAACAACTACCGGCACACAGAATGAAAAGAGACTTTATGAACTGATCTGGAAAAGGACTGTAGCTTCTCAAATGGCTGATGCAGTGGTTGAAAAGACCTCTATCTCAATTGATATGAATAACTCACCTGTAACATTCCAGGCAAACGGCGAGGTAATTAAGTTTGATGGTTTCCTGAGGGTTTATACGGAATCGAGCGATCAGGAAAATGGAGACGAAGACAGGTATGTTATTCCACCCGTTATTAAAGGGATGCCTCTTTCTTATGATAATATTACCGCTGCACAGAAGTTCACCACTCCTCCTCCGAGATATACCGAAGCCAGTCTTGTTAAGAAGCTTGAAGAGCTTGGAATCGGCCGTCCATCAACATATGCTCCGACTATCTCCACAATACAGAACAGGGGATATGTTATGCGTGAAGACAGACCCGGGGAGAAGAGACAAATAAAAATACTCACTCTTCATAAGGGGAAAGTGGCATCAACTTCAAAAACAGAAATTGCAGGAAAAGAAAAGTCTAAACTTTTTCCGCAGGATATTGGTATGATAGTTAATGATTTCCTGATTGAAAATTTTTCTGAAATCGTTGATTACCATTTTACTGCTGAAATTGAAGAACAATTTGATGAGATCGCTCTGGGTAAACTAAAATGGACCGGAATGATCGAAAAATTCTATACTCCATTTCACAAAACAGTGACAAGCACACTTGAAAAGAAGGAGCGGAAAACCGGAGTAAGGGTTCTGGGAAATCACCCTGAAACAGGAGAGCCTGTGACAGTGAGAATGGGCAGGTTCGGACCCGTTGCCCAGATAGGCGATTCAGGAAACGATGAAAAACCCAGGTTTGCCAGCCTGTCAAAGAGCCAGTTGCTGGAAACAATAACTATGGAAGAAGCATTGAATCTTTTCCGCCTTCCCCGTTCACTCGGAGAATATGACGGAGGTGAGATGGTAGTAGGTGTTGGAAGGTTCGGACCATACATAAGATTTAAAAGTAAGTTTTTCTCTCTTAAAAAGGGAACAGATGATCCATATACCATAACCTATGACAGGGCTGTTGAAGTCATTCTCGAAAAAAATGACAGTGACAGCAAGAAGGTCATTAAAGATTTTGGAGATATCATGTTGCTGAATGGGAGATATGGCCCGTATCTTACAAAGGATAAAGTTAATTACAGGCTTCCAAAAGGCACTGATGCGGGAAAACTTACCAGGGAAGAGTGCATGAAGATCATCGAAAACAGTGATAAAACCAAAAAGAGCTCCTAAGAGAATACAATGGTAGACCTGAATGATTATTTCAATCCAGTAAGCATCGATGGGCCTGATTTTGAGCACATGACCGCACAGGCCGGATTCCCTCATAATATAGCCATCCATACTGATAATACCCCTTTAAAAGATATCAGTAAATACAGGATAGCAATATTTGGAGTGCCTGAAGGCCGCAACTCACCAAATGCAGGCTCCCTTAAAGGTCCTGATGTCATAAGGGGTGAATTGTACAAACTGGCAAAAGTTCCGGGTAAGCCAAAAATAATCGATCTGGGTAATATGAAACAGGGCGTTACCTTTAATGATACTATTGCAGGGCTTACTGACATCCTCTCATTATTAATTCAGGAAAACCTGTTCCCTGTGATTATCGGTGGAAGCAGTGCACTTATACCGGCAATTGACAAAGCCCTCTCCGGTCAAAAAACAAGATATACTCTTACAGCCGTCGATCCGAGGATTGATTTCAATAATGAACGGAAAGAGCCGGATTCATTTAATTATCTAAATACGATCCTTAATAACCACAAAAGCACATTTGACCATTATATCAATATTGGTTACCAGACCTATCTTAATGATCAGCAGGTAATAAACCGGTTTTTAAAACGCAGGTCTGAACTTGTTAGAATTGGAGATGTAAGACAGGCTATTTATCTTACAGAACCTTTGTTCAGGGACTCTGATGTAACCGTGATTGATATTTCTTCAGTAAGGCAATCGGATGCTCCGGGAACTATGAGCCCTTCGCCAAACGGTTTCTATGGTGAAGAAATTTGTCTGCTTTCAAGATATGCCGGCATATCCGATAAACTGAAAATATTCGGGCTCTTTGATGTAAATCCTGAATTTGATATCCGTTCGCAGACATCCGGTCTTGCTGCTCAGATACTCTGGTTTTTCCTTGAAGGATTTTCACAAAAACAATATGAAACACCTGCAATAAGTGTCAGTAATTCAGGACGATTCATAAAATATCATGTAAGAGTCTCCAATCTTGAGGATGATCTCATCTTTGTAAAAAGCAATCTGACAGACAGGTGGTGGATGGAACTGCCTTCAGAAAACGACCAGAACCTTTATGTTGCCTGCTCTCATGAAGATTATCTTAAAGCCAACAGGAATGAAGTCCCTGACAGGTGGGTTAAAGCAATGGAAAGGTTTAAGTCCTGAATCTTCAGAATTATATCTTTCTTCTATTTAATTCCAAATTCTTTAATTAGTTAAAGCTTTGGCATACACTTTGAAGGAGAAGTTTATTTTAGTCAAATAAATACCGGTAAATTTGTTTACAACATAGATTTTTATTTATTTTACTCGTTCTACTAAAGTACATCGGACCATTATATAAAGAAATGAAGAAGCTAAACATTGCATTTCTTTTGTTAGTTATAATTATTCAACCGGTTTTATCGCAACAAGATCCGTTGTCGAGTCAGTACATGTTTAATACATTGACTTATAATCCTGGTCTTGCAGGTACATCCGGAATGATCTGCGCAACTGCATTAAACCGTCAGCAGTGGGTTGGATTTACAGGTGCCCCTTCAACCACTGTATTTAATATCAATGCTCCGGTTTCTCCTTTTAAGATAAAAAGTGGTGTTGGTTTGATGGTGCAAAGTGATAATATCGGGTTCGATAAAGACATAAACATATCAGGAATATATTCATATCTGATGGATGCGGGACCCGGTAAATTAGGTATAGGGGTAAGCCTTGGGATGCTGAACAAAACACTTGACCCCACCTGGCAGATACCTTCAGGCGATTCGCACACACCTGCATCGGGAGATCCGCTAATACCCGAAAATAAAGAAAGTTACGTTGCCTTTGATGCCGGATTAGGACTTTACTTTAAAGCTGATAATTACTATGCCGGACTTTCAGCTACTCATCTTAACCAGCCAAAAATCAAATATTCAAAAGGAACCCCTTACGTAAGCAGGCATTACTATCTTACTGCCGGTTATTTATTACAGCTGCCAGATCCATCGCTTGAACTGATACCTTCAATTTTTGCTTTCACTGATGGCAAAGTGGCCTCTTTTACAATAACAACTTTAATAAGATACAATAAAAAAGTATGGGGTGGCGTTTCATACAGAGCAGGTGATGCTCTGATCGGTATAGTGGGTTTTGAACTTTATAATGGGCTCAGGCTGGGTTATTCTTATGATTTTACTATGTCGGACATGAATAAAAACAGCAGTGGGTCGCATGAATTCATGATTAACTATTGCTTCGATCTTGGCCTTGGCAAGAGCCCTATGAAATATAAAAGTATCAGATTTTTGTAATTATTAAAAAAAAATAACTTACTTGCAATATAAAATTCGAAAGTATTATGAAAAAGGTAACACTATCTGCTCTAATATTGATAATCCTGTTAACTGGTTGTGGATCTTCAAATAACGGAGAACTAACCGGTGTTCAGGGGCGGAAAAAATTCTTTGAACCTGAACCCTTTGAAATGGCATTTATACCAGCCGGAAATTTTATTATGGGACCCAGTGATCAGGATGCATTATTTGCAAATAACGCTATATCAAAATCTGTTACAGTTGATGCATTTTGGATGGATCAGACAGAAATAACCAATAACAAGTATCGTCAGTTTGTTTATTATGTACGCGATTCAATACTCAGAACAAAGCTTGGAAATGCCAGTGTGCCTGACAGACAGTACTTTATGGTTGATAAGGATGATAATGTAATTGAACCTAATGTGATTAACTGGGAAGAAAAAATCGATCCCGAAGAAGAGACCACAAAAGCAACTCTCGAAGAAATGTACTATCCTATTGAAGAAAGATTTAACGGGAAAAAACAGATTGATGTCAGAAAACTTAATTATTCTTACTTCTGGGTTGATTATCAGCAGGCTGCAAAATCGAACTATAAACAAGATTATGCAAATAATACCGGCAAATACGAAGGAAAAGTAACAAATCTTGATGGAACCCGTACCGATGTGAAAGACCGCTCATCCTTCATCAAACACGATATTATCAATGTTTACCCTGATACATTATGCTGGATCAGGGATTTTACATATTCATTCAACGATCCAATGGCTTCACTTTATTTCTGGCATCCTTCCTTTGATGACTATCCTGTAGTTGGTGTATCGTGGGTTCAGGCCAGGGCTTTCAGCATCTGGAGAACAGATTATATGAATACAGCTCTGAGGAAACAGGGAGTTCCTGATGTACAGGCTTATGAACTTCCTCTTGAATCACAATGGGAATATGCTGCAAGAGGCGGACTCGACCTTTCGATGTACCCATGGGGAGGACCATACACACGTAATTACAAAGGGTGCTTCCTGGCTAACTTCAAACCTCTGCGCGGGAATTATATTGATGACGGAAATGTATATGCCGGGAAAGTAGGATCTTATGAGCCAAACGAATACGGTCTGTATGATATGTCAGGAAACGTTGCTGAATGGACACGTGGTGCATTTCATCCTTCAGCTTATATCTTCCAGCACGACCTGCAACCTGACTATCAGTACAATGCAACTCCCCAGGATCCTCCTGTAATGAAAAGGAAAGTTATCCGGGGTGGTTCGTGGAAGGATATCGCATATTTCCTGCAGACAAGTTCAAGAGATTATGAATACCAGGATTCCACAAAACCTTACGTCGGATTCAGAAATGTAAGAGCATATATTGGTGTAAATTAAATAATTGAAATAACTTAAAATAATCAGGTATATGAGCCTAGCAGAATTAGTACAAAGCAGTGGATGGAAAAATTTCATTTCTAAACTTTATGGTTTAGGTGCTTCCGTAGTCATCATTGGTGCATTATTTAAAATACAACACTGGCCATTGGCTGGTACCATGCTTACTATTGGCCTTCTTACTGAGGCAGTAATATTCTTCTTCTCAGCTTTTGAACCGCTGCATGAAGAAATTGACTGGTCTTTGGTCTATCCTGAACTGGCAGGAATACCGGAAGAGGATTCTCCGGAACTTGTTTCGCATGGAGGCAAATACGGAGCAATATCCGGTGGTGGAGGTGGAGGATTTGGAGGCGGTGCTGGAGGAGGTGCAGGATCTGTTGCCCTGTCAAAATTCGATGAGATGCTCGAAAAAGCAGAGATCACACCC
>Ga0208980_10000244_pt1 | contig 28841 bp, 24 predicted proteins | sample WetSurMetagenome_3_FD_187993 | JGI IMG/M metagenome (GOLD analysis project Ga0208980, IMG submission 187993) | Wetland microbial communities from Twitchell Island in the Sacramento Delta, sample from surface sediment Aug2011 Site A1 Bulk (version 2) | ecosystem: Environmental > Aquatic > Marine...
GGAAAGCTGGCTGCATTTAAATCGCAATTTTCAGTATCTGACATTTATACTTACCAGTACATGGGTCTTCTTTGTCTGGGGTATCCTTTATTTCAGCATCAAGTACTGGCAGGATCTGAACAGGGAATATGAACGCTCCAGGGCCTCGCTCCTTCTTGCAAGTAAGGCCCAATTGCAAATGCTTCGTTACCAGATAAATCCCCATTTCCTTTTCAATTCGCTCAATTCCATCCAGGGACTGATGTATCAGGACCTGAAAAAAGCAGATCTGATGCTCACTGAGCTATCAGAGTTTTTACGCTACACATTGAAGTTCAATACTGATATATACGTTTCCCTTGAAGATGAGTTTGAGATCATTGAAAAGTACCTGTTTGTTGAGAAAATACGTTTTGACGACAGGCTTGATTATTCAATTCAACTTCCCGCTGCTTTAAAAAAAGAAAAGATACTCTGCTTCCTGACACAGCCATTTGTGGAAAACGCAATAAAGCATGGAATGAAGAGTAGTCCTTATAATAAGATTGAAATCGTTGTTGAGGCATCGGTTGATGAACCGAATCTGGTGATAATCGTTACTAATACCGGCAAATGGAAAGAAAATGATGGCGATGACACAACCGGCATTAAAAATGTGAAAGAACGCCTGGATAATGCTTATCCCGGGAATTATTCGCTGAATATCTCCAATGAAACAGGCCATGTAAAAGTTGAAATCAAAGTACCGCGAAATGAATAATCTGACCGCGCTCATCATTGATGACGAAAGTCTGGCAAGATTTACGCTCAGAAACAAGCTTGCCGATTTCCATGAAATTGAGATTATTGGTGAGGCTTCTTCACTGAAGGAAGCTAAAGAAAAAATAAAGGTTCTGAATCCGGGGCTTCTTTTTCTTGATATTCAACTTCCTGACGGGTCTGGTTTTGATCTTTTCAACCTGATTGAATATAACGGGAAGGTAATATTTGTTACTGCTTACGACGAGTACGCATTAAGGGCTTTTGAAATAAATGCAATTGATTATTTGCTAAAACCTGTATCGGCAAAACGACTTAAAACAGCAATTGAAAAACTTGGTGAAAGTCTGAATGCTTCCCTGACAAGGATAATAAAACTCAAGTATGATGACCGCCTGATGGTGCAGCATAAAAAATCGGTCAATTTCATAAAGATCAGTCAGATAACGCATGTCACGGCATCGGCTGAATATAGTTATGTTCACACAAAAGATGGCAGGGAGTTGATTACATCCAAATCACTGAATGAATGGGAAATAAGGCTCCCGGATGAGAACTTCTGCAGGATCCATCGGGCAACGATCATCAATTTCGATTACATTGTTAAAATTGATCATAACATTACCGGTACTGCTGAGGTTATATTGCAGGGCTCACCTGAATCATTTATGATCTCCAGAAATTATTATAAGAAGCTAAAGCAGAGATATAGCCTGTAATTTTTTTCATTCTCGGTCGCTTATATCACGACACTTTTAATGCTCAGAATGATTTTACGCGATTCTGGCACACTATTCTAAGTCCTTCATTCCCTGAACAACGTTTACTTACTTTATTACTGGGCCGTTTTGTCCCTTAATATAGAAACAAACAGGTAACAACAATGATTGAAAGTAAGTATTAATAATTATAGGAGATGAATAAAATGAAGACACTTTTACTTATTAGTTTATTTATGCTAATTGCAGTATCAGTAACCTGTGCACAACAAAACTATTCAGATAAACCTTCTGATAAGAAGGCTTTTCATTATATGCATGACCAGCTGTATTTTGCCGATGCAACAGGTGATGCAGTTATAATCAGCGCAGGTAAAGACGGTGAGATGGTGTTCACCCGAAAACCACAAGGTGATGGATTCCTAGTTTCCACTAATTTCAATGTGGCTAATCCTTCCAACGGTTTTGTTTATCCCTGCTGGCGATACGACAAGGCGACTGAATTAATGACACAGCTGATTGCCAAAGAGGGACCTGTCACTTCCTATGATGCCAGAGACGTTATGGATGCAATTCATGTTTCTAAAGGTTCCAGCTGGACGATTGAAACAATGTTGGCCGATCTGATTCATGGAAACGTATATATATATTATTTCTTCCAATATGATCGGCCTGTTTTGTTAAATGTTAAATACGAATTATCCCATCCGCGCGACCCGGGAGCACTTAGCAAGCATCCTCGGTAATTATTCTAATGGCTCTCTTCAGGACTTATTGAAAAGTTAAGAGCAATTGAAGAGCGATATTGAATTTTCTGTTTTCTGTTAATAAATAATCAAACAAATTGACAATCTAAAATTCAATTCTATGAAAAAACAAATGCTATTAATGAGTGCAGCTATATTATTTACTGTAATTCAACAGGTTAATTCACAGGATTTTGTGAATTTTCCCATTACTAAAATCAAACTATCCAGGAACCTAATTCTTTACAAAACCGGTAAAACAAGCGTTTATACAAATATGGTGGCAGTAAAGACCTCTGAAGGTATAGTTGTGATAGATGCATTGCAATACCCTGAGGTAGCAGAACGCGTAAAGGAGATGATCGTAAAGGATTTGAAAGGACGAATTTCTTATTTAATAAACACACATGGGGCTTATGATCATACAGGTGGAAATATTGTTTTTGAGGATATACCAATAATTGGGCATTTAAATGTAAAAACTGAAATAGAACGGCAATTAATTACAAATAAAAACCCTCAGATACTACCAATGATTGAACAGCAAATGATAATCAACCCAGATAAAATGCGTTCAACCTATCCGGGAAACCCACAAGAGATTGATGAATCAATTGAAAGTGCCAGGGGAATGATCAATAGTTTAAAAAACAACAAGTTTATTACAGTAATCCCCGATACCCTATTCAAAGAAAAGTATACCCTCAAATCAGGAAAAACTACTTTTTTGATGGAAAGCAACACCCCAAGTTATTCATGGTCTGACATAATTATTTATATCCCTGAATATAAGACGCTGATAGTAGGGGATATTTTTAATAAAAAAAGATTGCCATGGTTTAGCCCGTCAACACAGCTAGACAAGTGGGAGAAACTATTTGAACCCTATATTAAGGAGGACACAAAAGTGAAATATTTTCTGGGGGCTCACGGATACCCGCTCACTGTTGATGAAATAAGGGAACAGTTTAAGTACCTGAGAAAATTGTTTGACGAAGTAAAAAGGTTTAAAACCGAAGGCAAAACAGTTGAGGAGGTGAAGATCAACCTTGCATTGGAGAAATTTCCATACCTGAGCAACTATAACCCATACTTCTATGGTTCGACAATTCATATTCATAACCTGAATATAGATGCTATCTGGAGGCAACTGAAGTGACACGAATGATACAATGGATTAAGTTCATTTTTTAATGACGGTTTCTTATATTTATTCAAAACAATGATAAAACCTCCTCTAAGATTTGGGCTATAAGGTTTTAATTAATCCAAATAATAATCATTGCAAAATCATCAAAGAGTTGAGACCATAAGAATAGCCGACCATCCCAGAGTAAGGTCTCCATAAAACTCATTGAAAAATTGCGATAGTAGAAATACTATCACTAAGTAAGAAAAATGGGAAATAAAATGAAATTTGTAAGTACTGTTGTTGCAGTAATATTGCTATTTAACTTGACTTAAAGAAAGAAGACAAAATAGTGGAAAACGAAACAGAATTGAAAAGCTTAATTAAGATAGAGATTAGCAGAACAAAGGTAATTGCAATCTGTATTTCTGCTATAGTATTTTTTTTAATAGCATTGATGTTGTGGAAACAAAATATTATTGATAATAATATTGTAACACATTTTAATTATGTATATGAAAATGAAATGCATCTTAAATTAATTAAAATGTTGTCTCATTCTGGAATGTCGTTCATAACTGCGTTATATGCTTTGTTTTTATTTTTGTCTTTCAGAAATGAAGACCTAAAGAATGAACGCCCACTATTTTTTTTAATTCTAATTTCCTTTGCTTTTGGGGGAATAGGCGGTGATTTATTAAAAGAAATTATTGATAAAGCCAGACCTGTTATCACATTATCAGAACAAATTGCAATTAAGAACATTAATGAGACACCTGCATTTCCATCTGGTCATGCAACAAAAAGTATGGCTTTAGCATTACCTTTTTTATTATTTGCTACACGAAAAAACATTATTACAATTATTGTTAAAATATTTGTATTTACGGCAGCATTATTAGTCTGTTATTCAAGGATTGCACTGCAAGCACATTTTTTAAGTGATGTTTTAGCCGGAATAGGAACTGCTTTATTTTTTATCCCTTTCTCTATTTTATTCGTGAATTTCTCTTTTAGAAGAAATAAAGTAAATGTGGATAAACTTAATTTGATGTCAAAAAAGTTTATTTTTCTTTTCATAGGACTTACAATCATTTTGTATTTAATCTAATACTAAAAAATAACTGGGCATAACACGGTCAATGCTATGCCGTTATGCCCAATTAGTCCAGATAGATCAGGCCTTATGATATTTGTTTTGATAATCAAATTTGTATGCCATGAAAACTAAATTGCTTCTACTCTCATTTGTCTTATTAAACTCTGTTGGTCACTCGCAAAATTCATCGGAAGTAACAAGACATGATTCAGTCGGTGCTATTATGACCGATCTTAAAAAATTTATTCCTGAATATTTACAAATACAAAATATTCCGGGTGTCTCAATAGCCCTGGTTAACGATAATAACATAGTATGGGCTGACGGATTTGGATTTGTAAACTCAATTACAAAAGAACGGATAAATACAAATACTCTTTTTGAGGTAGCTTCAATCAGTAAAGTGGTTACTGCCTATATCGCATTACGGCTGGTTGATGAAGGTAAGCTTTCTCTTGACAAACCGCTTCTCAGCTACCTGTCAAAGGAGTGGATGCCTTATTCAGTCTATCAGGACTCAATAAAACTCAAACACGCATTATCACACAGCTCAGGTCTCAGAAAGACAACAAGAGAAATTATGTTTAAACCGGGTTCTGCATATTACTACTCTGCAAATGGATTTAATCTGGTTAAAGATGTGATGGAAGAAGTAACAGGAGAAAAACTGGAAGAACTTGCACAAAGACTTGTATTTCAACCTCTGGGAATGAAGAACAGCAGCTTTGCCAGGAATGAAAAACTCTTTCCCATTACTGCCAATGGACATTTACATGCAACTGTACCAATCGTATTATTCGGAATTCTGTTTCTGGTTCAATATCTCATTATTACGCTTATTGGGGCACTGATTATCAGGTTATCAACAAAGTCATGGAAGTTGAAACATATTCATAAAATCATTTTTATAATTTTATCAGTTATCATAATAACAGCTATTCTGTTTTTAATCCTTGGACAAAACTCAATGGGAGAATTTGCCTGCATTATCTTGTTTGCAGGTTTATTAGTGCTGGCATTATTCCTTATCCTCTTCTATACTGGAAGGATGATAATATTGAAAACTGGCCTTAAAAAAAATTATCAAAAAATCATAAATATTCTTTGGGGATTAGTGCTTAGTGGTATTATTATACTTATTTCATTGAGAGTAATAAATCTGCCCGTACCAAAATGGCCAGATTATAATCCGGGATCAGCTGGTACTTTAAGAACCTCACCTTCTGAATTAGCATTGTTTATGATTGAAATAGGTAACCCCAGGCACTTAAAGACTGAAACTGCTGAGTTATTGAGAACTCCACAGATAAAACTGGATGAAAATCTATCATGGGGAATGGGGCCGGGCATTTTCTATTCCGAAAAAGGGTATGCATTATGGCAATGGGGGCAACATATAGACTTTCAGAGTATAATGATAATTTACCCTGAAAGTAAATCTGGCGTCGTAGTCTGTACTAATAATGATCTGTTAAATCCGGATGTTGCTCTTGAGATTGCTCAACGTGCTCTGGGAGAAAATCTTGAAACAATAAGATCAGCGATACATCTTAATTATGATTATCAAAACAAAAATCAATGAGCACTCAACTTCAACAAGAATAAAGATAACCTGCCACCACTTCAAGCTGGCTCCTCTCAGCCAGATGACGGATCGGCACTTTTTATTGCCCGACAGTTAGTCTTCATGTGGAGCGCATCATAACTTATGAACATAAATAGAGATATTCAACTACAAAGCAATTAATCAAAGAATCTATGAGCAACTTTAAATCCTTTCTCACAAAACATCCCGTATTGTCAATAATTGGCCTGGCAATTAGCTGGCTTGTCCTGATAATGATATTTGCAGGTATTGCTGCAAGTCTGCTAAATAAAAAATTGGGAGATACAGCCACTTTAATTATTGGTCATCTCGTAGGTGTTATTTACGTCTTTATTCTTATTTGGCGCCTTGGATGGTTAAAAGGTGCAGGCATCACCCGATCAGGCATATATCAGACCTGGCTTTTTGCAATTATCGGAACTGCATATTTTACTCTTGCTTCTCTTTATTCATTTTATGGAAAGCTGGCATTTGATTTCTCAAACCTGTTTAATTTATCATCATCAGGCGGTATAATAACAACACAAACAGTGGTTTGTATTGATGAAGAAATGCTTTTCAGAGGGGCAATTTTGTATATTCTTGTCCGAAGTTGGGGAAACACACAAAAAGGAATATTCGGAAGTGTTATACTTATGTCAGCAATCTTTGCTCTGTTTCATATTATATGGTTTGTTTTTTCAGGAATTTCCCTGGCTACAGTTTTTCTTTTAGCTGAAGCGATAATCATTTCAATTTGGTGGGCTGCAATGGTCTTAAAGGGAGGAAGTATCTGGCCAGCATTCTTAGCTCATTTTGTTGTTAATACAGTAATTGCACTCCAGGGTATTTCAGAAACAATAATTCAGCCTGATTTACAGGTCTATATAAAATTATTACTATTCAGTCTGCCCCTTGGAATTTTTGGTTTTTGGTTAATAACAAGATCTTATGATCATCAATCAAAAAAGGAAATCAAATAGCAAATTAGTAACAGCCCAAATAAAAAGCCCTGCATCCGCCTGCGGCGTCTGTCGGGGAGGATTATTCATTGCATTCATGATCCTCAGTTGGGGGGCTTAACAAAGAAAAAACCCCTGCCGTGAAACAGCAGGGATTTTTTCTTTGTAGCGGAGACTGATAAAATATCTAACTTCAATTTAGTGGACGATATTATTAAAATTCTTTAATTTCTTGATTCAGAATAGCTTCAAATTTTATATTTGATACTTAAAACATCAAAATATAACCTGAAAAAATCTGCAAATATTTTAAAAATCTATGCAGGTCTTTGAATTATTTTGATGATTAATTTTTAACAGTCCAGTCTGCAAAGTCATTTCCATCAGAAGAAATGATTTCAATATGATTTTTACCAGGACTTAGCTTAATATTTCGCCAGATCAGGGTAGCAAATTTATCTGTTTCCATTTTCCCAACCAACTTCCCATTTATTAAAAGTTTTGCGGAAGGAGCTGTTGTAAATGCTACAATATCTGTTACATTCTCTTTGCGTTCTATATAATTTTTCGAACAGAGATGGGTTGTTTTTTCACTTTTATTCCAGTTCGCCTTATATAAATAGAAAGCATCTTTTCTGAATTTGCGATCATAGGTTACCAAACCTTTGTCATTCAGGTGAGGTAAACCCCCAGCGTTTTGAACGGTTGATCCGAAATCGAACATGTTCCAGACAAAAGATCCCCAGATATAATCTCTTTCAGTGATCATTTTTATAGTACTTATATGGATTGCAGTCTGTTTTTCTTCCGGATGCCATGGTCCCCTGGAAGATGGTCTTGGATCATCTTCTGGTACAAATTGATCTATATGTTGATTTGTGTTGGCGCCCCCTCCATATTCACTCAGACCGATTTTTGCATTGGGATTCTTCGTATGCCACTCATCAAAATAAGTAGCGAAATCTTCCACTTTGTTATAATACCAGCCAAAGTATTTGTTCATAGCAATGGCATCAGTAATGAAGTTGTAACTCCCTTCCTGGTAAGTTGCCGCTACAGTCGTCCTGGATGGATCTAGTTTATGTGCCAGTTCATTAAGTTGAGCCACGATTGAATCGAAGTCTCCAGTGATCTCATTAAATATTCCCCAAAAGCAAATTGACGGATGGTTATAGTTCTGTAATATCAGTTCGCTAAGCTGAAGTTTCAGATTGTCTTCAAAATCTTTTGACTTAATATAGCCACCAACGAATGGTATTTCTTCCCATACAATAAATCCTCTCTTGTCTGCTTCCCGGAACATAAACTGAGCCTGGGGGTAATGAGCCAGACGTAAAGCATTTGCTCCCATCTCCCCAAAAAAACTAAAATCTGCAAGGTGGTTCTTCTCAGTCAGAGCTGAAGCTATGCTGTCCCAATCCTGGTGACGGCAGACTCCTCTCAGTTTTAAATGTTCCCCGTTAAGGAAGAATCCTTTATTCGAGTCAACGTAGTAATAACGTATACCGATATTTTCTTCTACCCGGTCAATCTCTCTCCCTTTTCTCTTCAATACTGTTTCTGTTTTATACAGGTAAGGGTCTTTTATTCCATTCCATAAATGAGGGTTGTCAATACTTACATTGCAAATCACCTTATTATTATTTATGTAGGGAATTGTTTGTGTAAATACAACATTATTCTCTTTTCCCAAGACTGAAAACACTACTTCGCAGTCTTTATAGTCTGATTTGGTTGACAGGAATATTTCAGCCCTTAATTCAGCTCTTTTTTCTGATGCGAGAAGTTGACTGACAAATACTCCGGAAGAACCGAAGTATTCAGGTGAGATGCAGGCATCATCATCGGTGATTATCAGCCATGCATCGCGATAAAGGCCCCCATACATATTAAAATCACCCCCCTGGGGCGCGAGATCAAATCTCTGCGAATTATCGCAGATTACACTAAGACTGTTAGTTCCACCGTAGTTCACATAGGTAGTTATCTCATATGTGAAAGCTGTATAAGCACCCTTGTGTTCACCAAGATGGTTTGAATTGATAAATACGTTAGCAACACTTCCTGCCCCTTCAAACCTTAAAAATATGCGTTTCCCTTTATAATCCACAGGTATTTCAAGATTTTTACTATACGTCCCATATCCTCTGCGATAACCACCGTCTGACATAAAATCGGCACTGTTCCAGGTATGCGGCAGGTTCACAATCACGGACCCATTACGGGAGCCACCCCAACCTAGTCCTCTCGGAGCCTGCATCCCATTTGAAAAATTCCATTTTTCGTTAATAGATTTGACTTCCCTTGAGTAAGTCTTTGAAGAAGAAAGTATTACACAAACTGAAAAAACTGTCAGAATTAAAAGATACTTGGTTTTCATAGCTTTGTCTTTATATAATTATATTCCTTATGTTTTACAAATTAAGAGCAATATCCAGAAATGTGATTGAACAGATTTATAAATGATAATTATCTTTTTCACTTTAATATTCGCAGATAAATCCTGGTCATTTATTAGTCCTTGAAATCTAGTTTATTTAATCCAATTTTCAAATTGAAATTATTAAGAAAATGAATCATCAGGAAAGGGAATAATCAATTGATACATCAGGGTGATAGAGGGAATATTTCTAAAATCCAATCTTTTAAAAATCATGAGATTACTTATTTTAGCAATGGTAGGATTATTTCATGATCCGTTTTGGGGTGCTTATCAAGTCAAAAGCCTAGCAGCGCTGAAGTAATCCATAGAAATATTTCACAAGTCAGATTCAAATTGATTATCGGATTAAAGCCCCCCTTGGGGGGTTGGGGGTAAAAGCACAGAGGATTACGCTCCTTGCGGTCGCGTGATCCTCGTTGGATAGCAGCCCAAAGAAAAAGCCCTGTTGCTGTCGCAACAAGGCTTTTTCTTTGTAGACAAGAGGTTTGAAATATCTAACCTTTATATGGATATTGCTGAGATTATCAAACTTACTGAAATCCTTATCTGATGGCTTATGTATTGCGATAACAGATATCTTGCTTTTGGACTCTTAATAGTTTAACTTTGATATTGAAATATTCAGTATCAAGGAATTCAGACATGACTCACCACGATGTCTTCATAAGCTATTCCAATAAAGATAAAAATGTTGCGGATGCAGTTTGTTCCACTCTTGAAAATAACGGGATCCTGTGCTGGATTGCCCCGCGTGATATAACTCCAGGTGCACCCTTTGCTGAAGCGATAATTGACGGTATAAAAGGGTCCAGAATCTTTGTTCTGATATTCTCTTCAAATTCCAACCAGTCAAACCAGGTTATTAAAGAAGTAGATAGGGCGGTACATCATTGTTTGGCGATTATTCCGTTTCGCCTTGAGGATATACCCATGTCAAAACAGCTCGAGTATTATGTCAGCAATGTCCATTGGCTGGATGCTTTATCCCAGCCTTTGGAAATTCACATCGTCAAGCTTTGCAGGGTGATCCAAAAACTCTTAACAATTGACAAGTTTGAGACAGATGATATAAAGGAAGCCTTCAGGACGGAAGCAATAAAACTGGGAGAACCAGCAAGAGCTGAGAGAAGACTTAAACTACCAAGGACCCGGATATTTGCAGTTTTAGTTTTTCTAGCTGCGATTATCGTAGCTACAGGATGGTTCTTTAAACGGCGGATAGATATCAAGTCGGGAAAGGAAATGACAGTTATTGCAGGAAAAGGCTCCGGTGAGATAACAATCGTGGTTCTTCCATTTAAAAACATGACCGGGAGAAGTGATCAGGATTATATTGTTCAGTGGCAGAATGATGCTTTGACAAATGAATTATGTGCAATAAGCCAGGTCAAACCGCTTCGTGTCCTGTGGGGGCAGACCGCATCAACCATTGCAAATTCTTCCAGATCCGTAACCGAAATAGCTAAAGAAATTAATATTGATTATTTAATAAATGGATCTGTATTAACTTTTCAAGACTCTGTAATCCTGCAACTTAGACTAATCAAGGCATTACCGAATGAAAAACTTGTCTGGACAAATCAATTCAAGAGCGATATCGCTAATTCACAAAAGCTGTATAATAACATAGCCAGGCAGATAGCCGGCAAAATTGGAAGCGAGATTTCAAAGGAAAATATTGTCAGGCTTCCGGCACAACGGAAAATAAATTCTGAAACATACGCCATCTATCTCAGAGCCAAGTATAACATAATTAAGGAAACTCCCGAAGGATTAAAAAAAGGCATTGAATATTTAAATGAAGTCTTGCAGGCAGATCCCGGAGATCCGATGGCATATGCATGGCTCGCCATGGGATATACTGAAATCGCACATGGGCCTATTTATACGGGAGATGCCCTTGAGAAAGCCGAAGCTGCTGCATCGCAGGCTTTAAAGCTGGATACCACTACAGCCGAGGTTTACACTGCTCTGGGATTAGCCGCCCAATATTACCTGTGGAGATTTAACCTTGCAGAGAAATACTTTAAGAAAGCTCTTGCATTGAATCCAAACTCAGCTGAAACTCATTATCATTATGCATATGGGCTATTATGGTTAGGACGGATGAAAGAAGCGATTACAGAACAAGAACTTGCAGTTAAATATGATCCTTTTAACCCAAAGTATACTGCCTGGATGGGATGGCTATATGAAATTAACAAAAATTATGATGATGCACTTCGTGAATGCCGGAAGGCTTTTGAAATTCAGAAGGATTATCCGGTTTGTTATATGGTTATTGGTAATTATTACATAGACACTGGAAAACCGGATAGTGCTATTATGACATTTAAGAAAATGGTTGAAGTAGCGCCGGAATTGAAAATTGACCTGGGTAGGATATATGTTATTACAGGACATAAGGATGAAGCGCATAAAATTATTGCCGAAGTACTTAAAGGAGATGTAACTCCGTATCAGGCGAACGCCTTGGCAGGGATATATGCATTAATCGGAGATAAAGAAAATACTCTCAAATGGCTGGATCACCGTCCTTATCATCCGTTTTTGCCATGGACTGCAAACGATCCTCAAATCAAAAAATTCCTAAATGGCGATTCACGGTACGAGGAATTTATTAAAAGACTAAATCCTTCAGAGAAGTAAGAGACTGAGCTTTTGTTCCAGGAGAAGGAGGATTGCTCGCTTTGCTCGCGATCCTTTTGGGGGAGCTTAACAATGAAAAATCCTAGCAGCTGCCTTCGGCGAAATACTATAGTAATTAGTCAAATTATCTTCTAAAGGCACCCCTCTTTGCGAAGCAGAGAGGGGACGGGGGTGAGTTCATGAGAACCAGGAGGATTGCTCGCTTCGCCCTCCTGCGCCTAAGGCTTCGGCGGGCAAAGCTCGCGTTCCTCTTTGGGGTGCTTAACAAAGAAAAAGCCTTGCCACGCTGGCGCGTGCCTCGGGGCTTTATTATTTCCATCCCTTACAAAAGCAAGCTTTTGACGGTCTGAAAATAATAAAGCCCTGATGCTTCGCATCAAGGCTTTTTCTTTGTAGAGAAACCTGATGAATTATCTAACTATAAACTTATATCTGACTTGATTAATTTGATTGACATTATTGAGACAGGTTCTGATGTGAAATCTGAAAATGATTACCTTTAATAGTTTTTTATTTGGTATGAAAACCTCATTTCATGAATGTATTCATAGATACTTGTATTCTTTATTCTGATCCATTCTGGACTGAGAATTTGTCGTCACAGATGTTAGAACTATCTCGTCAAGGTCGAATTAAAATATTTCTATCAGAGATTGTATTGAAAGAACTACGACACAATTTTGAGAAAAGTATTGATAAAGAGATAAGTGTATTAAGAAACAGTAACTCTGAATTAAAGAAGATTATACCTGGATACAAATCAGTAAATATTCCGGAAAAAGATCAATGTAAATCTGAATTTGATAAGTTTTACAGACAAATTCAAACAGATAATAAGGTTGAAATACTTAAGTGTAAAGATGAGTTTCTTCAAAAGGTAATAGAAATGTCAATTTCTAGAAAGAAACCATTTACAGATAAGAAGACTGAACTAAAGGACGCTCTTATCTGGATCACCTATTCAGATTATGTGAATTCCAACAAATTGACAGATTGTTACCTTCTGACACAGAATTGTACAGATTTTTGTGATCCAGATAAGTTAAAACTTGAACCTAAGATTTATGTCCTTCATCCCGATTTAATGAGAGAATGTGATAAGTTCAAGATGTACATTTCGATTAAGGATTTTTATAGAGACAATAGTTCCAAACTTGAGAGTCCAGAACTGATTTTCCAGAAGTGGATAAAAGATCAAAATATAGATGATAAGTATGTCTTTGATCTCCTCATCAATAGTAATGAAGATAGAAGAATAAGTGAAGAAGTTCTAGAATGTATTGGAAGACTTGATCCAACAACAATTTTTGAAGATGGTTATTTGGTTACGATGGGAGGATATTTGGATGTTGGAGAAATTGAGTGGTATGAATGTAAGGACACTGAGTTACTAATTGTCGGAGATTGTGCTATTGTCTCTGGGATTTTGGTTGTCAGTGTTGAGGTAGAAGGTTATGGATATAATTCAGTGAGAGACTCAGACGAAGAGAAGTTTCCTTCAATAGGTGACACAACCGTTGAGGTTGATATTACTTTTACATTTACACTTATGAAGGAAAGTGAACCTGAAGATTTTGAAGTATTGGGTACACAAGTTAAGTAAAGGGAATAAGAAAAGTACAATGGAGTATGATATTTCTAAACTTTAATCCGTTTTGATAATATATTCTCTATATAAAGATTGTTATATCTGGTCATCTTATTAAATTTGTATATTTATATTAAAATATTTATCTGTGAGTAAACTACCTAAAGCTCCATTGGTTGAGATTATACTTGAACTTAGGTGGAAGATTGTTAATAAAATTGACCTTTCAAAAGTTCAATACCTACATGGGGATATGTATTCTGAATTAAAGGACAAATATCCTTTTAGGGAGAGTATTGTACCTACGGAAATACCTATTGATGTTTTAATTAATCAACCAATACATAGGTTTAGAAGTGGACCAAATGAGTATCCTCTGTTTCAAGTAGGACCTGGTATCATAACTCTTAATACAACAGATAATAATTACTACTGGGATACTTTCTCTAAGTGGTCGGATGAATTAATCGATGTTTTTTTGAAACTTTTCAAAACAGAAAATAGTCAGAATATCACACCAAGTATTTTGTATCTTGATTTTTTTACTTTTGATTTTGAAAAAGACGATGTTCATGGGTTCATTAATAAGATGTTCAATATATCACTCACACAATCTTTTATTGAACCTAGTAAACCTCCTACCAATCTGAATCTTGGATTTTACTACGAACTATCTGTAGGTAATTTATCTGTTACTTTTCAAAAAGGGAAAAATGATAGGAAAGAGGATGGTATATTATTACAAACTAGGATCGATGGTAAACCTTTAAATGGGGATAAAGTGATTCTTAATTCTTGGATTAATGAGTCACATGAGGTTTGTAGTGATTTATTCAAGAAACTTACTGAAGGTGATTTGTATAATTCTTTTAAATAATTATTTATGTTTCCTCTTTGTTGTGATGTCTCTGTACTAAGTAAAGTGGATTTACAAAGACCATCTCTAGAATATGTTACCTCAGCTACAACACTTGATCCGAGGTTAAGGTGTGCTTGTATTGACTTAAGTTTGTTTTTAATTAATGATAAGAACATGGAACAATATCGGAAACTTATTGGTACAAAGTTCGTATCTGAACAAAAAGTAAAAACAACCACAACTGATGAGGATTTCTTCAGTTACTTTACTGATAATTACGATTTAGTATCTGTTCCTCCTCCATCTAAAACCATAAGAGTAAAAGTTCATGTCAAATCGAGGTCAAAATTCATTCCAAAGATTATTATTTAACTATGGAATACCCTTGGTATGATATCATTGAGTCTTCTAATGAACTTTTACAGGGGGATTTAATTAAGGAATGTCCAATTGTCATCCCCCCAATTTCCATTCAGTCCAGGGATGATTTAGAGGTAGATGTCCGATATATTGATTCAGTAATACTGTCTCAATCTTGTGATTTAGTTAACTCACACATAGATGTTGTTTTAGTTTGTCAATATTATCCACTTCGAACATTTCTTGATAACCTTCCTGATGGACAAGGTTCATTCAAAAAATCAGTTGATAAGAGTATTGAGAATCTTAGAAAAGGTTATCTCCATGGATATCATCTTTTAAATAAGAACAAAGATATTTTTGAAGATTACCAAGTAGTAGACTTCAGAAATGTTTACGGAGTACAACTTGAATTGTTAAAGAACTTGTGTGGAAATCAATCAGGAAGAGTAAGGTTATTACCTCCATACAGAGAACATCTGTCACAATCATTCGCTAGGTACTTTATGAGGGTAGGATTACCTCAAGACATAGTGATTTCCGGATACTAAAACATTCAAAGGTATTAATACTAACAAAAAAGGGTGAGAACTCTCACCCTTAATCTAAAATGGTAAATCATCTTCTTTAAAATCATCATCATCAACAGGGACATGGGGGAAATAGTTATATTTATTACTGATGAGACCACTTAATTCTTCATGTTCAAATACATCATTAACAAAATCATTCAAAACTTCATATTTATAGATTCTTTCCAAATCATCCCAACAAGAATCACTAAAATTATAATGGACATATTTTGTATCTCCATTATCCAATGGTAGAATTGAATTTCTGTCAGATGGTAACTTGTATTCCTCTCTTAATACTAATTCTTGGATTTTGTCAAAGATTTTCCTTGGATTTTCAGGATTACTTAAGAAGAATTCATCAAATTCGAACTTAAATTTTAAAGTTCCGGTTACGATTGATTTCCCACTAGGGTAATCAAAAATTTTAAATTTTGTTTTCATTTTTGTATAGTTTTAAGTTAATAATGATCTATATATATCGTTGTTGAGAAAAAGTTGATTGGTTTAAAAAAAAAATTTAGAATTAATACTTCGTAGAATATTAATTTTTTCTCTGTTGATTTACTATTTCGAAAAAAAAGTGAGAACACTTCTCCTTTTTCAAATGGTAAATCATCATCAACATTCCTTCATAGAATGAGGAAATGAGGATAATTAATTAAAATCAGAAGTATAAAAACAGATGACTTCAGAATATGGAGATGAAGTGATAAATATTTAAATGAGATTATATCTTTTATCCATTAAAATGATGAAACACCTCATCATCATAATTAACCAAAAAACCCCATTTAAATCAAATAAATAGATATTTTATGTTTTTTACTTGAAAAAAACGACACAAAAATAAATAGATATTTTAGGTTTAAATCGGGATTAAACTCTCAAAATCTACGACAAGATTATGAGAATAATTCAAGTCATAAAACCCAAAATTTGGTCGTATTTCTTCATTCAGTTCATGAGGTTTTTTTATTGAATATTAAAATGTAATTTTCCAGTACAAAAAAACTTTATGACAAACAATAAACATTCTGAAATATCATCATTCGTTTGGTCGGTCTGTGATGACCTTTTAAGAGGTCTTTTTAAGGGACATGAATACGGAGATGTTATACTTCCATTTGTTGTTCTTAGACGTCTGGATTGTGTTCTGGAACCATCAAAGGAAAAAGTTATTGACCTCTATGAAAAGTATTCAAAAAAAATAGATGATCCCACCACTATAATTTTGAATGAAATTGGTTTGTCATTCTTCAACCAATCCAAGTACGATTTACAGAGATTACGTCAGGACCACCTCAACATTTCATTAAACTTTAACAATTACCTCAACGGATTCAGTCAAAATGTCAGAGAGATAATCGAAAATTTTCAATTAGAGAAACCGATAGAAAAACTTCATAAAAACGGAAAGTTGTATCAGGTAGTGGAGACTTTTTCCTCGATAGATTTACATCCTAATGTGGTAGATAATCATACAATGGGGTTGATTTTTGAGGAACTACTACGAAGATTTTCTGAAATGTCTAATGAGACGAGTGGAGAACACTATACTCCCCGGGATGAAGTAAGATTATTGGTCTCACTTGTCTTTAGTGGTAACAAGGAAGACCTCAAGGGTGAAGGAAAAGTCCGATCAATTTTTGATGGAACGTGTGGAACCGGGGGTATACTCACAATAGGGAAAAGTTGGATATTAGAAAATATCAATCCCAATATTGAAATCAATTTATACGGACAAGAGTTAAACCCTCAAACTTATTCTGTCTGTAAATCTGACCTTTTAATATCAGGTGAAAATCCAAATAACATTCGATTAGGTTCATCTCTTTCAAATGATCAATTCCAAGGTATGAGGTTCGATTATCAAATGTCAAATGTTCCCTTTGGAGTAAGTTGGAAATCTGAACAAGAATACATTGAGAATGAAAGTCAGAATCCAAACGGAAGGTTTAGTGTAGGTACTCCAAGAATTTCTGATGGATCGTTACTATTTCTTCAAAATATGATTTCAAAGATGGAACCCAAAGGTTCAAGAATTGGTATCATATTCAATGGTTCTCCCTTATTTACCGGAGATAGTGGAAGTGGTGAAAGTAATATCAGAAAGTGGATTATAGAAAACGATTGGTTGGAGTGTGTTGTTCAACTTCCTGATCAATTATTCTTTAATACAGGGATAACCACTTATATATGGATTATTTCCAACAATAAAAAGAATCAGAGAAAGGGTAAAATTCAACTTATTGATGGATCTAACTACTATCTGATAATGAAAAAATCATTGGGAAATAAAAGAAAGTATATAACTGATGAAATGATACAAGAAATTACAAGTTTATATGAAAACTTTAAAGAAACTGAAAATTCCAAAATCTTCCCGAACGAGTTTTTCGGATATACCAAGGTTGTGATTGAACAACCATTAATCAAAGAAGGTAAAATTGAAAAGGACAAAAATGGGAATCCAAAACCTGATACTTCTTTAAGAGAGACTGAACGAGTACCATTCGGAATTGATATTAATGAATATTTTCAACATGAAGTAATACCACATCTTCCCTATTCATGGATGGATAGAAATAAAGACAGTACTGGTTATGAAATCAATTTCACCAAATATTTCTATCAATACAAACCACTACGTCCTTTGGAAGATATTACCAAGGATCTGTTGGAATTGGAAGAGAAAAGTTATGGATTGATGTCAAAACTTTTGAACGAATGAAACTTTACACGATTACCTATGTCAATCAGTAATGTATTTATACTATAACTTCAAATTTGATAATGAAAATCAAAACCGGATCAAGAAAAATCCATATGAAAGTATTCAATCTACAATTCCTAAAATCAGAACTACTTATTAGAATTTCATTTGATGAAAAAATATGAAACATATAAACCATCAGGTTTAGAATGGATTGGAAATATACCTGTTACTTGGTCTAAAAAGAAGTTAAAATATCTTTTTAACTATAAAAAAGGAAGTAATGGTCAAAAATTAACAAAAGAATTCATTGGGGAAAATCCTGGAAAATATCCAGTTTATAGTGGTACAACAAAAGGGGATGGGGAACTTGGAAGAACAAATGAATATGAATTTGACTTAAAAGATGAGGTAATATTTGTATCAACAGTAGGTTCAGATTCCACAGTAATGTCTACAAGAATGTTAAATGGGAAATTCAATCTCTCACAGAACTGTTTGATAATGATCCCGAAAATATCATTTAATATTAAGTTCGTGTATTATTTGACTTTAACGGATTTTCCTAACAGAAGAAATTTATTACCAGTTATATTAAAGGAAGGTCATAGAAGTGTGGGGATGAGTGATTTGGATGAATATGAAATCTTTATACCATCTATATCTGAACAACAACAAATAGTTCAATTCTTAGATGAGAAAACGGAAATAATAGACAAGTTGATTTCAATGAAAGAACGGAAAATAGACCTATTGAAGTCCCAAAGGAAATCACTAATCGAATTGATTATTACTAAAGGACTAAATCCCAACGTGAAATTAAAAAATAGTGGGATAGATTGGATTGGGGAGATACCTGAACATTGGAAAATTACTCCTCTTAGGTATCTAGGGTATTTTCAAAATGGAATTTCAAAGAGTTCAGAGTATTTTGGGACAGGTTTTCCCTTTATGAATTATAACGATGTTTATAAAAATGAGATTACTCCTGAAAGTTTAGAAGGAAGGGTTCAATCAACAGAATCGGATAGAAAGAACTATTCTATATTAAGAGGAGATGTGTTTTTTACAAGAACTTCAGAATCAAAAGATGATATTGGAGTATCATCTACCTGTTTACAAACAATTCCTGAATCTGTTTTTTCTGGATTTCTAATTCGGTTTAGATTTTTTGGAGAGACTCATATCCCAGAATATTCAAAAAGTCATTTTCAAACTCATTGGAAGAAGGTTTTTATTGAAAGTAAAATGGATATTGTGACCCGTTCTTCTTTAAGTCAACAAATCTTGGGACAAGTACCTGTTTTAATTCCACCAATTCATGAACAACATCAAATCGTTGAATATTTAGATACCCACACAAAAGAAATAGATGATTTAATTTCATTAGAACAAAAGAAAAGTAGATTATTGAAGGAATACAAACAATCGTTAATTTCAGAAATCGTTACAGGGAAAATTGATGTTAGGACCAATGTAAATTAAACTGATATGGGTTATTCAGAAAAAAACTTGGAAGAACATATTGAACAATCATTGGTTCAGGTTGGGTATAAATCTCGTTTGTTTAGTGAATATGACCGGAATCTATGTTCCATTTCTGAAGATATTATTGGATTCATAAAAGATACCCAGGAAAGAGAATACAAGAAACTTTCCGATCAGTATGGTTCTGAAACCGATACTAAATTGATATTTCGTATTAACAACGAGATTTCTTCTAGGGGACTGATTGAAGTGTTACGAAAAGGTATTAAAGACAGAGGTTGTAATTTCAAATTGGTCTATTTCCAACCAAAAACCAATCTTAACCCAGAACATCAGGAACTATACAAAAAGAATAGGTTTGTTGTCGTCCGTCAACTACATTACTCTTTAAAGAATGAAAAAAGTATAGATATGGTTTTGTTCCTCAACGGAATTCCATTTCTTACAATGGAGTTGAAGAACCAACTAACAAATCAAACAATTCTTGATTCTGAAAGACAATACAGATATGACAGAGATCCCAAAGAACAATTACTTCAATTTCAAAGAGTTATAGTACATTTCTGTTGTGATAATGACAGGATCTCAATGACAACACGATTGTCAGGTGAAAAAACGAAGTTTCTACCTTATAATAAAGGAATTGAAAATCCAGAAACAGAAGGGTTAAGGACAAATTATTTGTGGAAAGAAGTTTTAACTTCAGATTCGATTTTGGATATTTTGGAGAACTTCGTTCATTTATCAGTTGAAAAGGAGAAGGAATGGAGTGATAAGGAACAACGGGTAATTGAAAAGAAAACGGAATTATTGATTTTCCCTCGATATCATCAATTAGAGGTGATTAGAAAAATCAGGAATAAATTATATGAAGAGGGTGTTGGGAAAAATTATTTAATACAACATACGACCGGAAGTGGTAAAAGTTATGAGATTGGTTGGTTATCTCACTTACTAACATCACTTTATAAAAATCCAAATGACACAAAAAGAATATTTGATACAATCATTGTAATTACAGATAGAAAAGTTTTGGACCACCAATTACAGTACACTATAAAACAACTTGAACAAACAAAGGGTGTTGTAAATCCTGTGGATATGGATAGTTCACAACTTAAGAGGTATCTTGAGGATGGGAAAGATATAATCATAACAACAATTCAGAAATTTCCAAGAATATCTGAGACTATAAATGAACTACCGAATCGTAAATTTGGGATAATCGTAGATGAGGTTCATTCAAGTCAGTCAGGGGAAAGTTCCAAACACTTAAAGAAATCTCTGACGAAAGGTGATGATGAGGAACCTGATGAAGATGAGGTATATTCTGATGTTGACAGAAGAATATTGGATGAAATAAGGAGTAGAGGAAAGAAAGATAATATCAGTTTCTTCGGGTTTACTGGAACACCAAAAAACAAGACCCTTGAGATATTCGGAAGAAAGAATGATGAAGGGAAATTTGTTCCCTTTCATGTCTATTCAATGAAACAATCAATCACAGAAGGTTTTACATTAGATGTCCTTCAAAATTATTCGACATATTCCCGGTGGTTCAAATTAAACAAAGAAGTTGATGAAGACAAGGAACTACCGAAAAATAAGGTAATGGAGGAATTAGTCAAGTATGTTGATGGTCATTCTATTACAATAAGTAATAAGGTAAGAATAATATTGTACCATTTCATAAAACATACTTCAAAGAAAATACAAGGGAAAGGTCGTGGAATGGTAGTAGTCAGGTCAAGAAAACATTGTGTTCTGTATTACCATGAAATGAAAAGACAGATGACCGAAATGGGATTACCCTATTCTTGTCTGGTTGGGTTTAGTGGAGTAGTTCACAATGATGGACAGGAATATACTGAAGACAACTTAAACAAACTACCTTACAAGGTATCTATTCCAGAAGGTATAAAAGATCCAAGATACAGGATTCTGATTGTTTCGAATAAGTTCCAAACAGGGTATGATGAACCACTTCTCCACTCGATGTTTATTGATAAAACGTTAGGTGGTCTTCAATGTGTTCAAACTCTATCCAGACTTAATAGAAAGATGATAGGTAAGACTGATACTTTTGTTCTAGATTTTGTAAATGAACCAAAAGAAATTTATGAGTCATTCAAGGACTACTATGAAGATACAATGTTGGAAGAGGAGACCGATCCCAATAGACTTTACACTCTTTATAATGATATAGAACTTACAAATCTTTTTACCAAATATGAAGTTGAGGAATTCAGTAAAATATTTTATAATCCAAATGTCCCCCAGGAACAATTACAACCCATTTTAAACAGAGTTGTTGATAAGTGGAAGGATATTCCAGATGAGGACCAAAAGGAGTTGTTTCGGTCTAATATTCAATCCTACATAAGACTTTATGGATATATTACCCAGATAATGACCTTTACCGATTTGGAATTAGAGAAACTATATATTTTTGTCAAATACCTCAACAAAAAACTTCCAAAAAAGAACAAACCTGATGTAATTGATATTATCAATTCTATTGATTTAGAGAGTTTTAGGATACAACAAACTTTCTCAGGTAAGATTGATCTGGAAGATGGTGAAAAGGGAGGGAAATTAAAAGGGATAGATTTAGGAAGATCACACGGGATCGACCCTCCTGAATTGGATTTTCTTTCTGAAATTATAAATCAGATTAATGAAGTTTATGGAACTGAAATATCTGAACAGGATAGATTAGATCTTGAGACAATGAAAAGTAAGGTAGTGACAGACGAAAGTTTACAGAAAGTAATGGTCGGAGATAATTCTGAAACTAACAAAAGACAAAAGTTTGATGATGTCCTGAATAAAACTATCATGTCATTTTTTAATGAGAGATTTGATTTCTTTAAGAAGATTGATGATCCAAAGATTAAAAGTTTCATTAGTCACTTGTTGTACGAAGAAATGAAGTCTGGGAATATAGAAAAGAGAATTTGACATTACAATATCTCTATATGAGGATTTCTATGACCTGAATGGTGTTATTCGACACCATTCTGGTAATAAATTATGAGGTTGATCTCAGGTGATAATAAGATCATAACCATCTTTTTGGATATTTACCTCTTTCGTTATATAATCCAATCCTTGATATTTCCCGATATATCTTTCAATATCTGTAAGAGACAGACCGTGTTTTCTAAAGTATGAATCTATGATAATTTTAATGGATCCAAGAATAGATTTGTCAGTTGAAAAAAGGACAAAATGATTATGAAATCCCCTTCTTCCACCCTTATTTCTTTCAGTAGTGTAGAATAATTTGATTCCAGATCCAAATTCTTTCCTTAATATTTTCTCTACATTATAAAATTGAAACATACAATCCACTATTGAGAGGTCTGGTTCATAAGAAATATGTCCAAATAAGTCCCATTTTACATTATATATATATTCTTTCAAGGAGGTCGAAAGTGATACCTTTTTCCTCTTTTTATCTTTATTCCTAAGTAAATACAGATAGTAGGAAACACTCATCTTGTATGGATATTTGAAATAGTTAATTAACTTCTTACTGATGTAATATTTACTCTTTATCTTCCTAATCAAATCAGTTTTGTACCTTAAAACTTCCTTTATGAATTTCCTTAATGTAGATTCGGAAATCAATGTATCAATTACAAAGTCATCTATCGAAACATATAAATTTTCCATTTCAGAACTAGTTATTTTTATATATAAGTTGAATACAAGGAATAACTGAAAAGTACTCCTCAACACTATTCATAAAACTTATATGACATGAAACGAAATGTATCGTTTCAAGTATATATTGTAAAAACAAAGTCCAATTTTATGATTTTTTATGATTTCGATGGAAAAAGATTGGTGGATGTCCAAACTTTGATAGAACAGACTAATTTCAATAAGACAAAACTTCTAAGACTTCTTAAAAAAACGAAAGTTGATCATATCAGATACCAGAACAGAAATATTTACTTTATATCTGAAATAATTGATAAGATTGGGATTAAATTCGAATAGTCTTCTCCCATTGTCCTCTTCAATAATTATTTCTATGAATTCTCTTGAAATCTTCTAAGGGAAGTAGGTTATTATATACCTCCGAAAGATTTTTTATTTTGTCTGACAGTAATTGTTTTTGGTGATCAATTTCTAATTGATCCAATTTTTTGTTGAGTTCACTGATCTTCCCTTTTAGTAATTCTTTTTGTCGTTTAAATTCTTGTTTCTTTCTATCTTCCAAATTGGTGGTTTTCTCCATAAGTAGTTTTTAACTTATATATAAAAAGTAGAGAGTATTTTCCCTGGACTCGTAAAATATGACCTTTCAACAATTAATATATAGATGAAAAACGTTGGGATATGGATGAAAATATTAAAAGGTTAAGGATAAAAGAAATTGACTCAAGGATTTCCAACTTAAAACAAAATATTTTAAGTATGGAGAAACAAATCAAATTACTTTCTGATCGGAAGAATGAACTAGTGACAGAGAACATAATAAATGATAAACTTCAAAAACTTGGTCTTATAACTTCATTTTCTCATTTTATAAAACACTAATAATTCGATTCAAGTCCTCATTTGTTAAGTCTGTAATAGATGTGTAAGAATAATGTCCAATAATTCTATTAATGGACATTATTTGTTAACTCATTTAATGTCAGTAAGTTGAAAAATATCTGATTAATATAATGTCCTATAATGAGCCAATATTAGGATATAAGACATTAATTACTTATATTTACAGGGAAACAAAAGAAGAAATGAAATGAATATTCAGTCGGATTACATCAATTTTGATTCAGGATTACGGAAAGGGAATGAACTATTAAAAAATGATAAGACCTCTGTGATCGGATTTTACATCATTCTCTCAATAAATGTAGGATTAAGGGTGAGTGATATCTTGAAATTCCGTCATTCTGATTTAAAGGGTAAAAAGGAAGGAGATATCCTTGTTCTAAATGAACAAAAGACAAACAAGATTAGAAAAATTACCCTAAACAACCATATAGTTAAATCATACAACTACCTGGTTGAGGTTCTTAAAAGAAAAGGTCGTTATGATGAGGATGGTTTTATCTTCATAAGTCAAAAAAATACAGTCTTTACAACAAGATCATTAAATCGTATATTAAAGGTTGTCTTTAAGAATAAAGGATTAAATATTTCTACCCATTCCACAAGGAAAAGTTTTGGAAGAAGGGTTTATGATAACAATTCACAGTCTGAACATAGTTTGGTTTTGCTAAGTGAGATTTTTGGTCATTCAAGTGTCTCAATAACAAGAAAATACTTGGGATTACGAAAAGAAGAAATAGGGAATATTTATCTGACACTATAACTCATAAAAAAAAATACTCAAAAAAGTTAGACTTTATACAAGGTTATACCCTATAACGGATTAAAACCACACCAACTATTGGTGGATTTGTTTTAATCCGTTTTGAATGTCTAACGAAATTTTATATAGAGACTTTTACACAAAATCCAAGATCACAACTGAGGAATTGAGGAGGTTCTCTGGTTTTGAAAACAGGACGGAAGAGGAATTAATTAAAATTTGTGATGATCTTTTTGACCTGTCAATACTGTACCAACAAATAATGGATGAAACCAATGAATAACTACAAAAAATTTATTAAAAATGAGGGGAATGAGAAACCAAATACTTCCAACAAGGAAGTATGGTTGTACACAAGAGTCTCATCACATCAACAAGAAGGTAACTATAGTCTGGAATACCAAGAGGAGGAATCCGAAAAATTCGCCAGAGATAACGGATATATCATTACCAAAAGATTCGGAAATGAAAGTGAATCCGCCTCAGGTGATTTTACAAGGAAAGAATTCTCAGAATTAATAACTAAGGTAAAACAATCCAAAAGGAAACCATACGGAATCCTTGTTTATATGATGAATAGGTTCTCACGGACAGGAGGGAACGCCATAAGTATCACCCAAGAATTATTATCCAAAACTGGAGTGAATCTCATTGAAGTTAGTTCTGGGATGGATACCTCAACACAATTAGGAGAATACAACATCCTTTTGAAACTTCTAGAAGCTCGGAAACAGAATTTGGATAGACTCGAACATACCATTCCAGGAATGAGAAAGTTTGTTAAATCAGGACATTGTTTAGGGAATGTTCCTAAAGGATATGACCACTTTGGACCTAAGGTAGTAGATCCCGAAAAAAGAAGGGTGAAACAAGAAATCCTTGTAAATGAGGATGGGAAGAAACTTAGACTTGCTTGGGAATGGAAATCAAAGGGGATGTCGGATCCAATCATTATTAAAAAACTTAATGAACTTGGATTGTCATTAACCAAACAGAACCTCAGTTCTATGTGGAGAAGACCTTTTTATTGTGGTATCCAAACAAATAAACTTGTAGGGGAGAGTCCTGTAAAAGGTAACTGGGAACCATTGATATCAGAGGAATTATTCTGGAAGGTACAATCTGTAATCAGTGAGAATCACCAGGGATACACTATCTCGAGAGAAGTCCTGGAGAGACCCTTGATAGGGACTATTCATTGTCCAATATGTGATGGAAAACTATCCGGATATGAGGTTAAGAAAAAGAAACTTCATTATTACAAATGTCAGAAATGTAAAGGGATTTCCATCAACTCCAATACCCCTAAAATAAAGAACCCAGATAAATCCGGTGCCCATGAATTGTTCCAGACACTTCTTGAGTCTTATGAGTTATCTCCTGAACAGATAGACCCTTTTAGATTCCAGATTGAGAAAATTATCAATAGTTATTCTGATTCAACAAAGGTGGAGACTTCGATTTCCAAGAAACAGTTGAGTGAATTAAGGAATAGAAAAGAAAAACTTGAGGAAAGATACGGTTTTGGTGAGATAGAGAAAGATGTATATGAAAGATTATTGAAGAAGGTAAATGGTGAAATAAGTATCTTACAAGAGAAATTTGATATTCCCGTTGAGGAGATATCTAACCTCCATAATAGACTTGATAAAATAATTGATTTTTCCCAGAACACTTGTAAATACTGGGTGATGGGAAGTCTTAACACAAAAAGAAGGATTCAAAAAGTCATTTTTCCAGATGGATTGGTCCTTGATACAAGGAATCGTCAATATCTAACCAAAAAAGTGAATGGTCTATTTTCCTTAAAGACTCAATTTATGAGGACTTCAGGAGATAAAAAAGAAAAACTCCTCATCGAAAATGATGAGGAGTCCTCTTTAGTAGCGGAGGGAGGATTCGAACCTCCGACCTTTGGGTTATGAGCCCAACGAGCTACCACTGCTCCACCCCGCAATATTGTGGCTGCAAATGTAATACATATATTGCAATTAGCAAAACAATTTAAAAAAAAATAGTATGTTTGCCGTAGAAAGAGGTCCGAATAAAACATCCCCCTCCCCCCTTCGAAGGGGGAATTTACCTCGGTCTTCTGACTTCGGTCTTCTGGCCTTTTAATTTAGCAATTATTAATAAATTTTGATTAACATAATCATTCAGTAAAATCATAAAGCCATGCCACGAGTATTCAAAGCAACAGAAATAGAAAACGAGGAGAAAGAAATAAAACGCGATTACCTCGACCGCCATATGCCTCATGTAATTTGTCCCGACCAGGTGAAGAGAGGAGAAAAATTCATGGTTAAGGTGATTTTAGGCGAAGAATATCCCCACCCCGATGAATATGATCATTCAATAAGCCTTTTACAATTATGGAACCGGGAAACTCTGTTAGCTGAAGCCCGCTATACACCGGGTGTGTATGGTAATCTTCCTTCACATGTTGAAATCGATTTCTACATTGTGGCTCCGGAAGTATCAATGAACCTGTCGGCTATGTCGGTTTGTTCCAAACACGGACTCTGGCAAAGTGAAGATAAACTGGTTAAGGTTACCTAAGGTTTATTATCTTTGCAAGCATATCTTGTAATATAAAATGCCCAAGAACGAGAAGAGAAAACGTAGCTGGCGTGATAAATACAGGTTTTCAGTTTCCAATGACACTACCTTTGAGGAGATCTGGAGAATAAGGCTTACCCAGTATAATGCTTTTCTGCTGATAACCTCCCTGATTTTTTTTATTATCGGAACTACTACTGTGCTTATTGCCTTTACAAACCTCAGGGAATTCATTCCGGGTTATCCTGATGTCACCATGCGTCGTAATATTCTTGTAAGTGCTATCCGACTCGATTCACTCGAGAGAGAGCTTACCCTGAGGGATAAATACTTCGCAAATCTTAATTCAATTATAGCCGGAAACCAACCAGCCAGCGTTTATACCCTGAGGGATACATCCCGGAATTATAAAGCGATTACTTTTAGAAACTCCCCGGAAGATTCTACGTTACGGGTCCAGGTCGAAAATGACGACCGATATAATCTTACTTTGGGTCCTGTATCTTCTGAATCAGTCACAAGCCTGGCCGGGCTTCATTTTTTCCCACCTGTCAGAGGAATTGTCTCAGGAAAATTCGATCCGCGGGTCAAACACTTTGGTACCGATATCGTAACTAAGCCAAAATCACCTGTCGATGCAGCTCTTGATGGTACTGTGATATTTACGGGATGGACCATGGAGACCGGATTTGTTATCGAGGTTCAGCATTCGAACAATATTGTCTCAGTATATAAGCATAATGCCTCTCTGCTCAAGGAGACCGGTGATATGGTCAGGACAGGGGAGGCGATTGCAATAGTTGGCGATTCGGGTGAACTCTATACCTCAGGACCCCATCTTCATTTTGAGATCTGGTATAAGGGCAGTCCCCTTGATCCTGAAAAACATATAATTTTCTAAATCCGGAAGTGCTGTATGCCAAAGAAAATTGCATTACTGGGATCAACGGGATCAATAGGCACCCAGACTCTGGATGTAATTTCAAGGTTTCCCGGTGAATTTGATATTGAAGTCCTTACTGCAGGAAATAATATAAGACTACTAACACAACAAGCAAAGAAGTTTTTGCCTGATTCTGTTGTTATAGGGAATGCAGCTCATTATCATCAGCTTAAAGACACCCTGAAGGATATTCCTGTAAAAGTATTTGCGGGTGATGAAGCTATTGAGCAGATAGTAACAGGTTCAAACATTGATATTGTCGTAGCTGCCATGGTAGGCTATTCCGGGCTGAAACCAACAATTTCAGCAATAAAAGCCGGTAAGAAAATTGCTCTGGCAAATAAGGAAACT
>Ga0208980_10000245_pt1 | contig 28805 bp, 22 predicted proteins | sample WetSurMetagenome_3_FD_187993 | JGI IMG/M metagenome (GOLD analysis project Ga0208980, IMG submission 187993) | Wetland microbial communities from Twitchell Island in the Sacramento Delta, sample from surface sediment Aug2011 Site A1 Bulk (version 2) | ecosystem: Environmental > Aquatic > Marine...
AAAGAAGCGGTTCAATTGCCTGGTCAATCATTTCTCCGTGAATGAATGGTTCATCCCCTTGAATATTTGCAATGATATCTGCTTCCTTATAAATTTTTGCCACGTAGGCGATTCTATCAGAACCACTTGCAATTTCTTTAGGAGTTTCAATCACATCAGCACCAAAACCTCTTGCTACTGAAGCAACTTTTGCATCATCAACAGCTAATATTACCTTTTCAATTAGTTTTGATTTTTTTGCACTTTCGTAGGTATGCTGAATCATTGGTTTATCACCAATCGTAGCCAATGGTTTACCCATTAGTCGAGTTGAAGCAAATCGTGCTGGTATTATTCCGATGATCATAAAAATAATGTTTGATGTATGACGTTAGATGGAAGATGGAGAACTTTCTTAATTTGTTTTACATATTCCATTTTCCATCATCCATTTTCCATTTTTTAATTCGTTTTTACCGATAATTTTCAACAATGATTTCCCTTACCCGATTCATCAAATCAATCTCCTGCTGACGATTTACATTGCCCTCTGAAGCTATTGGTTTATCAAAATGAACTTTGATTGTTCCTCTTCTTAGCTTGTAAGTTCCCTTCGGCATGATCTTATTTGAACCGACAATCGTTGTTGGAATAATCGGATAACCAACTTGTGTTGCCAGTCTGAAGGCACCTCTTTTGAATGGTTGGATCTCGCCAGTCTTACTTCTTGTTCCTTCAGCAAATACGACTATCGAAATATTTTGCTTTTGCATTTTCTCTTTTGCTTCATCAATACTTTTGAGCGCTTTTTCATAATTTTCTCTGTCTATCATAACATAGGGACCTATTGCAAGCTGCCATCCGAAGAAAGGAATTTTTGCCAGTTCCTTTTTAAAAATCATTGCCATCCTGTTTGGGATAGTTTTTTGAAGTACGACAATATCATATTGACTGGAGTGGTTTGAAACGAAGACATATGTTTTTTTCTTATCAAGATTTTCTAAGCCAGCAATTTCAAGTTTAATTCCGCTCAACCACAGAACGCCACCAGAGAAATATTTCGATAGTTTGAAGTATAAGGTGTGACTTCTGTCAGTCAGTGCAAAAATCATTGCGAAAATAGAGCAAATGAAAGTGTGAATAGCTATCAAAAATAATTTTATAGTAGTTATCATCCTGCACTTTCTACTGTAAGTTCAGGTTGAATAATTAAATTATTTTTCTCTGCAAACTTATGGATGGCATTGATTCTGTTTTTGATAGAAGGGTGACTGTAAAAAAACCATTCGACAAAAGGATGAGGCTCTTTATCTCCAAGATTTTGATCAGTTAGTTTTTCAAGCGTATTCTTAAATGCTAAAGGATTTTTTGTTTCGATCACTGCATATTCATCAGCTTCGTACTCGAACTTTCTGCTTAAAATATTTGCTAAGGGAGATTGAATTATTCCAATCAACATTGACCAGAGTGCAAGTAGCGGTAATGCAGATACTTGTTTAATTGATTCAAATCCAAACCAGCTTAATGAGTTTTGATAAAGGAAAGCAATAATAAACAATGTAAGAAAGCTTGAAGCGGTTCCGATAATAATATTTTTAACTATATGTTTCTTTTTATAATGACCGAGTTCGTGAGCGATTACGGTTTCAATTTCTTCGATGCTATAATTACTAAGCAAAGTATCGCCAAGAATAATTCGTTTCGTTTTTCCTAATCCTGTAAAAGCAGCATTTGCCTTTTTAGTATTCTTGCTCATATTAAACTTGTAAACATTCTCAACATTTATTCCAGCTTTTTGCCCGAGTGTTTTAATTTTTTCCTTCAAAGTTTCATCTTCGATTGGAGTTACTTTGTAGAAAATTGGGAAAATTAATATCGGGAATAATTGTGATAGAACTACAGAAATCAAAAACATAATAATAGCAAACGGTAGCCACCAAAGTGAGTAAAAAGTATTGAGTAAGTAGTAGAAAGTTAGAAGAATTGGGATTCCGATTACAAGCGAAACGACTAATCCTTTGAAGTTTTCCCAAATCCACTTCCAAAAAGTTTGGTTTGATAAGTTGTATTTATGCTCCAGATAAAAACCTGTGTAATAGCTGATGGGAAATGATAGTATGGATCCGATAATTCCGATCACAAATAAAAATGAAATAAAAAGTAAATATGCATTTGAAATGTAGTGCGAAAGAAAATTCTCAAGCTTTAAACTGTACCCTAACCAAACAAAAAGCAGCATTAAAATAAATGAGATGATTCCCTCACCTATACCAATAACAAGCTTTATATTGTTATATTTTTTAGCATTATCCACGGGAACAAAAATAGTTAAAGGGGTTTAGGGAAGCAATTGAAGAGCTATTATGAAAATCGGATTAAATTTTCTCAACTGATGTTTTCTGAATCCACCCAACTTTTCCATCTGCCAATTTTATCTTCACCCATTCATCAAGTTTGTCTTCAAGATTAACTTTTAAACCTTCATGAATTACAAACGCATCTGTGGATTTTGCATCCGGAGAAGTTTTAACGGTTATTGATTGTTCAACAACTACTCCGCTGATTACATTTTGTTCTCTATTAATTTTCACAATAAGAAGTGAAACGACTAGCAGTAATATTGCTAAAACTCCTAATCCTGAAAAAAGTATAAGCTTCTGCTGAAATATTGTTTTAGCAAAAAAATAAATAACGATCATCGCCATTAAGAGAATGTAAAAGAAAAATGTGATGTATGTCCATCCATTAACTGAAAGTGCAGCAAGAAGTGAATCCCACCATTCAAAAATAAAAAATGTCGGTAATGGTTGGATCCTGTCAACCGTACTAAGACTTGCAAACGCTAAATTGTGTTTTACATCTTCATCAGATGGAGAATTTTTTAATGCTCGTTCATAGTTTAGAATTGCATATCCGAGCTTACCTATTCTGTAATATGTATTAGCCAAATTGAAGTACAAAGATGTGCCTTCGTATCCTTCACTTCTCAAGTCTTCATAAATTTTAATCGCTTTATCAAACTCACCATTTCTATATAAAGCGCCTGCCTTTTGCATTTGCTCATCAATACTTTGGGCAAAAGATAGACCAGAGAATAGTGTCAAAGCAAATATCAGATTGAATGAAAATCTTTGGTAAATATGAACCCAGTTATTAAGCATTTCTTTTAACCAAAATATTCTTTTCAAGATTAATAATTACATCGGCAATTTGATCGTACATTTCTTGCATAGCTGTAGATTTTTCAGCACCTGGTGCAAACCGAACAAACTCACATTTTTCAGCACCGGCTTTCAGATCAGTAATAAGCTCGACTGAAATATTTTTTTTATTCAATTCATCTGCTGCTCTTTCAACAGTAAATTCTGACTTAGGTATGTGCAACTTATCTTCAAGATAGCCAAACAATGCACTGGAAAGTTCTGTATAAAACTCTTTGTGGTTCTGTGAATCCATTAATTTCTTCGCTGTCTTAAGACGAGTTTTTGCTATCTTCTGAGCTTTTTGATAACGAAGTAGAACAACATTCCCATGAAGCTTATCGTATTTTCTTTTCCAACCTATTACAATTAAACTTAGAACAAACGGAAAAGCACCTGCAACTATAAACCCGGTTGAGTTAATAATATACTCCTCTTTCTTTTTAACATCTTCAAAAGAGGTTTTTAGGAATCTTATATCCGTACCAAGCTCTTTTATATTTTCTTTCCCAACCATCTCAGTTGAAGCAAGCTTATCACCCGGCTTAATATCTATTGTGAATTGTTGAGACTTTAATGTGAAATACTTTTTCTGTGATGGATTAAAGTATGAAAATTCCATCGGAGGTATTTCTCTTGTACCAACCACTCTTGGAACAAATAAATACTCACCTGATTTAGTGCCGGATACAATGCCTTTTCTGTTTATCTGCTCGTTTATCTTTGGTTCATATTTCTCAAATCCGTTAGGAAGATTTATTTCCGGCATATCGAGGAGTTTAATATTACCTGAACCTGAAATATTAACATTCAATGTAAGAGGTTCGTTTGATTTAACCGTAGTATTATTAAGCTTTGCTTCAAATGAAAAATCACCAACAGCTCCTTTAAATGCTTCCGGTTGGCCATCTGGCAAGGGTTGAACATCAATTTTTACCACATTTGATTTAGCATTAAATTCATATATCTCCGATCTACCGAATGGATCACCGAAGAAATCATCCCAAACACTTTTACCACTTTTTTGTTTCTGTATTTGGACAGGAACTGCTAATTCAAAAGGAGTAACTTCAAGTGAACCGGTTTGCGTAGGAAACAGAGCAACTTTTTTAAGGACGCCAACTCTGAATTGCTGTCCTCCAACTATCTCTGTAGTAAAATTTATATTACCGGTAGTTTCCAATTCTTCTGCCCAAAACCCTTGATATTGCGGTAATTTGTTAACACCCATCTGCGAAGCAATACTTAAACGCGTATAAAGTTTATATGTGACTGTTACCTGCTCGCCTTTATACGGTTTTGTTTTATCAACAATTGCACGGACATACAGGTTCTTAGCTATTTCAGCTTCAGAAATTTCATTATTATTTTTTTGCTGTTGATTTTTTGGCTGACCTTTTCGGACAGGAATTACTAATGAATTTGAATTGTACGTTTTACCTGATTGATTAATGCTAGCCGAACTGATTGTAAAAGTTCCAACAGACTTTGCTTGGAGAACAAAAGAGTAAGTTATTGATGCACTTTGAGCTCCATTAATTATCTGAATACTGGTTGATTGATTCGGACCTGAAAGGATCATAAAATTTTCAAATGATGGAGGAGAGAAATTTGAAAGATTATTGATGCTTGAACCAGAGAAAGTATATGATACCTGGAAAGGCTCATTAACTGTAGCATCTATTTCCTCAACCGATGCAACGAATTGCTGAGCAAAGCTTTGGTTAATTAAGCCAAGACTAAAGATGAAAGTAAAAAGTAAAAAGTATCTTGAACTTCTGGCTGAGATCTTCTGTCTTCTCACTTCTAACTCCTGACTTCTTGCCTTATGCATCACCAATCTTTCTCCGTTTTAACACGTTGTCCTCTTATTTTTCTTAATTGTTTCTGTAAATCCTTTTCATTCTCTTTCAATGCATTAAGTATATTTTCTGCCTCCTTCTTTGTTAACTCTTGCTCTTTCTGTTCCTGAGATTGTTGTTGCTGCTGTTCTTGCTTTTGCTGATCCTGTTTTTGTTGATCTTGCTGCTGCTGATCCTGGTTCTGCTTATCCTGTTGCTGATCCTTATTTTCATCTTTGTTTTGATTATTCTGCTGCTGATTCTGATCAGGATTTTTTAGCTGGTTCAATGCATACGAAAGATTGTATTTTGTTTCCTTATCATTTGGATTCAGCTTCAAGGCTTCTTTATAAGCCCCGATACTCTCTTTTATCTTTTGCGATTTGAGAAGTGAGTTGCCAACATTATGAAAAATCTTTGCCCGCTCCTGATCATTCCTTGTGTTAACTAAAGCAGATTGAAAAGACTTTATCGCATCTTCATATCTTTCCTGCTTATAATATGCATCACCTAGATTAAATTTAGCTTCAAAACTTTCTGGTGATTTTTCAGTTCCCTTCTTAAAGTTCACTTCAGCATCAGCAAACTTTTTTTCTTTGTATAAATCAACACCATCATTAACTAATCCTCGGGTGGATTGAGCAAACATAGGTAATTGAAAAATCATCATAACAGATATAAATGAAAAGAACATTAGAGATTGCTTCTTCCGACTAAGGTCGGAATCGCAATGACAATTTGTTACTCTAAATACTCTCATTGTTCCAACCCTAATTTTTTATTGATTCTTGCATATAAAGGTGATTTCTTTTCGGAAATAAAAAATTCTAGTACCAGAAGAATTAATGCCGGGATTAAAAAATAATAAAACCGGTCTTCATAGTCTGTCACTTTTTTAACGCCAAATTCAGTCTGCTCCAGTTCAGAAAGTTCAGTATAAATTTTATCAAGATGATCTTCATAATTTGTTCCCTGAAAATATTTCCCATTTCCATCAATAGCTATTCTCTTTAATATTTCTTCATCAAGCTTTGTTAATACTGTATTACCACTTCCGTCTTTCTTAAATCCAACCAATTGGTTCCTGTTGTTGTAAATTGGAATCGGGACACCACTTTGAGAGCCTAATCCGATTGTATAAATTTTAATTTCTCTTGATATTGCACTCTCAACAGCTTTTTCAACATCTCCTTCGTGATCCTCGCCATCAGTTATTACAATGATTACTTTTTGTGTACTGAGTGTATCAAATGATGCAGTCGCCAGATTTATTGCTGAGGCTATAGCTGTTCCCTGAGATGGAACTGAATTGACATCGACAGCAGAAAGGAAAAGATTTGCAGCGGAGTAATCCGTGGTTAAAGGAATCTGGACATATGCCTGACCTGCAAATATTATTAATCCGATTCTATCGCCGCGCAGTTTGTTAATAAGATTTGAAATTTGATACTTTGCTTTTTCTAGTCTGTTTGGTTTAATGTCTTCTGCCATCATACTATTGGAAACATCAAGCAAGATAAAAACATCAATGCCAGTTTGTTTTACTTCCTGCATCTTTGTTCCAACCTGTGGGTTGGCGGCTGCAAAAACAAGACAAGTTATTGATAATAAAATTATTACAAACTTCGTCCAGCGTTTTAAATTGCTGTCAGTCGGGAATAAAGTTTTATGAAGTTCTTTATCAGCGAAAATCTGTAAAAGCTTTTTCCTGTTCCTTCCAAGATACCAAAACATCACAACCAAAACTGGTATCAAGTACAGTGCATTTAAATATTCCGGGTTTGCGAATCTGAACATAAGGCTACGGCAGTTTTCTTAAAATTGTTCTTGATAATCCAAGTTCAATAAGTAAAAGTAAAAGTCCACCCCAAAGCCAGCTATGATATTTTTCACTGGCATTTTTATAAGATGTTATCTCAATTTTTGTTTTTTCAAGCTTATCAATTTTTTCGTAAATCTCTGCAAGCGCGCGATTATTTGTTGCTCGGAAATACTGTCCACCTGTTATTTCTGCAATCTTTGTCATCATTGCTTCATCAATATCAACCGGAACCATTTGATAACGGGTTCCAAAAGGAGTTTGAACCGGGTATGGAGCTTCACCTCTTGTTCCAACTCCAATAGTGTAAATCCTGATACCAAATGCTTTTGCTATTTCTGCTGCACTAATTGGATCAACTTCACCGGCATTGTTAACGCCATCAGTCAAAAGAATAATTATTCTGCTCTTTGCATCACTTTCCTTAAGTCTGTTAATTCCATTCGCAATGCCATTGCCAATTGCAGTTCCATCTTCAATCATTCCTGTTCTGATATCAAGCAGAAGATTTCTCAACACACTATAATCAATTGTTAATGGGCATTGAGTAAATGCTTCTCTCGAAAAAATAACCAGACCAATTCTGTCTGTAATACGTCCTTCAACAAAATTATCAATTACATTTTTAGCAGCTTCAAGCCTGTTCGGCTTAAAATCTTCTGCAAGCATACTTCCGGAAATATCAAAGACTATTGCAATATCAATTCCTTCTGTTGTAACATTTTCACCTGAAGAAAAACTTTGTGGTCTTGCAAGAGCAACTAGCAATAACCCGATTGCTAATAATCTGACAGCGAATGGTATATGTCTTAATCTTTCACGAAATGTCGCTGGCACGTCTTTAAATATATTTAAAGACGAGTATGTTAGAGAGGATTGAATTTTCATTCCTCGAAATAAATACCAAACAATCATAAATGGAATGATCAAAAGAAAATATAAAACCCATGGATATGCAAAAGTTATTCCGCTAAACATTCTGCACCTCTTCTTCAACCAGAACCTGTTCTTTTGGAATAGTGGTGTTTACTATATCTTTAGCCTGCTTCATCATTGCTTCATTTACTGATGGAAGTGGAATGAACTTTGCAAATTTCACAAGATCAGCGTTGTTTAAGAATTCGTTAGTGATGTTTAAAATATTTTCCGCAGAAGGAACCCTTTTTAGCTGCTGCATCTGCTCTGATGTTGTCAGCTCAAGTGCAGGGAGATTAAATCTCTCTTCAAAATAACCACGGATAATACCAGTTATGTTTGAATGGTATTCTTTCACTTTGCTCTTTTGCCAGAGCTTTTCATTTTCGAGATTATCCAGAGCTGTTAGTGCCCGAACGTGAGCAGGGATTTTAATAATTTTCTTTTTAATTGGCTGCTCAGCTTTTTTTCTTTTGTATCTTCTATAAAAGTAAAAACCGGCTGCAAGAATTATTGAAGCAATGAGAACAATTAATAAAATAAATTTCCAATCAAGTGAAATTGTCATTGGTTCTTTAACATCTTTGATATCTGCCTGCTGCTCAACTTGCAGTGTGTGTACAGTAAACGTAACAGGATTTGAGAGAACAATTTTTTCTTCATTATCTCCAGAAATTTTGTAACGCACTGCAATTGGTGGAATCGTTACCGAAGCAGAATCATAATAGGAAATTATATAGCCATAAGTAGAAGACTTAATATTATCTTCGTCTTTTAATAGAGGAGTAAGTTCTTTTATAACTTCAACTTTTTTCAGACTATCTCTTATGATGGGTGCAGTGATTTTAATATTTTTTTCAGCTCTGATTTCCAGAGTGTAATTAATAAAATCACCCACGAGATAATCACTGGAATCGATTGAAGCGAGAACAGAAATAGATTGAGCAGATAACTCAATACTCAGTATGACCAGAAGAACTAAATATTTTGTTATACTCTTTACCATCTTCTTTCGCGGAATCTGAAAAAGTTTATCAATGGAGTGATATAATTTGCTCCAGCCTGCACATAAACGCTGTCCAATCGACTCGAGATAAATAATGATTTTCTTTTGATTTGGATTTCCTGTCTTCTCTTTCGAAGTGATTGCTGCACACGAGTGCTGCTTGTATCAATCCAGCGTTCTTCATTTGTTTCAGCATCGGTGAGTTTTATCAAACCCATTTTAGGAATTTCAGACTCTCGCCTGTCATCGAGCACAATTCCTATCAGATCGTGTTTCTTACCAACTACTCTTAATATTTTTTCATATCCATCATCCATAAAATCAGATAACAGAAAAACGATAGAACGTTTCTTTATGGCACCATTCATAAATTCCAAAGCGCTGCGAAGATTTGTTTTATTTCCTTCTGGTGCAAATGAAAGTACGTCTCTAACAATTCTTAGAACGTGTGAATTGCCTTTCCTTGGAGGCACGAACTTTTCTACTTTGTCTGTGAAAAGGATCAATCCAACTTTATCATTATTCTTCAATGCGGAGAATGCAAGTATTGCGCTAAGTTCTGCCGCAACTCTTTGTTTAGTTTTTGAAAGTGAGCCAAACATTTGTGAGCCGCTTAAATCAACCATCAAAATAACGGTGAGCTCTCTTTCTTCTTCAAATATTTTTACGAAAGGATGACCAAATCGTGCAGTAACATTCCAATCAATATTTCTGATATCATCACCAAATTGATACTCGCGTACTTCAGAAAATTCCATTCCTCTTCCTTTAAATACGGAATGGTATTCTCCTGAAAAGACTTGATTCACAAGTCCTTTCGTACGGATTTCAATTTGTCTAACTTGTTTTAATAATTCTTTAGTGAGCATTGCCCGCACCTTTATCCTTTCCCATAGGTAGAGGAAGTATTTTCCGTCTTACATTTTCCATCAAACATCTTCCATCCTTACGGCACTGCTATCTTATTCAAAATTTCACTAATGATTGATTCAGAAGTTATTTCTTCTGCTTCAGCTTCATAAGTGACTGCAACTCTATGCCTCATTACATCGTAGCAAATTGCTCTAACGTCTTCAGGAATTACGTATCCTCTTCTCTTAATAAATGCCATTGCTTTTGCACCGAGAGCAAGATTTATTGTCGCTCTTGGGGATGCACCATAACTTATCAATTCCGCCAGCTTATCTAATCCAAACTGTTTCGGTTTACGGGTTGCGAATACGATATCAAGAATATACTTCTCTATTTTTTCATCAATATAAACTTCCTGAATTAATTTTCTTCCTCTGAGAATATCTGATGGAGATATAACCGGATTTGGAGTTCCGATCGTATCATTAATATTATGCCTCATTATTTCCAGTTCTTCCTTACGATCGGGATAAGTAATTTTTATTTTCAGCATAAACCTGTCAACCTGTGCTTCAGGCAGCGGATATGTTCCTTCCTGTTCAATTGGATTTTGTGTTGCAAGAACCAAAAAAGGTTCTTCAAGCTTAAATGTTTGTTCACCAATCGTTACCTGTCTCTCCTGCATTGCTTCAAGAAGAGCACTTTGAACTTTTGCAGGCGCACGGTTAATTTCATCAGCAAGAATGAAGTTTGAAAATAGAGGACCTTTCCTTATGAAAAAATTTCCATCCTTCTGGTTGTAGATTTGTGTCCCGATTAAATCGGCTGGAAGAAGATCAGGTGTGAATTGAATACGCTGGAATTTTGCTTTCATTGCTGCAGCGAGAGTTTTGATTGCGAGAGTTTTAGCCAGGCCTGGAACACCTTCAAGCAGGATGTGACCATTACCCAATAAACCAATCACAAGTCTCTCCACCATTTCTTTCTGACCAACAATTACTTTTCCGATTTCAGAAAAAAGCAGATCGACGAAAGCACTTTCTTGTTTTATTTTTTCATTTAGCTGTGCAATATCCACTGTAAACCTCTTAATAATTAAAATATTTTGATAAAATTAAGGAATTTAAGCCGAAGGCTTATCAGCCCCTAGCTGAAAATTAGATTAGACGAGGACAAACTTATGAATGTTGCATTTTTTAATCAAGAAAATGCACTATGACCAATAATTATTGACCTTATGGCCGCTAAAACCATCAAACCCGAATTTAGCTCATACCAGAACTCTGAATTCAATTATAATTAAATTTGAAGCAATGAAACTATTCTTTTTAGTACTGTTGTTAAGCCTTCACCTTGGCTTTGCCCAGGGAAGCTATCTTGCAGTGATCACCGATCCGCAAATCGGCCCACAAATCAATGCAATGAACCTGATTGAAGTTGTTGAGCAAATTAACAAACAACAAAATATCGCTCACGTTGTTGTGCTTGGAAATATTACCGCAAATGGAAAGTTCGATGAATTTATCTGGGCACAGGAAATACTTGATGGACTGACTGCCCCTTACTTTGTTGTTGGCGGAGAGAAAGATTATTTGCTGAGTGAAGGAAAAGGATCTGAAATTTCTTTGCTGTGGGGAGATGACAAAGATATATTCAGTTCTAATAATTTCTCATCGGTTTGTTTAAATACGTTTCTCCCCGATTTCCCTTCAAAGAAATATATTGATGTAGAGACAATGAATTGGCTCGATGATAAATTATCTGACCCAAAAATTTCCAGGCTCCTCACGTTTTCCTTTCATCCAATCCGACTATCAGACAATAGCGATAAGTTTTTTGAGATGAATCTGAATAAAAAAATATTTTCATTTGTTGGAAAAGTAGATGCAGCGTCGAGAGATAAATCAGTGTTTGAAGGCTTATACCTGAACAGAAAAGACGGATGGGGGTATTTATTAGTTTCCACAAATAAGGATTCAATTCACATAAAAAAAATATTAAGCGAAGAGATTAAGAAGAAAGTTAAACCAGAAATTATCAAAACCTCCTTCGCTAAACTTCACTTGCTTGAATCCGATCAGCCAGTTAGCTTCATTTCGCCTGGGAGTAAATTATGGTCTATCGACTTAAACAAAACCAAAAGAACTTCAGTCGTTTATGATTCAGATAAAATCTATAATGTTTTCAATGATGGTTCAGTTATCTGTTTGAGTAACTCGGGATCAGAACAATGGCGATTTGAAACGAACGAAAGAATTCTTTATCCGCCTGTAATTGAAGATGATTTACTTGTTCTTAACTCTGATGATGGAGATATAATTACATTGAATTCATACACAGGTAATCCTCATCAGATAATTGGAATTGGAGAAAAAATCTCTTCGGGAATATCTGTTATTGAAATTTCTGAGAACGAAAGTATTACAAAAGCAGTCATCGTTGGAACTGTTTACGGGAATTTATATTGTTACGATTTGTTCACACTTGATCCAATATGGACCCAACAATTATCGGGTATGGATGAAAATTTAGAGATCGCTTCTTCCATCGTTTCTTCAAATAATAAAATTTTCTTCTGTGATAGTAATGGAATGCTTTACTGTTTTAGTGCTGCCAACGGAATGCTTATCTGGAATTTGGAGGCATCACAAGGTGGATGGAAATCAAACGAGAAAGTTTCTGTTTCACAAGTCGTAGCTAATAACATTCTATATTTAATTGATACTGCAGGTAATTTATTTTGTGTTGATGCTCTGCTTGGAACAGTCAAATGGAATATTAAAAATATTAATGCAAACGGTTTGATAAGATTTAACAATAACCTGGATTTGATTCTTCCGTCAAAAAATAAAAATATTGTTATCGCATCACAAAAGCTCGGTAAAGTCATCAGTGAAATTGAACTTCCATTTGAAACCAGTGAAGAAGCGATTACAGAGTTAGTTGTAATTGGTGATAATATAATTGTCGGTTTTAGTGATGGCTGGGTTTATAAAATAAAAGCAAAACAAAAACCTGCAAAATATTTCAGAGGCGGTTCTGCACCAATAACATCATTAACAGATATTAATGGAAACTGCCTTGTTGCTGATTATGATGGAAAATTTACTATTCTAAATCTATCACAAGTAAAAAATGACAAAACTTTTTGATGGATTTATCTTTGATATTGATGGAACTCTTACATCAACCAACCAACTAATCTTCGATTCATTCAACTTCATCGCAAAAAAATATTTGAATAAGATTTTCACAGATAATGAAGTTATTTTAATGTTTGGACCACCAGAGAATGACATTCTAAAAAGATTGTGTGGAGAAAATTATGAGTCAGCAAGAAAGGATTATTTCAATTACTACATTGAAAATCATTGGAAGGCTGAGCTGTATAACGGTATTAAAGAAATTCTTGAACACTTAAAAAGCAAAAACTATTCGATTGGAATTTTTACAGGGAAAGGGAGAGACGCTTCCTTGATCACTCTGAAAAAATTAGGAGTTGATCACTATTTCGATATGATTGTAACAGGCGATGACGTTGAAAATTACAAACCATCTCCCGAAGGAATTTTACAGTTTACGAGTAAGTTTAAGTTAAAGAAAGAAAGAGTGCTGATGATTGGCGATTCTGTTGCAGATGTTAAAGCATCAAGAGAAGCCGGAATTAAAATTGTCTCGGTTTTGTGGGATAGTTATGGAAAGGATGATGTAAAAAAACTCAAAAGTGATTATTATTTTCACACCGTTAAAGAGCTCAGTGATTTTCTCCTAAAATATTCATAAGTTATTCCTGCGAATAATTACTGCTCGTTACCTTGATGTCCCAGACCATCCAGTAACACAATTCATTTTTAATAAATTATTTTAATCTTCGGGAGAATCTGTTATGAACAGACGAAAACTATTAAAGAGTTTTGGGATTATCGGGGTTGGTACTTTACTGCCATTCAATAAGGTGATTGGTAATATTAGTCCGTTAAATAAAAAAGGATTAGCACCTGCCGGATGCTGGTTGACACCTGAAACAACAGCAGGACCGTTTTACTTCAATACAAACCTATTCAGACAGGACATAAGATATGATTTTGATACAGGAACATTCTACGACGGAATCCAACTCAATATGATTTTTACAATTATTGATGCTAACTTTAATCCGATATCAAATGTACTCGTAGATATATGGCATTGCGATAAAGATGGGTGTTATTCAGGATATCCGAATCAGCCTGGAGGTGTTAACACAACTGGACTTGATTTTCTCAGAGGCATACAACTGACAGATTCCAACGGACAATGTTCTTTTATTACCAGTTATCCCGGATGGTATCCCGGAAGAGCAACTCACATACATTTTAAAGTAAGGCTTGATGCAACAACTTTTGTTACTTCACAATTTGCTTTTCCCGAAAGTGTTAACGCTGCAGTTTACGCAACTCGTTTATACATCGGTCGGGGAGCTAATCCTACTTCAAATGAAGAGGATAATATTTTCGGATCTGCAAAACCAGAGTTTCTAACTATGGAAGCAGTAGCAAATACGCAAGGCGGTTATGATGGAACTTACACAATTGGAATAAATTCACCGGTCGGAGTAGCTGAACCAGATCCAGTTGCTCAAGGGTTTAAGCTAGAACAAAACTATCCTAACCCTTTTAATCCAACAACAAAAATAAAATACACAATCCTGGAAGCCGTTAGAGGTGAGAGGCAAGAGGTTATCCTAAAAGTTTTTGATGTATCCGGTAATGAGATTGCAACACTAGTTAATTCTTCTCAGTCAGCAGGAAGTTATGAAGTTACATTTGATGGAAGCAAATTAAGCAGCGGAATTTATTTTTATCGCCTCACTGCAGGTAGTATTTCCAAGACAAGAGAGATGTTGTTGATAAAGTAGAATGGTAATTAAATTAACATTCATGATCATCATTTTACTTTGTACTGAGCTTAACCCTAATTAATTCTTTTGCTGTCTCAAGATCCTTTTTCGTTTTAAAGATTACTGTCAACCCGTTTATTTTTTTAGTCTCACAGTTTGCTTTATACTGCTTCTTTAACTCAGCAGAAATTTTACTTTCCATTACAGCTTTCTCAACATTAATATTTAAGTAGAAAGTCATTCGGAAAGAATTATTAATCACTGATACCCAACAAATAGTTTTGTCCTTTAAAGAGACTTTTAAAAGCCAGCTTTTCCCGTCATTGTAATAGTTCCATTGTTCTGTGAGATTGGGATGATTGGAATGAATGTACCCAAAAACAACTTTCCATAACTCTTTAGTCTTTCCGAGATGTGAAAATATTATTTCTTCTGTTGGAAATTGGTTTTTATCAGTAAGAACTGGTGTTTCCATTGTATTTCCACATTTACAATTTTTTTCTTAAGACTATCGTACTACAGCGAGCTTCTGTGTGACTTCTTCAGAATTATTTCCCGCTTTCATAATAACTTTGTACAAATAAACACCGTTGGCAAGAACATCTCCGTCTTCGTCTCTGCCATCCCAATAAATTTTATTGAAGTCGTATTTCAATTCGTTAGATGTCAATTTTAATTCTTTAACCAATCTTCCGGCTATAGTAAATATTTTAATTTTAATTTCTTCAGGTATCTGTGTAAGCTTAAATGTAAAGTGAGTTTCACCACTTGTAGGATTTGGATAATTATAAACATTTAAAAGCTTGGCTTCATTTGAAACGAGAAAGAATTTTTCCACACCGCTGGAATCAACAATATTTCCTTCATAATCTCTCCACAATACTTTCAACGCATATTCACCGTCGTCAAGACTGGGCATATAATCAACAACAATTTTTGGATTGTTTTCTGAAAATTCGTAGGAAATAATTGAGGTGTCAGAAGGAATTAATTCATCATTAAGGTAAATCATAATTGATGAAGGATCAGTTATTGGAAGCAGAGATTCATCTGTAAGCTCAATATGAATAACCGGATCGGATGAGATATATTCTCCATCAAGTATATCATTCCCATCAATAGTAACAGCGATTGTCGGAATTGTTGTATCCGGTTTAATATAAAATGGAATAGTAAAAAAGTTATTATCCTCAAATAGTTCTCGCACTTCATTGTCCGGATCGATACTTATCAGGAAAGATTTTGAACCACTTCCGGATGATGTGTTGTGTGTCAGATTAAAAACATTAATTTCACCAAAACTTAAAGAAGCAATCCTCTGAGTAAAAATAGTCTGCCTGGAATTATCTTCATTGATAACTTCTACTTTTACATTAAAGCTGTCCGCATTGCTTTCACCAACATTGTAAACAAAGAATTGCAGTCTGACATCTTCACCTAAGGTTACAGAATCGTCAGCTATACTTACAACCTGGTAATTGATCGCAAGCTCGGGAACCGGAATAAAATTAATACCAATGGTTTTTAGAGATGGTGTTTCATAATTCTGATTAGCAGAAAACTCAGCAAACAGTTTTAATGAAGTGTAAGTATCTGCATCTATATTACTCAAGTCAGCCACATCACCTGAAAAAAATAGTGTAGATAGTGTATCAATGGTATTATTATTCGTAATTCCCAAAGGAGTGTAAGAAATAGAAGTGCCGGGAATTAATGAATCACTCTTTGTAACATTTATCCATTGTGAAGAATTTTTTATTATCGGGAATTCAACCCATCCATTCTGATTGAAAACAGTTATAGAAGTATCAAGGGATGCTGGTCCTGAAAATCTTCTGCTGAAAGATTCAGGAACTGAGCCTATCGGAGCTCCTTTTTTACCAATCATGCACCAAGAATCTCTGTAAAGCACACTATCTACATATAAACTTCCTAGAGTTTCAATTGCTCGTCTTACTGGTGTACCCTGACTGAAACCGAGCACAGATTCAACTCCATCGGCACAAATTGTCATAGCAAGCAGAGTCCCATTAGGAAGCGAATCGATATAGTTTATCAGTAAAGTATCAGAATATGAATTCCAATATAGAAAATAATTGAAGTCCGATGGTTCAAGAGTAATCGAATCTATAATCGCTGTAGCAATTCCCCAGTAAAAAGTGTTAGGCAGCCGTTCAAAATCATTGAACTTTATTGATCCATACTCACCGTCATTGGAACCTGCTGAACTAATTTCTAAAATATTTACAAAGTTTGTTAACTTCCATGTATTATTTGTTGAATCGAATTTTACATTTTGGGAATGCACTTCATTGTTATTAAATGAATGATTAAAGTACCAATCGTAATTTATATTTTCATTATAGAATGAAAATGGTTCAGACCAGGAAGCCTGTGGTGAATTTAATTTTGCTCTCCACCAATATCTTTTATCTGGCTGCATTGGTGATGTATTCAAAACCGATACAACGGTATCCAGATTAATAACCGTTTCAGTCGAATTTGAGAAGTCTACATTTTCAGAAAACGCAATCTTCATAGTGGAAATATTTTCATTGGCTAATAAGACCGGGTTTAGAAATCGAAAAGAATTTTTTACAGCATTATAATAGCTTTCCGCTTCAATCGGTCTTACTGAAGTAGAATAGACTATAAAATTATAATCTGCGGAATTGTCCTCTTCGTAAATTTCATCGATTAAATTATTTTTATCTAACTCTACTCTCAATGTATGTTCACCAACCATGCCGAAAATTGGAACGCTGATAGTAATATCTTTCTTGTAGCTTACAGCTGGAATTTTAAATTCCCTGAAATAAATCTGATTACCCAAATAAAAATCCTGGATGCTGAACAGCAGTGAATCCTGCTCCACTTCTCCAAAATTGATGAGGTTTATTTTTACTTGTACTGAATCATTTATATCTATTGGAAATGCATCGTTCAATGTGAAGGATCCAGCAGTCACCGAATAATTCGGCTTTGGTGGAAGTCTGAAACTAATTAATGGATCACCAAAGAAAATATTGGAATAACTAAAAACTTTGTTCACATCACCTGTTCCATATTGATTGAGCAACTTATATTTAGCAAGGAAATGTGCTTCCGAAATAACAAGTGATGAATCCAATACCAATTGTTCATAGAAGAGTCGTGGAAAGTTTATAGATGTTGAAGTATAACCCCAGCTTGCATTTCCAAGATATGCAATTGCTTGACCATCCTGGGAAGCTGATACAAATAGTTCTCCGAAGGCTTCGACATCCGGTTCAGCAAATTTACCGGTAGAACAACCAAAATCTGAAATGAGTGAATATCTATCATCAAATGCACTTTGTAAATCTGTAACTTCTGTAATTCCATTATCCCAGGTTTCTGTTCCGCTGTGACCAATATATGAAATAAATAATCCGCTGCTGTCAATTGCATTGTTTATATATTCCTGGCTATAAGGGCCAAAGTTTGTTGGTGGATTTTTTGTCTTATAGAAATGATACCCTTCACCGCCAACCGGAACGGGTTTTACGATATTATTTAGTACAAAATCATTAGCTGCTTTTAATAATGCAAGCTGAAGCGAATCGGCTGCATCTCCACCACTGAAGAACAGATATCTTTTATTAAAATCATCATAGTTGCGGTTTAAATAAATTTGATGTTTTTGCAAATAATTATTTACTTCTGCATTGGAAGATGTAGGAATTCTTCCAACAAACATTTGCTGGAGATTTACATTTAGTGTGTCCCACATTGTAAACCATGAATCACTCACGGGATAACCATAAGAAGGAACAAGATTTTTTCTTTCAATCGATGGTGGAGGTGTCAGTTTCTTTTTATAATCATAATTAGCATCACCTAGTAACAGCAGGTATGATGGTGATGGAGAACTCCAATTCAGATAAGCAAAATGTAAAAAATCCCTGATAGCTTCAGGTTTGTCGTATCCAAAACTAAACTCATCAAATATATCATCAACAAAGACTAGCTCACTTCTCAGACTATAATTACTTTCAATAAAATTTAAATAATCCTGTGAGGAGCTTTCCAGAAATCTGTTTGATATGATTATATTATCTGCACCATTATTTTCATCACGAAGATTTACAAAGAATTTTTTTGATTGAAATATTGGTTCTCTAACTGAGTTTTGCTTTATAATAAAATACTCGTCTCCGGAAGTAACGGTATCAGTAAATGTAATTACTGAATTTGAAAGAATAAATGATTCTATTTTTTTATAATCAGGTTTAATTTTATAAATCAATATGTCACTCTGCGGCTGGAGAATGTTTTCTACTCTGATTACCCTCTCCGCAGTTTGAATTCCTTCAGACACTCTCAGCCATAATGAATCATTTACAGCAACATTAAATCGTTTGTAATCTACATCCACCCAGTCAATTAAAGCATCATGCCATCTTAGCGAATCATTCTGCATTCCAAAAAGGATAGCACTATTATTTCCATTTAAGAGTTGACTGGAATTATATGACCCTTCGAAATTAACGGTCTCTCTGTAGCTGAATACAATTGTGTCCTGTGGTGATGATGAATTCAAGCTCAAGCCGAACCGGTGATTATTTGTAAAAAGTTGATCGGTATAACGACTTATTAATCTCGCTGTAACATTTACTTCACTACCTGGAACAAAGTTAGAAACAAAGAATTTAGACGAATCAATTCCCCAGACCGCTATCACGTGACCTGTCCAAACTTTATTTTCCTGCCAGAAAGGAAGTTGAACTCTCGGAACGACAGGATCGTAGTACCACAATCTTTCATCATTCTCAAAATGGATAAAGGCTGTATGACTGGATAAGGTATCTGTTAGTCCGGGTGTTGTAGTATCCTGAATTTTAATTCTTGTTCCAATATTACCATCCCAGCTTAACCAAACGATGGACGTATCTGAATAACGATCCAAATAATTAATGTAATCCTGTCCTGATTCAACAACGTGTTTATAATCCCCATCTCCATAATTTTTCTCTGCCCAAAATTCAATGTAATCTCCCTGATCAAATGATAAATCCTCTTCCCCAAAAACAAATATTGGAAGTACCTCTCCTTTGAAAAACATTTTTAATGTTTTAGGATTTAAAGTTTGAGGATTTATTCCGTAACTGACAAGCTGATCGTAATCGATACGGTAAATTCCATCTTCAGCGATTTGAAGTTTTACATACTCTTTGGAATAATCAATCCAATTTCCACTGGAATCTTGAATAAAAGTCTCTGGTCTGAAAGAACGAAATTGAGCTGCAGATTTATAATTAAGGATTATTTTATCTAATACACCATCAAACTCACCTTGAGGAGAAGAGTTAATATTAAATGCCATGATGGCATCAAATTCAATACTGAGTCTACAACTCTGAAGTTCCCTTATTTCTTTTTTCTTCCAGTTAAATGAATGTGTATTAATTTTGATTATAGCACAATAATAATCCCTGACCCAGGTGTAACCAATTACTTCTGTTTCGACTAATGGGTATTGATCTGCAGTAAATTTGGACAAATCTGGTTTCGATTCGTTGTATACTAGTGTTGAATCACCGGATAAACTAACTTGAGGGTTTAATGCGCATTCTACATTTTTTTTAAGTCCATATCTTTTATCAGATAAGCTGAAACTTATTTTACTATTCGGAGGAATTGCAATAAAATATGTTTTTGATGGAAGAATTGGTGTCCCGGGTGAACTTATATCAGCAGAATTAAAATACTCAATTACAGTTCTATTAGAGGAAATTTTTTGTGAGTATGATTCTTCATCAAAAGTAAAAATTATGTCAAGGCCATTTTTACTTTCAACTATTAATGGCACTTGGTTCTGTGTTAATCCAACAGATGAAAATAATATGCTTGCGAGAAGAATAAATTGTAGTCTCAATCAATCCTCAATTTTAATGAATTAGTATTTCCGCTTTTTTGTAGTAATACAAATTTTATGCTAACTGTATGCAAAAACAATAATTTTAATTTCTATTGCGTTATAGAAAAATACAGTTATTCCAGGTAAAATACTTTTCTCCAAAAGACAATTTTCCACCGGTAAATCGAATATACTTCCGAATTTGATTCAACGATGTATGTTTAAATTATTTACTCAACAATTGCCTTAGTAAACAGAAAAAAATGAATGGGCAAAACAGGTATTAAATATCTTTCACCTCCAACATATACTATCACCATACTTATCGTAAAGAGATAGATATAAAAAAACAACTGCTTCAATCGAAAATCATTTGCTACCTTCCATCTCATTAATCCTATAATACTGAGTAAAACTATCATATAAAAGAAGAAGTTAGTGGCAAAAAAAACAAAGCTTAGGAATATTGGAGGAATGTTATTTTCTGTGCTTTTAAGTGCCCACGTAATTGAGCTATCGCCTCTATGAAAACAATAATATATTTTTTTCGGTAATCTTAAAATGGACGAAAATGGATTTTCAAAGATATGCTGGAAAGCCGTATAATATGCTTTTCTGCTTTCTTCTGCTTCATCAGGATTAAATGAATTGTATTCAAAATTAAAATTTAGACCGCCGGATGAATATTTATGATTTCCCATCAGAAAATTGAAACCACCGTTCGTTGAAATGGGTACTATTTCATTAAATACTATGTAATTCCTGTATAGCCAGGGCGAAACAATTAATATCATAACTATAACGATGTAGGCCGATTTTATAACCGAAGTTTTTAAGCCATAGGATTTGTAAAAGTAAAAGATAAAAATCAGGGGTAACAACAGTCCTATCGGTCTTAAAAAGCTTATAAGTCCCAAAATTATACCAATCAATAAAAGATATACTATTGAATTATCGGATTTTATTAAAATGTAAACGACTAACCAGAGTAAAAATGTAAACGGATAGTCGGTCATTATGATGTTTGAGCTGAAGAGATTGTTTGGGAAAAGCACAAAAGCGAACAGAAATATTAGTTTACCTTTTTGACTAAGTTCGTTTTTAAATAAGTTGAATAGCAATAAAATAAAAAGTGAGATATAAACTATATTCAAAATCTTCGCCAGCAATAAATGATTACTGGATATAAATTTCAGGACAGCCAGATATGCTGGTAAACCGACTGGTAAAAAACCAGTTAAGTTTCCAGCTGCGTTCATGTAAGATCCAGTGGAAAATAGTTGCTCAGATAATTGGATATAATAAAAGCTGTCGGAAATCGGAATTGTTTTAACGAAAATTAATATCAAAAGTTGCAGCAGAGCATTACAGACTAGAACTGTCCTTAAAATATTCTTGTCGTTTAAACGTGATAAAAATGAAGTTAGCCTACCATAAAAAAAATACAGAATTGAAATGAAGAAAAATGTCAGATAGATAGCAGATTCCAGATTTAAAAAAATAGCCGAATAGTATTCCCTGTCTAGAAAATCATCATTACTTTTTATTTTCTCTATAAGAAAATCTTTGAGTAATAATTCATAACAAATAAAAGAAATTATAAGACTAATTAATAGAAAAAATAAAAGCTTTTTTAATGTCAGCCTGGTAATCTTATAAGTATCCTGATTAAAAAGTTTACTCATTAGATTTTTTATTAAAATATTCTTTGATTACTATAATGAAAAAATGAGGGATCCCTAACAAATATCGTCTTGCATATTTGATGGGATTACCTAATAATCTAAAGAACCATTCTAATCCAACTTGCTGAAAGAATTTTGGTCCTCTTTTCTTCTCTTCTGCGTATAAGCTAAAAAGATCACCTACTGCCTGAATTACTTTGCAATTTAGTTTCTGTGCATTGTCATTTATCCAAATTTCCTGCTTTGGAGTACCTAAGCCGACATACAAAATATCTACATTAAGATTGTTGATTAATTTTATTGTTTCAATACTATCAACACTCTCATATCCATTTAAACTACCTAGTAATTTGAGACGAGGATACTTTTTTTTAAGATTTTCTCTTGCCTTCATTAGGATATCATTAGTTGAACCTAAAAAGAAAATCGTCCATTGATTTTCTTCACATGTTTTGAGAAAATCAAATCCGCAGTCAGTCCAGTTGAATTTTAAAAGTGATTTCGATCGATAAAGGATTTTAAAACCCAACCAGATTCCAATGCCATCTGGATGAACTAAATCCGCACTGACCAAGGATGACTTGAAAAGTTCATTTTTTTTTGCAACAACTATAGAATAAGCATTAGCATAAATAATTTTGACTTTGACGTCCTGCTCGATTGAACTTTTAACAATACGAGTGATCGAATTGAAATCGACACAATGTATCCTTATACCTGCAAAAAGGATTGGTTTCGTTCCAGTGAATTGTTCAGTTACTGTTAACATAAAATTGCGTCACTCAAAGCAGAATCAACTCAATAATTCTACATACTTAAATTCAAGGATATTATATTTTTTTAATCGCACCAATTAACCTCGATGGACTTAATAGGGCTGCAAGCATAAAATAGAAAATTCCGATTATTCTACTGCGGTTAAGATAATGGTTCAATCCTTTTCTATAAATACTCATTGAAATTATATCAAGCTTTTCCCAAAACTTCAAAGAAAATTTTTCAATTGGTTGTGACCCTGTTCTATTTTTATAATTAGATGAATATTTGTCACTGATAAAATAATATAGTTTAGTGCTCAATTTAATATTCTCTGTTATGATTGAATTTTCGTGGATTCGAAACTGATATAAACGGTCTGGAAGATTTGCAAATTTTATTTTATGTCCCATTCTCAAAAATAATTCGTAGTCTTCACAAGGATAATAATTGTTATCGTACATTCCATACGCCTTAATAATATCTCCTCTAAACATTATCGATGCATGAATAATGGCGTTTCTCTTTTTCAGCATAGTCTGTACTAATTTATCATGAGTGAGTGGGACATTAATATTTAAATGTTTGTCACCGGATTTATTGATGTACTGTCCATTTGAACCAACCATATCTATTTCATTATGCGTGTCTAAAAAATTAATTTGCTTTTCAAATCTAAAAGGATCGCAAATGTCATCGGCATCCATCCTGGCAATAAGAGGAGTATCGGCTGATTCAAGTCCTTTGTTCAAGGCATTTACTAAATTTTTCTTCTCCAATCTTATGAATCTGATTTTTTCATTATTTAATTGAGTAAGAAAATCCGGCGTCGCGTCAGTTGATCCATTATCAATAGCGTAAACCACAAAATCCTGAAATGTTTGTCCAAGTAACGATTCAATTGCTTGCGGTAAATATGGCATACCATTGTAAACAGGCAGGATTACTGAAAGCTTATGTAAAATCATTCACTTTTATTTGAATTGTATTAATTGAATTAATTTTCAGACAAACAAATCCGTTCAAGCTAAGCAGTCGGTTTAACGCTGTTAAGATCAGAATATAAATTATCAATAAACTTTTTGAAATGTTCAACATTGTACTCATCCGCTATTGCTCTTTTTCCATTGAGTCCTAGTTTATCTCTTATTGATTTATCCTTAATCAATAATTTTGCTTTTTCAACAGCATCAGAAATGTTTTCTTTATCGAATATCATCCCGCAATTGACATCGGTTAAAATTTCAGTGATTCCTCCAACTGATGTTGAAAGTATGGGAAGACCTTCCGCCATAGATTCCCAAATTACAAATGGCAATCCTTCCCTGTCTGATGTTAAAAGTAAACAATCAAAGTATTTAAAGTAATCTTCGGGATTTTGAACAATCCCTAAAAATGAAACAGCTTCTTCAAGCCTATAATTCCTGACTAAATCGACTATATTATTTTTCTTAATTCCATCACCCATAATAAACAGATGAGCAATTATATTATGTTGTTCAAGTCGATAAATAAATTCAATTGCCCGATCAAGTCGTTTTTCAGATTCAATTCTGCCAACGAAAACAAATTTAAATTCTTTCACAACATTAATATTCGTAGCCAAATCTTTGTCAATTTGGTTTGTTGCTGAATAGCTTTCTGCGCCATTGTAATACTGATACACATTTGGAAATAATCTAGTTTCTGCCAACAACTGGTTTTTTGATTCCTTTGAGGGGACCAACGCGATTTGAACTCCCTTTAAAAGACAAATCATAAAATGACTTAATTTATAAAGTAATCTTTTGAATGCTCCATAAAATTCATTATTTATAAACAAACCATGATAATTGTAAATTACATTTTTACACAGGATAATATTAGTTATCCCTGCAATGATATATGATTTTAAAAAGTGCGTATGTATTATCTGAATGTTAAACTCTTTAATTATTGCAATGAATTTCAATACTGCAAAAAAAGGTAATTTAAAGGACAGCTCAGGCAGAATAATTATTTTCCCGCCTAAAGAAATAATTTCATCTTCAATTTTTTTGTTTCCCTGAAAACATAAATAGTGTTCAAACTTCTGAGCATTGGACTCTTTAATGATCATCTTAATATGGTTATAAACCCCATCCATTTCTCCATTTAAGTGCTCTGCTAAATGGCAAATTTTAATCATACAACAACTTCATATTCTGAGGTGTATTTGGAAGTAACGCTTTTCCAATTTAGTTGCTCCTGGATTTTTTTTGCGTTTGTTGAAATTAAATCTAAATCATATTTATTTGATAAAATTCTTTCAAATAAATCTGTAAATGTACTTTGAGATTTACTTTGGTAAATAAATCCATTGACCTCATGTTCAATAAAATCACTTATACCAACATTTTCGTTAAGAATTGGAATTAGTCCAACTGACATGCATTCAGCAACAAAAATTGAGAAAGGCTCAAATGCAGGAGATTTAATTACAAAATGTTTATCCCTGTAAAAATTAATTAAATCCGGATGATCCATCATTCCCACAAAATTTACTTCTACATTATTGGATGCATTAATCACTGATCTTTTTCCTAAAATATAAATTTCAATTTTAAAATTTATATTACTTAGAAGCATTAATAATTCGTCTATTCCTTTATTTATAGCCCCAGTAAATCCATTGTAGAAGATAAGCTTTATAGAATGCTTTATTTTGGGGATGATACTCGTGTTATTAAAATAAATATCAGAGACACCATTTGGGATTATTTTATAGATGTCTTTTGAGATTTTATAATAATTCGTAAAGGTTGCACAAAGGAGATTTGATGGGAATACTATTAAATCACATTTAAATACTATAAACTTTTCAACCAATAAATCAAGAAAATATTTTTTTTTCCAGAATTTACTTTCAGGAATTTCATAGCGTATAAACCCGTGCAAAGTAGCAACTAACTTACTTTTAATGATCCATCTTACTAAAAATAAAACCAATATAAATCGCTGGCTGTTTATTATGTGAATTATCTCAAATTTTTCCTTTACGAGTTTTCTGACTAAAGGTACTATTCCTAAAGTATAGATGGAGTTATTCGATACTTCAAATCCAAAAAGCTTTTTATGGAATGAGCTGTTCTTATACCCACTAAAAAAATATTCGAAAAAGACAACCTGATGATTCTGATTTTTTAACTCGCAATAAAGTTCTCTTGCAACACGTTCAGGCCCGGCGACTATTTCGCCTTCTCCGTATCTTCCTATTAATAAAATTTTCATGTTAAAATTTGTTTCTTAAAAATCTATTCTTTTTGTCAAGATACCTTGCCCAATCAAGAAATTTATTGAGATTATATTTCCTGTAGATACGAATGAATCTACTTAGATACTTACTGCAGAAATGATATCTGAAGTTTTGAAACGTTATGCCACGGTTAATTATCGCTTTACTGAAATATTCCTTTGCTAATTTAAAATCATTCTTATAATAGAAATGATATCCAATATTAAAATACGCACTGCCTTTTTTTATTTTATCATCATTACTTTTTATAATGGAAATGTTGTAAGCAAGTAGAATATCTTCCGTTTCTTTAATTGCCTGTTTAGTAAATGAAATGCTTGCTGGATGCATTCTTTTTAACGTCAGATACGCTTGAATATTATGAAACTTAGTTACTCCAATTGCTCTCAAAAAAAAATCCCAATCTTCACCTGTCACTCGCTTTTCATCATAACCATTCAATTGTTTAATTACATCCTTTCTCATCAATACCGATCCATTCCAAATACAACATCGTCTCGGCAATTGTTCCACTATTGCATCATGCCTTTCAGGATTTTGGATTTTATCAATTTGCTTTCCGGTTTCATCTACTAAAATAAAATTGCTTCCAATGATTCCTATTGACGGATTTTTTTTCATAAAATTAAATTGTTCTGTTAGCCTATGGCTCTCAGAGAAATCGTCAGAATCAAGTCTGGCAACAAAATGGCTTTTAATTTTATCCAGAGCAAAATTTAGAGATTTAGAAATACCTGAATGTTCTTTACAATAGAGTTCGATTCTGCTATCAGAAAACTCTTTTATCTTATTTACTGTACCGTCTTCAGAACCATCATCAATAATAAGGATTTGCAAATTCGAGTGTGTCTGTGCTAAAACAGAATTAATACTCTCTGAAATCCATCTTTCAGAATTATAAGTTGTTACCAAAAAAGTAACTAGATCCATTTTCAACCAAATAATTTAATTTTTTTATTTACATAGTAAAAAGAAAGTGACGTCGCAACAAATTCAGCAACAACAAATACAATTGCTGCTCCAACTTCCTTATATACTGGTATAATAATTATTGCCGAAAAAAGACTTACAACACCTGCTGATAAGAAGGTTTTCATAAAATCATTTTCTTGACTTAAAGGGATTAAAATATTTACAGCAAAAATTGATGTAAAAGAAGAAAGAAAAGGCAATACTGCTAATATTTTCAATATCAGGATTGATTGCTGAAATTCTTCCCCAAGTAATAACCGGACAATATCAGCAGCAAATAGAAATACTGTAATTGAAATTATTCCCGACAGTATGGTTTGATACTTTAATAGCTTTTTAATGAAAAATAAAAACTTAGAATATGATTCAATTAATAATTTATTTACGTAAGGAAAAACAGTTTGTGAAAGTATAGGTATTATATTTTGCACTGCTGTTCGTATTTTATCTGCAGCAGAAAAATATCCGACTGCTGTATCATTGACAAAAATACCCAATAGGAAAATGTTTGTCGTGGTATAGAGATTAATAGCAGCCATAGAAATGAATACTTGAAAACCTTGTGCGATTTGATATTTGATAGATGCATAAGTTGGAATTGTATAAATTACTCTAAATTTTATACTTACAAAAAATAATCCCATTATTCCAATCAAGATTGAGACTAACGAATAAATCAATATTAGTAAGTAATAATCACTTGCATCCTTAATAACTCCAAAAATGAAAAATGTGCCAATTAACCTTGCTAGAAAAGTAATTATTGTAAGAGGTTTCATATCTTCCATTCCCTGGAAGAACCATATTGGGAAGAGAATATTACCTATGACCATCCCGAAACTTAAAAAATAAATAGTGCTTTCAGTTGTAAATCTTGCAAAGGAGAATATTATTGTTGAAAGTAATATTAAAGAAAAGATCCCTAACAAGATTTTGGAAGTCAATACTGATGAGAATATTTCAATAATTTTTTGTTTATCCTCTCTATTCTGTGAGATCTGCTTCGTGGCAGTTAAATTAAATCCATAATCACTTATTGTAATGAAGTATCCTATGAATGCTATAGCAAAACTCACCAAACCAAATTTCTCAGGGCCAAGAATACGGACAAGATAAGGCAAAGTAATTAGTGGAAATAAATAATTTGTAACTTGAAGAATTGAAAGTGATGTAAAATTTTGAAGTAAAACTTTGTAAGGTTTAATATTCTCTTTTGTGTTAGACAAGAAATATTTAATAAGTTAATTTGAAACTACTTTTTCCCAAGCCAACTTTCAGGATTTTGTTTATCTCTTCCCTTCCATATTTCAAAGTGTAAAACATAACCGTCAATACCTTCATCAACAATCGCTAGGACAGAACCTGATTTAACTTTATCCCCTTCCGAAACAAAAATCTCAGAAACATGACTGTAAACAGTTCGATAATTATTATTATGAGAAATGATAATTACATTTCCGTAACCCGGCAGCCAATCAATAGCTGCGACAACTCCTTCACCAACATTGCGTACGTTTTTATCCTTATCAGCTTTTATGTCAATTCCGTAGTTCAATGTGACTGTATTAAGAGATTTATTTTTATTCTCTCCAAACTTTCTTATGATTTTACCTTTGTGTAATGGCCACATCATCTTGCCTTTAAGCTCGATAAAAGAAGCAAACGATGATGTGTTCAAATCGTAATCGTAGCCAGCATTCTCATCTCTTATTATTTTTTTATCACCTGATGTTTTATCGATTGAAGCCA
>Ga0208980_10000247_pt1 | contig 28677 bp, 21 predicted proteins | sample WetSurMetagenome_3_FD_187993 | JGI IMG/M metagenome (GOLD analysis project Ga0208980, IMG submission 187993) | Wetland microbial communities from Twitchell Island in the Sacramento Delta, sample from surface sediment Aug2011 Site A1 Bulk (version 2) | ecosystem: Environmental > Aquatic > Marine...
AATCCATATCGATGAGCGCGACATCAATGAGTTGGCTCAGGCCAAGGGCGCGAACGTGGCGGGGTTGCATATCGTATTCAGTAGGTATGGAATTCGATTTGAAAACCTTGATGTGTTCTATCTTGCTGGAGGATTTGGGCAACACTTGAGCGTGAGTGCCTCCAAAAGGATCGGCCTGATTCCCAATATCGACGATGCAAAGATCCTTCAGGTCGGGAATGCTGCTATCGAAGGTGCTTGCATCGCACTGCTCTCTCGTACGAAACGCATGGAGTTGGAGAACCTCGTCAAACGCGTCGTCCATTGCCGTTTGGAGACGCACCCGAACTTCTTTAACTACTTTGTGGAAGGATGTCAGTTCAATCCTGTTGAATCGTTGTGTGCAACCGAGAATCTGAGACGATGACTTTTCCGGATAGATACAGTTTCTAATATGCTGGAACTGCTCGACATACACCCCGACGTCAACGTTCAGGAGTCAGAATACACGCGCTTGTTGGGCTATCCGCCCGAGCACGAGTTGAGCGGTCGAGCACGGGAGCTCGCGGAATGGGCAAGGCAATGGTACAACAAAAATGGAAAGCCTTGGATGCACATCCGTGAAGCCGATGGACTTGATATTGTCAACCAACAACTTCGTATCAATGGAACCATTCTCGTTTCGCAGCGGCTGCATGATCAGCTTGTGGCCGCACAAGCCCACAATGTCATCTTGGCGGCTGTAAGCGCCGGCAGACAATGTGAAGAAAAAGCACGTGAGCTTTGGCAAGAAGGAAAACCGGACGAGTACTTCTTTCTGGAGGTCTATGGCTCCGCAGTTGTGGAACACCTGACTGCAAATGCGGGATTCCGATTGTGTGATTGGGCTGACCGAAAAGGGATCGCCGTGCTGCCACATTACAGCCCGGGCTATCCGGGATGGGACATATCTGATCAAGGCAGGCTGTTGAATTTGGTTCTGCAACACACAACCCATCAATTTCCGGAAGACCTTCAGGTGCTGAGCACCGGCATGCTCCAGCCAAAGAAATCGCTGTTGGCGGTGTTCGGGATTACTTCACACGTTGAGAAAGTGCAACGCCTTACGTCATTGATTCCCTGTGAGAACTGCTCATTACCCGCTTGCCAGTACCGCAGGGTGCCATACAAGAAATTTCTTCCGCAGATTGAGGATGTCCGACGCTTTCAATCCCTCACCAATGAAGTTGCAGACGGAAGGGCAACGCAGATCGTCGTGCTGAATCCGAACGCAAGTTACTCAATCAGCACACGAGCACTTCGCAAGTGGTCTCAGGAGCGACTGCATCTGAGGATTCTGGATGACCAATCAGTTGAAGCCCGGTTTAGATACGAAGGGACAACCTGTTCAAATATGGGACGTCCATTGGAGTTTGACTACCACGTCAGGTTGGGCAAACCGGAGGAGCGATACAAGATCATCGATGCGAATTGCGTTCCAGCTCCCAACGATACCGGTCATCACCACATGTGCGAATACAAGGACAATGCTCAAACACTCATGAGCAGGATTGCCGACGAAAATCCGCTGCTTGGCCGACCGTTGGATGATGTGCTAACATGGAAACGGCAACAGAGTCCATCCGGGTGCTACTGCAAAGCCGATAGTCGCGACCACAAGTGGGGACTTGTACTCGAAGTGCTTCATTTCGCAATGGTGCGGCTTGAACAACAAGCGAATCTTCCATTGAAGCAAGAAAGGGCCGGGGCCTGAGAACCCAGACTTCCGACAACTCTGTTCGTACACACTTTAATCGAAAGAAGGAGTACACATGATCAAACTCTGTGAAATCAATCAGGCTGCAAAGGACAAACTACCGCCGGCATTTCAGGATAAGTCCGGCATTGGGGTGCATTACACGGACGCATTTATCAAGCCGATGAATACGAAACTGGAGGACGGCACGCGAGTATCATGCAAGCGCAAAGGTCTGAAGCTTACACTCACTGTCGGCACGAAGAAAGGTGAAGGATTGATGCGACGGCTCGACGTGAGCAGAGATCCCGTCGCAATGTTGCGGGCTGCGCTTCAGGAAGCGGCAAAGACCGCGGGGATCGAACTGCAGATTACAGAGAATGAAATACTCATATCAATATGATTTCGGTGAACAACAAGACGTAGTGCGCCAGATTTAAAGGGGAACCCCAATGACTCGACGATATTACTTTGTACTGATTCTCGCCGATCAACCATGTCCGCACCGCGTTGCCGCCTGTCCTCACCGTTCTTGGTGAGGATGACAACATCGTCACCTACAGCCAGGCAACGAGGCTGCGCGCGGCTTTGGAGAAGGCCGGGGTGCCCAACCAACTCATCATTATTCCTGGCCGGAAGCATGATGGTTTCAACCGGGACGAACTGCTGACAGGCTACGCCACAATCAGGGGGTTTCTGAAAAGGAACCACATCATAAGGGGAGAGTAGAAGAAGATGAAACTCACAGAACGATCAGCGAGGAGCGCGTGTACAACGTTCCTTTTCCTCCTGGCATTTCTCGGATACCCAACACACGCACAGAACAACGCCATATGGAACCAGAAGAAATGCGCCGTATGCCTTACGTATGATGACGCTCTCAACGTGCATTTGGACAACGCCGTCCCCGCTCTGGATTCGCTGGGGTTCAAAGCGACATTCTACCTGTCAGGATTTTTCCCGTCGTTCAGAGAACGATCCACGGAATGGAGATCTGTTGCAACAAAAGGGCACGAATTAGGAAACCATACGTTGTTCCATCCTTGCGAGGGAAGAGCGGCGGGAAGAGAATGGGTCAAGCCCGATTACGACCTGAACACTTACACCATGCAGCGACTGCTTGACGAAATCACAATGGCGAACACCCTGCTCACAGCTATCGATGGTAAGACCCAAAGGACTTTTGCCTATACGTGCGGTGATAAGAAGGTCGGTGACTCATCGTTCGTGGACAAGATACGAACCGAGTTCATCGCGGCCCGCGCAGTTGAGGATAGAATCCAGCGCAGAGATGGAATTGACTTGTTCAACATTCCAAGTTACATGATTAGTGGACAATCGGGCGATAAACTTATCGGTCTCGTGAGAAAGGCGATGGAGAGCAACGGTCTGGTGGTTTTCCTATTCCACGGTGTCGGTGGGGAACATAATCTCAACGTATCACTGGAAGCTCACAGCAAACTTCTGCACTTCCTGAAGCAGAATGAAAAAGACATCTGGGTTGCACCGATGATTGAGATTGCGGAGTACGTCAAACAACATCAGCCAAAGTGAACCCGCAATCACGTGATGATTCACTCAATGGCATCATCATTGCGCCAGATATTCAATACCGCTTCGGCCTGACGGAAGCCGGCGGTTTCCTTGCTTTCTCCCTCCATCGCCCTGCCCTGATCCAACGCACCTCGCAGCAACCCCACCATTTTGTGATCGGCAGGAAGAGGCGCGAGCGCTGACTCCGGATTCACGATGGGAAAATCCAAGCCGGCCTCCGCGGCAATCGTAAGATACGCCTTCTCCAGCAGGTGGCGGACATTCTTTGGTGTGCCCCATGCAAAATTGGAAAGCCCTACGGTGATGTGAACTCCCCGAAGGTCCGGGTCTTTCCGAATCAACCGCATCGCATCCAGTCCCATGTTGACCAAACCGTAGGTATCTGCTCCGACAGGAGCCAGTCCCGGGTCGAGGATGATCTGGTCGTTGGCTCGCCCAGCCTTCGTTGCAAGGAGTTCGACGAAGTACTTGGCTGCTTCGTAAACATCCCGAGGGTTCATACATTGCGCGGTACCGCCGTCAACGAATCGCTCGGAGGCCATGACGACCACCATCGTGTCGTATTCCTTCACAAGCTCGATCATCTCATCCAGGTGCTCACGGGAAGCGGCAATGGAATCGAGGATCGGTCGGCCACTTCGGACGCGGTCGTAATATTTGAGCGCAACCTTGTGGTAGTTTACGGCCGGGTTGTCGAAGCAGAGCGGAAGCGGAGAAACTTCCTGGAGGGCTGGAATGAGATCGGGCAGGAACTCCAGCATTTCCTGAGACTTCACCTGTATTTGCCTTGTTCCATCGATGTTCACGTCCAGGTAGTCGACTCCCTGTTCGGTTTGTGATTTTGCCAGACTCTGATAGCCCCTGACATCGCGTTCGCTGAATGCCTTGCGCGCGCGGCCATAGGCGTTGTTGATGAGGTCGCCAACCGTGAAAATTCTTTTCGCGTTCATGTGGTTTGATTCCCAGAGTTCTTGGTTCTATGATGGGCCGCGTGGTCGCGCCCGAGCCAGTTGTTCGCCCACGAAGATGTGCCGCGGAGACCCTGGTTTTGAATGACCGGTGCGTGACGCAAGAGATTGCTCTCCTCCCCCTCATATTTCAACCGTTCGTACGCCCGAAGCCAGATACAATCGCCGAAACCATCCACTTCACAACGACCCTCTCGCGTCCCACCGCAAGGTCCATTGCGCTGGTTCTTGGCACATTGAGATTCGGGACACAGGAATGAGATTTCCGGCAATGAACAATCGCCGCAATCCTTGCACTGAAACAGAATAGACTTGCTCAGACGTTCCAACGAGCGCAACAATGCAGGACCTTGATTCGGATTCTCCGATTGCCTGCAGATCTTCTCTCCCCACGTACTGAGCGCATGATCGGGCGTAAACATGATATCATGAACCCATTTTGACAAATGGTACGCCGTACCGACATGTTTCGATATTCCTTCAGGATGTGGAGTTTCTTTGATCCGATCGGCGAGTCCCGAAACGGGGTCTTCTGCGTAGAAACAGAACTCTCCCGGTCTTGAGAACTTCATCTCGCGCGCGAACTGCTTCCAATCATCAGCGGAGAAAGTGCGCTCAATTTCCATAATCCGTTCGATGGAAGAAGAGCTCGACATGCCTCCGAGATACGCGCCTCGATAACCCAGGCCGCGATAGATGGCAATGTGCTTCGCAGCAAACTCCTGGAAGAATCCCTTGCCACCATCGGGTGAGCTCCTCTGCTTCAGGCACAAGTCAAGAAGGGGCCGTGTCACAACAATGCCGGGGATTCTGCCATCATGGAATAATTGAGCGACGTGCGGACTCAGCACGTAAACATTGCCAATCAGAGGGACGTGTTTCATCCCGTGGTGATCCATGTACAACCGCAGCTCGTGGGCCTTTCGGGAATCATATCCGATCTGATTGATAATGAACTTCGCCCCACACTCGATTTTCTTTTCAAGCTTCAGGTATTGAGGAACAACCTCACCTTCCAGCACTTTGCAATTCGACGTGACCGCGCCGATGAGGAAGTCGGTCTTCTCGTAGCCGCCATCGAATCCCTGGTTCATCTTGGTCAACATCGAAATCAATCCGACGGAATCGATGTCGAACACCGGTTTTGCCGTCCCGCCATTTCCACTTGCGGGATAGTCGCCGGTCATGGCAAGCACGTTATGAAAGCCCTCGCTACTGAGCTGCCAGGCTTCACTCTCCAGTCCGTTGCGATTGAGGTCCTTGCAGGTGAGATGGATGACGACTTCCTTACCTGCGTAGAGGATGGGCTTTGCAAGCGCCTGAGGCGCCAACCGAGGGTTGCCACCGGCATTATCGGTTATTGAAATCCAGTCAATGTGGGGAGATTCGACGAGTTGGTTGGCAAATGTGCGTGCCTTGACAGCACTTCTCTCCGCCATTGAGCCGCGAATCGAAACAAGTTCGACTCCGAAGAGAAACGAGGATGTCTGCTCTAACCGTTCACGCAACATTGGCATCAGGAAGCCAAGCTATGAAGTCGCGATCACTCACGTTCAAATTGATCACACCGGGTGGTTCAGTTGCTCTTGTTATATTCTTCAACCACCTGGCGAATGGCTCGCGTGTGTTCCGGCGTGCTACCACAACAGGACCCGACGATATGAGCACCTGCAGCCAAGATTGCCGGAACTCCGAGTGCCATGTCAGCAGGCAATTGTTTGTAGACTGCTTTCCCCTTCTCAAGCACCGGAAGGCCGGCGTTTGGTTGACCCATCGCGGGCAACGAGCAGTTCTCGCGGTACAGTCGAATGACCTTCGCCGCCCCTTCCATGTCCATGCCCGTGCCGCAATTCAACGCCACGATGTGTGCGCATTTTTCCTCCACAAACTCCGCAGCCTTTTCCGGCATCACTCCCATCATCGTGACATAGAATGATTTGTCTGCCGACAGATCATAGGCAAGGGAAGCAATGATGCACGAAGCGCCAGCAGCCTTAGCAGCGTCGATTGCCACCCCGAGTTCCTCGAGCGAGGTTTGCGTCTCGATGATAACCGCATCAGCGCCGCCATCAACCAGAGCGCGTGCTTGTTCCTCGTATGCTGCATAAGCCTCAGCAACTGGAAGATCGCCATAGGGTTCGAGGATCGCGCCAAGTGGACCGATATCTCCCAGTACGTATCCATCACGGTCGCCAAACGCTTTGCGCGCGATTGCCACACCAGCCAGGTTAATTGCCCGCACTTCGTCGGCATGACCATGCCGATTGAGCATGATACGGCTCGCTCCAAACGTATTCGTGATGAGACAGTCTGCGCCTGCTTCGACATAACGCTGCTGGATCGCGAGAATGCGATCGGGGTGAGTGAAATTCCAAAGCTCGCCACAGCCGCCCGGTTCCAGACCGGTAAGCATGAGCTGCGTCCCCATCGCGCCATCGCAGACGAGTCGGCGTTCGAGGACAATTTCCTGGAGCGGTTTTTTCATCATGGGAATCGTGACTCCAATTCTTGTTTCACAGCCTCGACAACTTCTTCGACGGTTCCGTCACGCTCCTCCTCTTCACTCCATTTCCATTGCGCAAGATAGTCGTCGGTCTGGGTTAGGCCCTTTGATTGAGCTGCCTGATCGATGCGCGCAACAAATCGCTGCGCAAGTTCCACCTTCTTCTCATCGAAGTCATCCCATGCTTTCACCTGGGATGGGATTTCCTGCCAATACAGTATTTGATAGAAAGCCATCGGGTCTACCGCTTGTCAACCAGTTTCAGGAAAAGGTCGACAGCACTCGATGCATCGGCGCCGTAGCCATCGGCCCCGATTTCATCTGCATACATCTGACTGATCGGCGCGCCGCCAATTGCCATTTTGATGTGGCCGAGACCTTTCTCCTCGAAGCCGTCGATCACCACCTTCATGTACGCCATGGTTGTGGTGAGCAGGGCGCTCATGCCAATGATGTCCGGCTTATGCTGCTCTGCCGCGGCAACGAACTTCTCGAGGCTCTGATCCACGCCTATGTCATGCACCTGAAATCCTGCGCCTTCCGCCATCATGCACACCAGGTTCTTCCCGATGTCATGCAAATCGCCGCGCACCGTCCCCATGAGAAGAACTCCTGCCGGCTGAACAACGGAATCTTTGGCCGCCAGAAGCGGCTTCAACACTGTCATGCCAGCCTTCATCGCGCGCGCGGCAATAAGCACTTCGGGCACATAGAGAATGTTATGTTTGAAGTCCTCTCCGACAACACTCATCCCGGCAATCAGTCCTTCGGCGAGAACTTCCTTAACCGATCTGCCCTCAGCGAGGGCATCACTGGTCATCTGTTCAACTTCCTTGGCTTTGCCTTCGTACAGGCATTGATTCATTAACGCATAATCCGGCATTCACAAAATCCTTATCATTGTTCTATGCTGTGACCCGATGTGAATTAAATTCCTTCAGCGCCTGCTGCATCGCCTGAATATTCTCGCGCGGCATCCCCGGGCTCGTGCCGCCGCCAACAGAAAGAATGATTCCTTCGCCACCACTCTTCTCAAGAACATCAAGCGTAGCTTCGCGGACTTCTTCCGGAGTGCCTCGGACGCCGATTTCCAGCGGGTTCACGTTCCCCATCAGACACATCCGACCACCGACGCGTTCCTTCACTTCGGCAATATCAGTTTGCTTGCCCCAGTTCAAGACGTTGAATCCGCAATCCGGCAAATGTTCGAGGCAGGCGTTGATGTCTGCATCGTTGTGATATATCTTGACCCAGTCCTTCGGGAACGCATCACAGATTCTCTTCAAGTACGGATGAGCGAACTCTTTGTAATGTTCTTCATTGATGAATCCAACGATGTCATCCAGAATGAAAATGCCCTCGACGGTATCACCCATCGCTTTGTGCTGTGCTTTGAGCCAGTCGATAATCAGGCGGGTGCAGAGATCAATCAACTTATGCGCCCACTGGGGCTTCTCCACAATATCAATCATGAAATCAGTTGTACTACGGACGAATCCTGCCGTGCACAGCGGACCACGAGAAGTAACGAGCGGCAGGATTTCTCCCGTATCCAGAATGCGTTGGCGTTGCTTTCTGATACGATGCAATGTCATCCCCATGAAGGCATCGGCTTCCACCTCGTAATCCGGGAAGCTGTCCATATCCTCTATATGATAGAGGGTGTGGTATTCGCTCGGCGTATTGTCCTGCCAGAACTTAATCTTTGCGCCAAGCGCCGATGGCTCGGCCGCCATTCCATATTCCATCCACCACGACGGAACAAAAATGATTTCGGGAAACTCTTGATGAATCTTCAGGTTGGACTGGAACCACAGTTCCGGATCGAGAAAGTAGTCCATGTGTTTCACCCCAAGATAGCCGGGTATCCAGGGACTGTCAATAATCAGCGCCATAGGAACCTTGTCCAACCTTTCGAGTCGGGCGGCCTTCTTAAAAGTTTCCCACTGTTCTGGTCTCATAGTGTATGTCCCTTGAAGAAGTGAATTGTCGGTTAGGATCTAACTTGTTGAGCCATTTCTCATCTCCAGCGCAGCAATAACATTTTGCCATGCAGCATACACCTCAGAATCCTATGGAATTTCCTCCATCAACCGGTAACACGATGCCTGTGATGTACTTTGATTGCTCTGAAGCCAGGAAGAGGGCGGCATTCGCAACATCGGAAGGTTCGCCGAGTCTGCCCATTGGTGTACGGGACAACACCCGTTTCTTTCTCTCCGGATCGCTGTCAAGAGCCTTCGACGACATCGGTGTTACAATGAAGCCGGGAGCGATGCAATTCACCCGCACTCCGAACGGAGACCACTCTACAGCCAGCGCCCGCGTCATGCCCTCCACCGCGGACTTGGATGCCGTGTACGCAATCACTTCCGGGATGCCATATTGGGACGCCATGGAACTGATCATGATGATGCTTCCCGTGCGGCGAGCAACCATCGACTTTGCTACTTCCCGAGTGAGTGCAAACACCGCGGTCTGGTTTGTTTGAACAACATCCTTGTATTCCTGATTCGAAATCGCAAGCGCTGCCTTCTTCAGGTTGACCCCCGCACAATTCACAAGAACATCCACCTCGCCAACAGAATTAACAATTCGTCCGATCAACTCAGAGCACCGATCAATCTCGTTGAGATCAAACGGAAAGCAACTCACATTCCCCCCCACTTCCTTTTTGGCAAGGTCCAGCTTCTCTTTGTTCCGGTCAACGATGGCAACATTTGATCGACTTGCCGAAAAGGCCCTGGCAACTGCGAGGCCGATTCCGCTTGCACCACCTGTAATCAGGACATTCCTGCCTTGCAGATCCTCATATCCCATTACCATTCGTCCCCCCTTCACTTTCACAAAACGAACTATAGTCTCGTTTCATTGGTGTAGTTCTATATGAGCACAATCTTGGCCTTGAGAACATGCGAGCCTGTTTGAACTGCTTTGCTTTCTGGCTGTCCACCGCCCACGGAGATTTCAAATTCTCCGGGAAGAATCACTCTTTCATTCTTCTCGTTGATGACAGAAAATGCACTGGCCGCAATGACAATCTCAACCGTCTTGGTCTCGTTCGGATTCAAATGAACTCTTTCGAATCCTTTCAGTGAACGGATCGGGACGGGAACGGACGCTTTCAGATCCGACACATACACCTGAACAACCTCATCACCCCCGATCTTTCCCGTATTCTTCACATTCACAGAGACCTTCACGGCGTCTCCGACCTTGTATGTTGCATCCACCTTCAAGCTGTCATAGCCGAAAGACGTGTAACTCAGACCATAACCAAATGGATAGAGAGGTTCGCCCTTGAAATAGCGATACGTTCGATTACTCATGCTATATTCAGTGAACGGTGGCAAATCATTCTCCGATTTGTAGAACGTCACCGGCAAGCGTCCGCCCGGATTGTAATCTCCAAAGATGACATCGGCAATCGCTTGCCCCGCGGCCTGGCCCGGATACCACGCTTCGATGATTGCAGGGATGTGTTCCTTTTCCCAATTAACTGCCAACGCACTTCCGTTCAGTAACACCAACACGATCGGTTTGCCCAGCGCATAAATCTCTTTCATCAACTCCTGTTGCACATCGGGCAAATCCAAACGGGTCCTGTCGCCACCTTTGAATCCGTCGATGTCGATGCTCATTTCCTCGCCTTCCATCCGTGCTGTAAGGCCCATGCACATGATCACGACATCAGCTTGCTTTGTTGCATCGAGAGCTTCTTGCTTCAATCCCTTTCCCGCATCCCGCCTGGGCTTTGCCCAGACCAACTGGACCTGCGCATCGCCATACGATTCTCCCGCTTCAACTTTGAGCTTGTACTTCTTGCCTGCTTCAAGTTGCAGCGGAATGGACTTTCTGAGCCGCGGATCGCCAAACTCGTCTCTGAAATGATATGTCGTCTTTACAATAACGCTGTCGTTCAGCCGGAGGTTCACCTTGCACGTGGTGATAATTCCCAACTGGTATGTCCCGGACTCTCCGGGCCCAAGGTCGCCGGTCCATATCACACCAAAATCATCGTCGTTCATATCCTGCCGCGGAGATTTGTCCTTCCAGTTCGCGTCAAGATCCTCGTCCACAGAAGAGAACAACGCCGGCCCGCTGAAGGCTCGATTGTCGTAGTATTCGACTTTCAACCCTCGCTCATTCTCACCATGAAACAACACTTCAGGAGGAACAGTTTCAAACGTCGGCAGTCCGGCCGCCAATTCACAGCCTCTCGTGTACATGACTTTTGACTTGCCGGCTAACTTCTCTCTAATGCCGCGCAATGGTGTAATCGGATCTGAGGGAACACCATTGTAATTGCCGAGAAGCATGAGCCACTCGTCCGCATTCGGACCGATGACGGCAACCGTTCCGATATTCTTCTTCAACGGCAGCACGTTGCCTTCGTTCTTCAAAAGTACAATCGACTTGCGAGTCGTTTCGAGTGCAAGCTCCTTGTTGCTCTTGCTGTCAACGACATCGTACGGGATTTGTGCATACTTCACCATTTCCGGCGGATCAAACATCCCGAGTTTGAACCGTGCGGTAAAGAGCCTCTTCACGGCAACGTCAAGCTCCTTCTCGGAGATGAGCCTTGTGCTTACCGCTTCTTTCAAATGTTCATACGTCGTCGAGCATTCCAGATCGCAACCAGATTTCACGGCGAGCGCCGCAGCTTCTTCGGGCGTCGGAACAATCTTGTGGTGCTGATAGATATCGCCGATGGCGCCGCAATCTGAGACGACATAGCCGTTGAAGCCCCATTCATTTCGCAGGATCGAAGTGAGCAACCGGCTGCTGCTGCAGCACGCATCTCCTTCAAATCTATTGTAGGCACACATGACGGAATAGGCTTTGCCTTCTTTGATTCCCATTTCAAATTGAGGGAGATAGGTTTCGCGGAAATCCCGTTCGTCGACGACGGCATCAAAAGCATGCCGCTCTGGTTCGGGGCCACTATGAACAGCGAAATGCTTCACCGTTGCAATCACTTTGTAGTACTGCGGATCATCGCCCTGCAGACCTTTGATGAATTGTACCGCCATTCTTCCGGTGAGAAACGGGTCTTCACCGTATGTTTCTTGTCCCCGGCCCCAACGCGGGTCGCGAAAGATGTTGATGTTGGGTGACCAAAACGTGAGTCCCTGATAGATGTATCGCTTCCCTTTCCTCTCAAACTCATGATGCTTCGCTCTCGCCTCATCGGAAATGGCAGTCGCAACTCGAAACATCAGGTCCTCATCCCATGTTGCACCGAGACCGATGGCCTGCGGAAACACGGTCGCCAATCCTGCGCGAGCAACGCCGTGCAAGCATTCGTTCCACCAATTGTATTCAGGAATTCCAAGTCGCTCAATTGCAGGAGCTGCATGCATCATTTGCCCGATCTTCTCTTCAAGCGTCATCCTTCCAACCACATCGTCAACCCGTTTGTCAATACTGAGTTGTGGATTCATGAAGGGAAGGCTCTTGTATTGCTGTCCCTTCGACATAGAATTCAGAAACAGCAAAGCGGCCGCAGCGAATACCGTGTTGGGGATGTTTCTCCTCATGGCGTTCTCATTAAATTCCTATGAAAAGGTCTCAGCGATAAACCTCGTCATCGCCAACATACTCGAACCAGTCAAAATACGCGACGGCGGTAGTTGACGCGCCGAGCGATGTGGCATACATCGCATATATTGCTCCGACGAATCCTCCTGCAACTTTCGTGCTCAAATATCTTGCATCGACACCATCTTTCAGCGGCACCCATTCGGTCGGACTGAACGCGTACGAGAATGAATAGACGTCGCGGTGAGCTTCTATCTTGAGATGAAGCGCGCTCTTACTTCGTTCGTTCCTGATGTGCTGAGACGCGATCAATTCCAGTTGATTATCAGAACTCTTACTGTCACTCGATTTGTATAGTTGTATAACCTGCTCGTTGCCAGTCTCCGACTTGCATAGGAAATAGAAGTGCGTCTCGTTCTGAAAGATCAGCAAGCCGGCCTTTTCATTTTCAGATGTGGGAGTGAAGTCCAACCTGGCACTCGCTGATCCGCTCAAATGTTGTTGCCGCTGTCCCAGGAAACTCGGGTTCATGTGCCCGGAACACGTTTCGGGCCTTAACTTCATTGACAGAACGCCTGGCTTGGTCTTGAGATCGTACCACTTCTCATGGGGAGTTCTCAGGAACATCCAGTTGGGATTTAACGACTCCCGCTCGAAATCATCTCTCACTTTCAGATTGCCACCGTAAAGGCGATCAGTCGGGGTCAGCGATTGGATTGGAAAAGGATAATGGTACTGGACTTCATCATGGTCAGGATTGATGATGGGCCAGCCAGCCTTCCATCTGACCGGCGCCAGGAATGTTTCTCGTCCGGTATTGTAGTACTCTCCATCGAGGAGAGAATAGGGTCGGCATCCCAAAAAGACGGTCCACCATTCGCCTGTCTCGGTCTGGACAAAATCAGCGTGCCCTGTGGACGTAATTGGATTATCTCTTTCCGGACTCAAGTACCGTTGCGTGAGAATCGGATTGCCGTCGTACGGCACGTATGGACCCCACACGTTCGCACTTCTAAAGACTACTTCCGAGTGTTGATCGGCAGTGCCGCCTTCTGCACAGATCAGGTAGTAGAAGCCATTCTTCTTGAAAATGTGCGGACCTTCAATCCAGACGGGCTTCTTGCTGATGTCCGTACCGCCATTGACGAGTATGCGTTCCAAGCCAATTACTTTCAGACTTTCCGCATCAAATTCATACATGCGAATGCTGCGGTGTCCACTGTACAGAGGCTTGTCATCAGGGGGAATACTATTGTAAAGGACGTACGCTTTGCCGTCGTCATCAAAGAACAACGAGGGATCAATTCCGTTGATCTGAGGCAGCCAGATCGGATTGGACCAAGGGCCTTCGGGAGTTTTCGAGGTGACCACAAAGTTGCCGCCGATGTCCACCAACGTACAAGTCACGTAGAACGTGCCTTTGTTGTATCTGATTGCCGGTGCGAATAAACCACGCGAAACTCCCTGGCCATCCAGATTCAGTTGTTCCGGTCTGTCGAGAACGTGTCCGATAAGTTTCCAGTTGACGAGATCACGACTGCGGAAAACCGGCAGTCCGGGAAAATAGGCAAAGGTGGAATTCACCAAATAGTAATCGCTGCCAACTTTGCAGATGCTCGGGTCGGGATAGAAGCCGGCGAGAATGGGATTACTGAATCCACTCTTGTCCTGTGCGTGCAAGTGTTGGTGTACTCCAAGAAGCGCGAGCGCACAAATGCCCGCAATCGGCAGCAGATGCCTGGTCAGCGGCTCCTCTCTTGTCTATTGTTTTATCGGCTGATGAAAACTCTCTGGCGGTCCGAGATAGCTTGCTTTCATTCCACCCGTGTCCACAACAAGCTTTTGCAGCACAACACCGGGATCGATCATCCAGAATTTCAACACGTGGTCACCCGCTTTGTCTACACGATGCGTCGAGACCTCAACTGTGATGTTGTTGGCAACGCACATTTCCCAGTTCTGTCGCGTCCTGCCGACATTCAGATGAACCTCTTGAGGATCCTCATTGTCGAATGAAACCGCAAAGCGCAGATCACTGTTATGGAAAGTCAGGGTCGGGGAGAGATACGCGTGGACCTTCACCTCGCCGGTGTTGGAGAGATGCATTCGATATTCCAGGTGTGGACTTTCTCCTCCTGGTGTTTGGATCGGCGCCGTGACCGGAATGGCCATCACCGCTGAAAGCGTCCGGCCCAGATTTGGAATCGTCTGCCAGGAGACAGGGGCCGAGCTGACGGCGCGTGTGTAGTGAGCCGCTTCCATCGAAACACAGCCATTGCCCTCGACAAATCCTGTCACCTCGTTTCGTTTCGGAGAAGTCGGATTGTTGATAATGGCATGAACGACGATGGATCTGTTATTTGGTCCGGTGACAGTAATTGGTACTCGGTGCTGCCCGGACGGGACATTCTTCCACTCCATGCTGACATACAGACGCTTCTCGGTTTCGATTTTGCCAGAGGGAGAATCAATTCGAACCCAAGGCTTCCCGACTTTCACTGAATACGAAAAAGATGTCTTGCCGCGGTTGAATAGTTCGATGTAATGCGATTGCTGCGTGTACACGTCAAACTCTGGCAGCACAGCCTCAACGCTGTCACGCGGCCACCAGCCTTCTGAACCTTCAATGGCAACGCCCATCTCTGCCGTTGCAGGAACTTCAATCTCTTTCACCTCGGGCATTGCGTTCTTGTCGGGTTGCTGCCAGTATGTATAGCCGATGTGAGTCTGATCCATCATGTGGCTCCACTTTCCACCTGCCAGCACGGTGTTGTAGTAATAGGTGATGGCAGAATCCCTGACATAGAGTTCTCCCGCTTTCTGCGTCAAAGAGTTCGTCATAGTCCGACCTTGCTTCGCATATAACCGATTCCTGGCGACCGTCACGTACAACTCATTCAGATTCGAGCACGCCTCAACCGGATGGAGCACAAGCTGATAGAATGCATCGTTGTATTCTGAAGGAAGAGCACCTGAGATGCGTTTTGCCTTTTCGCACAACGCATTGTACTCTGCAACAACGGTTTCAGCTTCGCGATAATTCACCAGTGTATAGGTTTCGGGGGAAAGCAACTCCGGTTTGCGTCGGGAGTTGAATCGTGTGTAATCGGTGAGGATGTCGGCAATTTCTTTCGCGTGCTTCTCGCCGAATTGCTGCTGCGCCCACTGCCTTGTGTATTCCGGCAACCTTTCTGCAGGCCATTGTTCTGGGTTCCATGCATAGTCCAGGAAGAACGAAATAGGAAACTCCATCGGCTTAATATCGCCGACGTTGACAATCCAGATTTGCCGTGCATTGTATTCATACGCCAGATGCATCTGCTCCCACACACGGGAGATTTGATTCGTGTTCAGCCATTTGTAATTCCGTGGATCGCCGACGTAATCGAAATGGTAGTAGATGCCGTATCCACCCTTACGGGGCGGCTCATTCAGATGCGGGAGCTTCCGGATATTTCCCCAATTGTCATCACACAACAGCAGAGTAACATCGTCCGGCACGCGCATGCCTTTATCATAGTACTCCTGCACCTCCTTGTACAGTGCCCATACTTGGGGAATGGTAGTAACATCCTTTCCCGTTACATCTGCCAGAATCTTCCGCTGATCCATCACGATTCGTTCCAGTAATGCAACATTCGCCTCTTGCGTCATCGGTTCATCGCCGTCGCCGCGCATCGCGAGTGTGACAACGCTTTCGTACGAGCCCATACGCTTGATCCCTTCCCTCCAAAACTCTCTCAACGAGGAGTCGTTCTTCTCATAATTCCATTTGCCTCCCTTGCCATACCGACGCCACTCATCATGAGCGCGCATCATCGGCTCGTGATGCGATGTGGCAATGACGATTCCATACTCATCTGCGAGCGGAGCAGTCAGGGAATCATCGTCATAGAAAGCCCGGCCCCACATGGCCGGCCACAGGTAGTTCCCCTTCAGGCGGAGAATGAGTTCGAACACATGAGCATAGAACTTGTGATTAAATCCACCGAACTTCTCGGAGGCCCATCCCCAGAGCGCCGGTTGTTCGTCGTTGATGAAAATGCCTCTGTATTTGATCTTGGGTTCGCCACGCGTATAACGGCCGGGCAGAACATAGAGGGCGGATTGCTTCTTCACATGAACATCAGCCCACCAATTCCAGGGGGAGACTCCGATCTGTTCTGAAAGATCGTACATGCCGTAAATAGTGCCGCGCTTGTCACTGCCGACGATAACCAAAGCCCGGGCAACATTGGGGAATGGGTTGTCAACTACTTGAATCAGAAATGTCTCCCACCTCCCCGCAATACCATTCACATCAAGTTTCTTCTTTTCCACCAACCTGTCGATTACTGGGTCCTTACCCAATGTTCCGATCAAGACTACCGCGTGCGATCGTGGAATCGTATCCATTGAAAGACCGGGGTGTGAACCTGTTACGCGATAGATATCATCCTGAAGTTGTTTCGCAACGCGAACTACTCCGGGATAGTCTTTCGAGTTGAGACATATCGTTGAGGGTATTCCTGAGACACAGAGCGGGAACGCGAGGGCTTCTTTCTTCGTGGAAACGTATGACGCGTTGCCGCTTGCCAGCACGGTTTGCGAGAGACCAAAGGCGAGCAACAGAAGAACGGCTCTGAACAGAGTTGGGCTCTGCTGGCATTCTATGGATATGCAACAATGGAATCGGAAGAGTCTGCACATGGAATTGGATACGGATTTCATGGTCTCACCCTTGACTTAACTTCGTTTAGAGTAAATGATGAGGAATGGAGAAGTTTGAGCATCTGTCTGTGTGTTCAACAAAAACAATTGAACCGATTCAAATTACGAACATTGACGGTGGTTGTCAAATGTGTAGTTATCTTGCCCCCTTCGGAAATTGAGCTCTCTTTTTGTTATCTTGTATTGAACCGATTCAATAGTGGAATCTACGTAGGAAACAGGAGTAGCCATGAAACGGATAACGATCGTAGAAGTTGCCAAGCGAGCGGGGGTCTCAAAGGGAACTGTTTCTGCTGTGATAAATGCCAGAAGGACCGTCAAGCCAAGCACGCGCGACTATGTACTCGAAGTCATGAAGGAGCTGCACTTTCGTCCCAAGGGTGTGGCCAGGAATCTCAAGAATGGCGGTCAGGATAAAAGCATCGGGATCATCATCAAGGATCTGAACTATCCGTTCTACACCACCATAGCAACCGGCGTGAAAGAGTATGCAAACAGCAAAGGGTATGCGGTGATCGTTGCAAGTTCGGAAAACGATCATGAGTGTGAAAAAACGTTCACGCACCTCTTTTCGTCGAAAGACATTAAAGGCGCTATTATTGCCCCCATCGTTGAGGGCGCCGAGATTGACCATCTCTTCAGACTGAAGATGATAAACTATCCTTTCGTTCTCCTAGAAGATGTCAAAGGAATCCAGGCAAATGTGGTCGCGATTGATAACTCACGGGCAATCAAAAAGGCAGTTAAATACCTGATTGATAGCGGCCACACGAAGATTGTCCACTTCGCAGGTCCCCCGGCATCTTCACACACACACGAACGGATCGAGGGCTTCCGGCACGCCTTCAGCGAGAGCACGCTTGCTTTCAACAAAGACATGATCGTGTCTGTCGGGTCACGACACGAAGAAAGTTATGGCAACACGCTGAAGTTCTTCAGGCAAAAACGGCGCAAGGATTATCCGACAGCGATCGTTTGTTTCAATGACCAGCAGGCTCTTGCTGTGATGACTGCGCTCAGAGAATTGGGGATCCGCATACCCGATGACATCTCGATTGTCGGCAATGACGATATCTCGTATGCGAAAATCTATCCGGTTCCCTTGACGACCATCCGTGCTCCTCAAATCGAGATCGGGATGCGAGCGGCAGAGATCCTGATTCAGAACATCGAATCGCCGACAATGTTGACTGTCGAACGCGTCGTGCTGGAGACAGAGTTTGTTATTAGGGAATCGTCTAAGGCAGTGAAGCTGCGACGGTGAGTTGCTCTGCTTCTCAGGATCGATGACACACCGGGGGTCTTTCCACGGTCCCGTTTTGGCTTCATGCACAGTCAGCGAGGTAAGAACTCGGCCCGGTTACTTGATGAGCACGAGTTTCCTCATGTCAACAAATTCACCTGCTTGCAACCTGTAGAAGTAAACACCCGTTGCAAGATCGGATGCATCTACGGTCATCCGATGTTCACCTGCTTCGTAGTTTCCGCTTGCAATGTCCTTCACAACTTGACCCAGCGAGTTCACAAGCACGAGCCGAACTTCGCTACTCCTTGGAAGAGAGAACGCTATTGTTGTTGATGGGTTAAACGGGTTCGGGTAATTTTGAAACAGGCTAAACTCCGTCGGAATTCCTCCAGATCCTCTTACTGCTACTATCTGATCGCCGGTGGTGAAACTTCCCGTGACAGAGTATGAGCTTACACCGTAAATGTTCGAGGCGCTGACACGCCAATAAAACGTTGTGTTAGCGGCAAGTGGATTTATTCGAAGGACCGTATCTGCAGCCGTGGAGTCCGCAACAATGGATGTGAACGTGCTATTCGTTGACACCTGGACACGGTGCGATGTTGCCAAAGGCGAAAAGTTCCACACCATCAGAGGATTGCGCGGCTCGCCAGTTGTTCCAGAAGGTGAAACAATCCCGGGTGGTAGAGGGGCTCGCAAATACAGGCGCAGCCATTCCAGAGCGGGTCTTTCCGTGTTGTCTGATCGAACCAGGTAGCAGGATGTCTGCCATATCACCCCCTGAACGTAGCCCCATAGCGTGATGCCTTTTACTCCCGGGTGTTCCCAGAACAACGAGAACCTCTGTTGATAGAGAGCCAGCTGCACTGAGTCGTTCGGCGTTCCGCTGTTTCCGATATTTCCCAGATCAAATTCCGTAATGTAGATCGGCAAACCGGTCGCTGCAAGTCTATTCAGGTTGTCACGCATTGTGGCTAGTGCAGGACTCTCAATCTCAAACCTGTGACCTTGAATGCCGATGCCGTCAATCAACCCTCTGGTTTGCAACAAGCTGATGATCTGAAGGTATTGAGTGGTCGCGTTGCCATCATTCACGATACCGTATTCATTCAGGTGGAGCTTTGTGTAAGGCCAGTACTGTCTTGCCAACTGGAATGCTCTGATCACCCAATCCCAACCTGTTGCTCCGTTTCCTCCCAGCGCGTTCCTATAGGAAGGTGGTTGGTGGAGCGGTTCATTAACGACGTCACAGAACGCCGCTGAGAGATATCTCTGGCCTGATTCCTGGAACCAGGCGACAATCCTCTGGTACTGCTGCGCGGAATCCAGCGAGGTCATGAAAGAAGGCTGTTGGGCACCCCATATGAGACAATGGTGTCTGTAGCGATAGCCACAAGAGACGGCATAATTGTATATGTTGTCAAGCGCTGTCCAGTTGTAGGAACCCGGACTGCCTTCAACATTTCCCCACTTGCCGGCATTCTCGGCAGTGACTGCGTTCCAATAGGTTGGAAAGTCGGAGCGAATGTTGGAGCCGTTGGTGATCACATTACCCACGAACTTTCTCTGACCCTGTGCCATTTGTGAGAGGGACTGCGACGGTAAGAGGCCGATCACACTCAGGAGAAGCGCAAGGGCCAAACCTCGAGGCATCACGAAGCTGGTTCGTGCGCACCTCCGATGCGTATGAGGAAGAGAGAAATCATTCTGACTCACCACTGGAGACCCCTTTCAAATTGTGACAGTTGTTTCACAGAGTAACATTGTACGTCGCATTCATTTTCGCGGACGGAATTCCTCCCCTCTCAAAAGCTCGTTCAGTTCGAAACGAGAGTGGTGACACTCTCTCGATCCAACGAAGCAGTGAAGACCCCATCCGACACAGCAATATCTGCCTCTTGCACACAGTCTTTTGTGCTGGAGGTAACGTAAGGTGTAAACGCAGTAACAGTTCCGTTTCGTACAGTGAACGTCTGATTCACAGATGGGGAGCCATGGTTCACAACAACGATCACCACATTCGAGCCGTTCCTGTAGGCAGTTACATAGATATGGTTCCGGGGATAGGCCGTGGCACCGACCCTCGTGAAGCCGGGGCGTACAAATCTCGCGTACTGAGAGATCACATAGCCCCACTTGGTGACATTGCTGCTATCGTCTATCGGGCCGTAGAACCTTCGTATGTACCACCAAAGATATGCATTCATTCCCGCATTCATACAATCATGAATTTCCTTGGCTGTGAAGAGCGCTCCCGTCCAATCGGTACTGGTCTCCAGATGCTCGGTCATCCACACCTCCCTGCCTTTGCTGACGGCGAGAGGATAACTCGTGATTCCTCCACCATAGATGTGTCCGCCAATGATCGCCACGTTCGCTGCAGCGGCAGGATCATTGAGTATGGCGTCGGAGATCGTATGATTGAAGTTGTACGACTCTGGCACCAGAATATTGACTCCGATTGTCGGTGCATTGTTCTTGACAAAGGCGAGCATCTGTGACGCATTCCAATCGTACGATTCGTAAGTCACCGTGACGTCAGGTTCATTTTGAACCGATATTGCATGTAGTGGAACTCCATTCCTCGCCAGGGTATCAGCGAACGCCTTCAAGTGAGCTGCATAGGCGGCGTAGGACGCGGTGTTGAGCGTCCCCCCAACGATATTGTTGTTGCTCTTCATCAAAGGTGGGGGTGTCCAGGGTGACGCAATCATTCTTGCCCCAAGCGCTATGGCCCGCTGAGCAGTGGGGACTTCAAGATGGAATTGTGCCGGGTCGAAGGGGACACGGATACGGAGAATGGTCATTCCAATTTGACCGTCCCCGGAACCAAACGCTTTGTTCACTTGATCGACAGTCATGTCAGGGATCCATCCGGGCATATTCACACCACCGAAACCTCTGATCACCTGTTGCGGACTGCCCAAATTGATGTTCGCCGTTGTGTCGATGGGCGCAGCCGTGGGCACTGCATCTTTCGAACACCCAACGATGAACAGGGCAAGCACGAGCCCGAGGAGAGTTGCTCTGTTCTGTATCAGGTCAAGTGTTGTATGCGATAAGCCAGTGGCAGTCATCGAGAATCCAATCGAAGGATCCGTCAAACAGTTTATTGGACTGGAGCATAAGCCCCAACATGGCGAACATCATTCTTGTACTGACCAAGCAACTTGCCGACCTCCGCCGGAAGTTGCATTCCTGAGCTCGATCCCGGGAATGCCTGCAATAATTGGTAGTTGCCCAATTCCACGCCCTTGAACAACGGACCATCATAGTTGGAATAACAGCGGCAGTGGGCCGAGAATTCCGGATACAGTTTCCGCAGACTCTCCAACGATTCAAATATTGCCTGGCAGTTTTCATTCGATGCAGGACTCCAGAGAATCAAAGGATCAGATGTTTTCTCCATACGGCGGACATACACGTTACAATCAAGTTGCGTCAGTTGCGATTTCGTAAGCTGCTTGCACATGGACGCCGGTTGCCAAACGAACAGAAGAGGTCTGCTGAAGCTCTCATTGCCTGTGAGCAGATTGTTGATGAATGTGTGCCCCTCCCGCTTGTCAACGTCTGGGCCGGTGCTGGGATGCCAGCCAAAATGATCACCCACCGCACTGCGCGCATTGCGTCCAATGCATGCCATGCTATTGACGAATGTATTCTGGCAGATCTGCACATTCGAGCTGTTGAGCACCATCATGCCATGGTCACAATTCACAAAAACGTTTCCAGCGCAAATAGCACCTTTGGAGATTTCAAAAAAGAATCCGTTATCACTCGGCCAGAGCTGGTCAGTGTTTATTGCTTTGTCATTGTGACCAACACCTTCAATCCAGTTATTCACAAACACGCCGTCCACATTCCCAACATCGTACCAGATACCGTTTGAATTCGGAAGATCGATGACTAGATTATCCCGGCATGTCACACGGTAACACTGGTTGAAGATCTTTACCGCCGCCGGATAATAGCCGGTAATGTTCTCGATGTTATTCCGTGTGAAGATGTTCTTTTCCAGCAGCACATCGTTCGAGGCGATGACATAGACACCTTCCGTGCTCGTGTCGCTTACGCGGCAATGGCGAATCGTCATACGATCACCGCGGAAATAGCCGGCGACGCGAGAGCAGTAGGAAATCGTACAATCTTCCAATGTTGTTCCCACCACTTCTTTCCCGTGCTTGGACTCATCCGATAGTCCTTCCGGTTCGGTCCCTTCGATCTCGAGCGCACGATAAGCGTACTGGGAGAACGTGATTCCCCGAATCGTGTACCCTTTGTGGTCCGACGTTTTGCCGTGACACTCCTTTGTCGTTCTCAGAAGCGCGACGTCAAATGCGGTGATTTCCACCAATCTATCTTTCGGGTCGATGCCGATATACACCAGCCCGGCATCATAGTCGATGTAGTACGAATTCTCATCCACCTCACCTTCCCAGCCGACCGCCTGTAAGAATTTGCCGTCTACGAACACCATATCATTGTTGAACCGGTGGAGCGGTGTCCTCTTCCCTTCGCGATTTCGTCGCCACCAGTCCGCAGGTTTGGTGGGAAAGAAACGGGACCATGATGTGGTCCATAACCCGTTCCCGAGATTCTCCCACTTGGTAGCAACATAGGTTCCCTTCACCACGGGCTGCTCATCTGCATACGGCTGCATTGTTATTCCCTGATTCAATACTAGATTTCCGGTGCGATACGTACCACCGCGCATCACGATCGCGTCACCGGTGTGCACCCGTTCGATAGCTGCTTCCATCGTCGTCGGCTTGGTGAGTGTCTCACCCGATTGGTCGGATTTTCCATCCGCTGCAACATAATAGATCTTGCCGGACACTTTCGGCAGATCATACGTTTGCCGAATCGGGCCGTACGGTCCCCCGGACGGTTGAGCGTTAGCCGGTGTTGAGCTTGAGTAGAGACAGAAAAGAACACAGCTTATGCAAAGCTGCACGAACAATTTACGGTAGCGTCTCAATGCTGTTGCTCCAATCATTTTAACAAAACGAGTTTCCTTGTTTCCATGAAATTGCCTGCGTTCAATTTGTAGAAGTACACACCGCCCGCAAGGCCGATGCCGTCAAACGTCGCCGAGTAATTCCCGGACAGCTGAACACCTGCAAACAGTGTCGCCACTTCCTGTCCCAGAACATTGTACACCTTGAGCGATACGTAACCCATCCCCGGAATCGAGTACCCGATTTGCGTTGTCGGGTTGAATGGATTCGGATAATTCTGTCCTAGCGCATACATATCTGGTCCATCCATATGAATTGACTGGCCAATGCCTGTATGGACCGAATCATCACCCACAAATAAGCTTAGATCAACAGCCTGTGCCATCATCCTATGTCCGGTTTCATTTGGATGGAGATGATCTCCCGTATCATAGGCAGGCAGAAGGTTTATTGGATTATTCGAATCCCGCATAGCCACATCAAAATCAATGACGGCATCACAAACACCGCTGTTCCGAATCCATTGATTGACAATTTGTCTTTCGGCTTCATGAGCCGCTGAATAATATGATGATCCGCCCATGGGAAGCAGTGTTGCTCCGTACACAAAGATACCATTGGCATGAGCAGTGCTGATCATCTGGCTGTAAGCGTTGATTAGACTATTTCCTACTCCTCCTCCTGACGACCCACCGATATCATTTATTCCCTCAAGGATGACCAACCACCTTACGCCACGTTGCCCTATCACGTCGCGTTGAAATCGACTTACGGCAGAAGGACCCAAACACGTAGAGAGAACGCAATTGCCGCCAATTCCTTGGTTCAGAACCGCCACGTGTTGTGTGCCAGGGTTCGCCTGGAGACGGCGCGCCAATTCATCCGGCCAGCGATTCTGTCGGTTTGTTCCTGAACCTCTTCCATCAGTAATTGAATTACCTAGCATTACTACCGCAGCTGAAGTGTCAGGTGCGAGCACATCAATAGTGTTGATGACATACCAATGATCTGTCTGGACCGATCCGGAGAAATTCACTCTGCCAACTTGATTCCCTGTAAGCAGATATGAGGTGGTTCTCGATCCGGGATGACCGGTCACATCCGATGATGTACTACCAAAATAGATGGTGATCGCAACATCAGTCAGTGGTGGCAATGCAAACTGAAACGGATCTGACATGATCGCAGTACCTGGGGCCATTGTGGTCGCCGTATTCCCGTTGAAATGTACAACTCTATCAGTAGTCAGATTGATCGTATCTCGCCCACTAGAAAGAGCGATATGAACCTCATTCAAGGTTACAGCGTGTGTACTGAATTCGTTTGAAAATTTCATCCGCAAACTATCTCCACCAATTGAAACGTGAACTATTTGGCGGAGCGTATTATTGCTCAAACCGGGGTTCGGGGGATTATTGCCTGGCTCCACCAGTTGTTGCGATGTACTCCAGGTCCCAACCCACTTTTGCGCGGCAGTAGATCTGCCTGTCGATGTATCAGAACAAAAAGCGAAACAACTAAGAGTCAAAACAGTCAGAATCAACAAGGGGAAGGCTCGAAAGAAAAGGCGTACGGTCTGGAAAAGTCCATCAACAGAAATACTATGCGTGACAGAGTTACCTGACATCATCACATTGCCCTTCCATTTGTTATCAAAGAGTTTTGTCATTTCTGCAAGACAAGCTTTCTCGTTTGGACATAATTCCCAGTGTGAAGGCGACAAAGGTACACGCCACTCGCAAGTCCGGCTCCGTCAAACGTCGCCGAGTAGTTCCCGCGTTGCTGAACTCCTGCGAACAGTGTCGCTACTTCCTGTCCAAGAAGGTTGTACACTTTCAGTGACACGTACCCCTTCTCCGGCACCGAGTACTCGATCCGCGTCGTTGGGTTGAAGGGATTGGGATAGTTCTGATATAGCGCAAAGTCAACCGGGGACTCGGCGCTCTCCTCCACGTCAACAATCTGATCTCCAGTAATAAAAAAAGCCGTTGCAGAATTCACGCTCGTGCCACTATCATTCGACGCGCTGACCCGCCAGTAGTATCGCGTATTCGCTGCAAGGGGGTTGAGGCGGCAGAGCGTATCAGCAATCGTCGAGTCCACAACAATGGATGAGAACCCCAAATTGGTCGCCACCTGAAAACGATACGAAATTGTGGTTGCCGCGAAGCGCCACACCAGCAAGGGGTTGCGCGGCACTCCGCTTGTCCCAACAGGTGAAACAAGCGTTGGCGGAAATGGGGTGGCGACATACCTGCGCAGCCACGGGACCACCGGACGTTCACTGCCATCCGTCCGGATAAGAAACGTATTTGGATGGGAAGACCAGACGTCGTTCTGAATGTATCCCCAGAACGTCATGCCCTTGACACCGGGGTGAGTCCAAAACAAAGGGAAGTAGATTTTGTATTGCGCAAGCTGATTCGAGTCGATGGGTTCATCGATGTCAAACTCCGTTATGTAGACCGGCAACCCTGTTGCGGCGATCCTGTCGAGATTTCCCCGCAGCACGTTGACATCATAGACATACGGACTGGGATCCCCGATGTGGCTGCGAAACTCGAAGTAGTGACCCTGTATGCCGATGCCATCAATCAGATTTCTCACTCTCAATGTGTCAACGAGCCTGAGATAATTTGTCGTGAACGCATTATCCTGCAATATGTTGTATTCGTTCAGAAGTAGCTTCACTCCCGGGAAGCTGTATTGTCTTGCCCATTGGAATGCAGTAATGACCCAATCCCACCCGGTCGTTCCACTGCCCCCCAGTGCATTCATATAGGACGGCGGATTGCGGAACGGTTCGTTGACAACGTCCACAAATGCCATGCTCGGGTACCGCTCTCCCACACGTTGAATCCAGTTTCGAACCGCCTCCCGCTGACCCGCAGAATCAAGAGACGTAATCCACGACGGTTGCTGCGCGCCCCACACCAGCGTGTGCTCCTTGAACGGCAGACTTCGACCTACTGTATAGTTGTAGATCAGATCCAGATTTGTCCAGTTGAATTGCCCTTGAGTTCCTTCAACCGATCCCCATTTGCCGTCATTGCCCGGCGTTACTTGATTCCAATACAAAGGAAGTCCTGACCAGATGCTGCTGTTCGTCCCGCAGCCCAGAAACTTGCTACGACCCTGAGCCAGAGGCTGTGACAAGGATTGCGTTGTCAGCAACACGGTCACGCTTGCCAGCACCATGAGAACGATCCTGATATGTGCTCTCGCGCTGAACCGCACACACATTTCATTGAGATGTTGAAAGATACTTTGTTGCAGCATCAGAGAATCCCGCTGTGTCATTTCATCAAAACGAGTTTCTTTGTTTCCACGAAGTTGCCAAACCTCAGACGGTAGACGTACACACCGCTCGCCAATGCGGTTCCATAAAATGTTGTCTCATGGGTGCCGGGAATCATTTCCTCATTCACCAACGTCGCAACTTCCCTTCCAAGCATGTCGAACACTTTGAGCACGGCTAGGCTGCGGCTTGTCAGCCCGCCCTCTTCGCGTCCAGGTATTTGGAATCTGATCCTTGTCGCTGAGTTAAAAGGATTCGGAAAACTCTGTTCTAACCTGAGCCCATTTGGCAATTCGTCCGAGATCTGCTGAATGGAAGTAATCATTTCCGAAAGAGGTCTTCGCCATACCCCAAAGCCAGTGCCTGCAAAAAGAAACGAATCGCTCGCTGCAAGCGAAGTTATGGTGCTTGGCGGTAATCCGGTATCGACCGCAATCCAGCTTGACCCATCATCGCTTGAAAGAAAAACCCCCCATCCACCACTCGTACCCGCGAAGAGACATGTCCCCCCTCCCACTCTATGCGACGAGGCTAGCGAAAATATCCCGTGAGACAACCCTGTTTGAAGCCAACTCGTTCCATTATTCATTGAAACAAAAGCACCGCTATTTGTACCGGCTACAATGTCCGTAGTTCCTGATCGATTGGCGAAGCCGATAAGCGCCCATATAGTTGCAGATGTCAAGCCAGTCTGCATCCATGTTGTTCCGTCGTCCGTTGAAAGGAAAACGCCTCCTGTATATGTTCCCGCGAACACATTCATCGTTGATTGCTCCGCAGGACAAGCAACAAGAGAAAGCACAAAACTCTGGGTCAAGCCACTATTAGATTGTTCCCAACTCAATCCATTGTTTGTAGATCGAAACACTCCGTGTTCGTCCGTTCCTGCAATAATGGTCACGCCACTAGTGCCATGTGGGCTCAATGCAAGGCATTGAACGTGCTCGGTGAAATTGGTATCGCACTGATTCCAGTTTGCACCATCATTTGTGGAAAGAAAAACTCCGCGACGAGTTCCCACAAAGACACTATGATCCGGAGCCACAGCTACAGCATGGACATAAGGAAAGGCGAGACCATTGTTAATCTCGATCCAAGTGATACCACTATTGGAAGAGATAAACATCCCGCCCCCAAGATTTCCCGCAAGGATATTCGAACCAGATACCGCAAGAGCATTGACTGAGCACGGTAAACCCGCATTAGCCGGCCTCCAACTCAAGCCATTATTGGTCGATCGAAAAACGCCGCCTCCCCCAGTACCAGCAAAGAGATTCGTCACATTTCCATCATTGATGCTAATGGTGAGAGCTTGAACGTAAGGATTCGTCAGACCAGTATTCATTTCACGCCAGTGTGCACCATTGTCGGTCGAGAGGAATGCACCACCGAAGGCTGTGCCCGCGAAGAGATTTGTTCCTCCTCGCCCATTAGAGCCAACACAAAGAGAAAGAACGGTAGGGTTGGTCAAACCAACATTCGAGGCGATCCAGGTTGAACCATTATCGGTTGAGACAAAGACACCTTGGTCATTACTTCCTGCAAAGAGCGCGGCAGCCTGTGAATTCTCGATTCCTGCCACCAATGTTTGTATGGTCGCATTCGACAATCCGCTGTTGACTGCTACCCAACTACTACCATAGTTGGTCGAAAGAAAAATGCCATTACGCATCGCTGCAGCAAAGAGATTCAATCCGCCAACGCCATTGGGCTTTGCAAGAAGTGCTCTAATCTCCACATCACTTGGCAAGCCACTGCTGGTGGATGTCCACGTCGCACCGTTATTCGTCGATCGGAATATCCCGCCATACATAGTTCCAGCAAAGATACTGGAGTCAATAGCAACAAGAGAGGTAACATAATTGAACGTCAGCCCGCCAGCCAGAAAGGTCCAGTTCGTTCCGTTGTCGGTCGATAAATAGACTCCGAACCGAGTTCCTGCGAATAAATCGCGGCCACCTGCCCCCCGATCACTTACTGCAAACGTATACACCTCGTCAAGCCCAAGAACGGGCTCCCAACTCGCCCCGTTATCGGTAGAAGAAAAGGTTGGCCCACGTCCGAGGGCCGCAAAGAGAACGCTATCACACACACCGAAACAAGTAATGTAGACACCCCCGTATATTCCCTGTGTAGGCGTCCATTGAGCTTGAAGCGGGTTCAGTGAAATCAGGAGCAAAAGGAA
>Ga0208980_10000248_pt1 | contig 28638 bp, 31 predicted proteins | sample WetSurMetagenome_3_FD_187993 | JGI IMG/M metagenome (GOLD analysis project Ga0208980, IMG submission 187993) | Wetland microbial communities from Twitchell Island in the Sacramento Delta, sample from surface sediment Aug2011 Site A1 Bulk (version 2) | ecosystem: Environmental > Aquatic > Marine...
CCGCCTGCCATAAAGGCGAAAGCAAGGGCAGTCAGCTTGAAATCTGGCAGGATTCAAAGCACTCGCAGGCATTCATAACTTTACAAAGTCCCGAAGCTGACAAAATTGCGGTTGATAAGGGTTTCAGCACTCCTGCAGCCGAAACACCGCTGTGCATAAAATGCCACGTTCTGGGCAAGGATATCGACCCCGAAGAACTTAGCAACACTTTCGATAAAACACAGGGAGTCCAGTGTGAAAGCTGTCATGGTCCCGGTTCCGAATACAAAAAACTCTCCGTTATGAAAGACAAACAGCAGTCAATTGCCAACGGACTGGTTGTTCATAAAGACAGGGCGGAGTTTTGCCGGACCTGCCATAACTCTGACAGCCCGACATTTAAAAGTTTTGATTACGAAGAGCACTGGGAAAAGATAAAGCATCCGGATCCTAATGTAGAGAAATAAAATAAATTGAGTTGATGCAATTGCCGGAATAAACAATGAGGGAATAATAAGACGGACATAGCAAAAACCGTACAACTTCAGACTTGTACAGTTAAATAATTTAATTATCAATGTAAAAGCCGCCCTTAAAAGAAACTTAATTTAACCGGTCCGGCTTTTTACAGTCTTTTAATTACGATAATTATTTACCGCTGAAAAAGCAAAACCCGTTTAATACTCGCTTTCAATTCGCTTTCCCTTATTGCGGAATTTAATGATGCGCAGAAACGAAAGAACCATCATCCCGTAATAAAGGGGGTCTATTTCATACCATTTGACGCCGAAATTTGCACTTGAAGGATACTTGTGGTGATTGTTATGATAATTCTCACCCAGCATTAAAACATCAAGAGGAATAAAATTTCTGGAAGTATTGTTCAGTTTGAAATTTACTCTTCCGTATTTATGCGCGAACCAGTTAATTATCGAGCCGTGAACCGGACCCATCAGTATATGAAACGGAATCAGCGCAAACATCCACCAGTAATCGGCGTAAAGAAAATAAAAACCCGTGTACAGGGCTGCAAATATTAATCTGTTGGGTATTGACTGTCCCCATTTATCTAACGATGCCCAGTCGGGAAGATTTTTGGTAAACCGTTCTTCCACTTCCATACGGTCATCCATTATATCGGCATAAACTTTCTTGGTATGCCACATTAATGAAAACACGTTTGAAAAGTATTTTGGAGAATGAGGGTCTTTTTCGGTATCCGTGTAAGCGTGGTGCATTCTGTGCATAATCCCGTATGCTCTGGCGCTCATATACGAGGACCCCTGTGTAATGTACGCAAAGATGTAAAAGAATCGTTCCCAGAATTTATTCATTGTAAATGCACGGTGAGATGCATACCTGTGCTGTAAAAAAGACTGCGAAAACAAAGAAATATACCAATGTGCTGTAAAAAATATTATTATTACCATGTTTTAAATTAATAAACGGGGTGGTAATATTCAATTATACGAATGGACTAAAAAAGAACTAGTCCAAATAGATTAGAAATTAATAACGGTTAAAACCGTAAATAAGCTTTATACATGCATTATGCTGCCGGATATTCTATTTATTGTATTTCTCCTGGTAATCTTTTACAAGTTTTTCAAGTTCGTTTAATCTTATGTTTTGCAGTTCCAGCTGCTGTTCTTTTATTTTCAGTTTCATTTTTAGGTCTGATACATTTTTCTCGTAACTGGTTTTATCCCAGTAGCCTAAGTCTTCGAAGTATCCCTTAAAAAAGAAATTGTGTTTTAACGCTTCCATGTTCTGGGAAAAACTGAAAGACCCCTGTTCCAGATTGGCCGTTGTCCTGTCTGCATTCCTGATAACAGATTTTAGATTATTTGCAAAAGTTGTATCGGTCAGTAAAGTACCTACTACACTCTCGCTTGAGTTCATTTTTCTTGTTATTTCCGAAATGTCCTCCGTAATTGCTCTTATTTTCAGTGTCATGGGAATAATCTCGGTAGTAATAACGTCAACGCTTGATGTTATGTTTCTCAGAACATTATTAACCAGTCCCGTTGATACTGCAAATCCTCTCAGCGTTGAATCAACGCCGTTATACAAAGAATTATTGTTTATAAGCTGGCCAAGAGTACCTTCACCATTATTGACTTTTGATATTATGTCTGCTAAATCCCGTGACATAATAGAAGCATTGTCCCCGGTTTCTTTCAAAGATTTTAATATATCTTCAGCTTCAACGGGTCTTATTGATTCAAGCCAATCACCTTCATTTACAGAGGCGACATTTTCGCTCCCCGGGGTTATATCAATAATTTTATTCCCGATAAGCCCTTCTGATACTACCTTTACTTTTGAATCGCGTTTTATAAATTGTCTCACACTGCTTACTACCGTCATTTCCAGCATTACCTTGTTACCCGAAATTATATCTATCCCGTCAACCGTTCCGACACTGATTCCGTTAAATCTTACGGTACTGCCCTCGCGCAAACCGCTTACTGTTTCAAAAGCGGAATAAATCCTCATAGTTGAAGTAAACATATTCTGCTTGCTTCCGATGACAAAAATTGCAATCAGAAAAAGAAGCAGGCCTGTTGCTATGAAAAATGCTACCACCAGTTTTTTAATTAATTTGTTTTTCATTTTAGTATGGTTTAAATAACGGTAAATTTTTTATTCAAAAAATCCCCTGACGAATTCATCGCCGGATTTCTCAAGCTCTTCAAATGTACCCCCGGCGGCAAAAACACCGTCTTTCAGGACTACAATTCTGTCAGCCGTAAGTTCTGCGCATTTTATGTCGTGAGTAACTACAATTGAAGTCACTTTAAACTTTTCCTGCATTTTTAATATAAGTTTGCTTATCTCCACTGACGTTGCGGGGTCAAGACCTGTTGTGGGCTCGTCCCAGAGCATTATTTCGGGTTTTAATACCAGTGTGCGCGCAAGGCCTATTCGTTTTCTCATTCCTCCCGATAATTCCGACGGCATTTTATCTATAGCGTCTTCCAGGCCTACGTCGGAAAGGGTTTCCCTTATTCTGGCTTCAATATCCTCTGCTGACAATTTTTCGTGCCGCACAAGCGGAAACTCAAGGTTTTCTCTTACACTCATTGAATCATATAGCGCGCCGCTCTGAAAAATAAAACCAAGCTTTGTCCTGAATTCCTGAAGTTCTTTAATTCCAAGGTCAGGAACGCTTTTCTTCAGAACATTCACTGTTCCGCTCTCGGGAGTCATAAGACCGATTATGCACTTTAACGTAACTGACTTGCCCGAACCGGACTTACCGAGAATTATTACGGTTTCACCCCTGTAAACTTTTAAGTTAATATCCTTTAATATTTCATTGCCGCCGAGAGTTATTTTTAAGTGTTCGATGTTTACAACAATTTCCCTGTCGGTGTTTAACCCGGATTTTATTTCGGGATTATCAATCATATTGTTATTCCGGTTTAATTATAAGAAAATCATTGTTATTTGAACTGCTATCATGTCAATTATTATCACCAGTAATGATGCATGAACGACCGAAACATTTGCCGCAATACCAACGCTTTCTGTTCCTCTTGAAGCGTTATATCCCTGATGACAGCCTACTAAACCGATTGCAAAGCCAAAGAAGAAGGTTTTAACTGTCGCCGGTATAATATCCGAAAAAGTCAAAGCCGAAAACACTGTAGAGATATACAATTGCGGGCTTTGCCCGCTGAAAATATTTAAGGCAATAAAACCGCCTATCAGGGCTATTGTGTCTGCATAAATTATAAGCAGCGGAATCATCAGTGTGGTGGCTGTAATTCTTGTAACAACAAGAAACTTGAAAGGATTTGTCGCGGATACTTCCATTGCATCTATCTGTTCGGTGACTTTCATTGAACCAAGCTCCGCTCCGATTCCCGACCCGATTTTTCCCGCGCATATAAGCCCTATTATAACCGGCCCTATTTCACGGACTATGGAAATTGATATCATGGTAGGTATTAATGAAACAGCGCCGAACTTTGTAAGCATAGGAATTGACTGCAATGCAAGAACAAAACCTATAATAAAGCCCGTAAGACTGACCAGTCCCAATGATTTGTTGCCGATTTCAAAAAATTGCCTGAATGTTTCTTTAAATTCAAACGGCGGTTTAAATGCCTCCTGAAAATATCTGTGCGCAAAATTATACAGCCCGTAAATATTAAGCAGGAGTTCGGTAACAAACTGCGGCAATATTAAATTCATAAATAGTATTTTAATAAATTAATAATCTCTTTTAATCTTCATGTCAATGAACGGATTTGCCACTCCTACTATAACGCCGAATGATAAATCCATTATATCAAAATCATCTTTATTGAACATGAAAGTATACCTTATTTTAACATTCGGATAAATCAGTAATTTATGGTTTCTCAGCGAATAGCCGTAAGTAAGTTCGGGAAAAATACCGTTTTTGTGGAAATCCGTAAAATAACCCGCGCCCAGTGACAACACGCTTGTGCCCTGTAATGTGTGGGACGGTTCCATGTTTTTCTTGAACAGTAAATCATACTTGTACGATAACCTTACGTGATGTGAAATATTCCCTGTAAATAAAAACGAGTATTCAAGTGCAGCCCGGTGCTCGCCGAAATTACCGAACCCTACGGAAAATTCTTTCGACAGCCCCATGTAAATCTTTTTATCTTCGTATACAATTATCGGGTTTATTAAATACAGCAATATCCCCGCTCCGATTGAAAAAGGAGTAAATGAATTTGCGGGGCTTGCAATATTTTCCCTGTATGGCAGGGAAACCTGCATTTGAGGCGCTGTATTCACCTGGGAATAAACATTGCTGCAAGCCAGCAGCAGCAAAAATATTTTAATGATTATCTTCACTTAGTTTTAAAATATAAAATTTAGTTTATACTTCAATGCAAAATTAAAGCCGTTAAATATAAAAAACCAAGGCAGCGGCTTTAATGAACAGAAAAATACCCAGCATCAGTAAAATTGTTCCGGCTATTATGTTCAGTTTATTAACGGTTGACTGATTAATCCTTCTGCTGTTGCGTGAAATTAATTTAACCAGTACATAATACCAGGATAATGTCCCCAGAAAAGAGCCTGCCGAAAACAGAAACCCGCCTGCAAAAGAAGAGTCCAGAAAATCAAATCCCTTCAGATATCCTATAACGAAAATCCATGAAGCGGGCAGAGTCAGTGAAGACATACACAACAAAACACCCATAAAAAACAAACCGAACATATTCGATTCTTTTATCTTCTCGGGAATTTTCAGGAGTTTGGTTATGTCTTTTGCTTTTTCGCTCAATTTACTTGCTTTTGCCAAGGCAGAATTAAGCTTTTCTGAATCTTCCGATTCCATTTTGCTGTATGTAATCCTTGATTTCATTATTTTAATTCCGTAGAGAATGACAATGATACAACCGATGAACGTCAGTGCCATTTTTATCATAAGTATGTTGCCGGAATAAAATTCGGATACTACCGCAGGAAAGATTGAAACAAACAGAGTAATCCCTGCAAATGCAATAAGACAATAGACGAAATCCATAAAAGCGGCGCCAAATGCAATTGCCCTGCCTTCTTTTATTTCGTTCCCGAATCCTTTTGAAATCACCGCAAAGGCAATGGGCCCGAACGGCGGTATGGATACAATAAATCCGGTTACTATGCCTGCTATAAAATTAATTATCATTGATCTTCTTAACTCATAATTGCTTAAAACAACTTAAAGATTAAAAAAAGGCAATTAATAAAAACTGCCCTTTTGTATACTGTTAAATATTTAATCTTGAATTCCGTTCCTGTCGTTATCCCTGAACGCCTTAAAATTATGGTTTATGTTATCTTTTATATTATTGTCTATATCGTTTGAATTAGCTGTATCCATCGGGTTTAGCCAGAGCCCGTTTTTAATAAACCAGATATACGGTTTTACCAGCAACGTAATGTTCGATGCGGATCCAACTGATATCGGGACGTAGTTCGGGAATTGCAGTATCTGATGAGCTGATTTGGTTGACTTATAAATAAAATAGTTACCCAGATACCATCCTTTTACTATTACCGAATACCTGCCGTTTGCATCTGCAAATTCGGGGTCAGGAGGCGTTTCATTATCATTCAGTTTGTGAATTTCGAATTTGATCTTCTTATACTCCCCTTCAGGAATTATAGCAGAGCTTATTACGTTAACGCCTGTGGTGAAATCGAGGAAGAGCACAAACGGGCCTACCTTAAAGTTTGTTGAATCTTCCGAAGTATTTGACAGAGACAGTTTTATGTCTTTAATTAATATCTTCACCGTATCAAGCATGAAGGTATTGGGCGAATCCCCTACGGTATCCGCCGAACTCACTCCGCTGAAGCTTAGATTGTCATTTTGCGGCGCAACTGTTGTAGATGAGTCGTTGCAGCCATAGAAACCCGAGACCGATACTATTATTGCCAGTATCAGCAGGCTGAGTTTGTTTTTAAAAATTTTTGTTTTCATTTTGTTTTATTTAATATTATAAAAAATTAATTTTTTCTTGTTTTGTATTTGTTCTTTTTCTGTTTTCTTAACTGCCGTCATAATAATCATCATTATCTTAATCGGGAATTCCGTTTTTATCGTCATCCTTAAAAGCTTTGAAGTTTGCCTTGATATTCTCTTTGATATTCTTGTCAATCTTGTCCTGGTTTCCTGCGGCATTTGGATCCATAAACCCGTTGTTACCATCGATAAACCAGCTGTACGGATGCACCTTTAGAGTGATGTTTGAATTTCCGTTTTCCGAAACTGTCAAAGCATTGGGAAAGTTCAGTTTTTGTTTAGCAGATTTATCTGACTTAAACTTAAAGTACGTTCCGTTATATGTGCCTTTAGCTATAACCGAATATCTGCCGTTTGCATCAGAAAATTCCGGGTCGGGTGGGGTTTCATTATCATTCAATTTGTGAACCTCAAACTGAATCTTGTCATATGTCCCCGCAGGAATATAAGCCGAACCGATTATATTTACGCTCGAGTTCAGATTCAGATAAAGAACATAAGGTCCCGTTTTGAAATTGGTCGAATCGCTTGAGTTCGCAACATTGAGCTTAATATCTTTCAATAATATCTTAACAGTATCAAGGACTAGGTTTCCGGCATTGTCTGTTGTATCGGCTGTGCTCATATAGCCAAAACTCAGATTATCAGGCCGGGTTGTATTGGTTGATGAATCATTGCAGCCATAGAAACTTCCAGCCATTACTGCTATTGATAAAATTAGAGCGCTGATTTTGTGTTTAAAGACTGAATTTTTCATTTTAATATTATTTGATTTAATAAAATTTTAAATATTATTTATTTTTCCCTTTATTGTTGTTTTTACTGCCCGTGTTTTTTTCGTTATTTTTTACATCGTTATTCTGTTTATTTCCCTGATTCTCGTTTTTTTTAACGTTTTCTTTCCCGGCATTCTTATCGTTACCCTGGTTGTTGACCTTCTTTTCTTTAACATTTTCATTGCCGCTGTTCTTTTTATTGGGTTGTTTCACGTTATCTTTGTTGCCGTTATTGTTGCCTTTATTATTTCCTTTTTTTTCTTTCTTTATTTCTTTTTCCTGCTGTTTCACTTCCTTTTTGTATTCTTTTTCCTGTTGTTTCACTTCTTTGTTGTATTCTTTCCCTGCCGTTTTTAATTCTTTCCATTCGTCATACTTCTTATAGGATTTTGGAGTGTTTATTCTGACCCCCGGATGGTTATTGTTTTTATACTTCATAAAATTAGGTGTGTAAACAACAAATTCCCTGTCAGAATACCTTATATCACTGTAGTTTCTGACACGCTGAATCTTTATCAGTTCGATATTCCTTCCGTAAACTGTCTGAATTACGCTTACATTGGGACCTCTGTTTACTATCGTATTATTGACAACGACAATACCGTCCGTTCTTGTCAGGTCGCTGACCATAACCTGGTTTCCGTTATCATAGTAAGGATTATAGTATGTATAAATATTAGGTTCGAGAAAATTTTTGTTCCTGACTATTACGTAATTGTTATCATCAATAAAGGGAACACTCATAGTGTTATTAATCATATATGAAGCCGGGGGAAGCGGAGCCCATGATACATATTCGTCATTTTGTTTCCAGTCAACCCATGCAGGAGCCCAGACTCTTCCGGGTACCCATAACCATCCGGCGGTCGGTGAATTCACCCATCTTCCGTAATGCGAAACCGTTTCTTCGTAAGGAGTAGGCGCTTTAAAATACCATCCAGCGTCTGTATTTACCCACTGCCCGTTTGTATAAGGAACATATGCCGGAGTTTCATCTGCCGTTTTGTAAACTGCTAATGTCGGTGACGGCTTCCAGACGAACACCATTCCGGAACTTACGTCGGCATAAGCGTTTTTAACGCCTAATATATTTGAAATTGTAAAACTGTTATAGCCCGAACTTTTATTTGAAGAGGTTTCAGTTTTCATACCAAGTTCTTCCGCGCTTACTTCCACCCATTCGCCGTGAGGGGCAAGCTGGTCGTAAAATTCTTTGTAATCTACAGTGTTTAAGTCTTCATCGGACTCCGTATAATCTTTATCATCAATTGCGGTTGCCACTATATTACTGTCCTTCAGCGCTTTCTGTTCTTTGGTCAGACTTTTGTCTGCATCCTTCGAACAGGAAATGACCGAGAACAATGAGGCGGTCAGGAATAATAGTCCCAGAGTTCTTAATATTAATTTCGTTTTCATTTTTATTCTTCTTTCCTTTAATTAAAATCTTGAAATATGTTTTTTTGTTTAATGTCTTTTATTTATCCGGCGTTTCTGTTCATTTTAAGCGGTGCGGCCTCGTACTATTCTTACTATCAGTGCAATCAGCGCTATAACCAGCAGGATATGAATTAATCCGCCCATTGTATATGATGTGCCAAGCCCGGCCAGCCAGAGCACGACAAGTACTATTATTATAGTCCACAACATGATTTGTTTTCCTTATATATGTGTTTTTAAAAAATTTTTTACTTTTAAATCAGAAACCGGAGATAAAGTTATATTAACTGATTATTATTCTGAAAAAGGACATTATCCCCGGTATTCCTGATTTATTACCCGTACTGCAAACAATACCGGGAAAAGAATTATAATTATCTTTCCGGTATTCTTTGTGGTATTTGTTTATTAGTGTTTCACACATCTTCTTTTTGCTGTTATTTATATTGTTTTTCATTTTTTTCGTTATTATAAGCGCTTACACCTGATTTTACGGCATCTCTTACCTTTTCCGTATTCCGCATAATTTTATCCGCTCCGCTGCTTAAAAAATCATTTGCGCTGTCAAGGACGCTTTCTGCTTTTTCCTTTGCGCTGTCCCATGACTCCGCTGTTATTTTCTTTCCTTCCCTGATAAGAGTATTTGTTTTTTTGCTTATATCGTTTCTTAAATGTTTTCCCGATTTCGGGGCATATAATAATGCAATCGCGCTGCCAATTACACCCCCGAGGATGAAGCTTATAAAGACTCCGTTTATTGTTCTCATTGTTTTTTTAATTAATATTATTTTATTATAATCTGCCGGTTTCATTATTTAAGCAAAATCATTTTCCTGCTGGAAATAAACGACCCTGATTCAAGTTTGTATATATATACACCGCTTGAAAAAGCGCCCGCATTCCAGTTAACTGTATGGTTTCCTGCATTTTGTGATTCGTTTACCAGTACATCCACTTCCTTTCCGAGTGCATTAAAAATAATTAGTCTTACATTGCCCGATTTAGGCAACTGATAATCAATTTGCGTTACGGGATTAAAAGGATTCGGATAGTTCTGTGAAAGCGAGTATTCCACGGGTGTCATGGTTGTATTTCCGCCTATTGCCGTGAAAATACCCGATGTGTTGAACCCGTTCATATAAATGTCAAAGTTATTACCGCTGCGGTAATCCTGCCATACGACTATTGCGCCGAGATTACCGTTACTTACTATCATTGGATTTAGCTGGTCATTTGCCGTTGTACAGATTGCGAAACCGGTTGCTGCCCAGTTTATTGCCGCGTCTGAGGCTATTCTCTGCGCATAGATATCAGAATTTCCCGCATTGCGATGGTCTTCCCATACAATGTAAGCTCCGTTATTGCCGTCGCTGACAAGCTGGGATTCAATCTGATCATTCACTGATGAGCATATTATAATACCGGTAGCAGTCCATTGTACGGCACCCGTAGAGTTCACGCGCTGTGCATAAATATCGGCTGTTGTTCCCGTTCTGTAATCAGTCCAGGAAATAATTGCTCCGCCCAATCCGTCGCTTATAATCTTCGGGTCAATTTGTGCGTATGCAACATTGTTGTTCATTACTACGCCGTCAACTGCCCATACTATTGTTAGTGCAGGTCCAAGTCTCTGAGCGTAAATGTTAAAATCAGTCGTGCTTCTGTAATCATACCATGTTATTATCACTCCGCTGGCACCGTCACTGCAAATATCGGGTTTCATCTGATCGGTACCCATTGTACATGCGGCTACTCCGTTTGTTGTATACACGGGCGCGCCGGTTGTGCTGACGCGCTGGGCATAGATGTCGTAATTACCCGCGCGATTATCATACCACGTAATAAATGCACCGCCGCTGCCGTCGGAAACCAGCTTTGGACCGCGTTGAGCAGCTGCCTGATTGCAGATGTTCACTCCGTTAGCGGTCCAAAGCATTGATCCGCCTGAATTTATGCGCTGTGCATAAATATCAGCAAACCCATTGTTACTGCGATAATCCTGCCATGTGAGAATTGCTCCTCCAAGACCGTCACTAATCATAGAAACAGAGTCCTGCTCAAATACAACTACTGCAACAGGAACGCCGTTTAGAGTCCACTGCGCTGCACCGCTTGAATTAACGCGTTGCGCAAAAATATCTGTAGTATTGCTTCCGCGGTAAGATTCCCACGCTATAATTGCGCCGCCTGTACCGTCGCTTACAATTACAGGATTAAAACTGCTGTCCTGCGTACAGACAGGAATTCCATTAGCAGTCCACATAACATTTCCGCCCGCACTTACCCTTTGTGCATAAATTTCGGATTTGCCGTTGTGTTTATCCTGCCATGCGATAATTGAACCGCCGCTGCCGTCAGTTGTCATAACCGGATTAATCTGGTTATTTACTGCATTACTCACAATCTTTCCCTGAAATTGAGAGAAAGTGAAATTAGGTAAAATTAATACCAGGGAAAGTAATACGGCATAAAAGCTTATTCTGCTTCTTAAAAAAAATGGTTTTATTAATGTTGTTTTCATTTTTATTGTCTTAAAATTGTTTTAAAATTCCTTGGAAATTAAGCGGGTCTCCTTAAAACCCGGATTTCCGTTTATCTGATTGGCATTGCTGCCCATAACGGGTATCCGTTGCTGTCCCTTAGCATCAGTACTTTGTCTTCTTTCGTTATTTCCTTCGCAATAATTACCTGATCGGTGTTAATGGTCACTCTTGAACCTATAACGGTCAGGTAATCACCCGTGCTGATCTTAACATCCTGATTTTCTATGTACCAGGCGGGTCCGAGGTGAACCGGCACCTGTTTGTTTTCCGAATAGAGCGTAATATGTACGCCGTAATTTGTATTATTCTTATCTGAATATATTTTTTCCACGCTGGTCACCGTTCCTCCGGTTATTTCTACTGTTTTTAAATCATAGATACTGTTATAATCGATTCCCGGACTCCGTCCGCTTTGAGAATATGCGCAGTTAAACAAGGTTGATATAATCAGCGAGGTGTAAAGTATAAATGTCTTGGTTTTCATTTTGTTATTAAATTTTATATCACGTTTATTAAAGTGTATCATGTGGTCTTTAAAATTTAACAGGTTTCTTGCAAAATTTTCTCAGTCGTAAAATATTGTTCGAAACCTGTTATTTTTTGCAACTACTTTCAGATAATTTTTATCATAATTTAAAATCAACACCGAATAATCCTGCAACCCATGCTCTTTCACCGCCTTCAGGATCGCCCGAAAATGTGTAGTGAACTTTAAGCTTGATAACAAAATCCGCTACTTTGCCCAAAGGAATGAATACTCCGGGGCCTCCGTTAACTCCAAATAGTACGGCTGTTGTGCTCGGAGATACATATTCCGGTACTTCTGTTGTTGCGGGAACCGTGAATTCCTGCGCCATCCATATATAGGCGCCTAATCCTGCTTCCATGAAAAACTGGGCTTTTACTTTAGGGCTTGTGAAGACATATCTTGGTCCTGCGGTAATTTCTACGTAACCTGCATCGGGACCAACAGAAGCGTCATCTTTTCTCGGCATATTGTAATATCCGCCCTTCAAAAAGAATCCTGTTTCCCTGTTTACCCTCATACCTAACTCCAAACCGCCGTTCCAGCTTGTATTGTAACTGTCATTCAGGCCGCCGACGGGAAACTGTACGCCGAATACCGGGCTAAGAGTGAACATGGGGTAACTTCCTTTTTGCTGTGCCTCTGAAACATTAGAGATGAATAACGCCATTCCTAACATTAAAAACAAAAATGTGAAGATTTTCTTAAACATAACTTGTATCCTTTCGTTTTTTAATAACCTCTGCGGTTATTTTAAATTTTTATTTATTTTGTTATATAAATATACAGAAAGGATGTTTACTATGTAATAGGGCTGAAGGATGAAAAGAGAACTAACTCACGTGGATTAGTTTTAGTCGTCTATTCGGGGGGCCGAATCAGACGTGTCTTTAAACTCATTGCTCGCATAAGCATACCTGGCAATTTGCAGTCTTGTCTGTAAAGCCATTTTTTCGAGAATGTTATGCACGTGACTTTTAACCGTATAAGGGGACAAATTAAGGTTTTGTCCTATTTCTTTATTTGTTAAACCCTCTGCAATCAGTTCGACTACCTGCCGTTCTCGTTTTGTCATAACTACGGCTTGACGGGGGTCATATCTGTTTTTATTATTGATGGCAGTATCAATAATCTGTGAAAACAATGAACCCATCATGTGCGGGGGAAGCACCTTTTCGCCCGCCGCAACAGAACGGATTGTTTTCAGAAAATCATGAACTATAGTGTCTTTAAGAATAAAGCCCGAAGCGCCTGCTTTTACATAGTTAAGAATATCCGAATCAACTGGGAGAAAACCCATTACGATTATTTTAATTTCCGGAGATTTCTGCTTTATCATTGTTACCGTCTCAAGACTGTTTTGACTCCGCAAACCAAGGTCGATCAAAATCACGTCGGGTTTAAGTGTAAAAATTCTGGGAAATAATTTACCCCTGTCAGATATAGCGGCGCATACTTTTAAATCAGTTTGTTTGTTAATCAGGACAGAAATACCATCACGAAACAGGCGATTATCCTCAATTATTAAGATGTTAATTTTTTTCTTTGGCTTCATTCCAATTTAAACGTTATATTTTACTTCATTTAAATATAAAGTTCAAGTTATAAACTATGTGTTTTTTTTTATTTAGTCGATGCGATCATTGCGGTATGATTTCGTTTAAAAATAACAAAGTATCCCTGCATCCTTATGATGTGCGGGTGAATTCTCTGATTGGCGTGGGTTTTCGGTTTTGTTTTACGCGTGAAGGGTTTAAACAATTGACTTTAAAAAACAAATAATTTAGATTTCAAAATAGGGGCAACTACGGGCTGTTTGATGCCGGAAAAAATAACCCTTCAACGTTTCAATCGGTAATTTCCGTTTATTAAATTTTTAGTTTATTATAAATAACATTCGGGTTTTCTGATAAAACCTGTTTAATAAACCTGGATATAAATAACGGAGTTAAGCAATGAAAACACTTACAGCAATTTTACTTGTCTCATTTTTATTATCAGTATCGTCATTTTCTCAAAACCTTAAATTCAGGAGCGGGGGTTTTCTTCACCATTCTACGGGCGAATGCATCTGGGGACCGAACGGAAGCAGTACAAGCGTTCCACAGCAAATGGTGATTTACAACAGCAGCCACGGATTCACAGGCACAAATGCAGTCACTATGTCCGAATTATGGTGGCCAGCAGAGGATGATAACGAATGGTGCAGGTGGCACAGGATTTTCAATAATCAGGATACCGGAGCAAACATACAACCGCTTTATGCTTCCAACAGGATAATAGTGATTAAATCCTGTTTTCCTTCTTCAAATGTCGAAGCATGGGGAGTACCCGGTGATACAACAGATCCTGAATATAAAACTGTATTAAATTACAAGTGGCACTGGAGAAATATAATCAAAGTAATGAGAGCACATCCCCAGAACTTTTTTGTGATATGGACAAATGCTCCGCTGGTTCCAAGCCAGACAAATTCGACGGAATCATTTTTCGCGCACTGTTTCTGTAAATGGGCAAAGGATACTCTTGCAGCGGGATTGGACCCGGTTACCGGAAATTTTCCGCAGAATGTGTATGTTTTCGATTTCTTTCACAAACTTACCGGCTCTAACTGGATGATGCTCCTCCAGTACGCACAGGGCTCAGAAGATAGTCATCCGAACGCGGCGGCAACACAGCTGGTTGCGCCTCAGTTTGTAAATGAAATGTTTAATGCTTCAATAAATTACGAACAGGTTTACGGTATCATAAAACTAGGGGAATATACGGGAGATTATAAATTATACCAGAATTACCCGAACCCTTTCAATCCTTCAACAAAAATCAGGTTTAATTTACCTTTCCGCGGGTTTGTAAATTTAACTGTTTTTGATTCAGACGGAAAAACCGTTTCCATATTGTTTAACGGTTATCTTCAGGGAGGAGAATATGAAACCGAATTTCAGGGTTTGAATTTATCAAGCGGTGTATATTATTATAAAATCAGTACGGGTAATTTTTCGGTAACAAAAAAGATGATTTTAATAAAATAACTGTTATGTGCAGGTTCCGGGAAATCCGGAAACCTGCATTAATATAGTGAAAATAAATATTTTTGCGCTGTTATTTGATAACAGTCTTAATAAAACCTTCCGCATCGTTGTTTGCCGCCGTCATAACTTCGTCAACAAGCCCGCCAATCTGTTTTGACATTATGGACACATTCATTCTCGATATGTAAACTTTTCCGTCTGACTTTTCATAGACTGAAAACCTGCAGGGCATCAGTGAAGAATAAATCCTCTCATTGTCCTTTGCAAGAAGTTTATATGAGTGGTTCGGGTTGCATATTTCAAAAACCTTAACAGCCGCAACATCTTTGCCCGCTTTTTTCATCGAAGCCTGCAAATCGTGTATTGCGAGAACTTTCCACCCGCCTGCCGTAATATTTTCATTCAGGATGTTAACCGTTTCATCGAACCCGAAACGGCTTTCGGATTCCAGGAACATTTCCGTCGACTGCGCCTTTGCGGTTAACGCAAAAAGAATAAAAATAAACAGTGCCAGTAATTTTTTCATATTTGTATTTTTAATTTTCAGTTTGATACCCGTATAACACAAATACCCGCATATTAGTTGCTATTAGCACGTATTATTTGCCTTTTTGTTTGGATTTAAGGACAAAATAACGGTTTTATTTTTAAAAGTTACAAAACCGCAATAAATACGCAGGGCAATATGTAACTAAATCATACGCGGCTTTGTTTTATTGGTTAAAGGGAAAAATATGCCTTATATTACATCAACTTCAAAGACCGATTTTGAGTATACAATCGGACAGGACAGAACAAAAGAATTCGCACAGAACCTCTTTAACGAAACATACGGAAATCTTGATAAAATGATTGAGGTTTTTGATAATGCTTATATTAAAACAAGAAATTTCTGTGTTCCGGTGGAATTCTTTGAATCAGACAGGACTTTTGAATACAAAAATAATCTCTACGTCGAAATTGCGCTTGGGAAATCAATAGAAGCAATAAATACATGCCTGAAAAAATCCGGGCTGGACAAAAGTGAAATCACCGACTTAATTTTTGTAAGTACTACGGGCCTTGCAACGCCAAGCATAGATGCGCTCATAATCAATAAGATGAGGCTGAATCCGAATATTAACCGCATGCCTCTGTGGGGTCTTGGGTGCGCCGGCGGTGTAGCGGGGCTTGCAAAGGCAAAGGCAATTGCGGAAAACAACCCGGATTCAATTACCGTGCTTGTAACCGTTGAATTGTGTTCGCTGACATTCATACGGAACGACCTTTCAAAAAGTAATTTCATCGCTACAAGCCTTTTTTCCGACGGTATTGCCGCTGTCATAATCGCCGGTGATAACGCTTATAAACGAATAAAACCGAAAGCGGAAATTAAGATAATTTCTTCTCTAAGCAAACTTTATTATGATGCGCTTGATGTCATGGGCTGGGAAATTAATAATAACGGTTTTAAAGTTCTGTTCTCCAAAGACATACCTTCAATAGTAAACGGAAACGTGAAAAAAGACATTGAAGATTTTCTTGATTCAAATAATCTTAGTATCGCCGATATTAAGAACTTTATATTTCATCCCGGAGGGACAAAGGTTCTGAAGGCATACGAAGACGCACTCTCGCTTAACGGCAGGACGTTTGATTTTTCCAGAAATATTCTTAATAACTACGGCAACATGTCGAGTTCAACCGTTTTATACGTCCTGGATAAATTCATTGAAGAAGGATTTGAAGAGGGTTACGGACTGATGCTGTCACTCGGTCCCGGTTTCTCGTCTGAAATGACTCTTCTTTCAATGCACAATAATGCATGATATTGTTCAACTTTTTAACGCAGGAATTGAATGAATAATTATGTTTTTATATTAATAATATCTTATGTCACCGCACAGAGAATTTCAGAACTATTCATATCCCGTAGAAACGAAAAATTCCTGAAAGAAAACGGGGCTGTCGAACACGGAAAATCACATTATAAATATATAATTGTTTTGCCCGTGTTTTTTATTGCATCATTAATTGCGGAATATATCATTATGCATGAATATAAGAGCGTTACGCATTTTAATTATTTCCTTTTAATACTCTTTCTTATTATCCAGATTTTAAGATTTTATACGATATATTCGCTTGGAAAATATTGGAACACAAAAATACTCCGTATTCCGGGTGCGCCGCTTGTGAAAAACGGCGCTTACAGGTACATGAAACACCCGAATTACATGATTGTGGCTGCTGAAATTCTGGTGCTGCCGCTGATATTCAATTGTTATATAACAGCGCTGGTTTTTTCATTTTTGAATTTGCTTGTCCTTTCCGTGAGAATAAGAGCGGAAAACTTTGCCCTGAGGCAGGAATGAGTCGAAAAACGCGCGTTTTTTCTGCGATTTTAGTCAGAATTTCAACAATAAGTATGACAATGCGGTCTCAAACATTATCTCCTTGAAAAAAACAGAAAAAATCATTAATTTTAATGTTTTATAAGTAAAAGTAACAATTTTAAAATGAAAAAAAGCGTTCATCCTAAATATTATAAATGCAACGTGATTTGCAATTGCGGTGAAAACAGGGGAGTTCTGTTTACAACCCGTTCGACCGTTCCTGAAATCAAGGTTGAAATATGCTCATTATGCCATCCGTTCTTTACGGGTACGCAGAAAATCTTAGACACTGCAGGACGTGTTGATAAATTCCTGAAAAAATACGGCACCGTCAGGAAACCCAAAGAAGCATAATAATTTAAAGTTTAAGCCGGCTCCCTTATTATCCATTAATGGCCCGGCTTTTTTATTTAACAATTTAACATACCCCCGATGAAGTTTGTAATCTTTGAAGATGAAAGTTACAAAAATCTCCAGCCTCTCAACCTGATGAGAGCATCTTTTGACATTAAAACGGGTGTTTTCTCAATCAAAGAAAGAATTATTAATTATCTGCAGAAAGATGATGAATTTTATCTTTATGTCAGAGACGAACTTAAAGACCTCGTTGCGGCAAAAACCAACCTGCCCGTCAATGTGCCCGTCAGCGGTGACGTCATTTTTCTTAACGGAAGGGTAATTTACACTCAGAAAATTCTTCAGTGGGTTAAAAAATCCCTTTCACAGGACAGTTCAATTGAATCCGACGGCTGTATTATCGCCGCTAAGATAAGCGGTGAAGAACTCGAAAAAAGAAAATTTAATTCATTCGTTATAAATAAATCTTTTTTCGACGGGCTGAAAAAAGTCAACAATCTTAATTACACGTTCGAACATATTTTTGATGTTATAAATTATCCGTGGGACATAATAAAATCGCTTGATATAAATCTCGTGTATGATCTAAGTTATATGCTTGAGAAGGTAAGGGGTGCCGAAAAAAATCCGGATGTTTCAATAGATTACGATAATAATTATGTCGGCCCGAAAGCAAAGGTTTATCCGGGCGTCGTGCTTGATACGGCGGGCGGTGAAATCTATATTGACGACGGAGTAGTCGTGGAACCGCTGTGCTATATAAGGGGACCCGTTTTCATAGGCAATAATACTCTTGTTAAATCGGGTTCAAGGATTTACGGGCCGTGTTCTATCGGATGGGGTTCAAAAGTTTCGGGAGAAATCACGGGTTCGCTCTTCCACAGTTGTGTTAACAAACAGCATGACGGATTTATAGGCAACACTTATGCCTGTCCGTTCGTGAATTTCGGCGCAGACACGGTTACAAGCAATCTCAAGAATAATTACTCAAAAATTAAGGTCATTCATGACGGTGTGCAGATGAACACTGGTATGCAGTTTCTCGGAAGCATTATAGGGGACCATTCCAAATTCGGAATTAATACCATGCTTAATACGGGCACAATCTGCGGTGTTTTTGCAAATATAGCGGGCGGCGGATTTCCCGATAAGTTTATTGATTCATTTTCCTGGAATATACAGGGAAAGGGACCGGAGAGGTATAAAACGGAAGAGGCGATGAGAACCGCTAAGATTGTGATGTTAAGACGCGGTTTTGAAATGAAGCCTGAGTATGAAAAACTGATAAATTTTCTCGGGAGTCAGTTCAGCAGGAACTAAACCCACCCGTTCTTTTTGTACTGGTTAAAACCTGATTTAAGAACATCTTTTATCTGTATAAGCACGGTCCTGTCAAAATTCTTTATATGGAAACATGATTTTCCTTTAAGCAGAGAAAGGAGTTCGGGCTTGAATATGCGTTTCATGTTTTCGTTTGCATAAACGGGCATGAAATAAAAACCCACGTAGTTCGGCTGAATCTGAATGGCGGCAAAAAACATTTCTTTTCTCTTTTTTCCAAGCACTATCATTTCGTTTTCCGACCAGAGGTCATATTTTGAATCCATGTTTATCCTGCTGCTGAACGGAGGCTCGTATTTTTTCAGGAGGATTTTTACTTCGCGGAAAATTCTTTTCAGCTCGTCTGTTTTATTTTTCTTTACCGGCATAACTCTTTTTTTGAAAGTTTATGAAATATTCCCTGCCCGCCCTTGGTTTAATCGAATTCAATGCCGTCCCAAAAACCTTAAAATCGAAATAAGGAGAGAAATAATCAATATATTCTTCTCTGCTTCCTCCGAACGGCGGGCCATCTTTTTCAAACTCGTGATTGAATAGAAGTCCGACCAGTTTTCCGCCGGGGTTCAGAAGTTCACTGCATTTCCCCGCGTATTCCGTCCGCATATTTCTGGGAATGGCGCAGAAGAAAGTCTGCTCAATAATAATATCATATTTACCCGTATGTTCAAAAAAATTGGCGATTTTGATGTGTTTTTCCGGAAAACCGAGAACCCGTTTTTTAAGATTATTAACGGCCCGTGATGAAATATCAAGCACGGTAAAATTGCTGAATCCTTTCTCCAGCAGGTATTCGGCCTCATGAGCATTTCCCGCGCCCGGCAGAAGAATCGCGGTAGTTTTGCTTTTTAATTGGTCGATATATTCCTTTATCGGGGGGGATACATACCCTATGTCCCATCCTGTGGATTTATTTTTATATTGACTTTCCCAGTATTTTTTATTTAAATGCATATAGAAATAAAAATAAATTTTTTACTTTACTTATACATAATTTTTTTATAACTTAAAGAAGCAGGACGACACACAAACTAACAGAATAAATTGCTGTTGCTTTAAAAGGTAAAAAATTTTTTGCTTTTAAAAAACTATTTTCGTTAACTTAAAAACTGATGTTATGGCGAACACTTATTATTACGAACACAGGGACGAGATAAGGAAAAAGGTACGGGAGAAATACAAAAAGGACAAGGATTACAGGGAAAGACTGAAAAAGTATTACAGGGAAAAATACCACAATGACCCCGAATACAGGCAGATGACCCTTGAGAATGCCCGTAACAGGTACCACAACGACCCTGAGTACCGCGCAAATACAATAAGACGCGCAAAAGAACGCGCCCTGAAGCTTAAAAAGGAAAAAGCTAAAAAGAAAAAAACCGCTAAGAAGAAAAAATAGAAGGCGGGTTTTTTGGGCATAATCCGATTTCGGTATATCATAACAGGTGTATATGGGTTCTTGCAGTCGGTTTGGGGAAAGTGATTGCAGCTGAAACAATTATTATCACACTGGCCGGAATAACGACGGGGTTTTGCTGAATTCCTGCACGGCAAGGATTTTTCCGGTTCTGATGTTTTCGGGAAAATCATTCTGTCCAGGAATTCAGCTTCCTGAAAATATAATCATTCAGTTTTATTTACTTCTCGTTGCGTGCATCCACCAATTATGCATTTAATATTATTTTATCCGTTTGAATATCCGGGGCGTGACGGGATTTCATTCCTATGTACTGACTTCCGGTGTGTTTTATTTGATAACGTCCGGTATAAATGAACAGGGGAGAAATTATCTCCCCTGTTTTTCCTTCATGCCGCCTGATGAAAGGCGTATTATGAGGAAAGGTTATGTTCCGTATTTCTTCAAATGTTCCCGGATATTACGTATTATAGGCCTGTGAAAATTCAGCCGCAAAATCCTCGATGCTGGTCGGTGTTGTGTTTTCGGCAGTTCTTTTATAGTCTTCAAGGACCTTCCCGCTGTTCACACTCTTGCAGAATTCAACATAAGCATCTGCCAGGCTTACGCTTGCTCCCATCAGTATCATCCCGTTTCTTGCATCTTCGTATGAAAACTGAACATATTTTAAGCCGCTGTTTCCGGTTGCGCTGCCCAGAACGGATGCGCATTCACTGAACGTCAGGTCACGCTGTCCCGATACATAAGTGTATGACTTGCCCTTGAAATCGGGGTTCATCAGGTATTTTGCCGCAACGTTACCTATATCTTTTGTGTGTACCATCGGTATTTTAATTTCGGGGTTCATCGGAAAACCGCCGAGTACGCCCATCATTTTTATCACGGGAATCATGCCGAAAAAGTTCTGGAAAAAAAATCCTGCCCTCAGGTGCTTTATGTCGATTCCTTCAATTGTATTAAGCATCTGCTCAAAATCATACAGCCCCTGAACCACGCCTGCGCCTTCTGTCATATGAGCGCCTATACTGCTTAATGTAACTACTTTTTTAACGCCAGCATTCACGATTGCTTCTTTTATTGCGTTTCCCGTTTTGTTCTGGTATGCGCGGAAGTCGTCAGCCGTGAAATGCGGAGGTATCAGAGCATATACTGCTTCGGCATTTTCAAATTCCGAAGTTAAAAATCCGGCATTGTCAAGCAGCCCTGCCGCTATGTCCGCTCCCTGCGAAGCAAAAACCGCCAGCTTTTCTGTTGCACGCCCTATTGCTTTTACTTTCCTGCCGTTTGAAAGTAATGTTTCTGTAATTACCTTCCCGGTATTGCCGGTTGCGCCGATAACTGCTATCATTTTGGTCTCCTCTTTTTACTTTGTATTATTTTTATTTCATTGCGTTCCTGAGCAAGGAAAGTATTTCATTCTGCGCGGAAACTGTTTTGTCATTCAGATACCACAGTTGAATCTGCTTTTTAAGTTCTGCCTGTTCGTATCCCGGCACCGATTTATACTCTTTTACAAAATTTGTCAGTCCGGCAGGCCTTGAACCCCATACGGCAATTTCATTAAAATCTCCGTCGAGGAATATAAGCATGGGTATCGATTTCGTGCCGTCTGTAAGGTATTCATCCATAATTTCGGGGTGTTCGTCGCGCAGGATTATTCTTAAATTTACCGATTCCGATAATTCCGAAATCAGGGATAATGCCGGCAGAAGGTTTGCGCCGTCGCCGCACCAGGGTTCAGTTATTATTACAAGGTTCAGAATTCTTTTTTCTGTTTCAAAAAATGTCTTTAATCCGGGAATTATCTCCGTTGTTTTGTAAATCCTTTTCATCCTCTGAAGATTGAGTTTCGTAGCGGCTATTCTTCCGGGCGTCTGTTCCGTGCCGGTTGTCCTGTCTTCTGAAACAAGTTTTTCGGTCATGCTGATAAATTCACCGTAAGTCAGTGCGTTTTTAAAAAAGTCTTTTGTAAACTTATATGCCATTATTGCGAATATTTAAAAGGGGGAGCCGTGCTCCCCTGTTATATTTGTGTTATTTTGCAGTTAATGATAGTTTCAGGTTAAAATTATCACTAATCATTTTATCTCCGAGATTTTCAAAGAATTTTCCCGAACCGTATTTTATATTCCATTCGGTTCTGTCAATATCAAAATCAGCCTTTGCGTTCAGAACCCCGTTTTCAATCTTTATTTCCGCGGGGAAGCTTATACTCTTTGTAATATCCTTAATCGTAAGGTTTCCTGTAATTGTTGAATTCATCCCGGGTTTATTCGGGTCGTTAAGAGCGTCCACCCTGGTGATTTCAAATTTGGAGAATGGATATTTCGCGGCGCTGAAAAAATCATCTGATTTAAGATGTGACGTGAGCTTGGCATTAAGAGCTGCGTCTGTCAGATCAAGGTCTGTTATGCTGTTCATGTCTATCTCAAATTTTCCGCTTGTTACTTTTCCGTTATCGGCAATGACTTCGCCTTTGGCAATTTTAATCGTGCCGTGGTGCTGTCCCGTAACTTTCTTTCCTAACCATTCAACCGTGCTTTTTTCAACGTCAACCGTAAGCGTTTTACCGGTTTTATTTTCCGAGGCAGATTGTTTCTCTCCCGTTTTTACTTCTTTGTCTGATTTTCCGCACCCGCTTATTACAAAAGCAAATGCGGTTACCGCAATAATAACAGCGGCAATAAACTGCTTATTCAATCTTTATATCCTTTCAGTTATTTTAATTTTTATTTTAATCCGTAAAAATCGTCGCCCCTGAGTTTATCAAGAAGCTCATTAAGTTTTTCCGTTTGTTTGACCGTGAGTGTCTGAAACTGATTTTCCCATTCGTCTGATGCCTTGTCAATTTCAGCCAGGAGTTTTAGGCCTTTTTCTGTTATTACAACGTCCACAGCCCTCCTGTCAAGAGTTGATGTTGTCCTGACGGCAAGTTTTTTCATAACTAGTTTGTCAACAATCCTTGACGCATTAGAGGATTTATCAAGCATCCTGTCAATTATCAAGTTGATTGTTGCAGGCGTCGGGTACTGGCCCCTCAGAATCCTTAACACATTAAACTGCGGCAGGCTCAGACTGAATTTCTTCAGGTAACCTGTCAGAATCAGGTTCATCCATCCGCCCGTATATAGTACATTTACTATCGTTTTTTGATAAGGGTTTCGGAATACATTTTGCTTTATTTCATCTTCCAATCTTACTGACATAACCTCTCCTTGTTTTATATGTATATACATATATTCCCGCTAAAAAGTTCCGCATAAATAAAAGATTAAATATCAGAGACATAGAATAAACACCCGGCGCATAAATAATTTACGATAATTTAAAGGAATTGCTCAGGTTCTTCAATTTTGCACTTTGATTTTTGCATTTTGCGCTAAGGAAAACTATTTTCTGTTTTCTATTTTCTGTTTTCTATTTTCTGTTCACTAATTAACCAATCCACTAATTAACCAATCCACTAATTAACCAATCCACTAATTAACCAATTCACTAATTCACAAATATACGAATACACAAAATCCAATTTATTTATTTCCTTAGATTGCTTATTTTCATAAAACTTGAAAAATTAAACATTAAAATGGAAAACACTAATTTTTTCGGAGATGTTTGTAAGTATTTCGATAAAGCTGCTCAGCACCTGCATTATCCCGCCGGGCTTCTTCAGCAGATAAAGATGTGCAACAGTATATACCACTTCCAGTTTCCTCTCCGCCTCGACGACGATAATTATATAACTGTTAATGCGTGGCGCGTCGAACACTCGCACCACATGCTTCCCGTAAAAGGCGGTATAAGATACAGCGAAATGGTTAATGAAGACGAGGTCAAGGCGCTCGCCGCTCTCATGACATATAAATGCGCCGTTGTAAACGTGCCTTTCGGGGGAGCAAAGGGCGGAATAAAGATTGATCCATGGAAATTCAGGGCAGGCGAACTCGAAAGAATCACAAGAAGGTACACTGCCGAACTGATTAAGAAAAATTTTATCGGTCCCGGGATTGACGTTCCGGCTCCCGATTACGGAACGGGAATGCGTGAAATGGCATGGATTGCAGATACCTATGCAACTTTCAATTCGTCCAACACAAGCCAGACTGATTCCATGGCATGCGTTACCGGAAAACCGATTTCACAGCATGGTATCCACGGCAGAAAGGAAGCAACCGGAAGAGGCGTTTACTTTGCCGCGCGGGAAGCCTGCAGAATCGGCGATGATATGAAGAAAGTCGGACTCACCGCGGGGCTCGGAGGCAAGAAGGTTATCGTTCAGGGGCTTGGCAACGTTGGTTACTGGGCAGCATACCTCATGCAGAACGACGGCGAAGCGGTAATAGTCGGACTCGCCGAAAGGGAAGGTGCAATTTATGATGAAAAAGGATTGAACGTGGATGAAGTGTTCAAGCACAGGAAAGAAACCGGTTCAATTCTGAACTTCAAGAAGGCAAAGAATTTTGCGACTCCGCAGGAAGTCCTTGAAATGGAATGCGACATTCTTGTTCCTGCCGCACTCGAAAATCAGATAACGGCAAAGAACGCCCCCAATATAAAAGCAAAAATCATAGTCGAGGGCGCAAACGGACCTGTAACGGCGGAAGCCGAAGAAATCCTCCTGAAAAAAGGGATACTCGTAATTGCTGACATGTATGCAAACGCAGGCGGCGTAACTGTGTCTTATTTTGAATGGCTGAAAAACCTTCAGCACGTTTCGTTCGGAAGAATGGACCGCAGGTATGACGAGGCGACTCACACCAATCTTGTTAATGTGATTGAAAACGTATCGGGCAAGAAACTCACTCCGTACCAGAGAGGTATTGTTATTAAGGGACCCGAAGAACTCGACCTTGTAAATTCCGGGCTCGAAGACACGATGATACATTCATACCACCAGATAAGGGATACAAAAATGGCAAATCCGAAGATTGACAGTTTCAGAACAGCAGCATTCGTAGTGGCAATAGATAAGATTGCAGTATCCTACATGGACCTCGGAATATTCCCGTAACAACAAAATATATAAATAAAAACGGCGCGCCTCCATGCGCGCCGTTTTGTTTTTCAGCCTCCTTGCTGTTTTTCTTGTTCTTCCAATCTTTATTTTCTTCTAATTCACAAACCTGTCCAGCCCGTTGTAAAATAACTCCGAGCCTTTTTCAAAACCCTTTTTGAAATCTTCTTTGCTTGCGCATTTCTCCGCTATTGATGCGGCAAGTTTGATGTGCTTTTCTTCGTTCATGTGCTCGTCAAAATATTTCAGGTCGCTGCCATCAAATCCGTAAAATTTAATTAATCCGTCTTTCTTTGTTTTCGCAACTTCCGGCTGCTGCGCTTCAAAGGAATGTATTGCACCGAGAAGTTCTGAAGCATTCATGCCGTCAAGTTCTGAAATAAGGTCGTCAAGATTTAAAGTGTTATTATTCTTTTCGAGTTTTTCTGACCAGTTTTTCCACATCGGAATGTGAGATTCTTCTTCTGCTATTACTTCTCGCGCTTCCTTACTGTCTGCTCCCAGTCCATTTACCGATTTTTCCCAGAAATAAGGAATTTTCTCTATCAGTCCGAGATATGCATCCGTGTAAACAGATAATTGTTCGTTTGTTATTTTTCCTTCTGTCCATGCCTGATAAAACGGATGGTCAAGCAGTTTCTTTTTCAGCGTCATTGTTTCTCCTTCTGTTAATTGATTTGCGTGTTAAATATTAAACATATAAATCAACACATATAATTCCCGTTTTTTGAATAAATGTGCCGAATAATTCAATGGTTAATTATGAACAAAAGAATTTCACCGCAGAGTACGCAGAGTTTCGCAGAGAAAAGCGGCAATCTGTTTGCCAGCGACGCTAAAATCCAGGACTCACAAAGAATCACAAAGAAAACGATTCACAAAGAGCACAAAGAATACTTCACCACTGAACGCACTGAAGACACAGAGTTTTCAATTGGTCTGCGACGCTAAGAGCTTTTATGATAAAAACGAAAAGTGTAGGTCGCTGGCATCCTCGAGTGCTCTTATCGGGGACAAGCGACCACGAACCGCAAAAAATAAAACAGGCTAAAAAATTACACCACTGAACGCACCGAATACAAGGAGCATTTCTATTGGTCTGCGACGCTAAGAACATAAATATTGAAATCTCGTTATGGAATTATAAAGAAAAGCATTTCACTACAGAGAATATGGCCTGGCAGAGGCCCGTGCTGGATGCCAAAGAGCACCCTGCTAATGCTTTGCAGACAAGGGAATATTCTTTTATTAATTGCCGTTGGCTTTAGCCAACGGATGATGAGTACTTTCTCTTTTTTGGACTTTAGTCCCATTTTAATAATCATGGACTGCCTGCTTCCGGCAAGCGGGCATTCACTTTTGCTTTTATCAGAATAAAACCATGGTTACGTACAACCAAGTATTAAATTTTTTTCGGATAACCCGGAGGGTACACCCCCTCGCCTTTTCTTGTATAGCAAAATGGGTAGATTGTCTTCCTTTGTGAACCAATTTATATATTATTATTATTAGTTTAATAATATCATTGAAAAAACCAACCTTTATTTAAATATTGTAAAAAACAAACGGTAAATGAATCCAAACAAATTATTGCTTCTGTTTTTTGTATTCCTGTTTTCTGTTTTCTCCTTACGGGCTCAGGAAAAAACGGCCGTTGATAAATTTCTTGGAAAAATTGATTTGTCCGTTTATGCTGACGCTTATTACGGAACAAACACAGATAAAACCAGCCCTCTGAGAAAATTTGACGGTATGGACATTGTCCGCAACCAGTTCCGCCTCAACATTGCCCAGCTCTCACTGCAGTATAACGACTTATGGGCGCGGGGAAACGTCACGCTTCAGTACGGCGATATACCTGAATACCTGTGGGATACTAAAATGCCTAATATACAGGAGGCAAACATCGGGTTCAGGCCGTTTAAAAATTTCTGGATTGATGCGGGTTACTTTCTGTCGCATCTCGGCGCGGAAGGATTGCTGAAGGACAATTTACTTAATTCGTATTCCCTTCCGGCGTATTACGAACCGCTTTATCAGAGCGGGATTAAAGCAAGTTACAATTTCGGCGATAAGTTCGGCGCTGCCGTGCATTTTATTAACGGATTCAATCTGATTGAGGATAACAACCAGGACAAGTCCGCGGGTCTGGAACTGAACTTCTATCCGAATGAAATGTTTGAATTCACATATTCCAATCTTCTCGGAAATGAAATGCCCGCAGATGAAGATTCGAAGTTCAGCATGCTGAATAATCTGGCTGTAAGTTTTAACAGTTCGTCGGGAATGTTTGAAGCGCTTGCAGGAATCGACTTAGGCCTGCGGGAAAAATCACTCCTTTCCGATACAATGAAAACCGCGTATTCATACGGTGCGCTGCTGTCCGTCAGGTATAATATAAGCGAGCATTTCAGCACAACTCTTCGCGGCGATTTTTACCAGGACCTCAACGGTATTTACTCTGAAATCCAGCCGAACGGTACCGGCGTTAAAGGCAACGGCCTTACCCTCGGATTCGAATACCGCCCCGTTAAAAACGGATACATCCGTCTCGAGTCCCGTTACCTCCGCCTCGACGACGCACAGAAGGTTTTCTACGACAACACAAACGAACGCGTTGACGTAACGGTGTCGATGGGATTCACATATTAATTTTAAATTTTAAACTGCAAATTTGAAATTGGAAAAAATGAAACCCGCGGATGATAAAAAATAATTATCTTTCCGGTAATAGCCGGAACCCGGAAATCAAAAAACTATAGTTTTAGATTAAATTAAAAATTTGAAATGAAAATTTACTATTTGAAGTTTAAAATTTAAAATTCTTATACGTAGTGAAATAATTATTACTCATTAGCTGAGAGTTGTTCGCTCCTTGAGCCCGCCGTGGTAGTTGAACCTGCTCTTAAAATTTAAATATTAGCGGAATTAGCGTTAATTGGCGGGCTTAAAGTTTAACTTTGTTATTTTGTCACTCATCACCCGTCACCCGTTACTTTGTCACTCATCCCCCGTCACTTTGTCACTTTTTTTCAATGATTTTATTATACTCAATTATCAGATTTTCATAATCTTCGCTGAATCCCGCCCTTTCGAACCTCAGCAGTTCTTCCTGCAATGAGTTCACTGTTCTCGGTCCCGATATCACGACCTCTTTCGGCGACATGCGCGTAACGTCGTTACCCGGCTTCGATTCGCGCTTCTGCTCGTATTCCTTTTCCCTCTGCGATAACTGCGCGTCCAGCATCCTCGAAAGAATCCTGTTCTGCCGTTCAAGCAGTTTTGCGTCATACTCGTATTTGCTCATCTGCCTTATAGACTCCTGCATATCTTTTTTCA